>Ga0255767_1000060_pt1 | contig 83146 bp, 74 predicted proteins | sample 071ome_24_FD_179967 | JGI IMG/M metagenome (GOLD analysis project Ga0255767, IMG submission 179967) | Coastal salt marsh microbial communities from the Groves Creek Marsh, Skidaway Island, Georgia - 071402CT metaG (version 2) | ecosystem: Environmental > Aquatic > Marine > Intertidal zone > Salt...
CCCTCATATGTCCTAATACGCTATTCGGCGGCGGCTTTTTCGCCGTCCTCGAGCCCGGCCAGATATTTTTCCGTCTCCAGCGCCGCCATGCAGCCGGTGCCGGCCGCCGTCACGGCCTGGCGGAACACATGATCCTGCACGTCACCGGCCGCGAATACGCCGGGGATATCGGTCGCCGTGCTGTCGGGCTTGGTGATCAGATAGCCGTCATTGTCGGTCTTGAGCTGCCCTTCAAACAGATCCGTATTGGGCTTGTGGCCGATGGCGACGAACACGCCGTCCAGCGCCATCTCGGTAACCTCGCCGGAGTTCACGTTCTTCACCTTGATGCCGGTGACCGACGGCATGGGCCCGGACGTCTCGCCGGTGACTTCCTCCAGGACAGTGTCCCACATCACCTTGATCTTCGGATGGTTGAACAACCGGTCCTGCAGGATTTTTTCGGCGCGCAGCTCATCCCGGCGGTGGATCAGGGTGACCTTGGAGGCATGATTGGTGAGGTACAGTGCTTCTTCAACCGCCGTGTTGCCGCCGCCGATCACCGCCACTTTCTTTTCCCGGTAGAAAAAGCCGTCACAGGTGGCGCAGGCCGACACGCCGAAGCCCTGATAGGTCATCTCGCTCTCCAGGCCCAGCCACTTGGCTTGGGCGCCGGTGGCGACGATCAGCGCATCGCAGGTATAGGTGTCGCCGGAATCCCCGGTCAGGGTAAACGGCCGCTTGGACAAGTCACACTTGGTAATCATGTCGGCGATCATCTTTGTGCCCACATTCTCCGCCTGGGCCTGCATCTGCTCCATCAGCCAGGGGCCCTGGATCACGTCGGCAAAACCCGGATAGTTCTCCACATCGGTAGTAATGGTCATCTGCCCGCCGGGCTGCATACCGTGCACCAGGGTGGGTTCCAGGCTGGCGCGCGCGGTGTAAATCGCCGCTGTCAGACCGGCCGCGCCGGAACCGAGAATAAGAACTTTGCTGTGAATGTTGGCCATGGGTTTGTCTTTCGAAACGAGGCTGAACCGGATGAAATTCGGGCCGGGGATGGGGCGCAACATCCGCCCGCCCGGCTCCCGTTATACATAGAAAGTCCGGCGCGCCCGCGCAAGCCACCCAATCGGTGCGTGGGGCTCACAGGCCAGTGAGATGGCGGCCGCGCAATAATATTGCGCGAGGCCGGTTTGGGTAATAATATTACCCACGCAATAATGTTGCGCAGAAAAAGAACACCGCCCCCTTTGATCCCAAACATCTATAAATAAACGGGGGCCGCCAGTCAGGGAGGTCCTTCGGGAAATCAGCGTGTCAGACGATACGTCCAGCCGGGTCAAACTCGACCAGATCGACCGCAAAATTCTCCGGGATTTGCAGGCCAACGGCCGCATCACCAATGTGGAGCTGGCGCGCGGCGTCGGCATTTCAGCGCCGCCGTGTCTGCGCCGGGTCCGCGCCCTGGAAGAAGCCGGCTATATCAAGGGCTATCACGCGGATTTGGAGCCGGGCGCGCTGGGCTACAACGTTACCGTGTTCGCCCAGGTGGGTCTGCACAGCCAGGCGGAACCGGACTTGGTCGCCTTCGAAGACCTGGTCGGCAGTTGGCCGGAAGTGCGTGAATGCCACATGCTGGCCGGCGAAACGGATTTCCTGTTAAAGATCGTCGCCCAGACCTGGGAGACCTACCAGCATTTTGTCACGGAGAAACTGACCGCCGCGCCCAACGTGGCGCATGTCAAATCGGCGCTGACCATCCGCGCCTCCAAGCAGGACCCCGGCGTGCCGGTGCCGCTGGAGGTGGTAGGGGAGTAGCGCTCCCCATTCATTCCATATACGCGCCGCCCTCGATTCGCGAAGCGATTGTCGGGGGACCCCTCTACGTCTATCCATTGATACCAGACCACCGCCCGATAAATTGGACGGGTCGGGCACGACGCGGATAGGACTGCGGGAGAGGATTATTTAACCACGAAGGACACAAAGGGCACGAAGACGCATCGAGCCCGCCCTCCCTTCGTGAACTTCGTGTACTTTGTGGTTTTACTTTACCGTCATGCGCGGGCTAGACCCGCGTATCACCCCCACCCTCGGGACGCGAGACGTCCCTCGACCTCCCCCGTCATAGGGGGAGGTGGATTGGTGTTAGAAGCGCGGGGGTACTGCCTTCCCCCCTTGCGGGGGAAGGTGGCCCGAAGGGTCGGATGGGGGGAGATACGCGGATATTTTACTTAAACTGGACCTTGATCACTTCGTAGGATTTGGAACCGCCGGGGGTGGTCACCTCGACGGAATCGCCGACGGTTTTGCCGATCAACGCGCGGGACAGGGGCGAGGTCACCGACAGTTTGCCGCTTTCCACATCGGATTCATGACTGCCCACGATCTGGAAAGTGGATTCTTCATCCGTATCCTCATCGGCCAATTGCACCGTCGCGCCGAAGCGGATGGTCTTGCCCTTCAAGGATTTGGGATCAATCACGTCTGCGCGGCTGATCACGTCTTCCAACTCGGCCAGCCGGCCTTCGATAAAGCTCTGGCGTTCCCGGGCCGCGTGATACTCCGCGTTCTCCGACAAATCGCCGTGTTCGCGCGCGGCCTCGATCGCCTTAATCACCGCCGGACGCTCCTCGACCTTAAGCCGTTTCATTTCCTCTTGGAGGGTCTGGTAACCCTCTGCCGTCATTGGAATTTTATCCATTTTTTTGTCCAGTCTTAGTCACGATAGACGCCGCGCACGGCGAAATTCAGCCCTGCCGCGGATACGCAATGTCAACCTGGGACGAACAAAGAAACCCTATGCCCGTGGGACAGCCCACCGGTCATTTCGTCCATAAATATATCAAGCTGAAGGGATAGAATATGACTGTAGCGGCGCGACTGCAAGTCCGCCTTTCAATTTATCGTTGAGCGCAACTTCGATGGCGTCGATGGCCGCCGCCGCCCCGGTCATGGTCGTATAATGGGGAACGTTCCCGGTGAGAGCCGCCTGACGGATGGAGAAACTGTCGGCCACGGCCTGCGCCCCGTCAGAGGTGTTGATCACCAGTTGCACCTCGTCGGACTTGATGGCATCGACGCAATGGGGTCGGCCTTCGGTTACTTTATTGACCTGGCTGACGGTGATGCCGTTCTCGGCAAAATGGCGGACCGTGCCGCTGGTCGCCATGACATCAAAACCGATGGATTGGAGTTTGCGCACCAATTCGCAGGCCCGCGGCTTGTCCGCATCCTTGACCGAGATAAAGACCGTACCGCTTTCGGGCAGCAACATCCCGGCGCCCAATTGCGACTTGGCGAAGGCGCGGGCGAAGTCTCTGTCGATGCCCATCACTTCGCCGGTGGATTTCATTTCCGGGCCCAGAATAATGTCGACGCCGGGGAAGCGGGAGAACGGGAAGACGGCTTCCTTTACCGCCACATGACCGTTGAGGCTTTTGGACGAGAGATCAAAACCGGACAGCTTCTCGCCGGCCATCACCCGGGCGGCGATCTTGGCGATGGGCCTGCCGGTGGCCTTGGCCACAAACGGGACCGTGCGGCTGGCCCTGGGGTTCACTTCCAGAATAAACACCTGGCCGTCCTGCACGGCGAACTGCACGTTCATCAACCCAACCACGCCAAGGGCCAATGCCAGTTCCCGGGCTTGGCGCTCCATTTCGGCAACGATCTCGTCGGAGAGGGTGTACGGCGGCAGCGAACAGGCGGAATCGCCGGAATGGATGCCGGCTTCCTCGATATGTTCCATCACGCCGGCGACGAACACGTCCTCGCCGTCGCAGATGGCGTCCACGTCGACCTCAATCGCATCCCGCAGATACCAGTCGATCAACACCGGCGAGTCGCCGGACACGGTCACGGCAGAACTCATATAATTGCGCAGGCTGTCTACATCATGAACGATTTCCATGGCGCGGCCGCCCAACACGTAAGATGGCCGGATTACCACCGGATAGCCAATTCGTTCCGCGATCTCTTCGGCTTGTTCCACCGAGGTGGCGGTGCCGTTCGGCGGCTGGCGCAGATTCAGATCTTCCAGCAGCTTTTGGAACCGCTCCCGATCTTCGGCCAGGTCGATGGCGTCGGGGGATGTGCCCAAGATCGGAATACCCGCATCTTCCAACGCTTGGGACAATTTCAGCGGCGTCTGTCCGCCGAACTGCACAATGACGCCATGCAGTGTCCCATTGGCCTGTTCGGCGCGAATCAGTTCGATCACGTCCTCGGCGGTCAGCGGCTCAAAATACAGCCGGTCGGACGTGTCATAATCTGTGGACACGGTTTCCGGGTTGCAGTTGACCATAATGGATTCATAGCCCGCGTCGCGCATGGCGTAGGCCGCGTGGACACAGCAATAATCAAACTCGATCCCTTGGCCGATCCGGTTAGGCCCGCCGCCCAGGATCAACACTTTCTTGGCGTCCGACGGGTCCACCTCGGATTCCGGCGCATGGATGCCGTCACCCTCGTAAACCGAATACATATAAGACGTCTGGGACGGGAACTCGGCTGCGCAAGTGTCCACCCGCTTGAAGACCGGGTTGATGTCGAGGGCGCGCCGCGCCGCCGCCACCTCGGCCGCCGTCTTGCCGGTGAGCTCCGCCAGGCGCTCGTCGGAAAACCCAAGCTTCTTGATCCGCAACATGCCGGGCGCGGTATTGGGCAAACCGTTCGTGCGAACCTCGTCCTCCACATCGACCAGATGCTTTATTTGTTCCAGGAACCACGGGTCAAACTTGGCGGCCCGCTGCACGTCCTCCAGGCTGAGCCCGTGGCGGAAGGCCTGTGCCACGTAAAGAATGCGGTACGGGATGTGCTGCGACAGCGTTGCGCGGATCGCGTCCTTGTCCGGCGCGCCCTCGATCTCCACCTCGTTGAGCCCGGTCAAGCCGGTCTCCATGGATCTCAGACCTTTCTGTAAGCTTTCGGCAAAGCAGCGGCCGATGGACATGGCCTCGCCCACGGATTTCATCGATGTGGTCAGCAGCGCTTCGGCCTGTGGGAACTTCTCGAACGTGAAGCGCGGGATCTTGGTGACCACGTAGTCGATGGTGGGCTCGAACGAGGCCGGGGTCACACCGGTGATGTCATTGTCCAGCTCATCCAATGTATAGCCCACCGCCAATTTGGCGGCGATCTTGGCGATGGGGAAGCCGGTGGCTTTGGACGCCAACGCCGAAGAGCGCGACACCCTTGGATTCATCTCGATGATGATCAATCGTCCATCCGCCGGGTTCACCGCGAACTGCACGTTCGAACCGCCCGTATCCACGCCGATCTCGCGCAACACCGCGATCGAGGCGTTGCGCATGATCTGGTATTCCTTGTCGGTCAGGGTCAGCGCCGGGGCCACGGTGATGGAATCGCCGGTGTGGATGCCCATCGGGTCCACGTTTTCGATGGAACAGACGATGATGCAGTTGTCCGCCTGGTCGCGGACCACCTCCATCTCGAACTCTTTCCAGCCCAGGACCGATTCCTCGACCAGTACCTCGCCCACCGGGGACGCGGCCAGGCCGCCCAGCACGATCTGTTCGTATTCCTCAGCGTTGTAGGCGACACCACCGCCGGCGCCGCCCAGCGTGAACGACGGGCGGATGATCATCGGCAGGCCGATTTCCTTCATCGCGTCCCGCGCTTCCTCGATAGAGGCAACGAGGCAGCTGCGCGGGCTTTCCAGGCCGATACTGTCCATGGCTTCACGGAACTTCAGCCGGTCTTCGGCTTTTTCGATGCTTTCTGCGCGCGCGCCGATTAGCTCGACCCCGTGTTTTTCCAGTACGCCGGAATCAAAGAGCGCCAACGCGGCGTTCAGCCCGGTCTGCCCGCCCATGGTCGGCAGCAAGGCATCCGGCTTTTCCTTTTCGATGATGCACTCGATCAGGTCGGGACGGATCGGCTCCACATAGGTGGCGTCGGCCATCTCCGGATCGGTCATGATAGTCGCCGGGTTGGAATTCACCAGGATCACCCGGTACCCCTCTTCCCGAAGCGCCTTGCAGGCCTGGGCACCGGAATAATCGAACTCGCACGCCTGGCCGATAACAATGGGCCCCGCGCCGATAATCATGATGGAGGATATATCTGTGCGTTTAGGCATCGATCACCCCTCCATCAGCTTCACGAAGCGGTCGAACACGTAGTGGCTGTCCTGCGGGCCGGGGGAGGCTTCCGGGTGGTGCTGGACCGAAAATACAGGTTTGCCTTCGAGCTTGATGCCTTCCACCGTGCCGTCGAAAAGCGAGCGATGGGTTTCCACCACGCCTGTGGGCAGGCTGTCCCGTTCCACCACGAAGCCGTGGTTCTGGCTGGTGATCTCCACCTTGCCGGTTTCCAGGTCTTTGACCGGATGATTCGCCCCCCGGTGGCCGTGATGCATCTTGGCGGTGGTCGCGCCCAAGGCCAAGGACAGCATCTGATGGCCCAGGCAAATGCCGAAGATCGGCTTGCCGGTCTCTATTAATGCCTTGATCGTGGGCACGGCGTAGTCGCCGGTGGCGGCCGGATCGCCCGGCCCGTTGGAGAGAAATATTCCGTCCGGGTCCAGGCGCAGAATATCGTCCGCGGACGTATTCGCCGGCACCACGGTGACCTTACAGCCTGCGGCCGCCAGGCAACGCAAGATGTTGCGCTTGGCCCCGAAATCCATGGCCACCACGTGACGTTTGGGATCGGTCTGCTTGCCGTAGCCTTCGCCGAGCGCCCAGACGCTTTCGTCCCAAGCATAGCTTTGCCGGCAGGTCACATCCTTGGCCAGGTCCATGCCTTCCAGGCCGGGCCAGGCCTTGGCGGCGGCAACCGCGCCGTCCAGATCGAGATCATCGCCGCCATGCAGGATTACCCCATGGGCAAAGCCGCCGTCCCGGATGCGCCGGGTCAGCCGCCGTGTATCGATGCCGGTGATGGCCGGGATGCCGTGGCTATTGAGCCAAGAGTCCAAATGTTTGATCGCTCGCCAGTTGGCCGGTTCCGTAATGTCCGCGCCAAACACCGCGCCGCGCACGACGGGGGTCGCCGTTTCGATGTCTTCGTCGTTGGTCCCCACATTGCCGATATGGGGAAAGGTGAAAGTGATGATCTGGCCCGCATAGGACGGGTCGGTCAGAATTTCCTGATAGCCGGTCAGCGACGTGTTGAAGCAGACCTCGCCGACCAGGTCGCCGGCCTCAGTATTCGCCGCGCCCGCCGCCCGGCCCCAAAAGATACTACCGTCCGCCAAAACCAACGCCGCGTCACACCCGTCAGGGCGGTCATGTGCGTGCGTCGTTTGGGCGGTTTCCGGCATCAAGCGGCGAACCTTGTTCCTTGTAAAAAAGCCGGGTAACCCGGCTGAGAAATACGCTGAGGCGAAATCGGCGGTGAAAGAGCGTTCCGCCGGTCACACAGGCTGGAGCCATCTCTTACGCAAATCCCATTCACAGGTCAACCCTAAACATTTTAAAAATATCGTTTAAAATCAATAGTTTATAAAATTATCAGCATTTGACACCGGAACCCGTTCGAGGGTAGGGTCCTCAGCTTCGGCCGGAGGCATTTCCGGGCCGGACAATTGGGGGAATAGAGAGACCGTTAAGGAGGTCTGTCACATGCTTCGAACGGAACTGAACGACGCGCTCAAAAGCGCCATGAAAGCCAAGGAAGAGATCGCGGTCTCTACGCTGCGGCTGATTAATGCGGCGATAAAGGACCGGGATATCGCCAGCCGGACTCAGGGCGCGGACGAAGAGGGAATCGACGACGACGAAATCCTGCGCCTCCTCCAATCTATGATCAAACAGCGCCGGGATAGTATCGACGCCTATACCAAGGGCGGCCGCACCGAACTGGCCGAGCGGGAAGCCGGCGAAATTTTAATCATCGAACGATTCTTGCCCGCCCAGATGGATGACGACGCGGTGGCCGAGGCGATCGCCGGCATCATCACGGAAACCGGCGCCACCAGCCTCAAAGAAATGGGTGCGGTCATGGGATTGCTACGGGAACGATTCGCCGGGCAGATGGATTTCGGCAAGGCAAGCGCCGTGGTGAAGGAAAAACTCGGCTAGGCGGCGCACGGCCACCCCTTTTTCACCCATGTGGCGAACCGGCTTGGCGTCAACAGATTTTTTTCGCGAAATCTCAAATTTACCCCCTAGACAAGGACCCGACTCTTGGGCATCTAGGAGGCAACGGCCAGCTTCGACGGAAGAAGAGATAATCTGGGAAACCAGGGAGGAAGAGCTCTTCTAGAAGTCGAAGTCCCCTGATAAGCGCCGAAGAAAATCTTCGCCCGCAGTGATCGTTTTCCGATCCTGCGGGCTGATTTTTTTGACATTTGATTCGCCGGTTTTTGGAGAGCAACGCTGGCGGCGGATTGGCGAATTTTACCCAATTGCCGTCTAACCCTGTGGAAAACAAGGAACCTGGGGATAAGTGGAAATTAGCTCCCACAGGCGGAATTGCTGCCAGTAGAATGCGGACGCTGCGGCAGGGCGAGGCGCCGCGGCCAACAACCGGGGCGCACGATAAAAGGACAAGATGGCATTCTCCCCTCAATTTCTGGATGAAGTTCGGGACCGGGCCGGTTTGGTCAGTGTGGTCGGGCGCAAGGTGCGCCTGCAGCGCAAGGGCAAGGACCATCTGGGCCTGTGCCCCTTTCACAATGAAAAGACTCCGTCCTTCACGGTAAATGAGGATAAGGGCTTTTATCATTGCTTCGGCTGTGGGGAGCATGGAAGCGTGTTCGACTTCGTGATGAAGACGGAGAACCTGTCTTTCCCCGAAGCGGTCGAAAGGCTGGTCGGCGAAGCGGGGATGGAGATGCCGATACAGACAAGGGAGGAACGGGAGCGAAACGAGCGCGCGCAGACCCATTACGACGTGCTGGAGAAAGCCTGCGCCTATTTTCAAAAACAACTGAAATTACCGGTGGGCCGGCCGGCGTTTGAATATCTGGAAGGCCGGGGCATTACCGCACAGTCGCGGGACACGTTCCGTCTCGGCTATGCGCCCGATACGCGGGGCGGGCTCAAGGCCGAACTGTCGCGTGAAGGTATTGACGAGAAACTAATGGTGGAAAGCGGGCTGCTGATTCAGCCCGACGACCAAAGCCGCGCGCCTTATGACCGGTTCCGGGGCCGGGTCATGTTTCCCATCACCGACCGCAAGGGCCGGGTAATCGGCTTCGGCGGACGTATATTGGGCGATGGGGAACCGAAGTACCTTAACTCCCCCGAGACGCCGCTGTTTCACAAGGGCCGCAATCTTTATGCCATCGCTCAGGCGATAGAGCCTGCTCGGAGGAAGGACGAATTAATAATCACCGAGGGCTACACGGATGTCATCGCGCTGCATCAGGCGGGGTTCGACACGGCGGTGGCGCCCTTGGGCACGGCGCTGACCGAGGATCAAATCCAAATGCTGTGGAAGATCACCCGCCAGCCGGTCCTGTGTTTCGACGGAGACACGGCCGGACAGAAAGCGGCGGCGCGGGCCGCCGACCGGGCGCTTCCGTTTCTGAGGCCGGGCTATAGTCTGAAATTTGCCGTGCTGCCGGAAGGCGAAGATCCGGACAGTCTGATCAAATCCCAGGGCTCCGCAGCCATGTCCGACATTCTGGCAGGCGCGGCCAATCTGGCGGAAATCATGTGGCGAGTGGAAACCCGGGGGTACGCCCTGGAAACGCCGGACGAGCGGGCCTGGCTGGAACGCCGGCTTCGGGACCGGGCGCTCCGGATCGAGGATGAAACGGTGCGCCGCCACTATCTAAATGATATGCGGACCCGCCTGTGGGAGGCTTTCCAGAAAAGCCGTGGGAACCGGGAGAGGAATACGGGCCGCTTGGCGCTGCGCAGAATGGCGGAAAAATCCGGCGCCAGCACCCGTGTCGACAAAAAATGGCTGTCCGAGGCAATTTTAGTCTACACCCTGATCACCCACCCGGACCTGTTTGACGTCGCCGGGGAAGCACTGGGTTCAATTTCCTTTTCGTCTCAAGAACTTGACAACCTACGTCAGGAAGTATTAAAGACCCTGGCTTCGTCCCAAGAATCGGGCGAAGGGCTTGATTTTCAAGCTGTAGAACACCATCTAATGGTTTCCGGGTTTTCGGATTTATTGCGCGGCCCTATGTGCCGGCAGGTTTTTAACCACGCCAGTTTCGCCCGGCCAGATGAACAATACGAAGTCGCCAGAATTGGCTGGGAACAGCAGTTCAGGATCTTCAAGCGTGACCAGTTGCTGGAGGAAATCCGCCAGACCGAGGAACGCTTCAAGAAGGATTTGAACCGCGAGGACTATGAGCTCCTGAAAGTTCTCAAGCAATCCGTGGCGGAGGTTGAGGAAACGGATTTGAGCGATATCGCATCGTCCCGGCAGGCGGGCAGCGCGGCGTAAAAATCCGAGTTTATTGTTTTGCGGGGTACTTATGGCAACCAAAGCAGCTGCAACGGCGGAAAAAAATGACAGCAAGGGGGACGGCGCTGATAGCCCGATCCTCGATACGATCAATGCCGAAGTAAAGAAGATGATCGCGCTCGGAAAAGAGCGCGGTTATGTCACCTATGATGAATTGAACGCGGCCCTGCCGCAGGACCAGGTCTCCTCCGAACAGATCGAGGACACCATGTCCATGCTGTCGGAAGCCGGCATCAACGTCGTCGAAAACGAAGATGCCGACGATTCCGACAATGAAAAGGCCGAAAAGGAAACCGAGTCCTCCAGCGGCAATGTCGATGAGAACGACATTGGCCGCAGCGACGACCCGGTGCGCATGTATCTGCGCGAAATGGGGAGTGTTGAGCTACTGTCCCGCGAAGGTGAGATCGCCATCGCCAAGCGTATCGAGGCCGGCCGGGAAATGATGATTGGCGGCATCGTCGACAGCCCTATGACCATCCGCGCGATCCTGCAATGGCGGGATGCCCTGGATGAAGGGTTGATGCTGCTGCGCGACATTATCGATCTCGACGCCACCTATTCCGGTCCGAAGGAAGACCAGACCGCCAATATGGCCCTCGGCGGGGATGTCGAGGAGGAAGAGGTCGAGGAGGAAGAGAAACCCGCCGTCGAGGCCAAAGAAGAAGAAAAGCCGAAAGCGGACGCCAAATCCGACGATGATGAAGAAAAGTCGGAAGATGGTGAAAGTGATGGCGATGGCGAGGACGACGAGGATGATCGGGACGACAACACGGTCTCCCTCGCGGTAATGGAGCAGACCCTGCTCCCCACGATCCTCGGCAAGTTCGACGACATCAAGAAAACCTACGCCAAGCTGCACCGGGCCCAGGAAAAACGCCTCGGCCTCATCCGCGACGCCAGCGATGTACCGACCGCGACCGAAAAACGCATCGGCAAGCTGCGCCATGAGCTGGTGGAGTTGATGGAAGGCATTCACCTGAACAACAACCGGATCGAATATCTGGTCGGCCATATGTATGACCTGAACCGCAAGCTCATCGGTCTCGAGGGCCGGCTGCTGCGGATGGCCGTTTCCACCAAGGTGAAGCGCGCCGATTTTCTGGAACAGTATTACGGCAACGAGCTGGATCCCAACTGGGTGAACCGTGTCGGCCGGCTGACCGGCAAGGGCTGGAAGGATTTCGTCAAGAAAAACCGCGACGAGATCAAGGACATCCGGGGCGAGGTTGCTGAAATCGCTCATGAGGTCGGCCTGCCGATCTCCGAGTTCCGGCGCATTGTCGCCACTGTCCAGAAGGGCGAACGGGAATCCGCCAAGGCCAAGAAAGAGATGATCGAGGCCAACCTGCGGCTCGTGATCTCCATCGCCAAAAAGTACACAAACCGCGGCCTGCAGTTCCTGGACCTGATCCAGGAAGGCAATATCGGCCTGATGAAGGCGGTCGATAAGTTTGAATACCGCCGCGGCTATAAGTTCTCGACCTACGCCACCTGGTGGATCAGGCAGGCGATCACCCGTTCGATCGCCGATCAGGCCCGGACCATCCGGATCCCGGTGCATATGATCGAGACCATTAACAAACTAGTCCGTACCTCGCGCCAGATGCTGCACGAGATCGGCCGCGAGCCGACCCCGGATGAACTGGCCAGCAAACTGGCCATGCCGGTGGACAAGGTCCGTAAGGTCCTGAAGATCGCCAAGGAGCCGATCAGCCTCGAGACGCCCATCGGCGACGAGGAAGACAGCCACTTAGGCGACTTCATCGAGGATAAGAACGCTGTCCAGCCGTTGGACGCGGCGATCCAGGGCAACCTCCGGGAGACCACCACCCGGGTGCTGGCCAGCTTGACGGCCCGTGAAGAGCGGGTGCTGCGCATGCGCTTCGGCATCGGCATGAACACGGACCACACACTGGAAGAAGTGGGCCAGCAGTTCTCGGTGACCCGCGAACGTATCCGCCAGATCGAAGCCAAGGCGCTGCGCAAGCTCAAACACCCGAGCCGGTCGCGGAAACTCCGCAGCTTCCTGGATCATTAGGGGTAGCCCTCCCCCTTACCCCCTCCCACAAGGGGAGGGGGGATCAAAACGAGTCACCCCTCTCTTGATGGGAGGGGCAGCGCGTCAACACGGGGGAGGGTGACGCTTCATACCCCCTTTTTTTACCCCTTTCTTAACCATCGGGCGGCGACAGTGGGGCCATGTTGAAATGGTTGTTCACGCTGTTTGTCGCCCTGGTGGTGTCTCTCTACGCCATGAAAGGCCAATCTGCAGAGAAAATGGCCGCCGAACTGACGGTGACCGTGGACGGGCTTCGCAATGACGAGGGCCTGTTGCGCCTGGCGATCTATGACAACCCGGATGACTTCCCCGAAGGCAAGGACACCGGCGATGCGGACGTGCCGATCAAGGCCGGCCGGGCCGTCGCCAAATTTCCGGGGTTAAGGCCGGGCCGCTACGCCATCGCCGTGCATCACGACGAAAACGGCGACAAGGACATGAACACGTTCATCGGCTTTCCCCTGGAAGGTTTTGGCTTTTCCAACAACGCCAAGGCCGGCATCGGCGGGCCGCCGCGGTTCGACGAAGCCGCGTTCGATGTAGGCGCCGCCGACAAATCCATTCAGCTTAGAATCGTCTACTGGGCCTCGCCTTGAGCCGTCTTTAACGCCCGTCCCACCCTGGCCTCTGAGCGGGCCAGCAGGATGGCGCCGGTGACAATCACCGCCGTACCGATCCAGGTCCAAATCTCCGGCACCTCACCGAACAATACAAACCCGAACAGCGCCGCCCAGATCAGACGGAAATAGGCCATAGGCTCGACCGCGGTCACATCGCCGATCTTGTATGCGTTGGTCTGAATCACGTGCGCCGCCGTACCGGCAAACCCCAGCATGACCAAGGCTATCCACACCTCCGCCGACGGCCAGGTCCAGAAAAACAGCGCCGGGATGAAGGTCATGCCGGTGACCGTGAAGCTCATGAAAAATACGATGGTTGCCGGCGAATCCGTCCGGGATAAAGATTTTACCATGAGCTTGGAGATGGCCACGGCGATGGCCGAGAACACCACCAGCCACGATCCCAAGCCCACCTCGGCAAATCCGGGACGGAGGATAATCAGCATGCCGGCGAAGCCTAAGGCAATGGCAAACCAGCGAATAAACTGCGACGGCTCGCCGAGGAATAGAATCGCGCCAACGGACGCATAGATGGGAATGACAAACGACAGCGCCGTCGCGTCAGCCAAAGGAATCAGGGTGATCGCCCAAAACCAGGCCATCATGGACAGCCCGTGAATGCCGCTTCGCGCCAGATGGAAGCCGAGCCGTTTGGTGCGTAATTGCCCAAGACCATGGCGCATGAACAACGGGGCCAGCGCCACCAGCCCGAACAGATTGCGGAAGAACACGATCTCGATCGGATGCATGCCCTCAACGGCGGCAAATTTAACGATAGAATCCAGCGCCGCCAGCATCCCGACAGAGATCACCATCAATACGATGGCGAGCATGTTGGGCGACAGGCCGAAGGTCACGTGAGCGCGTCCTGGGGCGGCCGTCCGGCCGGACCTAGTCTTTGTCCTGGTGGTTCAGGCTGGCGGAATTGATGCAATAACGAAGCCCCGTCGGCTGCGGCCCGTCCGGGAACACATGACCCAGATGGGCGTCGCATTTGGCGCACATGACCTCGGTCCTGACCATCCCGAACGCATGATCTTCCTCGGTGATCACCGCCTCGTCGGCCAACGGCTGCCAATAGCTGGGCCAGCCGGTGCCGGAATCGAACTTGTGATCGGAGGAAAATAGCGCCTGGCCGCAACATTTACAGGTATAGGTCCCCGGCGTCTTGGAATTATAGAACTCGCCGGTAAAGGCGCGTTCCGTGCCCTTCTGCCGGGTCACGTAAAATTCCTCCGGCGTCAGTTGCTCCATCCACTCTGAGTCTGATTTGACGACTTTATCGCTCATCTTCCGGCTCCCGCTTGCGGCTTAATGGGATGAGAGAGTACTCCGCCAACGCCGGGACGCCAACACTTGCAAGTGCCCGTGCGAGCCGCCAGACTCCGGTCAGTATCGCTAGAGGAACCGCATGCCGTCATCGGGGTTACTTGGGCCCTACCCTTTGGACGAGGCCCATATCGAACAGTATATTGCCCAGGCCGAGGATTGGAGCTCTGCCTCCGCCTTTGCGCTCGGCCCATTGAAGGACGGACGGTTTTTCATTCGCCGGGTGGGCCACGGCGACGGGGATTTGGGCGCTATCCTCAAGACCTATATCGGCCAGTACGAGGGCTTTAAATTCAAGTTCTTCCGCTCGACCCGATCGGCCTATGACAAGGAATGCCGCCTCTACCACGACTTTAATCCAAAGGATAACGAAGACCACCCCGTGAAGCCCAAAAACACCAAGTTCACCTGCCCGGTGCCCAGTTGCATCCACGCCGAATAACGGCCAACCCAGACGAGGACCCAAATGGATATTTATGACCGCATCCCCTATTCCGCCATTGTAGACCGCCCGTCCCTCAAACTCCCGGACGGCGGCAAAGTCATCGTCTGGCCGGTGGTCAACCTGGAGGAATGGGTGCCGACCGAGCCCCTGCCCCGGCGCATCCTGACGCCCCCCGGCGAAGGCAATCACACGCCCGATATCCCCAACTGGTGCTGGTACGAGTACGGCATGCGTATCGGCATCTGGCGAATGATGGACGTGTTAAAGGAGTTCGGCGTGACGCCGACGGTCTCCATGAACGCGACAGTTGTGGACCGCTACCCCCGCGTCTCCGAGGCGGCGCTGGACGCCGGCTGGGAATTCATGGGGCACTCCTACATCCAAAAAGCCATGTTCCTGCTGGATGACGAGCGCGAAGCGATCATGAAAACCAGCGAACATCTGCAGGCTTTCTGCGGCTATAAGCCCCGTGGCTGGATGGGCCCGGGCCTCACCCAGACCGAAGAAACGCCTGAATTCCTGGTGGAAGCCGGGTTCGAGTATACGGCCGACTGGATTCTGGATGACCAGCCTTGCGAGATCAATGTGGAGAACGGCAAGCTCTACTCCATCCCCTACACGACGGAGCTCAACGATATCCCAATCATGCTGTCACAGGCGCACGTTTCGACTGTACTCTATGATCGGACAATGGATTATGTGGACGCCATCTATGACGAGGGCGAGGACAACGTCCGGGTCATATCGGTCGCCGTCCACCCTTATATCCACGGGGTGCCACACCGGATTAAATATTTCCGCAAGATCTTCGAGGAACTGTCGAACCGGCCCGGTGTGGTCTTTATGACCGGCGCGGAAATTCTGGATTGGTATTTGGCGGCCCGGCAGGAATAGGGTCAGACGCCGGAAACCCTCTTGATATCGCCGGGCAACGGGACTACACCAGCCCCGGTTTCACTTGCATTTGAAGGTCCTCTGCTATGTCTATTGTCGCATCCCGTTTGGATCGTATTGCGCCCTCTCCCACGATGGCGGTCACCGCCCGCGCCCGTGAGCTCAAAGCCGCCGGCGAGAACGTGATCGGCCTCGGCGCGGGGGAGCCTGACTTCGACACGCCCGAACATGTGAAAGAGGCAGCCGCCAAGGCGATGAAGGACGGCTACACCAAGTACACCGATGTGCCCGGCTCCATCGAGCTGCGCACCGCGATTTGTGACAAGTTCGAGCGGGAAAACGGTCTCAAATACACGCCAGATCAGGTCCAGGTGGCCTGCGGCGGAAAGCAGAACATCTACAACGCCATGATGGCGTCCCTCAATCCGGGGGACGAGGTAATCATCCCGGCGCCCTATTGGGTGTCTTATCCCGATATCGTTCTGCTGGCCGAGGGCACGCCGATCATTGTGCCGTGCTCTGCGGAAAACCGGTTCAAAATGCAGCCCGACGAATTGGAAGCGGCAATCACACCCAAGACCAAATGGCTGATGCTGAACTCGCCGTCCAATCCAACCGGCGCGGCCTATACGCACGACGAACTCAAGGCCCTGACGGACGTCCTGCTGCGCCATCCTCATGTTTGGGTGATGACCGACGATATCTACGAACACATTGTCTATGACGGGTTCGAGTTTACCACGCCGGCCCAGGTGGAACCCGGCATTTACGACCGCACCCTAACGCTCAATGGTCTGTCCAAGGCGTTTAGCATGACCGGCTGGCGGGTCGGCTATGCCGCGGGACCGAAAGAGCTGATCGGCGCCATGAACAAAGTGCAGTCGCAAAGCACGTCCCACACCAGTTCGATCTCGCAAGCCGCCTCTATCGCGGCGCTGAACGGACCGCTGGATTTCCTGGAAGAACGCAATGCGGTCTTTAAGGAACGCCGGGACATGGTGGTTTCCATGCTCAATCAAGCGACCGGCATCGACTGCCTGACCCCCGAGGGCGCGTTCTATGTCTATCCCAAGTGCGAAGGCATGATTGGCAAAAAGACGCCGGACGGAGACGTGTTAAATACGGATGGCGAGGTCGCAACATATCTTCTGGAATCAGAAGGTGTCGCCGTGGTGTTCGGCGAAGCGTTCGGCCTCACGCCGTTTTTCCGGATATCATATGCCACCGGCACGGATTTTCTGGAAGACGCCTGCCAGCGCATTCAGCGGGCCAGCGCGGCACTGAGCTAGCTTCTTTTTTTTTCTAAAAAAGAAGCGTCATGCCCGAGTTGGGCGCAAAGTAAATTGCGGCCAAGTCTCGGGTATCCATGAACCGCCAATCGATAGACCCCCGACAACCGCTTCGCGGGCCTGCCTTCGCCGTAGCGAAGCTCTGGCTTCGCGCAGGCAAGCCGGGGGCGACGCATAAAAGAAAATGGGGAAAGAGGTACGCGGATCAGTCGCCTTCGGCGACGTCCGCGCATGACGTACTATAGTAGTGGATGACGTTTACTAATTAACGCCCGAGAGCTTGGGCCAGCACCTCGGCCGTGCGGAGTTCCTTCTCGGCGGCGGCACGGCTTTCATCGTCGGCGCCGTTGAACGCTTCCTGCGCCTTGGCCAACCGGTCATTGGCCGCCTCCGCCGTGATTTCGTCAAGCGGCGTCGCTTCTTCCGCCAGGACCGTGCAACGTTCGGCGGTTGCTTCGGCGAAACCGCCTTCGACGAACAAGCGTTTGGTCACCTGCCCGTCATTGTGGATTTCGACGACGCCCGCGCGCACCGTGCTCAGCACCGGCGTGTGGCCCGGCATCACACCGAAATCACCTTCCTCGCCAGGCACAACCACCATGTCCACCTCTTCCGAGGCGAGCAGGCGGCCCGGCGAAACCAGTTCAAAGGTGACTTTATCGGCCATCGTCTCTCGTCCCTATCGCGCGCCTTACGCCGCTTCCGCCGCCATCTTCGCGGCCTTTTCGACAGCCTCTTCGATGGTGCCGACCATATAGAAGGCCGCTTCCGGCAGGTGATCGTATTCCCCGGCGCAGATGCCTTTGAAGCCTTTGATCGTGTCTTCCAGGTTCACGAACACGCCCGGCGTGCCGGTGAACACCTCGGCCACGTGGAACGGCTGGCTGAGGAAACGCTGGATCTTCCGGGCGCGGGCCACGGTCAGCTTATCCTCTTCCGACAGTTCGTCCATGCCCAGGATGGCGATGATGTCCTGCAGGTTTTTGTAGGTCTGCAGAATACGCTGCACCTCACGGGCGACGGTATAGTGTTCTTCACCGACAATCGCCGGATCAAGCACCCGGGACGTGGAGTCCAGCGGATCCACCGCCGGGTAAATGCCCAGCTCGGCGATGGAACGGCTCAGCACGGTGGTGGCGTCCAAGTGGGCGAAGGATGTCGCCGGCGCCGGGTCGGTCAAGTCGTCCGCCGGCACGTAAATGGCCTGCACAGAGGTGATCGACCCCTTGTTGGTGGAGGTGATCCGCTCCTGCATGGCGCCCATGTCGGTCGCCAGGGTCGGCTGATACCCCACCGCGGACGGAATGCGGCCCAACAGGGCGGACACTTCGGAACCGGCTTGGGTAAAGCGGAAAATGTTATCAACGAAGAACAGCACGTCCTGGCCTTCCTGATCGCGGAAATATTCGGCGACCGTCAGACCGGAGAGCGCGACCCGCGCACGAGCGCCGGGCGGTTCGTTCATCTGACCATAAACCAGCGCGGCCTTAGAGCCGGGGCCGTCCGGCACGATAACGCCGGATTCCATCATTTCGTGATACAGGTCGTTGCCTTCGCGGGTCCGTTCACCAACACCGGCAAACACGGAATACCCGCCGTGGCCCTTCGCGATGTTGTTGATCAGCTCCATAATGATCACGGTCTTGCCCACGCCGGCGCCGCCGAACAGGCCGATCTTACCACCCTTGGCGTAGGGCTCGATCAAATCGACGACCTTGATGCCGGTGACCAGGATTTCCGCCTCCGTGGATTGGTCGAGGAACTCCGGCGCGGAACGGTGGATCGGCAGGGAAGAGGTGGAGTTCACCGGGCCCCGTTCGTCCACAGGCTCGCCGATAACGTTCATGATCCGGCCCAGGGTCTCAGGCCCCACCGGCATCATGATCGGCTCACCCGTATCAACCGCCTCCTGCCCGCGGACCAGACCGTCGGTCGTGTCCATGGCGATGGTGCGGACCTGGGATTCACCCAAGTGCTGCGCCACCTCAAGGACCAGCCGGTTGCCGTTATTGTCCACTTCGAGAGCGTTCAGAATTTCCGGTAGATCGCCGTCGAACTTCACGTCAACGACAGCGCCCATTACCTGGGAAATCGTGCCAACATTGTTTTTGGCCATTGTCCTAAACTCCTGTTGCGCTACAGCGCTTCCGCGCCGGAAATAATTTCAATCAATTCGCTGGTGATCTTGGCCTGACGCGTCCGGTTATAGGTCAGCGTCAATCCGTCGATCATCTCACCGGCGTTGCGTGTGGCGTTATCCATCGCCGACATGCGGGCGCCGTGTTCGGAGGCGCTGCTTTCCAGCAGCGCGCGGAACACCTGCACCTTCAGGTTACCCGGCAGCAGATCGGTGAGAATTTCCTGCTCCGATGGTTCAAATTCATAGGCCGCGGCAGGACCTTCCTGAGCCGGGGCCGCCGCTTCGTCGTCGTCATCGTCGTCGGAAGCGGCCACTTCAACCGGGATCAGCCGTTGGGGCGTCACCACCTGCGTAATCGCCGAAACGAACTTGTTGTAGACCACCGTGCAGACATCAAACTCGCCGTCTTCGAACATCGAGATGATTTTTTCCGCCACCTCATCCGCTTCGGCGAAAGTCACGCCGGCCCGGCCGATGCCCTGGAAGCTATCGACGATATGGGACTGGAAATCCCGGCGTAGCGCATCGCGGCCCTTACGGCCCACGCACAACAGTTTCACCGTCTTGCCATCGGCCAGCAGCGCACGGGTGCGATTCCGCACTTCCCGGGCGATATTGGCATTGAAACCGCCGCAGAGACCCCGGTCGGACGTTACGGCGACCAAGAGATGAACCTCGTCGGACCCCGTACCCGCCAGCAGCTTCGGCGCACCTTCGGTGGAGCCCAGGTTTTCCAGGACCGAGGCGATCATGCGCTCCATCCGCTCGGCGTACGGCCTGGCGGCCTCGGCAGCTTCCTGAGCACGGCGCAGCCGGCTGGCCGCCACCATCTTCATGGCCGACGTGATCTTCTGCGTGGACTTCACGCTGGAGATCCGGGTCTTGAGTTCCTTCAGGTTCGCCATGATCTAGGGCCGGTCTTCCTGCAATGAGTAACTAAGCGAAATTCTTGGTGAAATCGTCAAGGAAGGCCTTAAGCTTCTCCTCGGTCTCGTCCGACACGGCTTGTTCCGAGCGAATGGCCTCCAAGATATCGGCACCTTTTTCCCGGATCGTGTCGAGGAAAGCAGCCTCGAACCGGACCACATCATTCACCGCAATGCCGTCCAGATAACCGTTCACGCCGGCGAAAATCGCCACCACCTGTTCTTCCATCGAATACGGCGAGAACTGGGACTGTTTCAGCACTTCCACCAGACGGGAGCCACGGGCCAGCAGCCGCTGGGTAGAAGCGTCCAAATCCGAGGCAAATTGTGCAAAAGCTTCCATTTCCCGATACTGGGCAAGTTCCAGCTTGATGGAGCCGGCGACCTGTTTCATCGCTTTCACCTGCGCCGCCGATCCCACACGGGACACGGACAGGCCGACGTTCACCGCCGGGCGAATACCGCGATAGAACAGATCGGTTTCCAGGAAGATCTGGCCATCAGTAATGGAAATCACGTTGGTCGGAATATAGGCTGACACGTCGTTGGCCTGGGTCTCGATCACCGGCAGCGCCGTGAGCGAGCCCGCGCCCTGTTCGTCATTCATCTTGGCCGCACGTTCGAGCAGGCGTGAGTGCAGATAGAACACGTCGCCCGGATAGGCTTCACGTCCAGGCGGGCGGCGGAGCAGCAGGGACATCTGCCGGTAGGCGACCGCCTGTTTGGTCAAATCGTCATAGAAAATCACCGCGTGCATGCCGTTGTCGCGGAAATACTCGCCCATGGTGCAGCCCGCATAGGGCGCCAAGAACTGCATCGGCGCCGGTTCGGACGCGGTGGCGGCAACAACGATGGAATAGTCCAGTGCGCCGTTTTCTTCCAACACCTTCACCAACTGCGCAACGGAGGAGCGTTTCTGCCCGACCGCCACATAGACGCAGAACAGCTTCTCCGAATCGTCCTTGGCGGCGTCGTTGATTTTCTTCTGGTTCAGGATGGTGTCGATAATGATCGCGGTCTTGCCGGTCTGACGGTCGCCGATGATCAGCTCCCGCTGGCCGCGGCCGACCGGGATCAGGCTGTCGATGGCTTTGAGACCGGTCTGCATCGGCTCATGCACGGATTTCCGCGGAATGATGCCCGGCGCCTTCACCTCGATCAGTGAACGTTCTTTGGCGTTGACATCACCTTTGCCGTCGATGGGATTACCCAGCGCGTCGACCACGCGGCCCAGCAATTCCTTGCCGACGGGCACATCGACGATTTCGCCGGTCCGCTTAACCGTGTCGCCTTCTTTGATATTCCGGTCATCGCCGAAGATCACGACACCCACATTGTCTTCTTCCAGGTTCAGCGTCATACCTTTGATGCCGCCCGGGAATTCGACCATCTCGCCGGCTTGGACTTTGTCCAATCCGTAGACGCGGGCGATACCGTCGCCGACCGACAACACTTGGCCGACTTCGGCGACTTCCGCGTCGGTGCCGAAATTCTGAATCTGTTCTTTGAGAATTGCGGAGATTTCCGCTGCGCGGATTTCCATTATCCAACCCCTCTCATGGCAAGCCGCAACTGCTGCAGCTTAGTGCGAATTGATGAATCCACCATCCGCGATCCCAGCCGGACGACGAGGCCGCCCAAAAGGTCAGGATCGACTTTGGCGTTGATGCTGACGTTTCCACCCATGGACCGTTTCAGCACGCTTTCGAGTTCCGCCGTCTGCTTGTCGGACAGCGGCGTGGCGGACGTCACGTGGGCGGTTACTTCGCCTCGGCGTCCGGCCAGAATTTGGAGATAGCCCTTAATAATGTCGGAGATCGCAAACAGGCGGCGGTTGGCCGCGGCGACGCCGACGAAATTTTTGGTAAGCTCGGAGGCCCCGGCCTGATCCAGGATCGCCCGCATGGCCTTGCCCTGTTCATCGCGGGAGATCACCGGCGAACGCACCATGCGGTTCAAATCGGCGCTTTCATTGATCAGTGCATCAAGGCCGCGGAGATCGTCCGCGACCTGATCCAATGCGCTTTGGGATTCCGCCAGCTCGTACAAAGCGGTGGCATAGCGACCGGCCAACCCGGTTACGCCTGTCGTATCGGATGACACCCTTACTTAATCCTCTTTGACGATTACCCTGGAGAATTTCGCGAAAAATCGGCCGCGAAAACCCAATTGACTGAACAAAAAACTGCACTTTTTGGCGGCTCCCCGCCCGAAAGCGAGGGTTGTCTACCATACTGACCCCGGCCTGACAAGCGATTGAGGGGGACATTATCCGGCAGCTTTTTTACATAGTAATTACAATGCTTTAGGCTAATTTTTCCTTACATGAAACTGTAGGGATCAATGTCCACGTGGACCCGGACCTTGCGGGGGATTTGAGTGGCGTTAAGCCATTGGCGAATCCGCGCCTGAATATTGACGTTGCGCCCTGTCTTCACCAAGAACCGGCGGCGGTGGCGGCCCCGCAGCAGTTTCAACGGCGCATCCGCCGGGCCCAGCACCATGACCCCATCCTGGCGCGGCGCCGACCGGCTGAGCGCCCTGACCGCCGTCTCCACAGCCCCTTCGTCGATGCCGGAAACCACGATCCCGGCCAGCCGGCCATAAGGCGGCATGCTGGCGATTTCCCGGTCGGCGGTTTCCGCCGCGAGGAACCCATCCCGGTCCCCGGCGCCCAAGGCCCGGATCACCGGATGATCCGGCATATAGGTCTGTACGATCACCCGGCCCGGCCGTTCCGCCCGGCCGGCGCGCCCCGCCACCTGATACAATAACTGGAACGTGCGCTCCGCCGCCCGCAGTTCCCCTCCGGCGAGACCCAAGTCTGCGTCCACCACGCCAACCAGGGTCAACATGGGGAAATGATACCCCTTAGCGACGATCTGGGTGCCGATCAGCAGGTCGATCTCTTGATCTTCAATCCGGCGCACCAGTTCCGCCGCCTGACCCGGTCCGTAAATTGTATCGCTGGCCACCACCTCGACACGAATATCGGGAAACAGCTCCTGCACTTCCTCGGCCAGGCGTTCGACACCAGGTCCACAGGCGAAAAGCTTTCCCTCCGCGTCGCACTCGGGACACGCGTCGGGCAGCTTCGTTCCGTAGCCACAATGGTGGCACTGCATCCGGCCCAGCAATCGATGCTCCACCAGCCAGGCGGAGCATTGTGGGCACTGCAGCCGGTGCCCGCAGGCTCGGCACAGGGTCAGCGGCGCATAACCCCGGCGGTTGAGGAACAGGAGCGCCTGTTCATTGCGTTCAAAAGTACCTTTTAGTCCCGCCACCAATTTGGGCGACAGCCACTTGCCGGCGTCGGGTGCGTCCGAGCGCATATCGGCGATTTCGATTGTCGGCAGTTCCGCGCCAGCATGGCGGTCCGGCAGCGTGTGATGGCCATAGCGGCCTTGGTTCACATTGTGCATGGTCTCCAACGATGGCGTGGCGGAGGCCAGCACCACGGGAATATCGCCCAGGTTCGCACGCACCACCGCCATGTCGCGGGCGTTGTAGACCACGCCATCCTCTTGTTTGAAGGAACCGTCGTGTTCTTCGTCCACCACGATCACGCCAAGATCAGGGTACGGCAAGAACAACGCGGAACGGGCGCCGACAACCACCCGCGCTTCGCCAGTGGCCACCGCCCGCCAGGTCACGCGCCGCTGCAAACCCGTCAGGTCCGAATGCCAGAGCGCGGGGGGCGTGCCGAATCGCAGCCGGAACCGGTCCAGCCACTGGGCGCTGAGCGCGATTTCCGGCAGCAACACCAGCGCCTGTTTGCCGGCCGCCAAGGCTTCGCACACCGCTTCCAAATAGACCTCTGTCTTGCCGGAACCCGGCACGCCGTCCAACAAGGTCGTCGAATACGTAGCTTCCTTCACCAGCCGGACAAGGTCCTCCGCCGCCTTGGCCTGTTCCGGCGACAAGGTTGGGCCCTTGGCGCTGAGGTCCGGCGGATGGAAAGCCGGCGGCGGCGGTAATTCGAGCCGAACCAGCGCACCCGCCTCGTGCAGACCTTTGATCACCGACGGGCTGGCGCCGGCCTCCCGCGCCAGATCAGCGCCGGTGCGGGATGGTGAATTCGTCAACACGTCAATCACCCGCTGGCGCGCCGCCGTCATCCGCACGTCCGGCATTTCATCGGCCAGCCGATAGGCAATGACCGGCTTCGGCGGATATAGCGCATCGGGCACGGACATGGCCATCTTCAGGACCGAGCCCTCCGACGACATGGTGTAGTTCGCTACCCATTCCACCAACTTGCGGGACACATCGGGCAAGGGCGGCGTCTCCAACACCTCGAAAATCTCTTTCAATTTCTCCGCCGCCACCTCGCCTGGCGGTGAATCCCAGACCACACCGACCACTTTTCGCACCCCCAGCGGCGCCAAGACGAAGTCGCCGGGCGCGACGGATAGGTGATCCGGCACGCCATAGGTATAGCCCTGTCCGCCCGAGCCCCTGACGGGAAGCGGCAGAAGAACGGTGACCGTGTTGGGAGATGCGTCGGACATGGGGGCAATTTAACTTGTGAAGAGGAAGATGGATACGTCTGTTCTTCTCTCCCGATCTCCAACTGCGTCACCCCCACCCGCGTTGTCCGGTATCCCGGACTCCGCACCCTCCCCCGTAAAGGGGGAGGGCATTTAGCTGCGGGCTCTCTAAATACGCCTTCCCCCCTTGCGGGGGAAGGTGGCCCGAAGGGCCGGATGGGGGGGCACGTCCACGCGTGAACACACATGCACAGTTGCCTTCACAACCCGAATCGGGGTGTATTGGCGGATACCCCCGTGCCCACCATCAAGCAAAAGGGACGAGTATGAAGTTTTTTATCGATACGGCGGATACGGACGAGATCAAGTCCCTGGCCGGGACCGGCATGGTCGATGGGGTCACCACGAACCCGTCGCTGATCGCCAAGACCGGCAGGCAATTTCTGGACGTGATTGAAGAAATTTGCGGGATCGTTGACGGCCCCGTGAGCGCCGAAGTCACCGCCACCGATGCAGAGACTATGATCAAGGAAGGCCAAAAGCTGGCCGCCATCGCCAAGAACGTCGCCGTCAAAGTCCCCCTGACCGAAGATGGGCTCATCACCTGCAAGACGCTGTCGGACGCCGGCACAATGGTCAATGTGACGCTTTGTTTTTCGGCCGCCCAGGCGATCCTGGCGGCCAAGGCGGGCGCGACATTCGTTTCGCCCTTCGTTGGCCGGCTGGATGATCTCAGTCAGGACGGCATGCAGTTGATCTCCGATATCTGTGACATCTACGCCAACTACACGGCGTTCGAGACCGAAATTCTGGTGGCCTCGGTGCGCGGTCCCCAGCACGTGGTGGACGCCGCCCGGCTGGGCGCGGACATTGTCACCATCCCGCCGTCGGCCCTGAAACAACTCTTTAAGCACCCGCTGACCGACAAAGGCCTGGCGGCGTTTCTCGACGATTGGGCCAAGACCGGCCAGAGCATTCTGGGAGACTAAGCATGAGCCAAGACACGCAGGACGCAGCGCTTGCCCAACCGGGTGAGCTTGAAACCGCCGACGTGATCGAGTACCTCCGCGCCCATCCGGATTTCTTGACCGAAAACCCGGAACTGCTGGACGTCATGACCCCGCCGATGCGGTGGTCAGGTGACAAGGTGGTCGATATTCAGACCTATATGCTGGACCGGCTGAAGAACGAATCCGACGATCTGAAGGATGCGGCCAATCTGCTGATCAGCACGACCCGCGCCAATATGATGATCCAGACCCGGACCCATGCCAGCATCATCGCGTTGCTGGGCGCGGATACGTTCGAGAAACTGGTGCATGTCACCTGTTTTGATCTGCCCCTGCTGCTGGATGTGGATGCGGTATCGCTCTGTTTTGAAACCGGCCAAACCGGACAGACCCAATTGGGGGCCTCCGATATCCGCTGGTTCGCCCCGGGCACGGTGAACAAAGTGCTGGGCAGCGAGGATGATTTTGCCAAGTTGATGGAACACACCTCTGACGACGGCTCGGTGTTTGGCGAGGCGGCCGGCATCGTCCGCTCCGCCGCTCTGGCCCGGATCGGCCCCGGCAACATCGCGCCGCCGGGCCTGTTGGCGTTGGGCTCCCGCACCAAAGGGGCGTTCCATGGCGGGCAGGGAACGGACCTTTTGGTGTTCCTGGCGCGGGTCCTGGAAGCCTGCGTCAATAACACGCTGGAGAAAGACAGCCTCAAAGCCTGAACGGATGGTAAAACCCATCGACTATATCGCCGAGCCGGCGCTGATCAGCACCATTGATGACTGGCGGCGCTGGATGGGCGTGGAGCGAAACTGCTCCGACCACACACTTGATGGCTACAGCCGCGATCTGGCGGCCTTCCTCACCTATCTCAGCGAGCACCTGGGTTATGCGCCGGGGCTGAACGATCTGCAAAACCTGGCGGCCGGCGATTTTCGCGGCTACCTCGCGAAACGCCACAATGATGGACTGTCCCGGCCGTCTACCGCACGGGCCGTTTCCACGCTACGTAATTTCTTCCGCTATCTGGAGCGTAACGACCTGGCCCACAACGCGGCGATCAAGGCGATCAAAACCCCAAAGCTGCCGAAGGCCGTGCCCAAGCCCCTGTCCGCGGTCGAAGCCAAGGAAGCCTTGGCAACTTTCGGCGAGATGCAGGATACACCCTGGCTCGCCGATCGGGACATCGCACTGATGACGCTTTTGTATGGCTGCGGGCTGCGCATCTCCGAAGCGTTGAACCTGAATGTGGGGGAGATCGGCGAGGCCGATGCGCTGGTCATCACCGGCAAGGGCAACAAACAACGGATCGTGCCGCTGTTGCCCGTGGTGAAAGAGGCGATTGCGCTCTACCAACAGACCTGCCCGTTCGGGCTCAGAAAAGGCGATCCCCTCTTCGTGGGCGCGCGGGGCAAGCGTTTGAACCCCGGCGTGGTGCAGCGCCAGATGCGCAAGGTCCGCGCGCTTCTGGGCCTGCCGGAAACGGCGACGCCCCACGCGCTCCGCCACAGTTTCGCGACGCACTTACTCGCCGGCGGCGGCGATCTCCGGACCATTCAGGAATTGCTGGGACATTCGTCGCTCTCCACCACCCAGCGCTATACGGAGGTGGACACGGCCCGGCTGATGGAAGTCTATCGCGACGCCCATCCACGGGCGCGGGGATAATCAGGCAATCCAGGCCTTCGCCGCGTCCTTTTGGTCGGGCGAAAAGAACTTCACGTCGGCCTTGGTGAGCTTGTCGGCGACGGCGGCGCACAGCGCCTCCCAGCGGCTGGTGCCGATGACCGCCAGCTTTTCGATCTGATCCCAGTGTTTGATGCCGAAGGCGGTCTTGTCCCAGGCGGCCACCCAGTCCCAGCCGTCAAAATGTTCGATGTCAGCCAATAGCCGCAACGAGCCCTGATCGGCGATCACCGCCTCCAATTTCGGTAGCACGGCTTTCAGGTCCTCATCGGTGACCTTGCCGGACAATCGGACACAGGCGAGGGAGCCCGCGCTTTCGGGAAGAAGTTCAAACATGGAATTCTGATCGGCGCTACATATGCAGGGCGCGGCCATCGACCGCCAAGGCGGCTTCCTTAACCACTTCGGAGAGGCCCGGATGGCCGTGGCAGATGCGGGCGATGTCTTCCGCCGCGCCGCCGAATTCCATCACGGTCACGCATTCCTGGATCAGTTCACCGGCCTGCGCGCCCACAATGTGCACGCCGAGGACCGCGTCGGTTTCCGCGTCCGCCAGAATTTTGACGAAGCCATCGGTGTCGCCCATGGCCCGCGCCCGGGCATTCGCCGTGAAGGGGAATTTGCCCGCATTATACTTCACGCCGGCCTCCTTCAATTGCTCCTCGGTCTTACCCAGACCGGCCACTTCCGGCCAGGTATAGACGATGCCCGGAATGGCGTCATAGTCGATATGGCCCGACTGGCCGGCCAAAATTTCCGCCAGCACCACACCTTCGTCTTCCGCCTTGTGGGCCAGCATGGCCCCGCCGATCACGTCGCCGATGGCGTAGATACCGTCCACATTGGTTTTGAAGTGGCCGTCGGTCTGGATAAAGCCGCGCTCGTCCATCTTGACGCCGACCTTGTCCAGGCCCAGCCCGTCGGTGAACGGCCGCCGGCCGATCGCGACCAGCACCACGTCGGCCTTCAGGGTCTCGGCTTTGCCGCCGGATTTAGGTTCGATGGTCAGGGTCACGCCGGTCTTGGCCTTTTTGGCCCCGGTAACCTTGACCCCCAGCTTGAACTCCAAACCTTGTTTCTTGAGGATGCGCTGCATGTTCTTGGACACTTCGCCGTCCATGCCGAACAGGATGTTGTCCATGAACTCGACCACGGTGACCTTGGCGCCCAGGCGGCTCCAGACCGAACCCATTTCCAACCCGATCACGCCGGCGCCGATGACCACCATGGACTTCGGCACCTTGGGCAGAGACAGCGCGCCGGTGGAGGTGACAATCTGTTTCTCGTCCACCTCGACACCCGGCAGCGGGGTCACATCGGAGCCCGTGGCGATGATAATGTTCTTGGTGGTAAGGCTTTGTGTCTTGCCCTTATCGTCGGTCACGTCGACCTTGCCCGGCGCGGTGATCGTGCCGGTGCCGACCAGCCGGTTGATCTTGTTTTTCTTCATCAGGAAATCGACGCCCTTGATGGTGTCGCTGACCACGCCGTCCTTGTGGGCCATCATGGCCTTGAGATCGAGGCTGACGCCGGTCGCCTTGATGCCGTGTTCGGCGAAACCGTGCTGCGCCTCGGCATAGAGGTGCGAGGAATGCAAAAGCGCCTTCGACGGAATACAGCCGACATTGAGACAAGTGCCGCCGAGCGTCGGACGTTTCTCCACCAGGGCCACCTTGCCGCCCAATTGCGCCGCCCGGATCGCGGCCACGTATCCGCCCGGTCCGCCGCCGATGATGGTAACGTCATATGTGTCGGCCATAATTCTAACTCCCCATCCTAAACTTGATCGAAAGTCCCTCGCCTGCGGCTCAGTGTACTTCCGATCATTTTCAAACGTTAAATCTCTTCTTGAAGCGGTTCTACGAAGAGATTTCCTTATTTCTGTCCTGGATTACTGAGTTTCAGAAATCCAAGGTGACTAAGTGAAAAATCAGTGCAGAGCCGCCCCAAACTGATTTTTCTCATGATCTTACTGCGAACAAGTACACCGAGCGAAGCGCGAGACTTGTTCGCACGCTCAAATTACATATCCAGCATGATTCGCTGCGGGTCTTCGATGCATTCCTTGACCCGGACCAGGAAGGTCACGGCCTCCCGGCCGTCGATGATCCGGTGGTCATAGCTGTGCGCCACATACATCATCGGGCGAATCACCACCTCGCCGTTTTCCGCCACCGGGCGCTCGACGATATTGTGCATGCCAAGGATGCCGGACTGGGGCGCGTTCAGAATCGGCGTCGACAGCATGGAGCCGTAGATGCCGCCATTGGTGATGGTGAAGGTGCCGCCGGTCATTTCATCCAGGCTCAGCTTGCCGTCCCGGGCGCGGGCGCCCATCTCGCGGATGGATTTCTCCACGTCGGCGAAGCTCATCTGATCCGCATCGCGCAGCACCGGCACGACCAGGCCTTGCGGCGTGCCTACCGCGACACCGATATCATAGTGGTTTTTGTAGACCAGCTCGTCGCCGTCGATCTCCGCATTGACTGCGGGGATTTCCTTCAGCGCCACGATGCAGGCTTTGACAAAGAAGCTCATGAAGCCGAGACGCACGCCATGGGCTTTTTCGAACGTGTCCCGGTATTTGTTCCGGACCTCCATCACCGCCGACATGTCGATCTCGTTGAAGGTGGTCAGCATAGCCGCGGTGTTCTGGGCGTCCTTCAGCCGTTGAGCGATCCGCTGACGGAGCCGGGTCATCTTCACCCGTTCTTCCCGCGGGCCCGCCGGCTTGGACGGTATCTGCGTCACCGCGTCGCCCGATGCGGCCGGAGCAGCAGCTGCGGCAGCCGGGGCCGCCGCGCCACCGGAATTCAGATGCGCCAACACGTCGCCCTTGGTCAGGCGGCCGTCCTTGCCCGTACCGGCAACCGCCGAAGCGTCCAGATTGTTTTCGTCCAGCAGCTTCCTGACCGCCGGCGACGTGGCCGGATCGTCCGCGCCGCTTGCCGCGGGCGCCGGCGCTGCCGCCGGGGCTTCGGTTTTGGGGGCCGGTGCAGCCGCAGCCGCCCCGCCCGCACCGATCTTGGCCAACAGCGCGCCGACGGTGACGTCCGCGCCTTCTGCAACGACGATTTCGGTGATGGTGCCGGCAGCCGGCGCGTTGACTTCCATGGTCACCTTGTCGGTTTCCAACTCCAGGATTGGCTCGTCAGCGGCGACCGTATCGCCCACGGCCTTCATCACGTTGGAGACCGTCGCCTCGGCGATGGATTCACCCAATTGCGGTACGGTGACCTCGACCGTCTCACCAACACCGCCACTTGATGCTGCGGCGACAGGGGCCGGAGCTGCAGGCGCCGGTTCGGCTTTCGGGGCAGAGACCGCCGCCACACCACCCTCGCCGATCATGCCCAGCACTGCACCGACTTCCACGTCGGCGCCGGCATCGGCGATAATTTCGGTCAGGGTTCCGGCGGCCGGCGCATTGACCTCCATGGTCACCTTATCGGTTTCCAGCTCCAGCAGCGGCTCGTCCGCCGCCACCGTATCACCAACTTGTTTCAGCCAGGTGGTGACCGTCGCTTCGCTGATGGATTCACCCAGGGTAGGTACTTTGATCTCAGTCGCCATGGTTCAGGATCCCCTAATCACTTCTTTGCTGTCTTCTTCTTTGCAGAGGTTTTTTTCTTGGCCGCAGCCTTCTTCTTGGCGGCCGTTTTCTTTTTTGCCACCGGCTTTTTGGCGGCGGCGGATTTCTTGGCGGCCGCTTTTTTCTTTGCGGTTCGCTTGCGCGGCGCGGCGGCGGCGGCCATTTCCACTTCGTCCACGTCGCCCGGCGCCCGGCGGAACGGTTGGTCCAGCTTGTCGGCGGCGACATTTAAAGCGTCGTTTACGAGTTTGGCCTGCTCTTTGTTGTGAGCACTGAGCGAACCCGCCGCCGGTGAAGCGGAGGCGTTGCGGCCCGCATAGAACGGTCGGCGAACAATCGTGTCGTTGGGGAAGGTACGCTCCAGCGCAAACTCCAACCGCATGTTCAGATAGGTCCAGGCGCCCATATTGGCGGGCTCTTCCTGGCACCAGACAGTTTCCGCATTCGGATAGCGGGACAGTTCGCGGACCAGACTGTTGCGCGGCCAGGGATACAGCTGTTCCACCCGGATGATCGCAACGTCGTCGATCTTTTGTTCGCGCCGCGCCTCCAGAAGATCGTAGTAGACCTTACCGGAACACAGGACGACGCGGCGGATTTTATCATCGGCTTTCAATTCATCGATTTCGCCCAGCACCCGGCGGAAGTGGGTGCCGGGTCCCATTTCGTCCAGGGTCGAAACGTTGAGTTTGTGGCGCAACAAGGACTTGGGCGACATGACCACCAGGGGCTTACGGAAATTCCGCAGCATTTGGCGGCGCAGGGCGTGAAAGAAGTTGGCGGGCGTCGTGATATTGACCACCTGCATATTGTCTTCGGCGCAGAGCTGCAGGAACCGTTCCAGCCGCGCGGACGAGTGTTCCGGTCCCTGGCCTTCCATGCCGTGGGGCAGAAGCATCACCAGACCACAGAGCCGCAGCCACTTGGATTCGCCGGACGACAGAAACTGATCAAAGATCACTTGCGCGGTGTTGGCGAAGTCGCCGAACTGGGCTTCCCAGATGGTCAAGGTGGTTGGATCGGCCAGCGCATATCCGTATTCAAAGCCGGCGACCGCGAATTCGGAGAGAGGACTGTCCATCACTTCGAAAGACGCCTGGTCCGAGCTGATTTCGCTCAAGGGGAAATAGCGGTTCTCATTTTCCTGATCGACAATCACCGCATGACGGTGTGAGAAGGTGCCCCGGCCTGAATCCTGACCCGACAGACGCACTTTGTAGCCTTCCAGCATCAGCGAGCCGTAAGCCAGCGCCTCACCCATGGCCCAGTCCAGACCCTCGCCGGTTTCCATCATCTTGGCCTTGGCCTTGAGCTGGCGGATCAGTTTGGAATTGATATTGATCCCTTCCGGCTGACGGGCAAGCGAAAGGCCAATCTCCTTCAACTTATCGATCTCGACGCCGGTAAGGTCGTCGCGTTTCTCTTCGTCACCGTCGAGCTGCGTCAATCCTTCCCAGATGCCCTCCAGCCAGTCGGCCTTGTTCACCTTGTAGTCCGCCGCCGCTTCGTAGGACGCATCCAGATGAGCCTTGAAATCGGTCTCCATCTTGTCGGCTTCTTCCGCCGTCATCGCCCCTTCCTTGATCAATTGATCTCGGAGAATTTGGCGGGTCGGCGGGTGATTGGCGATGGCTTTGTACATGCGCGGCTGGGTGAACATGGGTTCGTCGCCCTCGTTATGCCCGTGGCGGCGATAGCAGAAAATGTCGATCACCGCGTCGCGCTTGAACTTCTGGCGGAACTGGACCGCCAAGTCCGCCACCCGGCAGACCGCCACCGGATCGTCGCCGTTCACGTGGAAGATCGGCGCCTGCATACCCTTGGCAATATCCGTCGGATAGGGTGTAGAGCGGGAGGCCGACGGGTTGGTGGTGAAGCCGATCTGGTTATTCACAATGATGTGGATGGTGCCGCCGGTGCGGTAACCGCGAAGCTGCGACATATCGAGTGACTCGGGCACAATGCCCTGCCCGGCAAAGGCCGCATCGCCATGCAGCAGCAGCCCCATGACTTTTTCCCGTTCCTCATCACCACGCATCGTCTGTTTTGCACGGACCTTGCCCAGCACCACAGGGTTCACGCATTCCAGGTGAGACGGGTTGGCGGTCAATGACAGGTGCACCTTGCCTTCGGTGAATTCCCGGTCAGCCGAAGCGCCCAGGTGATACTTCACGTCGCCGGAGCCCTGCACATCGTCGGGATAAGCAGGCCGGCCCTGGAACTCCGAGAAAATCGCCACATAGGGTTTGCCCATGGTCCTGGCCAGCACATTGAGCCGGCCCCGGTGGGGCATGCCGATCACCACTTCCTCGATCCCCACATAGGCGGCCGTGCGCAGCAATCGTTCGATACACGGGATCATGCTTTCACCGCCGTCGAGCCCGAAGCGCTTGGTGCCCGTGTGCTTGACCTGGAGATAGGTTTCGAAGCCTTCCGCCTCGACAATATCTTTGTAGATATTTTTCTTCAGGGTGGCTGAGAAGTTCTGCCGGAACGGCACCCCTTCCATCTGTTCTTGAATCCAGGCGCGTTCTTCGACTTCCTGGATATGCATGTATTCGACGCCGATGGATGAACAATAGGTATCGTTCAGAATTTGCAGGATTTCCCGGAGTGTCGCCCTTTCCCTGCCGGCGAGAGCGGAATAAGTGTCCAGATAAAACTCCCGATCCAGATCATCTTCCGTGAATCCGTAGGTCTGGTAATCCAGGTCCTTGTGGTAGCCCTTGCCCACCAGGCCCAATGGGTCGAATTGGGCGCTCAGGTGCCCCCGCACCCGGTAGGACCGGATCAGGATACGGGCGCGGATGGAATCCCGGGCGGCCTCGGTCATATCAGCCGCCGAAGCTTGCTTGCCGTTGCCCTTAGGCGCGTCTTCCGGGTCCCGCTGGCCGATAATGGCGGTGCGGGACTTGGCCCAGCTGGCGCCGCCCACATCCTTGGAAACGCCTGCCGGATCGTCGTTCAGCTCGCCAAAGATTACCGCCCAACTCGGGTCGACCGAGCTCGGGTCTTGGAGAAAGCGGTCATAGAGTTCCGCAATAAACGCGCCATTGGCGCCGCTAAAGATGGTGTCGATACTGTTCGCCATGACCCGATATGCCCCGGTGCGCTACCGGGTTCCTCCGATGGTTAAACTTGATGCGGGCTCAGCCATTCATCACCTTGAGCATGGTGTCGCCCAGGGCCGCGGGTGAATCCGCCACCTCGATCCCAGCACTTCGCAGCGCTTCGATCTTGTCGGCCGCACCGCCTTTACCGCCAGCGATAATAGCGCCAGCATGGCCCATGCGCCGGCCCGGCGGTGCGGTCACACCGGCGATAAAGCCGACCATGGGTTTCTTGACCTTGTTGGATTTGATGAACTCGGCCGCGTCCTCTTCCGCGGAGCCGCCGATCTCGCCGATCATGATGATGCCTTCGGTCTCGTCGTCGCCTAGGAACATTTCCAGACAATCGATGAAGTTGGTGCCGTTCACCGGATCACCGCCGATACCGATGCAGGTGGTTTGGCCCAGACCAGCCGCCGTGGTCTGGCCGACCGCTTCATAGGTAAGCGTGCCGGAGCGGGACACCACGCCGATCTTGCCGCGCATGTGAATGTGGCCCGGCATGATCCCGATCTTGCACTCACCGGGCGTGATGACACCCGGACAATTGGGGCCGATCAGCCGCGTATTGGACCCGGCCAGCTTGCGCTTGACCCGGACCATGTCGAGAACCGGGATACCCTCGGTGATGCAGACCGCCAACGGAATATCCGCATCTATGGCCTCCAGGATGGCTTCTGCCGCGAAGGGCGGCGGGACGTAAATCACGCTTGCATTGGCGCCTGTTTTATCAACAGCCTCGGCGACCGTGTCGAACACGGGCAAATCCAAATGGGTGGAGCCGCCCTTGCCCGGTGTGATGCCGCCGACCATCTGTGTGCCATAGGCGATTGCCTGTTCGGAATGGAACGTGCCTTGCGAGCCGGTGAAGCCCTGGCAAATGACCTTGGTGTTTTTATCAACAAGAACAGCCATGTTATGCGGCCTCCTTCACGGCTTTCACCACCTTTTCGGCGGCGTCGGCGAGGTCGTCGCCGGAAACGATGGGCAGGCCGGACTCGGCAAGGATTTTCTTACCGAGCTCCACATTCGTGCCTTCCAGGCGAACCACCAGCGGCACATCCAGGGACACTTCCCGCGCCGCAGCGACCACGCCCTCGGCGATCACATCGCAGCGCATAATGCCGCCGAAGATATTGACCAAGATGCCTTCCACGTTGGAGTCGGACAGGATGATCTTGAACGCGGTGGTCACCCGTTCCTTGGTCGCGCCGCCGCCCACATCCAGGAAGTTGGCGGGCTCCCCGCCATAGAGCTTGATAATGTCCATGGTCGCCATGGCGAGGCCCGCGCCATTCACCATGCAACCGATGGAACCGTCCAGTTTGATGTAGTTGAGGTCGTGCCGCTCGGCTTCCAATTCCGCCGGGTCCTGCTCGTCCTCGTCGCGCATTTCCTCCACATCCTTGTGGCGGTAAAGCGCGTTGTCGTCGAAGTTCATCTTGGCGTCGAGCGCGATCACTTCGCCGGCCTTGGTCACCACCAGCGGATTGACTTCCACCATGCTGGCGTCCAGTTCGGTGAACGCCTTGTACATGGACAGAAGGAACCCGACCGCCGATTTGACCTGATCCCCTTTGAGACCCAGACCAAACGCGATCTCGCGGGCATGATAGCCCATCATGCCGATGGCCGGATCGATGGAGATGGTTTTGATTTTCTCCGGCGTGCTGGCCGCCACTTCCTCGATATCCATACCGCCTTCGGTGGACGCGATAATGGTAACCCGAGAGGTCTCTCGGTCGACCAGCAGGCTGAGATACAGCTCCCGGTCGATATCGCAGCCGTCTTCGATATAGACTCGCTTGACCTCTTTGCCCGCCGGGCCGGTCTGGTGCGTGACCAGGGTCGCGCCCAGCATCTGATTGGCGTTGTCTTTCACATCCTCGACGGATTTGACGACCCGGACACCGCCCGCATCGCCGGCGGAGTCTTCCGAAAACTTGCCTTTACCCCGGCCGCCCGCGTGGATCTGGGATTTCACCACCCAAATGGGACCGCCTAGCTCCTTGGCGACGTTCTCCGCCTCGCTGGCCGTATAGGCGACCCCGCCTTTCAGCACCGCCACGCCATAGCGCGCCAGCAACTGCTTTGCTTGATACTCATGAATGTTCATCGGCCCCTCTTTCGGTCAAATGGCCCCAATCCAAAGGATGATAAGACGCGTTTACTTCTTGGTGCGCCGCTTGGCGGTGGTTTTCCGCTTGGCCGCCGTCTTTTTCTTGGCGGCTGTCTTCTTAGAGGCAGCCTTCTTGGCCGCCGGCTTCGCGGCGCTGCCCTTGATGATCTTGGCGCTTTCGTCGATCAGCTTTTTGACGGCGCGCACGGATTTGTTGAAGGCCGCCTTTTCCGCCGCATCCAGCTTGATTTCGACAATCTTCTCGACACCCTTGGCACCGATGATGACCGGCACGCCCACATACATGCCCTTCACGCCGAATTCGCCGCGCAGGTAAGCCGCGCAGGCCAGCAGGCGTTTTTTGTCCTTCAAATAAGCGTCCGCCATTTGGATTGCCGCGCTGGCCGGTGCATAGAAGGCCGAACCGGTTTTCAGCAGTCCCACGATCTCCGCGCCGCCGTCCCGGGTGCGCTGGACAATCTCGTCCAGTTTCTTCTGGGTCATCCATTTCATCTTCACCAGATCGGGGAGCGGAATGCCGCCCACGGTGGAATAGCGCGCCAGCGGAACCATCGTGTCGCCGTGGCCGCCCAGCACAAAGGCGGTGACGTCCTCGACAGAGACATTCATCTCTTCCGCCAGGAAATACCGGAACCGGGCCGAATCCAGCACACCGGCCATGCCGACCACCTTATTGTGAGGCAGGCCACAAGCGTCCCGCAGCACACCCACCATCACGTCGAGAGGATTAGTGATGCAGATGACAAATGCGTCGGGCGCATAGCGTTTGATGCCGTCGCCGACCGCACGCATGACGTTGGTGTTGATGCCGATCAGATCGTCGCGGCTCATGCCCGGCTTCCGCGCCACCCCGGCCGTCACGATAATCACGTCAGCACCCCGGATGGCGGCATAACGCGAAGAGCCGGTCATGTTGGAATCAAAGCCCTCGATCGGCGAACTTTCCGCCAGATCCAAGGACTTGCCCTGGGGGATGCCGTCGACGATGTCGAACATCACCACGTCGCCCAGTTCCTTGAGGCCGGCCAGGTGAGCCAGCGTTCCGCCAATATTGCCCGCGCCGATCAGCGCAATCTTATTACGTGCCATGAGTTGTCCTCTCGCCAGGATTTAGCGCCGGTCGAACCGGCCTTGGTGTCATAAAAATTTACCGTCAAACAAACTGACTGGATGCGGCACAGCCGACGACCGGCCGCGATTAATTCTTCACGCGGGTACGTAGCGCATATTGAATAGTGGAGCAAGTCGGGATGCCGGTAAAGTCTTTGCCCCATTGGGGATTTTGCGTATTAGGCTGTGCCGAAAATTACCCCTACTCTTCCCCATGGGGCAGGGCCAGATAGTCCGCTGACTGCATTTCCATGAGCCGGGAGACCAGACGCTCGAACTCGAACGCGCCTTCCCCCTGCACATAAAGCTCGTTGGGCGGCGCATCGGCCGAGCATAGGAGGTTCACTTTACGCTCATAAAGCGCGTCGATGAGGGTGACAAAGCGCCGGGCCTCGCTTTTGTGCTTCTCTTCCATGCGTGGAATACCGTCCAGGATCAGGGTGTGATAGCGCTCCGCCAGGGCCAGGTAATCGGCGGGGCCCAGGGGCTGACCGCAGAGCTCCATAAACCCCATTCGGGCGATGCCGGCGGCGGTGGGGACTTTTAAAACCCGTCCCTTCACCTCGATTTCTTCGATTTCCGGCTCCCGGCCTTCCGCCAGAGAATTGAAATAATCATCCAGGGACTTGGTCGCGGCCTCGCCCAGAGGCTGGTGATAGGTCTGCATGCCGAGCATCCGTTCCAGCCGGTAATCGGCGGCGCTGACGAGCTGAAAAATGTCCAGCTTTTCACAAATGAGATCGATAAACGGTAGGAACTTCTCCCGCTGCAGCCCGTCTTTGTACAAATCCTGCGGCGGGCGGTTGGAGGTCGCGACCACCACAACGTCATGCTCGAACAAAGCCTCGAACAGCCGGCCAAGGATCATCGCATCGACGATGTTGGACACCTGAAACTCATCGAAGCACAAAAGCCAGGCTTCTGACGCCAGCTCCTTGGCCACATGAGGGATCGGGTCTCCCTCGTCCGCTGATTTGGATTTGCGGAAGGCGTTGAACCGGTTGTGCACATCCTGGAGAAATTCGTGAAAGTGGGCCCGGCGTTTGCGGTCCACTTCGACCGTATCGAAAAATAGGTCCATCAGCATTGACTTGCCGCCGCCGACCCCGCCATAGATATAGAGCCCCTGCTGCGGATCATCGCGCCGGCGGGTCAGGCCAAAGCGTTCCTTCCAGCCCCTGGCGCCGGTGCTGGGCCGGTAGCCGCCCAGCGCCCGATGCAGGATTTGCAGCTTTTCCGCCAGTAATTCCTGCGCCTGGTCGGGGCGGAAATCCCCGGCAGCGACACGTTCCCGATAGTCGAATAATGGTCCTTCAGACATGGATGAAGACCGGATCCTTTAGATTTGCAGGCCGCTAGCTTTCGCTTGTTCGGCCAAAGCCTCCTTGTAGAGACCGAACCCGGACGGATCAACGTCCAGCAAACTGCACAGGGTAACGATCTCGATCTGGTCGACCAGGCTGGTTTCCCCATTGGATTCGGCCACCGCCAAACAAATCCGGATCAACAGTTCCGACGTCTCCCGGTTTTCCATGGCGGGCTCCAGTTCGCGCAGAACCTCCTGATGGCCTTCCTTGGGGTTCTTGAGGATTGTGTCGCAGTAGTCCTTGAACAGATCGACGGCCTCATGAGGGTCGAACGTCTTAAGCTGATCCAGGGTTTCGACGATCTGATCTACCCGCACGGATTCGGAAAATGACACATGTCCGTCGGCGGTGGCGACCAATGCACACGCCGCCATAGTGGCTTTCAGGAACGGCAGATTGTGGTGCCGGTCCACCTGATGCTGAAACGACTTCCTGAGGGAGGTAATAAATCCGGACATGGCGGCGAGAGTCCCCTGAGCTTCTGTTTTCACCAGCATAGACCGGAATCCGGGGCCCTGTGAAGTTCAGTATTATGCTTCCTGCGTATACATTGGCCCTCTCCCACGAAAAAGGCCGCCGGTGTGACTCGGCGGCCTCGTAATTTGGGTTACGTTGCTCGCTTAGCGTCGTTCCACCAGCATCTTCTTGGTCTCGGCAATCGCCTTCGCCGGGTTGAGATGCTTCGGGCACGTATTGGTGCAGTTCATAATGGTGTGGCAGCGATACAGCCGGAACGGATCTTCCAGCTCATCCAAACGCTCCCCGGTTTTCTCGTCCCGGGAATCGGCCAGCCAGCGATAGGATTGCAGCAGCGCCGCCGGGCCCAGATACCGGTCCGGGTTCCACCAATAGCTGGGGCAGCTGGTGGAGCAGCTGAAGCACAGCACGCATTCCCATAGACCGTCCAGCTTCTCCCGCTCTTCCGGGCTTTGCAGCCGTTCCTTATCGGGCGCGGTGGTGTCCGCCTGCAGCCACGGCTTGATCGATGTGTACTGGGCATAGGCATGGGTCAGGTCAGGGACCAGATCCTTGACCACCGCCATGTGGGGCAGCGGGTAAATTTTAACGTCGCCTTTGATCTCGCCCATGTCCTTGATGCAGGCCAGGGTGTTGGTGCCGTCCACATTCATGGCGCAGGACCCGCACACCCCTTCCCGGCAAGACCGGCGGAAGGTGAGCGAGGAATCCATCTCGTTTTTGATCTTGATCAGCGCGTCCAGGACCATCGGGCCGCAGGTGTCCATATCCACTTCGTAGGTATCGACACTGGGGTTCTCGCCGCTATCCTGATCCCAGCGATAAACGTGGAACTTGCGGATATTCGTGGCCCCTTCGGGCGCCTTGTGGGTCTTGCCCTTTTTGATCTTCGAATTCGCCGGCAGTGAAAATTCAACCATTGTTCTGATCCGTTCTTATCTATTCGCGGCCTAGTAAACGCGCGCCTTGGGTTCAATATACTCGACCTCGTCGGTCAGCGTGTAGGTATGCACCGGACGATAATCCAGCTTCACCTTCCAATCGTCGGACAGCCACGAGAGCGTATGCTTCATCCAATTGTCGTCGTCCCGATCCGGGTAATCCTCGTGGGCATGAGCGCCCCGGGATTCTTTGCGGGCCTCGGCCGAGTACATGGTGGTGATCGAACACGCCATCAGATTCTCCAGCTCCAGCGTCTCCACCAGATCGGAGTTCCACACAAGGGAGCGGTCGCTGACTTTGAGATCGGACAGGTTCTTCACCTGTTCGTCGATCAAGGTGCAGCCTTCGGACAGCACCTCGGAGGTGCGGAACACGGCCGCGTTGTTCTGCATCACCCGCTGCATGCTGAGCCGCACGTCGGCGGTGGACTGGCTGCCGGAGGCGTGACGCAATTTGTCGAAGCGGGCAATCGCCGCTTCGCCGGTATTGTCGTCGGCGGGTTTCACCGCCGCGCCGGCCTTGACGGTCTCGGACGCGCGGATCGCCGCGGCCCGGCCGAACACGACGATGTCCAGCAACGAATTTGTGCCGAGACGGTTGGCCCCGTGCACAGACACGCAGGCCGCCTCGCCGATCGCCATCAGGCCCGGGCACACCGCATCCGGATCGTCCGCCGTCGGGCGAAGCACCTCGCCATGATAGTTGGTCGGTACGCCGCCCATGTTGTAGTGCACCGTCGGCAGAACCGGGATCGGCTCCTTGGTCGCGTCAACGCCGGAGAAAATCTTCGCCGTCTCGGTGATGCCCGGCAGCCGCTTGTGCAGCACATCGCCGCCCAAGTGTTCCAGGTGCAGGAAGATGTGATCATTGTCCGCGCCGACACCCCGGCCTTCGCGAATTTCCACGGTCATGGACCGGCTCACCACGTCGCGGGACGCCAGATCCTTGGCGGTTGGCGCATAGCGTTCCATGAACGCCTCGCCCTCGGAGTTAGTAAGATAACCACCTTCGCCGCGGGCGCCCTCGGTGATCAGACAGCCGGAGCCGTAGATGCCCGTCGGGTGGAACTGCACGAACTCCATATCCTGGAGAGGCAGGCCGGCGCGCGCCACCATGGCGTTGCCGTCACCGGTGCAGGTATGCGCCGAAGTGCAGGAGAAATAGGACCGGCCGTAACCGCCGGTCGCCAGCACCGTGGTATGGGCCAGGAACCGGTGCAAGGTGCCGTCCATCAGGTTCCAAGCCATGACGCCCCGGCAGGCCCCGTCATCGTCCATGATCAGGTCGATGGCGAAGTATTCGATAAAGAACTCCGCATTATATTTGAGACACTGCTGATAGAGCGTGTGCAGGATTGCGTGACCGGTCCGGTCGGCGGCCGCGCAGGCGCGCTCCACCGGGGCTTCGCCATAGTTTTTCATATGGCCGCCAAAAGGCCGCTGGTAAATCTTGCCTTCATCGGTGCGCGAGAAGGGCACGCCGAAATGTTCCAGCTCGTAGACCGCCGGCACCGCTTCGCGGCACATATATTCAATCGCATCCTGGTCGCCGAGCCAGTCGGCGCCCTTGACCGTGTCATACATATGCCACTGCCAGGAATCTTCCTGCATATTGCCGAGCGCCGCGCCGACACCGCCTTGGGCTGCGACCGTGTGGCTTCGAGTGGGAAACACTTTGGTGACGCAGGCCGTCGATAGACCGGCCGCCGTCATGCCCAGGGTTGCTCGAAGCCCGGCGCCGCCGGCGCCGACGACGAGAACGTCATGGGTATGGTCGATAATTTCGTATGCTTGAGCCATGGGTCCTCAGCCTCCGAAGGCAACTTTAAGGATGGCGATGATCGAAGACCCTCCGAAAAAGATCGCCACAAACAAATTCAACACCAGCGAGATCACCTTGGCTCTCTCGCCATGAACATAATCCTCGATCACCACCTGCAGACCGAGCTGCATGTGATAAAACAGCGCGCCGATAAATAGGATCAGCATCAGCATATGGCCAGGTTCGTTCAGCCAGGCCTTAAAACCAGCCTGATCAATACCGACCAGCCCGGAAGCCGTAATCACAAACCAGATTGCCAATGGAACCAAGGCAACCGCCGTGATGCGCTGCATCCACCAATGGGACGTTCCTTGTTTGGCGGAACCCAGGCCGCGGACTTTACCGAGATCGGATCGTAAGCTCATCTCTCGTCCCCTCCTCAACCCAAAAGCCCATAGCCGGCGAGCCAGCTTATCAGGGTCAGTGCAACCGAACCCAACACAACCAACCAGCCGGACAGTCGCACCTGGGGCAACTCAAAGCCCCAACCCGCATCCCAGCACAAGTGCCGGACACCGTTGCAAAGGTGATAAAACAGACAGAACGTCCAGCCGAACAGCAGCAACCGCCCGAACCAATGAGACAGGAAATCCTGCATGCGCTCGAACGCATCGGGTCCATAGGCAGCCGCGTTGATCCAATAGGCCAGCACCAGCGCACCGACCGCCAACGCCACACCCGTGATTCGGTGGCTGATGGACAAAATCGACGTAATTTGTGGACGATAGATTGTCAGATGGGGTGAAAGAGGTCGGTTCCCCTGAGTCATGGTCATTGCCCCGCTTTATTTAAAGACCCCGAATTTTACGAGAATCACCGGTCATTATTGATGATCTGGTTTAGACTCTCGCAAGTGCCAAGTCAATGCAACGCACTCGCCCCAAACACCACACCGATTACTCCTCATTGCCGCCGATACCCGGCTGATTTTTATAGTATATTACTAAGTAATACATATTATTTATTTATTAATTACTTATCTGTGGATAGTTTTGTGGGTAAATTGTGTGCTATATGTGCAATGATTTCATATTTATACACAGAATATTTAAAGAATAGATGATTTTTTTATTGAAAGAAAATCGCGTGTTCTTGAAAATATCTCTCGTACGCAAAAGCGTTCTCACAGCGAATTTTCGCTAGTTGGCAGCGTGCCTTCGGGTACGTACAGGCAGCGGGAAGGAGCGGTCGGAACGGGTCCGATCCAGGACTTCGGTCTTGAAAAGGGGTTGCTCCGGTGTGCGGACAGCGGCATTCGGCGTGTTGGTCCTTCGGGACCCGCGTCTCCGATCCTCCGGCCGGTGCGCCAGCGCCGGCTCCAGACGGGGAAGCGACGACGGAAACGGTGTTCGCGGGGCGGCGCGCTTCGTCTTCCAGACGCAGCGACCGCCGGGGTTCCTGGATGCGGGTCTTTGATCCGCGGACGGGAACATGCGAGACGGATCTGCTTTGGTGGCCTGACCAAGGAAAACCGAATCGCATAACCGGCTGTGTCCTGCGTCAGGGGACAGAGTGGCGCGGCTTTGAGAAACCGGCTGCGGCCGGGCTGGCAACGGTTCGGGTTCGGCGGGTTTCCCCGTCCGGTTCGTGTGGTCTCTCTCCCAAGGGTAAGCACGGATGCGGGGCGGGACAGTGAGGATTGCCCAGTGTACACGGAGCCTGGCCGGCTCTATGAGGCGTCAGGAGCATCGCCGCCGCGGTGCGTCACGAGGGGATCCCAGGCCCCGAGTGCCTGGCGCCTCCTTATTTTTTATTCACCTTCGGCATCGTCCCCGGTTGCGCTGCAAACCTCGGGGAACCATGACTCATCCCCTTCTTCGGCGTCGCCCCCGTGCCTGCCTGAGCGTAGCTTCGGCGGAAGCTGGTTGGCGCAACCAAGTCTCGGGGGTCCATTCGGCAGCAGCCATGGTCCCCCGACAACCGCTTCGCGGGTCGGGGGTGAGGCGGTAGAGAGGAGCGTGAGGGGTCTCTGTTTCCTCGGTGATCTCTGTGGTTAATGGACTCCACCCCCACCCTCGGAACGCCATGCGTTCCTCGACCTCCCCCGTCATAGGGGGAGGTGGGGCGTTATGTCGCGGTACTCCCAATAAACCCCTTCCCCCCTTGCGGGGGAAGGTGGCCCGAAGGGCCGGATGGGGGGATCAGCCTAAGCAGCCCTATCCATATAGCTCGCGGTCAGGGTTTCGGCGATTTGCACCGTGTTCAGCGCCGCGCCTTTGCGCAGATTGTCGGAGACCACCCACAGGCTGAGCCCGTTTTCGATGGTCGGGTCTTCCCGCACCCGGCTGACATAGACCGGGTCCTCGCCGGCGCACTCGGCGGGCGTGACATAGCCTTCGTCTTCCCGGTGATCGACCACAGCGACGCCCGGCGCTTCCCGCAACAAGGCGCGCGCCTCGTCCGCACCCAGCGGCGTTTCCAGCTCGATATTCACGGCCTCAGCATGGCCGATAAACACCGGCACCCGGACACATGTCGCATGCACCTGGATATACGGGTCTAGGATTTTCTTGGTCTCGACCATCATTTTCCATTCTTCTTTGGTGGAGCCGTCCTCCATAAACACGTCGATATGGGGGATCACATTAAACGCGATCGGCTTGGTGAACTTTTCCTGAAACTTGTTTTCCGGCTCGTTCATGTAGATACCGCGGGTTTGGTTGAACAACTCGTCCATCCCCGCCTTGCCGGCGCCCGACACCGACTGATAGGTGGAGACCACCACCCGGCGGATGCCGGCGGCGTCATGCAATGGCTTCAACGCCACCACCATTTGAATGGTGGAGCAGTTGGGATTGGCGATGATGTTGCGCTGGCGGTATTGGGCGATGGCTTCCGGGTTCACTTCCGGCACCACCAGGGGCACGTCGGGCTCCATCCGGAAGCGGGACGTATTGTCGATCACCACGGCGCCGGCATCAGCGGCGCGCGGCACGAACTGCTCGGAGATTGATGCGCCGGCGCTGGACAGAACAATGTCGGTGCCTTCGAAGTTGAAATCGTCCAGATTATGGACCTTCAGCACATCATCTTCGCCATAGGACACTTCCGCCCCAACCGAGCGGGCGGAGGCCACGGCGGTCACCGCGTTCGCGGGCACATCGCGCTCCGCGAGAATTTGCAGCATTTCCCGTCCGACATTTCCCGTGGCGCCAACCACGGCGTACTTGATACTCATCGTTTTTCTCCAAAACCTATATGAAAAAAAGTCCTTCGCTTCTTTGAAAAACTTTCTTCAGGTGATGCGTCTGCACGCACAAACCCATCAAGGGGCGTTCGTTTACGCCCCTTTTGATTCAGTTTCAAGAGTTCGGGGCGCGTGTTCCGGGTTAAGCCGCCAGTTTGTCCAGTTCGGCGACGATGGCTTCACCCATGGTCGTAGTCGATACCTTGGCTTTGCCGTCCTGCATGATGTCCGGGGTTCGCAGACCGCTATCCAGAACATTCTGCACCGCCTGATCGACCAGATCAGCATCCTCCGCCAGATCAAAGGAATAGCGGAGCAGCATGGAATAGCTGAGAATGGTCGCTAGCGGATTGGCGAGGCCCTGGCCGGCGATGTCCGGCGCGCTGCCGTGCACCGGCTCGTAGAGCGCCGGACGGCGGCCGCTGTCATCGGGCGCGCCGAGAGACGCCGAAGGCAGCATGCCCAAGGAGCCGGTCAGCATCGCCGCACAGTCGGACAGGATGTCACCGAACATGTTGGTGGTGACCACCACATCGAATTGTTTCGGGTTGCGCACAAGCTGCATGGCGGCGTTGTCCGCATACATGTGGCTCATCTCCACCTCGGGGTATTCGCCCTTGATGCCTTCCATGGTTTCCCGCCACATAACCGTGGTTTCCAGCACATTGGCTTTATCAATCGAGCAGACGCGCTTGTTCCGCTTCATCGCCAGATCACAGGCCACGCGGCCGATGCGTTCCACTTCGCCGGTGGTATAGGTCAGCGTGTTGAAGCCGCGCTTCGTGCCGTCGGGCAGGGTTTCGATACCGCGCGGCTCACCGAAGTAAATGCCGCCGGTGAGTTCGCGGACGATCATAATATCCAAACCCTTCACCACATCGAGCTTCAGGGTCGAGGCCTCGGCCAGCGCATCAAATACGAGCGCCGGGCGCAGATTGGCGAACAGGCCCATCTCCTTACGGATGGCCAGCAGGCCGCGTTCGGGCTGCACCTCGAACGGCAGGCTCTCCCACTTGGGCCCGCCGACCGCGCCCATCAGCACAGCGTCGGAGTCGTGCGCCGCTTGCAGGGTCTCGTCCGGCAATGGCACGCCGGTCGCGTCGATCGCCGCGCCGCCAATCAAACCTTCGGTAATGTCGAAGCTGACGGTCCGGCGTTGATCCATCCAGTCGATGACCCGGCGCACCTCGGTCATCACTTCAGGACCGATCCCGTCGCCCGGGAGAAAAAGAAGTTTTTTGTTTGCAGCCACTGTCTTGATTCCAATTCTGCTCTAAGTGTTACGCGTCAATTACGACCAAGGTTGCGATGCTTTTTGCTTCGCTTCGAAGTCGGCGATCTGATCTTCTTTCTGCATGGTCAGCCCGATATCGTCGAAGCCGTTCAGCAGGCAATATTTCTTGAACGGATCCACATCGAACTTGATCGCCTCCCCGTCCGGCATGGTGATTTCCTGATTTTCCAGGTCCACCGTGAACTTTGCGTTGGCGCCGTTCTCCGCACCTTCCATCAGCCGGTCCACATCTTCCTGAGGCAGCTTGATCAACAGAATGCCGTTCTTGAAGCTGTTGTTATAGAAAATGTCGGCAAAGTCCGGTGCGATGACGCAGCGGATGCCGAAATCGTCCAGCGCCCAGGGCGCATGTTCCCGGGACGAGCCACAGCCGAAGTTCTTGCCGGTGACCAAAATCTCGGCGTTGCGGTAGGCTGGCTTGTTCAGCACGAAATCTTCCCGTTCCTCGCCGTTGGCGTCATAGCGGAGCGTATCGAACAGGTTCTTGCCCAGCCCCGAGCGCACGATGGTTTTCAGAAACCGCGCCGGGATGATCATGTCGGTGTCGACATTGATCAGGGGTAACGGGGCGGCGACGGCTTCGAGTTTGGTGAATTTTTCCATTTTGAGCTCCTCGTGTCTCGGCGCCTAATCCAAATCCCGGATATCGGTCAGGTGACCGGCGATCGCAGCGGCGGCGGCCATGGCCGGGCTCACCAGATGGGTGCGCCCGCCGGGTCCCTGCCGGCCTTCGAAGTTCCGGTTCGACGTCGACGCCGAGCGTTCCCCCGGCGCCAGCTTATCCGCGTTCATGGCGAGGCACATGGAACAGCCTGGCTCCCGCCAGTCGAACCCGGCCTCGATAAAGATTTTATCGAGCCCTTCCTGTTCCGCCTGTTCCTTCACCAGACCGGAGCCCGGCACCACCATGGCCTCCACATGATCAGCGACCTTGCGGCCCTTGGCCACCTCGGCGGCGGCGCGCATGTCTTCGATCCGGCTGTTGGTGCAGGACCCGATGAACATCCGGTCGATTTTGATCTCGTTGAGCGGCGTGCCCGGTTCCAGACCCATATACTCCAGCGACCGCTCCATCTTTGCGCGCCGGTTCGGGTCGGTTTCGTCCGCCGGGTTCGGCACAGCGCCGGTGATCGGCAGCACGTCCTCCGGGCTGGTGCCCCAGGTCACCTGCGGCACAATATCCTCGGCCTTTAAAGTCACTTCGATATCGAACTTCGCGCCGTCATCCGTGTGCAGCGTCTTCCAATATTCGACCGCTGCCTCCCACGCCGCGCCCTTCGGCGACTTGGGCCGGCCCTCGAGATAAGCAAAAGTCTTTTCGTCGGGCGCCACCAGACCGGCGCGCGCACCGCCCTCGATGGTCATGTTGCACATGGTCATCCGGCCTTCGACCGACAGATTGCGCACTGCTTCGCCGGCAAACTCGACCACGCAGCCGGTGCCGCCGGCCGTGCCGATCTCACCGATGATGGCCAAGATCATATCCTTGGCGGTGACGCCCAGGGGCAGCTCACCGTCCACCGTGATCCGCATGTTCTTGGCCTTGGTCTGGATCATGGTCTGGGTGGCCAGCGTATGCTCCACCTCGGACGTACCGATGCCGAAGGCCAGCACGCCGAACGCGCCATGGGTGGCGGTGTGGGAATCTCCGCAGACCATGGTCGTTCCCGGCAGGGTAAAGCCCTGCTCCGGCCCGATGACGTGGCAGATGCCCTGGCGGATATCGTCCATGCCGTAATATTCGATCCCGAACTCCTTGCAGTTCTGTTCGAGCACTTCGAGTTGGATCCGGGACTCTTCGTCGTCCACACCCTTCGACCGGTCGGAGGTCGGCACGTTGTGATCGGCCACGGCCAGGGTCAGGTCGGGCCGGCGCACCTTGCGCCCCGTGTTGCGCAATCCTTCGAATGCCTGGGGGCTGGTCACCTCGTGGATCAGATGACGGTCGATATACATCAGACACGTGCCATCATCGCGCTCATCCACCAGATGGGCTTCCCAGATTTTGTCGTACAGAGTCTTCGGCTCACTCATGATCCGCTTCCCACTTAATAATTAGTCAGACCGGCGAACTAGTCTTCGGACTTGGTTTCTTCTTCGGCCGCCGTTTCGGTGACCTGGTCCTCGACCTGTTCTTGCACCGGCGGCGTCGCCAGTTCCTCGTCCATACCTATGGCTTCGGCCTGGGCGGCGTTGGCGGCGGCCTTGGCGTCGGCAGCCATCTGACGCTCGGCGGCGCTCAACTTGGCGGCGTAACCGTCGGTCCGCTCGGCGATCCGGGCGCGCTTACCTTGGCGGCCACGCAGGTAGTAGAGCTTGGCCCGGCGCACGTCACCGCGGCGCACAACCTCGACACTATCCACGTTCGGGGAATAGACCGGGAAGACCCGCTCCACACCCTCGCCGTAGGACAGTTTGCGCACCGTAAAAGACGAATGCAGACCATCGTTCTTGCGGGCGATGCACATGCCCTCGAACGCCTGGATCCGCTCCCGCGTGCCTTCGATCACCTTCACATTGACCCGAAGCGTATCGCCCGGTGCGAATTCGGGCACGTTTTTGCCCTCGGTCAACTTGGCAATCTGCTCTTGTTCGATTTCCTGGATCGTATTCATTTTATTATCCTCACTTATTGTCCCGACGCGTCGGTACGGGTGGCGGCATACCTGTCCCACAGGTCGGGCCGCCGTTCACGGGTAATTCTCTCGGCTTGCGACCGTCGCCAGTCGCGCACCTTTTCATGGTGGCCGGATAAAAGCACTTCCGGCACGTCCCGGTTTCGCCACGAGCGAGGCCGGGTGTAATGGGGATATTCCAACAATCCCCCTTCAAAACTTTCTTCGTCGGGACTCTGCGCCGATCCCATAACCCCAGGCAGGAGTCGGATGCAGGAATCGAGCAGTGACATAGCCGCAACTTCGCCTCCCGACAAGACATAGTCGCCGATGCTGATTTCTTCCATGTCCCAAGCGTCGATCACACGCTCGTCAATTCCCTCGTAGCGTCCACAGACCAGCACCGGTCCCGGACCATCGACCAGGGACCTGACCCGGCTTTGATCCAAGGGCCGGCCGCGGGGCGTCAGATAGATCACCTTGCGTCCCTCGGTGGCCTTGGAGGCCTGCAACGCCGCGTCCAGCACATCCGGGCGCATCACCATGCCGGGGCCGCCGCCGAACGGGGAATCATCGACCGTCTGGTGCTTGTCCTCGGCAAAGCCCCGGATGTCCAAACAGTCCAAGGACCAAATCCCGTCCTCCAGCGCCTTGCCGGCAAGGGAATGGCCGAGCGGTCCCGGAAACATTTCCGGGAACAGCGTCAGGACCTGAACCGTCCACATATCGTCGGCGCGCGCCATCTCAGCTAGCGTCCTCGTCCTTGTCTTGACCCTCATTCGGGTCGGGTTCAACTTCTTCCGGCGGATCAACCACCAGCCGGCCGGCGGCAATATCAACTTCGGGCACGATGGCCTTGGTGAACGGCAGCATGATCGAGCCACCGTCGCTCAACGCCACTTCTAAAATCTCACCGGCGCCGAAGTTATCCATCGCCTTTACGTTTCCGATCTCCGTTCCGTCCACCGTCTCGACCCGAAGGCCGATCAGGTCCGTGTAATAGAACTCGTCCTCTTCCGGCGGCGGGAGCGCGTCTCTCTCTATATAGAGTTCGGTTCCCTTGAGCGCTTCCGCCTCGGTCCGGCTGGTCACACCTTTCAACGACACCACCAGACCTTTGTTGGTCACCCGGTTCAGCTTGACCTGAAACTCGCGGTCGCCGGACTCATTATATAAAGAGCCGTAGGCGACAGCGTCTTCCGGCCGGGCGGTAAAGCTTTTCAGCCGGACCGCCCCTTGGAGCCCCTGTGCGCCGGTGATGACACCGACACAAATTTTGCGGGATGCGCTAGAAGCGCTGTGCTCCTCCGGGTTTACCATGGTGATTGACGAGCCTACTCCTCCTTCTTCTCTTCTTCCTCAGCCGGGGCCTCTTCTTCGGCGGGGGCTTCTTCTGAGGCAGCTTCTTCGGCAGGCGCCTCTGCTGCAGCGGCTTCCTCAGCCGGAGCCTCTTCGGCAGGCGCGTCCTCGGCCGGCGCTTCTTCAGCAGGGGCCTCCTCGGCAGCGGCATCAGCCGCGGCGGCGGCCTCGGCGGCGGCAGCTTCGGCCTCTTCTCTTTCTTTCATCCGTTCCAGCGTCTTGGCGCGGGGCAAATGCTGTTTCGTCTGCTCGAAACGTTCCGGCAGTTCCATCATGGATGCCTGGCTCAGGAACTTGGCGACCCGATCAGACGGCTTGGCGCCTTGGGAAATCCAATAACGGATACGTTCTTCCTTCAGGTTGACCCGGTCATCGCTGTCTTTCGGCAGCATCGGGTTGTAGGTGCCAAGCCGCTCGATAAAGCGCCCGTCGCGGGGGCTCCGGGAGTCGGCGACAACGATACGATAGAAGGGCCGCTTTTTCGCGCCGCCCCGGGAAAGTCTAATTCTAAGAGACATAGAGCTCTATATCCTCCTGGTTGGTTGAAAGGTGTTGTTCCTGTCGTGGTTGATCAAAAAATTTCGTTGGTTGGTCTCGCTTAAAATCCTCTGGGGGGCATCATGCCGGGCATGCCCGGCATCGGTGGCATTCCACCCATCATGCCTTTGCCGCCCATCTTGCCCATCTTCTTCATCATGGCGCTCATTTGTTTGTGCTGTTTCAGGAGCCGGTTCACTTCCTGCACCGACGTGCCGGAACCGGCGGCGATCCGCTGGCGGCGCTTGGCGTTCAGAAGTTTCGGATTGCGGCGTTCCTTTGGCGTCATGGACAGGATGATGGCTTCCTGGTGCGCGATCATTTTGTCGTCGATATTCGCCTCGGCGATCTGCTTCTTCATTTTGCCGACACCCGGCAACATGCCGAGAAGACCTTCCATGCTGCCCATCTTGCGAATTTGAGCAAACTGATCGGCCATATCTTCAAGAGTGAACTGTCCTTTAAGCGCGCGCTTGGCGGTCTTCTCGGCCTGTTCCTTGTCGATGTTTTCGGCGGCCTTTTCCACCAGGCCGACCACATCGCCCATGCCCAGGATACGACCGGCGACACGATCCGCCTGGAAACTTTCCAGCGCGTCAAGTTTCTCGCCCACACCCATGAGCTTGATCGGACAGCCGGTGACCGAGCGCATGGAGAGCGCCGCACCGCCGCGGGCATCACCGTCCACGCGGGTCAGCACGATGCCGGTGATGCCGATCTTGTCATTGAATTCCTGCGCCGTATTGACCGAGTCCTGGCCGCTCATGGCGTCGGCGACCAATAAAGTTTCCGCCGGATTGACCGCATCTCTGATCTCGGCCACTTCGGCCATCAGCGCCTGATCGATGGCCAGACGGCCAGCGGTATCCAGCAGAACCGCATCGAACCCTTCCCGCTTGGCGGTTTCCATAGCGCGCTTGGCAATGCCCACGGGCTGTTCACCGAACACCGGGGCCAGGCATTCAACACCGGCTTCCTTGGCCAGGATGGCCAACTGTTCCTGCGCCGCCGGGCGGGCCACGTCGAGACCGGCAACCATGACCTTCTTCCGTTCCCGGCTGGTCAGCCGCAGGGCCAGCTTACCGGTTGTCGTCGTTTTACCCGTACCCTGCAGACCGACCATCAGAATGGCGACGGGCGGGGCGGCCTGGAATTTAATCTCTGCGTCTTCCGGGCCCAGCATCTCGATCAGGTGATCATGGACAATCTTGACCACCATCTGGCCCGGCGTGACGCTTTTCAGCACATCCTCGCCGATGGCCTTTTCCCGGACCCCGTCAATAAAGTCCTTAACCACGGGCAACGCCACGTCGGCTTCGAGAAGCGCAACCCGGACTTCCCGCATAGCGTCCGAGACGTCGCTTTCAGAAAGCGCGCCGCGTTTGCGCAGGCGGTCAAAGACATCGCCGAATTTTTCGCTCAAGGACTCGAACATTGTTTCCGGACTTCTCTTACAAACTTACAAGCAAAAAACGCCAGTGCGCGAAACTCGCGGACTGGCGGCGCCCGGGGATGCCGGACGTCTCAAAACGGCGCGGAATTTAGGGGCCATTAAGGGTAGTGTCAACCATAGCAATAGGTGCTATAAGTAGTTTCCCGAGTCAGTCTAGGTGTTCGGAGAAGTGGGGGAGAGAAGTTTCGGTACGGAACGTCTTAGGGATACTGAGAATAATTACGTTATTTCAGTGTGTTATAACGAAATAAGAAATGAGACCGCTTGATGGTGGGTTCAGAACGATGAAGAAAGATTAGAGGGCGCTAAGCCGAATTTGGAACAGCAAAACTGCCGATTTTAACGACTATCAATAGAGAACATTTCAAATTGAATCCCTTTGTTTTTGAACATCCGGATTGTCGGGCGGCGATATATGGAATGGAGTACCTAAGATGAGACGACGCACCATTAAGGATGACGGTCCGGATCCGATTGACCGCTATGTTGGATCTCGCGTCCGAACCCGGCGAGTTGGACTCCGGATAAGCCAGACAAAGCTGGGAGAAGCCGTCGGCGTGACATTCCAGCAAGTACAAAAGTATGAAAACGGCGCCAATCGAATTGGCGCCAGCAATTTGTATAAAATTGCCAAAACCTTGGGTGTTGAAATTTCATACTTCTACGACGGCGTTGAAGCCATGCCGGACGCTGATCAACCGCAGGTTCTTTCAGACCTGCCCCAGGTTCCATTGGAAAAAGACCCCATGTCGTCCCGGGAAGCCATCGAAATGATGCACAATTTCTACCGCATAACAGACGAAAGTGTACGCACCCGGCTGGCGCAGTTCGTAAAATCCCTCGCCCAATACGGCAAATAACAGAACAACCCCCTGGGACATTACAGCTAGGGTCCGGTACAGTGGGGGTAATGGACTATGCGCAGATTGAACAGCGGATCGCCTCGACTGGCCTGATTGTTCGGGGCGGGTTTCATCCGGACGAGGACGACGGCGTACCCGTGCCGTGCACGACCCTGATCATGGTCGGTAATGCCGGTCCGGAATTTTGGCGGTCCATCGAACGGGAGGCAGATTTGGCAAACGCCCATCCCATCGAAGACTGGTCGCGCAAAGTTCTGACGGAGGCCGCCAAGGAATTGGATGCGGGCGTGCTGTTTCCGTTTACCGGCCCGCCTTACCTGCCGTTTCTAAGCTGGGCGCAAAAATCGGAACCTGTGTTCCCCTCCCCCATCGGCCCGCTCATTCATCCGGACTATGGATTGTGGCACGCCTATCGCGGCGCGCTGGCGTTTCGCGAGCGGATCGATTTGCCGCTTCTTGAGGATAGTAAATCGCCGTGCGAGTCCTGCCGGGACAAACCCTGTCTGAACACCTGCCCGGTCGAGGCGGTGGGCCGAGGCGACTATGACGTCCCGGCCTGCGCCGGCTACCTTGCCGGTCCGGAAGGAGCGGATTGTCTTTCATCGGGATGCGCCGCCCGGCGCGCCTGTCCGATCGGACGGGACTATCTCTACGAACCCATCCAGGCCGGATATCACATGACCGCGTTTCTCAAGACCTTTGGACCGGATGGCGGTTAGAGACCAAGCCCATTTACATCGCGCCGGAGGGGCTCTATAGCACCCGCCATGACCACTGTGAACTTCATCAAGATGCACGGGCTCGGCAATGATTTCGTCGTGTTCGATGGCAGAGCCAATCCGCTGGAGCTGAGCGCCGAGCAAACGCGCGCCATCGCCGACCGGCGGACGGGCATCGGCTGCGATCAATTGATCCAGCTGGAGCCGGCCACGGACGCCGGCGCGGACATCTTTATGCGTATCCGCAATGCCGACGGCGGCGAGGTCGATGCCTGCGGCAACGCCACTCGCTGCATCGGCGCAATGGTGATGGCGGAAACGGGTCAGGATCAAGCGGTGATCCAAACGAATGCGGGGCTGTTGGCGACGACACGAACCGGTGACAACCTGGTGACTGTTGATATGGGACCGGCGAAATTGGATTGGCAGGATATTCCCTTGGCCGGCGAGACCGACACGCTTCATCTGGACATGGCCGAGGGTGATCTATCCGATCCCGTCGCCGTCAGCATGGGAAACCCCCATGCCGTCTTTTTCGTCCCGCATGCAGACGCCATAGCTCTGTCGGCGGTCGGCCCCAAGCTGGAACATCATCCGCTGTATCCCGAACGCACCAATGTCGAAGTCGTCGAGGTGCGACAGGAAAACGATTTGCGCGTCAGGGTTTGGGAACGGGGCGCCGGCATCACCATGGCCTGCGGCACCGGCGCCTGCGCCGCCTTGGTCGCCGCCCACCGGCGGGGTCTTGCCGACCGGACGGCGTCGGTGGAATTGGATGGCGGGATACTTGACATTGAGTGGCAGGAAAACGGCCACGTGCTGATGACCGGCGAGACCGCTGTCAGTTTTACCGGCACTTGGACGCTCTAAGGCGGCGGGGCCATGACCAAGCCAGAAATTGTCACCTTCGGCTGCCGTCTGAACGCTTTCGAATCCGAGGTAATCAGGGGTCATGCCGAGGCAGCTGGCCTCGACGACGCAATCATTATCAACACCTGCGCAGTCACCTCCGAGGCGGAACGCCAGGCGCGCCAAACCATCCGCAAGCTGCACCGGGAGAATCCGGAGAGCCGGATCATCGTCACCGGCTGCGCGGCGCAAGTGAACGGCGACGCGTTTGCCGGCATGGACGAGGTCGATATTGTCCTGGGCAACGAGGAAAAGCTGTCGGCGGATAGCTATCTCGACCTGCCGGCGGAAGGTGGCGTTCTGGTTTCCGACATCATGCAGGCGTCTGAAACCAGCGGGCATCTGATCAAGGGCTTCGATGCGCGCACCCGCGCCTTTGTGCAAATTCAGCAAGGCTGTGATCACCGATGCACGTTCTGCATCATCCCCTTCGGCCGCGGCAACAGCCGGTCTGTGCCGATGGGTTTCCTGGCCAATCAGATGTCGGAATTGGTGGACGCCGGCTATAACGAATTTGTCCTGACCGGCGTGGATATCAGTTCCTACGGCGGCGACCTGCCGGGCCAACCCAGCCTGGGCGAGCTTTGCCGGCGGCTGTTGAACAGTGTTTCCGGTCTGGAGCGGCTGCGGCTCAGCTCTCTCGACCCGGCGGTGGTGGATGAAGACCTGATCCGGCTGATTGAAGAAGACGAACGATTAATGCCCCACCTGCATCTTAGCGTGCAGGCCGGCAGCAATATGATCCTCAAGCGGATGAAGCGCCGGCATGATCGCCGCGACGTCATTGAGCTTTGCGACCGGCTGCGGACGGCGCGGGGAGACCTGGTCTTCGGCGCCGATATCATCACCGGCTTTCCCACCGAAACCGAAGAAATGTTCAGCGATACATTAGAACTGGTGGGCGAGGCCGGGCTGACGTATCTCCACGTGTTCCCTTACTCCCCCCGCCCCGGCACCCCGGCCGCCAAAATGCCGCAAATGACGGACCAGGTTAGGCGGGAACGAGCCAAGCGGCTCCGTGAACGAGGGGAACAGGCCAAATCCGTTTACTTCGACACGCTCATCGGTTCCACCGCCCGCATGCTGAGCGAGGCGGACAATAGAGGCTACACGGATCACTACGCGCCGGTTCAGCTAGAAACGCCGATTACGCCGGGCAGTGTTCTCCCGGTCAAAATCACCGGACGCACCGGCGCCGGTCTGACGGCCGAGCTTGTCGCATGAGGGTACAGATATGAGGTCGGGGGCATGAGCGAAGGTGGCGGTTGGCTGTCCCGGTTGCGCGCCGGGTTGAGCCGGACATCCCAATCCCTAACCAGCGGCATTAACGATCTACTGGTAAAGCGCAAGCTTGACGACGACACCCTCCAGGACCTGGAAGATATTCTCATCTCTTCCGATCTCGGCGTATCGACGGCGGCCCGGCTGAGCGGAGAGTTGGCCAAGACCCGCTTCGGCAAAGAAGTCAGCGGCGAGGAAGTCCGAGGCGCGCTTGCCGACGAAATCGCCGCCATCCTCGATCCGGTAGCCCGCCCATTGGATATCGGCGCCGGCAACCCGCACGTGGTTTTGGTGTGCGGAGTAAACGGCAGCGGCAAGACCACCACGGTCGGCAAACTGGCGCACATATATAAAGAGCAAGGCAAGTCCGTCATGCTGGCTGCCGGCGACACGTTCCGGGCGGCGGCCGTAGAACAGCTTAAAATTTGGGGTGAACGGACGGGCTGTAAGGTAATTGCCCGGGACACCGGCTCAGACGCAGCGGGTCTCGCCTATGACGCGCTCGAACAGGCCAAGGCCGATGGCGCAGATATTCTGCTGATCGATACGGCGGGGCGGCTCCAGAACAAGCGTGAACTGATGGACGAGCTTCAGAAAATCGTCCGAGTCATTCAAAAGCTGGATAACACGGCGCCCCACAGCCGGGTGTTGGTGCTGGACGCCACGGTGGGCCAGAACGCCCATTCTCAGGTACAGGTTTTCACCGAGATGGTCGATATCAGCGGACTTGTCGTGACCAAGCTCGACGGTTCCGCCAAGGGCGGGGTCATTGTGGCGCTGGCGGAGAAGTTCGGTCTGCCGGTGCACGCCGTCGGGGTCGGCGAACAGGCGGATGACCTCCGGCCTTTCGAGGCCCAAGACTTCGCTCGGTCGTTGATGGGATTGGAGCCGAAATAAATCGGGTTCAGACCCGGACGTTCAGATAGAACCCGCGCGGCACATCATCGCGAAGCGGCTTGCCTGATGCCAGACGCTGATCCAGCTTTGCCGCCGCGCGTTGCAGTTCCGGATCTTCCATGGGGCGGGAAACCCGCGCCCGGTTTTCCACTTCGCGGGACGCCTGATAGCCCGACAATGCCTGCTTCCGGATCGGCAGAGCGTCGGGCAGGGATTGTGAGATGCCGAGTTGATCATTCATGCCGCGCATGATGCACGACAATTCTTAACGGAGTCTGAGTCGGACGCCGATTTCAGTCACAAATTTGGATAAATATGTTTATGCGGAAACGTCCAGGTAGGTGCCGCGCGGCACCTCCGTATTCTCCGGGCGCTCGCCCTTGAGACCGGCGTTGTGATTGGGCGCCTGCGCCTCGCTGGCCGTCTGGACGGCATTTACGGGCTGCTGGCCGGCCTGATTGGGATCAATGCCTTGGACAGACGAATCGTCCTGCTGCGTCGCTGATTTTAGGGCCTGGGTCGCCGCCTGCACGGCGCCGCCTGATCCGACAAGATCAACCATCGGGATTCTCCTCAACTGGTAAGCCGGGTCATTCTGATCCGGCGGTTTTCATACGATAGCGCCCATTTCCCCACGCGTCCAGTCACCTCCATGTGAGGCGACGGGGGCATGGTCGCGCGCTTCGCCATTTACCCGGCGCTAGGATAGGTTATAAATTATACAACATATAAGGCAAAAATGGGCCATGAGGCCCGGTCATGGCCGCAGGTTGCAGCGGCTGGCGTTCATCATGGGGAAACCAAATGGCGGCCGAAGAACTGGTCAATCAAACCTATTCGGAACGGCGGGACGCCCCGCCGCCGCGAACCTTTATGGGCGGCATGCGGATGACGTCCAGAGTTTCTCTGTTCGTCTTTTTGGGCTTACTGGCTATTGTCGCTATGGGCGCGCTTTTCTACGTAGCGGATCAACGGCTGACATCGGCGATCAACGGCCTAGCCTCGGCGGAGCGCATCACTGCTTTGGTCGCCCGGATCGACAGCGCCTCACGCGGAGCCACCCAATCCAGCCGCAGATTCCTGACAGAACAGAGCGATGCGCTGGAAAAGGAATATGATCGCAATTATCAGGCGGCCCTGGCGGCGCTCAAAAACCTGCGCGGTCGGCCCCTGGCCCGGAACAGCATCCGGACCATCGACAATCTGACGAGGGGGCTGGACCAGCACGTCACCCACTTCAAAAACATAATCCGCATCCAAGCCCTGCTCGGCGCGGACGCCAATTCCGGTTTGGCCGGCAACGCCCGGGCCTCGGGCGCAGCGCTGGAAAACAGAATCACATCCACCGGAAGTGCGCGATTGATCCGTCAAGCGACTGAACTCCGGGATATCGAGAATGCGCTCCGGTCCGGCGTCAGCCCGGACGATCCGCAAAACATCAAAGTCGCGATCGCCGCGCTGCGTCAGGTCCTGTCCGCGACAAATATCTCGTCGGCGGTCAAGCTTTCGGTGACCCAGGCTATCAATTCCTACGCCACCGATATCGAGCAGTTGGCCCGCACCCGGCTGACCCAGGCCAGCGAAATTTCGAAGATCAGCGAAATCAATGCCTATCTCCTCCCGAATCTTGGCTCACTGGTAAAGTTCTCCGACGAGCTGGCGAGGAACATGACCCAAAAGGCCGACGATTCTCATATATTTTCCCGCCGAATTTTAGCCGGGGGCGGCGCGGCGGTGATGATTGCCCTGATTTTGATCGGCACGATGATGCTCCGCAGTATGGCGACGCCCATCGTCCTTTTGTCGGGCGCCGCCAATCGGATGGCGCGGGGCGAAAACCTCTCCTCCATCCCGGCGCTGGGGAATCGAGACGAAACCGGCGATCTTGCAAACGCCCTGATCTATTTCCGTGAAAACATGTTGCAGGCGGATCGCATCCGCGAAGAACTGGAGAACCACCTTCAACAAGTTGAGAAGAAGACCGAACAGGACGCCGTAGCGCAAGCCGGAGAAACGAACCTGCGGGATGCCGATCAGCAAATTCAGATCGACGAGGATGAAGCGGCGGCCCCAACCGAAGCACCGCCGAAACTGCCTTTGCCCGGCGCACCGAGCCGGGAACTGGTGCCCCTGCCACCGGAACCTGAATCGAAGAGCAAACTCTCCGATGTCAGCCAGTTGGTTTCCGCCAGCAGTCAAAGCGCCTCGGATGCGGCGCGGGACGCCGAACGGGCGGATATCATGGTCACCGGCGTTTCCGAATCCCTTGAGAAAATAGAAGAAATAGAATTGCTGTTGGCCAGCATCTCCGATCAGATGAGCCTGTTGGCGGTACAGACGGCGCTCTCCGACGATGGCGATCCGGATGACCCCGAAAACCTTGTCCTGCTCTCCGAAAAAAGGATGGGCGAGGATGCGCCGCAACGGCCCGTCGGTCAATCGGTTGGCGACCGGATCGAAACGATCCAGTCGGGCACAAAGCGCGCGATCAAGGCGATCCAGCAAATTGGCCGGACCCTGACCGAGGTCAACTCAGTCGCGGTTCAGTTTGCCGCCGAGGCGTCGGACGAGGCGCTCAAAGCCGCGACTGCCCTGCTGCATCAGTCAGAAGATCTGCGGGGGATGCTGGATGATCTTTTAGGCCGGATTAAATCCGACGATCAGGCGGATTCGAAGTAGCCCGGCTGCTCGGTAACTCGTCCTCCTAAAAACGATCAATCCTGCAGGACCCCGACGCCGGGGAGTTCTCGGCCTTCCAGCCATTCCAAAAACGCGCCGCCGGCCATGGACACATAGGAGAACTGTTCTGCTACACCAGCCGCTTCCAGCGCCGCGACCGTGTCACCGCCGCCGGCCACACTTAGAAGACCCTTCTCTTGTGTCAAATGCGCAACTTTCTGCGCCGCGCCGATGGTGCCGGCGTCAAAGGGCTTGATCTCGAAAGCCCCCAGTGGTCCGTTCCACAGGACCGTTTTACAGGTATCCAGGATGTCCCCCAGCCGGGCAATGCTGACCGGTCCTACATCGAGGATCATCATCCCGTCCGGCACAGCCTCCACGGTTGTGGTTTCTGCAGGCGCACCCTCCTTAAATTCGGGCGCCATCACCACATCCGTGGGCAGGATAATTTCGCAACCGGCCTCTTTGGCGCGGGCGCGGACATCGGCGACAGTGGAAATCATGTCGTCTTCCACCAAGGATGTGCCGACGGAATATCCATCCGCCAACAAAAACGTATTGGCCATGGCCCCACCGATCACCAGATAGTCCACCTTGGCCGTAAGATTCTCCAGCACCGACAGCTTGGTGGAGATTTTGCTGCCCCCGATGATGGCCGCAGCGGGCCGGGCCGGCGATTCCAGGGCCCCGATCAGCGCGTTGATTTCTTTCTCCATCAACCGGCCGGCGGCGGACGGCAAAAGATTGGCGACACCCTCCACTGAGGCGTGGGCCCGGTGCGCACAGGAAAAGGCATCATCCAGATAGATATCCGCCAATCCGGCCAGATGCTTGGCGAAATCAGCGTCGTTCTGTTCCTCGCCCGGATAAAAGCGCAGGTTCTCGATCATCAGAAGCTCACCCGCCTGAACCTCCGCGGCTGCTTTCCTGACCTCGTCCAAATCGGTCGCGCCGCAAAAGGACACTTTCGCGTTCGGCACATAAGACCGAACCACCGCCGTCAGAGGTTCCAAGGACAAGTCGGCAACCACTTCACCCTTGGGCCGACCCATATGACTGGCGACAACGACGCCGGCGCCCTTGTCGATAAGTTCGGTCAGGGTGCCCGCCGCCTCGCGAATCCGCGCATCGTTGGCAACCGCACCATTTTTCATAGGTACATTAAAGTCTACACGCACCAGCACCCGTTTGCCGGCAACATCCAATTGATCAAGCGCTCGTAAAATTCCCATCAGCCCACAATGTTTCGTTGTTTTCGGTGGCCGAGTCCTAGCCAATGACGGCCCCTATTGCACACAAAAAAAGCGGCCTGACCCGAAGGTCAAGCCGCGAACCGGTAATCCCCAACCGGCGCTCACATGGGGGAAGAGCGGCCCGTTTCGGGATCACCTCTGGGGTAAACTGTTGTCGGAAAGCTGAATGGCGGCCGCGCCCAGGATCGGCCCTTTCGCCGGGTTCTGCAGAAAGACGGCGCATCCTTGCTTATCATGGCCTTTCAACGCCAGCGGCGGCACGGTGAACTTAACGGCTTTGCCGTGCCAGTCGCCGATGTGGCGCAATTCCCGGACCACGTTGAAATTTTTAATCACCCGGCCCCGGTTCTCGCCCCGCTTCACCTTTGTCGTATGCTCCGGGTCAAAAAACGCCAGCCAGACGGAGGCGTCAACGGGATGACTGGATTGGCCGATGGTCACCGTCAACCCACCGGCCTTCGTACGATTTATCCGGATCGGCGTATCCAATCGCTGAGCGGTCTGCTTGATGGCTTGGCGTATGCTTCCGGCGTCAGACCCGGTGGTCTCGATCATGCCATGGACCACCATCTGCGGCGTATAGACGAATGACTTTTTGAAGGCCTGGGCATAGCCGCGCTGGCGTTTGCTATAGGCCTTCTTAGCGTACGGGTCCGCCCAGCCGATATAATCCCAATAGTCGACGTGAAAGGACAGGCCCAAGATGCCCGGTTCCGCGGTCAATTCGCCCAGAAGCGCATCCGCCGGCGGACAGGACGAACAACCCTGTGATGTAAAAAGCTCAATGACCGTCAGGCCCTTGGGTTCTGCATCCGCAGAAACAGGTGTTCCCAGCACCCACCCCCCCAATGCGAGGGCGGCGAACAGGGATAGGGCTTTGTTCCGTAAACTTCTCATACGTCACACTTAGCCCATGCACAGTTCACGGACCAATCAAATGCCGGTGATGGCGTGAAATCAGTCCGGATTACGCCGCTTTCAGGCTGCGCAGCACGTACTGCAGGATACCGCCGTGGCGGAAGTATTCTACTTCGTCCGCCGTATCGATGCGGCAGAGAAGCTTGATATCTTCCGTCGAGCCATCCGCCCGGGTGATCTTGCAGTCCACGTCCATGCGCGGCTGAATACCATCGGCGATGCCGGTGATATCGAACATCTCCGTGCCGTCCAGGTTCAAAGTCTTACGGCTTTGGCCGTCCTTGAACTGCAACGGCAGCACGCCCATCCCCACCAGGTTGGACCGGTGAATCCGCTCGAAGCTCTCGACGATCACCGCTTTGACGCCCAGCAGGTTGGTGCCCTTGGCCGCCCAGTCACGGGACGAACCGGTGCCGTATTCCTTGCCGCCGATGATCACCAGCGGCACGCCGTCTGCGGCATATTTCATCGCCGCGTCATAGATCGGCATCTCTTCACCGCTCGGATGGTGAATGGTCACGCCGCCTTCGGTGCCCGGCGCCATCTCGTTGCGGATACGGATATTGGCGAAGGTGCCGCGCATCATCACTTCGTGGTTGCCGCGCCGCGAGCCGTAGGAGTTGAACTCCGCCTGACGCACCTGACGCTCGTTCAGATAGGTGCCGGCGGGACTGTCCGCCTTGATCGCGCCGGCCGGGGAGATGTGATCGGTGGTGACCGAGTCCCCCAGGATCGCCAGTTCGCGCGCGCCGTTGATGTCGGCGAAATCGCCCGGCTCTTCCTCCATGCCGTCGAAGAAGCTCGGATACTTCACATACGTAGAAGAGTCCTGCCAGCTATAGGTATCGCTGCCGCCGGATTTCTTCTTGATGGCCTGCCACTGATCCGGGCCCTGCCAGACATCGTCGCCATAGCGGCTAGCGAACATTTCCGGCGTCACCGAGCTGCGGATGGCGTCCTGGACTTCCTGGTTGGTGGGCCAGATGTCTTTCAGGTACACCGGGTTGCCCTCATCGTCTTCACCCAGGGGATCATTGTAGAGATCCACCTTCATGGAGCCGGCCAGCGCATAGGCGACGACAAGCGGCGGGGACGCCAGATAGTTGGTTTTGACCTGGGCATGCACCCGGCCTTCGAAGTTCCGGTTGCCGGAGAGAACGGCACACACGGTCAAGTCGCCGTCATCCACCGCGTCCGCGACGGGGCGTGGCAGCGGACCGGAGTTACCGATACACGTGGTGCAGCCATAGCCCACCGTGTTGAAGCCCAGCGTGTCCAGATGATCCTGCAGGCCGGCCTTTTCCAGATAGTCGGTGACCACCTTGGAGCCGGGCGCGAGGGAGGTTTTCACCCACGGTTTGACCTTGAGGCCCTTGGCCACGGCGTTGCGGGCGACCAGACCGGCGCCCAACAGCACCGACGGGTTGGACGTGTTGGTGCAGCTGGTGATCGCCGCGATCACCACGTCGCCGTCTTTGACGTCGTAATCGCCGTCATCGATGTGAACCGGGCCCTTGCCGGCGCCCACGGCCTTGACCGCCTCATCAAACGCCGGGGCGGCTTTGGACAGCGGCACCCGGTCCTGCGGACGCTTCGGTCCGGCCAGGGACGGCTCCACGGTCGAAATATCCAGTTCCAGCGTGTCGGTGAACACCGGGTCCGGGCTGGACGCATCCCGCCACATGCCCTGTTCCTTGGCATAGGCCTCCACGAGGGCGATCCGGTCATCCGCGCGGGAGGTGAATTTCAGATAATTGATGGTTTCCTGATCGATCGGGAAGATGCCACAGGTCGCGCCGTATTCGGGGGCCATGTTGGCCAGCGTCGCCCGGTCGGGCAGGCTCAGGCTGTCGAGGGCCGGTCCATAGAATTCCACGAACTTGCCGACCACGCCCTTGGCGCGCAGCATCTGTACAACGGTGAGCACCAGATCGGTCGCCGTGGTGCCTTCCTTCATCGCGCCCGTCAATTTAAAGCCGATGACTTCGGGGATCAGCATGGAGATGGGCTGGCCGAGCATGGCCGCCTCCGCCTCGATGCCGCCGACGCCCCAGCCCAGGACCGCCAGGCCGTTGACCATGGTGGTGTGGCTGTCGGTGCCGACCAGCGTATCGGGGTAAGCAACGGTCGCGCCGCCCTCTTCCGCCGTCCAGATGGTTTGCGACAGGAATTCCAGGTTCACCTGGTGGCAAATGCCGGTGCCCGGCGGCACCACGCGGAAATTGTCGAAGGAGCTCGCACCCCAGGCCAGGAACTCATAACGCTCATTGTTGCGCTCAAACTCCAAATCCACGTTCGCCTTGAACGCATCGTCATTGCCGAAATGGTCAATCATCACCGAGTGGTCGATGACCAGATCGACCGGGCTCAGCGGATTAATTTTCTGCGGATCGCCGCCTAGCTCCACCATGGCTTCGCGCATGGCCGCCAGATCGACCACCGCCGGCACGCCGGTAAAATCCTGCAGCAGGACCCGGGCCGGGCGGTAAGCGATTTCCCGGTCGGAACGCTTGTCCTTCAGCCACTCGGCGACTGCTTTCACGTCGTCGGTGGTGACCGAAGAGCCATCTTCGTAGCGCAGCAGATTTTCCAGGAGGATTTTCAGAGAGAACGGCAGCTGGGAGACATCGCCCAACCCGGCCTCGGACGCGGCTTTCAGGCTGAAATAATCATAAGACTTACCGCCGACGTTCAAAGAGCGGCGTGTTTTAAGGCTGTCATGGCCGGTGACGGGCATGGGCTTCCTCCATGGGTCTGCAGACAAGGTGAGAATTCTTGATTATGGGGGCATTAGGTACACTGCCCGTGGGTATTTTTAAAGCCAATATAATCACAATTTGGCCCCTTTTTAGACACATTCCCGTGGCGTAATGGATACTGATCAGGCCTCCTGATTAAGAGAGAACCCCTCTCTCTTACCCCCCTATAGGCAGACTGACTGCCAAACTTAACGGCTGGAATGACTCCCCTGACATTCCAGCCGCTTTTTTTTGCCCGCCCATTCAAGTAAGTTCCCGCAACTTCTCAAGGTTTTGAAATCTGCGGGAACCATGACCACACTCAGCGGCACCGGCCTGACCTGCCTTCGGGGCGAACGGATCGTTTTTCGCGATCTGTCGTTCAGCGTGGCCGAAGGAGAGACGCTCTGCCTCCGGGGCTCCAACGGCAGCGGCAAGTCCACATTATTGAGATTGATGGCCGGGCTGCTGAAGCCCATGGCGGGGCAAATCCGCTGGAACCGGGAAAATGTCGCCGACGATTGGGATGAGTATCACGCCCTGATCCATTATGTCGGCCACAAGGACGCCATCAAAACCGCGCTCAGCGTCCGGGAGAATTTGCAGTTCTGGGCCGACATGCGCCAGATCGACGCGGAAAAGCAGAGCATCGACAAAGCGCTGGAGACCTTCGCTATCAGCCACCTGGCCCATTTGCCGGCCCGTTATCTGTCGGCCGGACAGTCCCGGCGGCTCAATCTCGCCCGGCTTACCGCCACGCCCGCGCCCATCTGGCTGCTGGATGAGCCGACGACATCCTTGGATGCGGACTCGGTGGAGGCACTCAAGGCTGCCGTCGCCGCCCACCGGCAGAAAGGCGGGCTGGTGATCATGGCCACCCACGACGCCACACCCGATGATGCGGCGGTGCTGGACGTCAGCCAATTCGCCGATAAGGGGGAGGTCGCATGACCCCCGTCGTCTCCATCATCCAGCGAGATTTGCGCCTGGCGCTCCGTCACGGTTCCGACAGTTTGATGGTGGTGGTGTTCTTTGTCCTGGTGGTCGTGCTGATCCCCTTGGGCGTCGGGCCGGAACAAAACATCCTGGCCCGGATCAGCGCCGGGGTGATCTGGGTGGCGGCGCTGTTGTCGGCCATGCTGTCCATGGACCGGCTGTTTCAGCAGGACTATGAGGACGGCAGTTTGGATTTGCTGGTGCTCTCGCCCACACCCATGGAGTTCCTGGTGCTGGGCAAGGCCGCCGCCCACTGGCTGACCACCGGCTTGCCGCTGATTATTGTGTCGCCCCTGCTGGGCCTGTTCATGAACATGGATGCCAGCGGTTTCGGGGTTCTGCTCTTGGCCCTGGCGCTCGGCACGCCGACCCTCAGTCTGATCGGCGCCATCGGCGCTGCGCTCACATTGGGCGCTCGGCGCAGCGGCGTCTTGGTCTCGCTCCTCGTTTTGCCCCTGTTTATCCCCACCCTCATCTTCGGCGTCAGCGCCGTAGACGCGGCCCTGTTGGACCTGTCCAGCCGGGCGCAGCTTTTGATCCTGGGGGGGATATTCCTGGGCTCGGTGGCGCTCTGTCCGTGGGCGGCGGCAGCGGCTGTCCGCCAAGCGGTTGAGTAGACAGTTGAGCAAGTGGGGGAATAGATTCGTTCGCCGGTGGTTTACCTGATCAAGCGACACTATATAGAGGCTTCTGGAATTCTCCGTCTCATCAGTGTAAAACCCCGCGACACCTGGGATGACGTTTTAAGCAATGCATAGATTTGCCAACCCGACGCGATATCTGAAAATCTGCCTGGCCATCCAACCTTGGGCCATGTGGATCGCGCTTCTGTGCTTGGGCGCGGGGCTGTTCTTTGCGCTCTTTAACTCGCCGCCCGACTATCAGCAGAGCGAGACCGTGCGCATCATGTATGTGCACGTGCCGGCCGCCTGGATGGCGATGTTCTGCTACTCAGTCATGGCGGGCGCCAGCGCCGTTGCGCTGATCTGGCGGCACATGGTCGCCGACATCACCGCCAAGGCCACCGCCCCCATCGGTGCGGCCTTTACGTTGCTGGCCCTGGTGACGGGCTCTCTCTGGGGCAAGCCCATGTGGGGCGCCTGGTGGGTGTGGGACGCGCGGCTGACATCTGTCCTGATCCTGTTCTTTCTGTATCTCGGCTATATTGTGCTGCGCGACGCCTTTGACGATCCGTCCCGGGGCGCACGTTCTGCGGCCATCCTGGCTGTGGTCGGCGCGGTCAATGTGCCGATCATCAAGTTTTCCGTGGATTGGTGGAACACCCTGCATCAACCTGCCAGCGTGGTGAAGATGGACGGCCCGGCCATTCATTCGAGCATGCTGACGCCCTTGTTATTGATGGCGGTGGGCTACTCGGCGCTGTTCGTCTGGATCATGATCATCCGCATCCGCGCCGAGATGAACGCGACCAAGCTGCGCACCCAACGCATCCGGCAAGCAGAAGCCTAGGCCGGCCGTTATGGAGAACGCTGGAAACTTTTTCGCCATGGGTGGTTACGGAGAATTTATTTGGCCCGCCTTCTTGATTTCTGCCATCGTGCTGATCGGCGTGGCGGTGCAGAGCTACCGCTTCCTCGGCCAAACGGAGCGGGAGCTGAACCAAACTGTTGGCCAGACCAGCGAGACGGAAAATGAAACGGAAGCATAAACGCCTGTCCTTTGTGGTATTGGGATTGCTCGCCCTGGGCGCGGCGGCGGCGCTTGTCCTGACCGCGTTCGAGGACAATATCGTCTTCTTCTTCAGCCCGACCGAGATCGCCGCGAAGGACGTCCGTCCCGATCAGCGGCTCCGGGTCGGCGGGCTGGTGGAAGCCGGCAGCGTGACCAAGGCCGACGGCGGCGCAATCACCAATTTTGTCGTCACCGATCTGACCGCCAAACTGAAAATCAGCTACCGGGGCATCCTGCCGGACCTGTTCCGGGAGGGTCAGGGCATCGTCGCGGAGGGCTATTACAGCAACGGCGTGTTCACCGCGACCGAGGTGCTGGCCAAGCACGACGAGACCTATATGCCTAAGGAAGTCGCGGACGCGCTGCAAAAATCTGGCAAGTGGAAAGGACCCAGCCCGAAGTAAGGCGAGGGATGTTTAAGACATGATTGCTGAAACCGGCCATTTTGCGCTGATCCTGGCGCTCATCGTCGCGATCATCCAGGGAACCCTGCCGCTGGTTGGCGCGCAGGTCAGGAACCAGGCCTGGATGTCCCTGGCGGCGCCGGCCGCGCTGATGCAATTCTTGTTTATCGCGCTCTCCTTCGCCGCGTTGACCTACAGTTTTGTGACCTCGGACTTTTCGTTGAAAGTCGTGGCCAGCAATTCCCACACCTTGAAACCCATGCTTTATAAGATCAGCGGGGTGTGGGGAAACCACGAGGGCTCCATGCTTATGTGGGTGCTGATCCTGGCCATCTATGGCGCGGCCATCGCCGCCTTCGGCAATAACCTGCGGCCCTCGCTCAAAGTCCGTGTTCTGGGTGTGCAGGCCCTGTTGGCGGTCAGCTTTCTGCTGTTCATCCTTTTGACCTCGAACCCGTTCGACCGGCTGCAGCCCGCGCCCATCGACGGCAATGATCTGAACCCGCTGTTGCAGGACCCCGGCCTCGCCTTCCATCCGCCGCTCCTCTATCTGGGCTATGTCGGCTTCTCGATTACATTCTCTTTCGCTGTCGCCGCCCTTCTGGAAGGCCGGGTAGACGCCGCTTGGGCCCGCTGGGTCCGGCCCTGGACCCTGGCCGCCTGGGGCTTTCTGACCGGCGGCATCGTGCTCGGTTCCTGGTGGGCCTATTACGAGCTTGGCTGGGGCGGCTGGTGGTTTTGGGACCCGGTGGAGAACGCCTCGTTCATGCCGTGGCTGGCCGGAACGGCGCTGCTGCACTCGGCCATCGTGTCGGAAAAACGGGACACGCTGAAAAGCTGGACCATCTTCCTGGCGATCATCGCCTTTGCCTTTAGCTTGCTGGGCACCTTCCTGGTGCGCTCCGGCGTTTTGACCAGTGTCCACGCCTTTGCCTCCGATCCGGACCGGGGCGTCTTTATCCTAGCGATCCTGGTGATCAGCATCGGCACGGCGTTTGCGCTTTATGCCTGGCGGGGACCGTCCCTTAAAGGCACGGGACTTTTCCAGCCTGTCTCCCGGGAAGGGGGCTTGCTGCTCAATAACTTCCTGCTGACCGTAGCCGCGTTTTCGGTTCTGCTCGGTACACTTTATCCGCTGTTCGTGGATGTGCTGGAACTGGGCAAGGTCTCCGTCGGCGCACCCTACTTTAACAGCGTGTTCGTGCCGATGATGATCCCGATGATTTTGGTCATGGGCGTCGCGCCCTTCCTCAGCTGGAAACGGGGCGACGGGACCGGTGCGCTGAACCGGTTGAAGATCGCCGGCGCGATTGCCTTGCTGGGCGGCATTGGCGTCTGGCTCGCCATTGACCGGGCCAGCATTTTTGCCGCCTTCGGCATCGCGCTGGCCATCTGGCTGTTTGCCGCGACCCTGACCGAGCTGGCCGGGCGAATCCACCTGTTTAAAGTACCCGTCTCTGAATCCTGGCGGCGACTGATGCGCCAGCCAAGGGCCAGCTGGGGCATGACCCTGGCCCATGCGGGGATCGCCCTGGGGGTTGCCGGCATGACCGCCTCCAGCGCCTGGCAGGTGGAAAAAGTGCAGGCCATGAAACCCGGCCAATCGGTCGAGGTCAGCGGTTATACGTTCACTTTAATCGACGCGCGGGAGGTCCCGGGACCAAACTATCAGGCCTTGCGCGGTACGTTTGAGGTGAAATCCGGCAGTTCGATTCTCCGTCTTCAGCCGGAAAAGCGGGTCTATACGGTCAGCCGTCAACCGACCACCGAAGCGGCAATCCACCCGACCTTCCTCGGTGACATTTACGCGGTGATCGGCGACCCGGACGGCCAGGGCGGCTATGTCACGCGGCTTTACTTCAACCCGCTGGTGCCCTGGATGTGGGTAGGCGCAATGATCATGGTTTTGGGCGCCGGCATTTCCTTGAGCGACCGCCGCCACCGGGTCGGTGCGCCGTCTCAGCGTAAAGCAACCGGGCAGACGCCTCAGGGCGTTGTGGCGGGCGAGTAATCACGTCCCATGAACCGGCTGACATTTATATTGCCCCTGGTCGTACTCGGCGTGCTCGCCGTTTATTTCATGATGGGGTTGGGCCGCAATCCGCAGGAGCTGCCATCCGTTCTGATCAACACGCCGGTGGCCGAATTCGATTTGCCGGCGATTGACGGCCGGGACAAAGGTTTTGCCAGCAAGGACTTATTGGGCCAGGTCACCTTGGTGAACGTCTTCGGCTCCTGGTGCGTGGCTTGTCTTCAGGAACACCCGTTCCTGATGAAACTGGCGAAGGAAAAGTTGATTCCCATCTACGGCATCGACTGGCGGGAGACAGACCGGCGGGCGGGACCATCATGGCTGCGCCGGTACGGCGATCCCTACACGCTGATCGGCGATGATCCCAAGAGCCGGGGCGCGATCGCCTTTGGGGTGACCGGCGCACCCGAATCGTTCATCATCGATAAACAGGGCACTATCCGCTACAAGCATATCGGCCCGATCACCCAGGAAATCTGGGACGAGACCATTTGGCCGATTGTGCAGGAGCTTCGGAAATCATGAGGTCGCTGTTTATCCTTTTACTGCTGATGCCCTTGGCTTGGACGCCGCCGGCGCTGGCCATCCAGCCGGATGAGATTCTGCCGGATTCCGGTTTGGAGACCCGCGCCCGGCATATCAGTAAAGACCTCCGCTGTGTGGTCTGTCAGAACCAATCCATCGACGATTCGGATGCGCCCCTGGCCCGCGACCTGCGCATCCTGGTGCGGGAACGGCTGGTGGCCGGCGACAGCGATCAGGAAGTCATCGACTATGTGGTGTCGCGCTATGGCGACTTTGTGCTTTTGCGCCCGCCGGTGAAGGGGGTGACCGCCGTTCTCTGGGCCGGGCCGTTGGTGTTTCTCCTGATCGGCTTCATTGGAATCGTCGTTTATTTCCACCGGCAATCGGCCCGCGCGGCGGGAGATGAAACATGAGTCTCTGGATTGCCGCCGGCTTTCTCTCGGTCATCGCCTTATTGGCGCTGATCCTGCCACTGTTGCGGCGGGGAGCGAGCGCCAGCGACGATCACGAGGCCGCCGTCTATGAGGACCAGATCGCCGAGATTGGCCGGGATGTGGAGCGTGGCCTGCTCAGCGAGACCGAGGCCGAAGCGCTGCGAAAGGAAATCACCCGCCGGCTGGAAAAAGTCCGGGGGGAGGCGTCAGGCCCGCAAGGCGCGGGCGCGTTTGGCAATGCAGAGATCGCAGCCCTGATCATCGTCATGATCTTTTTGCCGGCAGGCGCGTTCGGGCTATACGGTTATCTGGGCTCACCGGACAAGCCGGACCTGCCCATGTCGGCCCGGAACATCGCGCCGCCTGAACAAGCGCCTCAGAACCAGGAACTGGCCAAACTTGCGGAGAACCTGGCCGCCAAGATGGCGCAGAATCCGGAACGGCTGGAAGGCTGGATGCTGCTGGGCCGCACCTATATGACCCTGCAGGACTACCCCAAGGCGGCCCGGGCGTTCGGCCGGGCCTTTGGCCTGGGGCCTGAGAAGCCGGATGTGGGCGTTTCGTTCGCCGAGGCGCTATATATGGCGTCGGGCGGCCGCTTTACCGCCGAAGCCGACACAGCCCTGTCCACGTCGGCGCGGGTCTTTCCGGCGGAACCCAAGACCATGTTCTACCAGGGGCTCAGCCTCGCGGAGAAAAACAAATTCGCCGAAGCCATCCAGGTTTGGGTGAATTTGCGCGCGGTCTCGCCGCCCAACGCGCCGTGGCTGCCGTCTCTTCGGGAACGATTGGCGGACGCCGCGCAGAAAAGCGGGATCGACCCGGCGACAGTGAAGCCGACCGTGACGCCCGCCCGGCCTGTCGCCCCGCCGGTCGCATCCGGACCGAACATCCCCGGCCCCACCCGCGAAGACGTGGAGGCCGCCCAGCAAATGACCTCAGAGGATCGTCAAGCCTTCATCCGCTCCATGGTGCAGCGATTGGCGGACCGGTTGGAAGACGAACCCAATGATCTGGCTGGCTGGAAGCGGCTTGCACGGGCTTATCGGGTGCTTGGCGAATCGGCAAAAGCAGAAGCGGCCGAAAAGAGAATCGCTGAACTGGAAAAGAAGGCAAATCCCTGATGGACTGAGGTTTTTCGAGATCATCCATTGCGGGTTATTTGACAAACACGCTTGGAATTCGCGAATACGCACCCTATCTTTTTGAGATTGAAGACTTTCCCCTTGAGGGTTTATGACCGAAGAAACATATAGGCTTGTTACCCGCGCCGATTTTGACGGCGTCGTGGCCGGCGGATTGCTGATCGAGCAGGGCTTGATCGGCGGCGACGTGGTGTTTGTCGAGCCCCGCGAAGTACAGAAGGGTGAGATTGAGATCACGGAGCGGGATATCACCGCAAACCTCCCCTATCAGGAAAGAGCCCATCTTTGTTTCGACCACCATCTGAGTGAAACCGAACGGATTGGCGCGGGGAAAAATAACCACGTCATTGATCCGAATTCTCCGTCCGCGGCGCGGGTGGTTTATGATTTTTACGGCGGCCAGCAGGCCTTCCCCCATATCTCGGAAGAATTGATGGAGGCTGTCGATAAGGCTGATTCTGCCCAGTATACCGAAAGTGAAGTTCTGGCGCCCCAGGGATGGACGCTGCTGAACTTCATCATGGACCCGCGTACCGGCCTGGCGAAGGCCGGGCGCTATTCGGTCAGCAATAACCAGCTCATGAAGGACATGATGCTTTATTGCCGCCGCCATTCCATCGAAGAAATCTTGGCGATTCCCGACGTGGAAGAACGGGTGCACCTGTTCTGGGAGCATGAGGAGTACGCCGAGGAACAGCTCAAGAAATGTTCGTCCATGGCCGGCGATGTGGTCGTCGCCGATTTGCGCGGCGAAGAAAAAATATACGCTTGCAACCGGTTCCTGATCTACGGCCTGTTCCCGAGCGCGCGGGTCTCGATCACCGTACTGCCGGGCGACGATGAGGAAAAAGTGCTATTCGCCGTCGGCCGGTCGATCCTCAACCGGGGTTCCAAGGCGAACATCGGCTCCTTGATGCTGGAACATGGTGGTGCTGGTCACGAAGCCGTCGGCACTTGCCAGGTCGGCGCAATCCGGGCCGATGACGTGTTGATGTCGTTGGTCGAGCGCATCAACGCCGACGGCTAAAGCTCTTTTCCCGAAATCTAGGAGGTGCGGCGGGCGGCGATCAGCCGCTCATAGACGGCCAGCGTTTCCGCCATCTTGTGATCCATCCGCAGATGGGATTCGGCAAACGCCCGTGCCTCTGCCGTGATCCTGGACGTTCCATCCTTGTTGTCAAAGATATCCGACAACGCGTTGGCATAGCCGGCGACGTCCTTGATCTCCACCAGCCAGCCGGTGCGCCCTGGCTCGACGAGTTCCGCCACACCGCCGACCCGGCTGGCGACAATGGGCGTTTGGCCGGCGAAGGCTTGCGGGGCGGTCCGCGACTGAGCCTCCACCGAGATCGAGGTGATGACCTGTGCATCGCAGGCCTGGGTCAGGCGCGCGACATCGTCGCGGTAGCCCGTAAACCGAATCAAGTCGGTCACGCCCAGATCGGCAGCCGTCGCCTCTAGTCCCCGATGATAGTTTTTCTGGGAATTGGTGTCCTCTCCGACGATCAGAGCGGCGACGTCCCGCCCCCGCCGGCGTAGCTCCGCGATTGTCTCGATGAGAATCTCCTGCGCCTTGTCGCCCCGCAGCATGCCGACAACACAAACCATGGGCTGGTCCTCGGGTACGTTGAATTCCCGGCGGACGTCGGTTCGATGGCTTTCTTTGTTCGAGATGTCGAAAAAATCGTCCGCCGCCCATTCTCCGATGACGCTGATTTTGCCGTCGGGCGCGAGGCCTTTGGCAAGCACCTCCTGGCGAATATTGTCGGCGGTCGCGATCACATGGTCGCTGCCATAGCGCCACTGTAGGCGGCGGTGCAGCTTGTTCTTAATGGGTTGAGAGACATGCCGAGTGCGGATCACCGGAATGAGCGACCGGGCAAAAGCGGCGGTCATCACGTCCCGGCTGCCGTGGCAGTCGGCGATGTCGATCCCGGTGTCCCGGATCACCTTGCGCAGTATCAGAATAGACCTTGGGTCGTAATGGCCGCTGAACGGCGTCTCGAACACAGGGATTCCGGCAGCCGATGCGCGGGCCGCAATATCGCTACCGGGCCGGGCCGCCAGAAACGCCTGGTGCCCATGGCTCCGGAGCCAGATCATCTGATCCAACGCCCGGTACTCCTGGCCACCCCAATTGATACTGGATTCTGTATGAAGCACACGCATGGCCGCATCTTAGAACGGGCAGGGGGAAAATCCAGCGGGACTCTTTTTGGTTCACCCTGTGCGTGGACAGGGCCCGGCGGCAAGGCTAAGCTCTTTCCAAAGACAGCGGACAACAACATTCCGCAAGGAACAGGGATTGCTTAGATTTATTCTTCGCCGGCTTTGGGTTTCGATCCTCGTCGCGATCACCGTGTCGGTGATCGGTTTCAGCCTGCTGCGCTTGTCCGGCGATCTCGCCCGGGAACTGGCGGGCGAGGACGCCACCATGCAGGAAATCGCCGAGACCGCCCGGAACTACGGCTTGGACCGTCCGTTTCATATCCAATATTTCGATTGGGCCGGTAAAGCTTTGCAGGGCGATCTGGGCCGATCGCTGTTCACCAACGAGCCGGTGGCGAAACTGATCACGGACCGGATCGGGGTCACTTTCAAGCTCGCCTTTTATGGTCTCGCGCTCAGCCTGGTGATCTCCATTCCCCTAGGGGTCCTGGCCGCGATTCGCCAAAACACCTTTATTGACCGACTATCCTTGGGCTTCGCCGTTTTCGGCCAAGCCATCCCCAATTTCTTTTTTGCCCTCTTGCTGATCCTGTTGTTCGGCGTGCAGCTTCGCTGGCTGCCCATTTCCGGCAACGCGACAGAGTGGCACTTCGTCATGCCGGCAGTCACCTTGGGACTGGGCGTGATGCCTCAGTTCATGCGCCTAACCCGCACCGGTATGCTGGACGTGTTGGATTCGGATTTTATCCGGACGGCGCGCGCCAAGGGGCTGAGCCCGCTGCGGGTTTTGTTCAAACACGCGCTCCGCAACGCCATCCTGCCGGTGGTCTCTCTCTCTGCCGTGGTGCTTGGATTCCTTCTTGGCGGCTCCGTGGTAATGGAAAGCATTTTCGCGCTGAATGGCGTAGGCTCCCTCGCCTTCGAATCTATCCAACGCCAGGATTTTCCCGTGGTGCAGTCGATCCTGGTGATGCTGTCGGTGATCTATATCGTGCTGACCTTCCTGTCCGATGTCATCAATGCGCAGCTTGATCCGCGCATTCGGCTGGGTTGAGGGAGGACCGGAGAGCATGGACGCCCGCCCCCCGGAAACCGACGAGTTCGACGTCCCTGTCCCATCGCCGCCGGAGTTGATGCGACGGCGCGCCAGAAATCATTTGGGGTTTCTGATCGGCGGCGGAATCGTGGCGTTCTTTCTCTTCCTGGCCGTGTTTGCCCCGATCATTACACCGGCCGACCCGTATGAGCAGGAACTAACCAACCGGCTGGCCCCGCCCGTCTGGAACGAGAAAGGCACCTGGACCCATATCTTCGGCACCGATGCATTGGGCAGGGATTACCTGACGCGGGTCATCTATGGCTCGCAGATTTCGCTCATCATTGGTTTCTTCGCGGCGTTCGTGTCCGCCATCGTCGGCTCCACCATCGGCATGATGGGCGGCTATTTCGGCGGCCGGGTCGATGCTTTCGTCATGTACCTGATCAACGCCAAACTGGCGCTGCCGGGCCTTTTGGTGGCTCTATCACTGGTCTCCGTCTTCGGCGGCTCTTTGATCGCGCTGATCCTGATCTTGGCTTTTCTATTCTGGGACCGCTACGCCGTGGTGACCCGAAGCGTCACCCAGCAGATCGTCGCCAACGACTACATCACCGCGGCCCAGGCCGTCGGCGCCAGTAAGACTCGGATCATCTTGACCGAAGTGCTGCCCAATCTGATGAACCACATCATCGTCATCGCCAGTCTGGAGATGGCCGTGGCGATTATTGTCGAGGCCGTTCTCTCGTTTTTGGGCCTTGGTGTGCAGCCGCCGACGCCGTCCTGGGGATTGCTGGTCGCAGAAGGCCGCTCCTATATGTTCTTCAAACCCTATCTGATTGTCATCCCAGGGCTCGCGATATTCTTCCTGGTGATCGCCATCAACATGATGGGTGACGGCATCCGCGACATCACCGCGCCGGAAGGCCGGAATTAGGATCGCCGCGATGACGTCCGCCCAATCCATCCTCACGGTCGAAAACCTCTCCGTCGACATCGATGTGCCGGCGGGCGTGCTACATGCGGTAGACGGGGTGAGTTTGCACGTGGACAAGGGCGAAACCCTGTGCATCGTCGGGGAATCAGGCTGCGGCAAGTCGATCACCTCGCTGGCCATCATGGATCTATTGCCCGGCAAGGCGCGGCTGACCGCCGACCGGCTCGAACTGGAAGGCACTGATTTGCTGTCCCTCAGCGAAAAGCAATATGCGGCGCTCCGGGGCAACCGGATTGGGATGATCTTCCAGGACCCGATGACGTCTCTTAACCCTGTCTACCGGATCGGCGAGCAGTTGGAAGAAGTGTATCTCCAGCACGGCAAGGGTAACCGCAAGGAAGCGCGGGAACGGGCAGCGTATCTGCTGGACAAAGTGGGCATCATCGCGCCAGATGAACGGTTGGCCCAGTATCCGCATCAACTGTCCGGCGGACTACGCCAGCGGATGATGATCGCCATGACCCTGATGTGCGATCCGGCGCTGGTGATCGCCGATGAGCCGACCACGGCGCTGGACGTCACCATGCAGGCGCAGACCCTGTTGCTGCTGAAATCCCTGCAGACGGAATTCCAAATGGGCATGATCCTGATCACCCATGATCTGGGGGTTGTCGCCCGGATGGCGGACCGGGTGATGGTCATGTACGCCGGCCATGTCGTGGAGACCGGCACAGCGGCTGAAGTCTTCGGCCAACCTTTCCATCCCTATACCCAGGGGCTGTTGCAATGCATCCCGGTGCCAGGCCGGACGGCGGCGGCCGGACGGCTGGGCTCTATCAAGGGAATCGTCCCAGCGCTGGTCGGCGATCTGTCGGGCTGTATGTTCCGCAACCGCTGCGACCACGTCATGGACGCCTGCAATTCCGGCGAGGTACCGTTTCACGACATGTCGGAAGGCCGGGGCTATAAATGCCATCTTTCCCAAGCGGAGTGCGCCGCCAACTACGCGTCTCTCCAGCCGGAGGTGGCCGAGTGATGGACGCCATGACCCCCGCACTGGAATGTCGCCATCTGGGCCGCACGTTTCATATCCGCAAAGGCCTGATGTCGGAGAAACAGCCCCTTTACGCTGTCGACGATGTCAGCCTCAAAATCAACCGGGGCGAAGTGCTGGCCGTGGTGGGCGAATCCGGCTGTGGCAAAACTACGCTCGCCAAAATGCTGCTGGGCCTGTTGGAGCCCACCGCGGGTGAGATCATCCTCGACGGCACGCCGATCAACGACGTGCCCATCAAGGACATCGCCCGCAAGGTCCAGCCTGTGTTCCAGGACCCCTATTCCAGTCTGAACCCGCGCAAGACTATTTCGTCCATCATTTCTCTGCCCCTCATCGTGCACGGCATCGGCACGCCGGAAGAACGCATCGCGCGGGTCGAAGAGGTCATGGGTCTGGTGGGTCTGCCGAACCGGCTGTTGTATTCCTATCCCAACCAATTGTCGGGAGGACAGCGCCAGCGGGTCGCCATCGCCCGGGCCCTTGCCATGAAACCGGGCATCATGGTCTGTGACGAGCCGACCTCGGCCCTGGATGTCTCCGTCCAGGCGCACATTATGAACCTGCTACAGGATTTGCGGGAAGAACTGAACCTCACCTATGTCTTCATCAGCCATGATCTGGCGGTGGTGGAACATCTGGCGGACTGGGTGGCGGTGATGTATCTGGGCCGGCTGATCGAATTCGGCCGCGCCGCCGATATCTTCCGGGAACCAAAACATCCCTATACCCAGGCGCTTTTGGAGTCAGTCCTCACCCCCGATCCGGGGAAAGGCCTGCCGGAGATTACCCTCGGCCGGGGCCTGCCCAACCCGCTGGCCCCGCCGGCGGGGTGCCACTTCCATCCGCGCTGCGCCCAAATGATCGACGGCTGCGATCGGGACAAGCCGGAGTTGCGGAACGATGGGGAGCGGTTAACGGCTTGTCATCTTTATAAATGATATAAGACCCCATGAATGACGCCGATATCGATCCGGACGAGTGGGAAATTCAGCTCCAGCCTTTTCTCCATGAACTGGCCACCATGCCCCGCGGTCCGCGTCTGGGACGGGACATCCATGCCGGCTATATCCGGGGCTGCGGACTGAAGTTCGGCAACCTGCGCGATCTCTGCCTGAATGATCCGGTGTTCCGGGACGCTCTGGCGCTGGCCACGACCGAGGCCCCCAACGGCAAAAAACGCACGATCGTCGATCACTACAATCTGATGAATATCTTCGCCATCATGAAGATGAATCTGACCAAGATGGAGCCGGGACATATCGTCGAGTACGGCTCGCTTAGGGGCGGCTCGGCGATCTTCATGGCCTATGCGGCAAGTAAATTGTTGCCGCAAACCCACGTGATTTCCTTCGACACGTTCGAAGGCTTTCCGGAGACCGACACGAGTGTCGACGTATACGGCAAAGGCTCTTTCGAGAAAGTCGATCTGGAGGAACTGCGCGCCTTTGTGGCAAGCATCCCACTCAGTAAACTGATGTTCATCGAGGGCGCGTTCGCCGATACGGTGCCCGGCGCGTTGAACGAAATTCAACGGGTGTCCCTCGCGCATATCTATTGCGACGTCAAAGACGCGGTGGTCTTTACCTATGATGAGACCAAGTCATTTATGATCCCCGGCGGTTACTTTGTTTTCGATGACCCCTTGGTGCCGACCTGCATCGGCGCGTTCGAGGCGGTGGAGGAAACCCTGGTGATCCGCGACGGGCTACACGCGGAACAGATATTCCCTCATATGGTTTACCGGTACCCGCCCCTGGGCTAGAAAGCGCTCTAAGACCTTCGAAAAAGGCCGTGGCAAGGTCGAAACCCTTGGTTATGATCATGTCAAAATAACGCAGCCAAAAGGGAGGAAACCATGATCATTGATTGCCATGCGCATGTCAGCGCGCCGGTGGAGTTGTGGGCCTATAAGGCCAGTCTCGTTTCCCATCGCGGCGCCCACGGTCGCGGCAAGGTCAACGTCACCGACGACCAAATCCGCCACGCCGTGGAAGAGCACAAAGAAGCCTTCCCCCACCCGCATCTGCCGTATATCGACAAGGTGGGCACTAATATGCAGCTCATCTCACCCCGGCCGTTCCAGATGATGCATTCGGAGAAGCCGTCCAAACTGGTGCAGTGGTTCCACGAGGAAACCAACAACATTATTCACCGGGAAATGCAGCTCTATCCGGACCGGTTCATCGGCGTCGCCGGCCTGCCCCAGCCCTGCGGCGAACCCTTGGACATGGCCATCGCCGAGTTGGAACGCTGCGTCAACGAGCTGGGCTTCAAGGGCGCCTTGTTGAACCCTGACCCGTTCGAGAACACCGGCACCCATCCGCCGGCCATGGGCGACAAGTACTGGTATCCGTTATATGAGAAATTCTGTGAACTGGGGGTGCCGGCCCACATTCACGGCACCGGGTCCCGGTCCGAGCGGGAGCCCTATTCCCTGCGCTTCATCAACGAGGAAACCACGGCCGTCTTCGGGCTGATCAATTCCAACGTGTTGAAAGATTTCCCCGATCTGAAAATTGTCGTCTCCCACGGCGGCGGCGCGGTGCCTTATCAGTTGGGCCGGTTCCAGTCGGGCTCCATGCGTCGGCCAGAAGGGGATCAGTTCATCGACGGCATGCATAAGCTTTATTTCGACACGGTGCTCTATACCAAGGACGCGATCGAACTGCTGATCAAAACGGTCGGCGCGGACCGCTGTCTGTTCGGCGCGGAGTGCCCGGGCGTCGGCTCCAAGATCAACCCCAAAACCGGCCGGGAGATGGATGACATCGCGCCCTATTTCAGCGAGATCGACTTCCTCTCCGACGAAGACCGGGAAAACATCCTCTGTAACAACGCCAAGAAAGTCTTCAACCTGGATGTCTGATCATGACTAAACCCCTCGGCATCGGCGCGTCGCCCAAGCGCAAGGAGGACCAACGGCTTTTGATCGGCAAGGGCTGTTACAGCGACGACATCGTGCTGGATGGTCAGGCCTATGCCTATTTCCTACGCTCCCCCCACGCCCATGCCTTGATCAAATCCATTGATACGGCGGCTGCCAAAGCCATGCCGGGCGTGTTGGGGGTCTATACGGCGGCGGACTATGACGGTGTGGGATTGGGCGAACTGCCCCATATCCCGAACCCGGCCGATCTGTTCGATGCGACCAAAGTATCGCTCCACAACCGGGACGGCTCCCCGATCTTCGAGAGCAACTATACGCCTCTCGCCCGGGAAAAAGTCCGCCATGTGGGCGAGGACGTGGCCTGCGTGGTCGCCGAGACCCATGATCAGGCCCGCGATGCCGCCGAAGCCATTGTCGTGGACTATGCGCCCCTGCCCGCTGTCACCGATGTCCGCGACGCCATCCAGGATGGCGCACCGATTTTGTGGGACGGCGCGCCCGGCAACGTGGTCGTCGATATCGAAAAAGGCGATGCCGCCGCCGTCGATGAGCAAATCGCCAAGGCCGCCCACGTGGTCGATGTGGAACTGGTCAATCCCAGGGTCGCCCAGGTCCCGATGGAGCCCCGGTGCTCCGTCGCGTCGTTTGACACCAAGCGCAACCGTCTGACCCTGTATGCGGATTCCCAAGGCGTCTTTGTGTTCAAAATGTGCCTGTCCAAGATTTTCGACATGCCCATGGACAACATTCGCGTCTTCTCCAAGGACGTGGGTGGCGGGTTCGGCACACGGAACTTTATTTACCCGGAACACGCGCTGATCGCGTTTGCGTCCAGGGAACTGGGCCGCCCGGTCAAGTGGACCGCCACCCGGTCCGACTGTCTGGCCAGCGACCTGCAGGGCCGGGATTTCGTAACACGGGGCCGCCTGGCCATGGATGCGGAGGGGAACTTCTTAGCCCTCCGCGTCGATCATCTTTACAACGTGGGAGCGTCCACGGTGTCCTTTGTGCCCTTAAGCAACAGCATGCGTCTGGCGACCGGGTGTTACCGGTTCAAGGCGGGCTATCTGTCGGGAAAGGGCATTGTCACCAACACCGTGCCGACGGGTCCCTATCGCGGGGCGGGCCGGCCGGAGACGTACTTTAATCTGGAGCGGCTGGTGGATATCGCCGCGTACCAGTCGGGCATCGACCGGCTGGAACTCCGACGGCGCAATATGATCACGGCGGACGAACTGCCCTATACCACGGCGCTGGGCATTCCGCTGGACGACGTAGACTTCCCCAAGAACATGGAAGACGCTGTCGCCATGGCCGATATCGACGGCTTCGAGACGCGGCGCGACGACGCCGCCAAACGGGGCAAGCTTCTGGGCCTCGGCATGGCCAATTATTTCGAGACACCCGTGGGCATGCCCAAGGAATGGGCCACGGTGATTGTCGATCCCGCCGGACAAATTCAGGCCCATATCGGCACCGGACCCACCGGCCAGGGACACGAAACCGTGTTTTCCCAGGTCTTGGTGGATCTTCTCGGCGTCGACTACGACCAAGTGAATATGGGCATCGGCGATTCCGACCGGATTGTGGTCGGCGGCGGCTCTCACTCGGTCCGCTCCATGCGCTTGGGCGGCGCGGTGCTCACCTGGGCCTCCGAGGAAGTGATCGAGAAAGGCCGGAACATGGCCGGGCATTTACTGGAGGCATCGGCCAACGACATAGAATTCGCCGACGGCCACTTCCAGGTCACCGGTACGGACAAGCGGATGAGCCTGTTCGAGGTGGCCGCCGCCGCCAAGAACGGCGAGGTGCCGGACGATATGGGCACAACCCTAGACGGAATCGGCTCCATCGACAGCCGCCTGCCCGCCTACCCGGCCGGCTGCGCGATTATCGAAGTGGAGGTGGATCAGGACACCGGCAAAGTGGATATCGTGCGCTATTCCCAGGTGGACGATGTGGGAATCGTGATCAATCCGCAACTTTCCGACGGACAGGTCCATGGCGGCATCGCCCAGGGCGTCGGCCAGGCCATGATGGAGGGGCCGTTGTTTGACCGCGAAACCGGCCAAATCGTCTCCGGTACGTTCATGGACTACGCCATGCCAAGGGCCGACGACTTCCCGACTTTCGTTTCCAAGTTCAACGAAATCCGGTCGCGCAGCAATCCCGTCGGCGCGAAGGGCGCGGGCGAAAGCGGCACGACACCGGCGCCGGCCGCGCTCTCCAACGCCATTGTCCATGCGCTGAGCGGGCTTGGCGTCACTCAATTGGAAATGCCCATCAAAGCCGAGAAGGTCTGGCGGGCGCTGAACGGATAAGAATCATGCGAGCCATCAGAGTTGCCGAGAAGTCGGAGAGTTCCGACGCCCTGAAATTCACCCTGGACGATTTGCCCCCGCCCAAGATTGGCGACGGCGAATGCCTAGTCGAGGTTCATGCCAGCGGGGTGAATCCATCGGACGTAAAGGCGCTCTTGGGCAAGATGCCGTATCTCACCTGGCCGCGTACGCCGGGCCGGGACTACGCCGGCGTGGTAGTCGAGGGGCCATCAGGCCTGATCGGAAAGGAAGTCTGGGGCACGGGCGGCGATCTCGGCATGAAACGGGACGGCTGCCACGGCGAGTTCGTGGTGGTCAGCGCAGACGGCGTGCGGGAGAAGCCGAAGAACGTCGCCATGGAGGGCGCGGGATCGCTGGGCGTTTCCTGGACCTGCGCCTGGCTTGGCATGGTCAAAGGCTCCCGCGTGGCGGCGGGCGAAACGGTCGCCGTGTTCGGCGCCCACGGCAAGGTCGGCGAGGCCAGCGTGCAACTGGCGACGGCCGCCGGGGCCTCCGTCATCACGGTGGAGCGCAGCCGGGACACCTATGACGGCCATGCGACCGGCCCGGTGGATGTGGTCAATGTTTCCAAGGAACCGGATATCCGCCAGGCGCTGATGGACCGGACCGCCGGCCGCGGCGTGGATATCGTCATGAACTCCGTCGGCGATCCTTATTTTGACGTGGCCAACAATTCCCTCGCCAAGGAAGGCCGCCAGATCATCATCTCCACCTTCGTCGAAGAGAACATGATCAACCTCCGCACGTTTTACCGGGGGAACCATATGCTGGTCGGCGTCAGCAACATGGACCACGACCATATTGTCTCCGGTGAGATCCTGGAGGACGTGCGGGCCGGGTTCGAGGCCGGCGATTACGTGCCCTATCCAATCAAGGAAGATCACGTGTTTGGCCTGGAGGACGTGGAAACCGGCTATAAGATGGTGCTGAAGGACCAAACCCGGGACCGGGTTATCATAAAACC
>Ga0255767_1000063_pt1 | contig 82882 bp, 61 predicted proteins | sample 071ome_24_FD_179967 | JGI IMG/M metagenome (GOLD analysis project Ga0255767, IMG submission 179967) | Coastal salt marsh microbial communities from the Groves Creek Marsh, Skidaway Island, Georgia - 071402CT metaG (version 2) | ecosystem: Environmental > Aquatic > Marine > Intertidal zone > Salt...
TCCTTCGGAAAGTTTTTCAGGTTCCAGGAAGTGAAGTCGGACGGTGTAGCTCTTGATTGTTTTTGAGTCTTTGTTTTCTTCTTTGGCTGGATTACTGATATGGGGCCGAATGGTTATTTTCTCCGCATGTTCCACGCCGGAAGCACTCACCCAGTTCAATTCATTTCCTTTGAATCTCGATGAGTGGTGGGCGTAATACCGGGCATTTTCACCTGTTATGTAGATCGGGATTTCCGGAGAATCGCCTCCTACTACAGGAAACTCCAGCCAGAGCGTTCCATTCTTTGCTCGACGATCTCCTGGGGCGCCGAGGTTGATCCCTACCTGCCGAACGATCTCGCCGTCTTTGGCGTTGGTACCCAGTTTGGTATGTGTCCACATATCGATCTCGGGCATGTGGATCAGGGCCAGGGAGGTTTGGTTTTGGTAGCCGCAGGTACAGGTGCGGGTGTAATCCGGAGCATTGAGCACGCCATTGGCGATGACCAGGTTGGAGGTACAACTGGATCGAAAACCACCCAGGTTTCCGGTCCCGCTGTTGCCTTCCAGATCGTAATAGCCGGCGGCGCCTGAGCGGAAGGTGATCATGTGTTCCCCGGCGATGGGAGTGTTGCATCCGTAGGCGCGGGAGAAAGCCAGGGGTTCTTCTTTCTGGGTAAGTGGGTTCAGGATGAAGTGCGGTTTTCCATCCAGCAATCGAAAGGCTCCTGCCGAGGTTTTATATGAATTGGGTGTGGTCAGGATCAGGTCGTTGTGGATGATGCAGGGGCCGGTGTAATTGCGTTCGAGGTTTTTCCAGATCACTTCGCCCGTTTTGCCTGAATAAGCAACCATGCCAGTGCCTACCTCATCCCATTTACGGTCGTTTGCAAATGATCCTGCCTGGAGCAGAATGTCGTGTTCTTCCGAGTAACTCAACCATGTGCCGAAGATGTCTCCGGTGGTTTCCCATAATTGTTCGCCGGTTTTAGCATCGTAGGCGGCGATCCGGTAGGTGTCCGGTTTAATTTTTCCGCGTCGTCTCATTTTACCTTCCGCGCTTTCGGGAAGTTTGTCCAGGCAGTAAATGCGTCCATTGCCTGCAACGATGCCATTGTGGATAAATCCGTGACGTGGTTTGATTTTCCACAATTCCTCACCGGTGTGACGGTTGAAAGCTACCAGACCGTCACTGGATGACAGGTCTTCGACGGGGGGGTAGTTTTCCTCCCAGGTCAGCAGGGTTCTATCGGAAAAGTGGGCGAAGTCGTGCCCCCCTAGCAGCAAATCTTCGTAGATGCCGATAAATCCCCATCTTGGACGCATGATTCCATTGTTCTTGGGAGGCAAATTGATTTTGCGAAGAGTGGTTCCTGTTTCGGCATCGAGCACTTCACAGTAGTTTTCCAAAGCAATGTAAACCGAGTCTTCGGTTGCCACGTAATTGGAGCCACGCAGGTTGGCTCCGGCGATATGGACCTGGTTGTAGCTGGTGCTGAGCGGCATGTCTTTGTAGGTTTCGTCGTAATATATTCCATAGGTGTCCAGGTTTTGGATCTTCCGTTTCCAGATGACTCTGCCGGTGTAAACATCGCGCGCACTGAGGGTGTCCATGCCTTCGATGATGGATCGTCCTCCGATGACCTGTTCGGGCGGTCCGTGTCCATGACGCGGCAGGACATCCATGTTGGAACTACCCCCAAACCACAGCAGACCGAGTGGTAGTTTTACGCGCTGGTCGTCTGATTTGACGGTGTTGGCGATGTCTCCGTATTGATGCGTCCAGTCCGCCGCTCCCGGTAACGCTCCTTCGCGTTTCACTTGGGTGAATGTTTCTGGGCTATTGGTCGGGGCATCAGTCCCGGACTTGCGAATGCCTGTTGTGCTTACCTGTCCTTTTTCCAGATCCAGAGATTCGATGGCAATCTTGAGTTCATTGACCTGATTGCCCGTGTGAGTGATCCAAAGCTGTCCTCCATAGGGCCGAACGGATTGGTAGGCCGCTTTGATCCGTTCTTCGTCGTGGGCCATCTTTTGATCCGTGCTATTGATCAGGACCAGCGATGCAAAGTATGGCGAGGCCTGGAACGAAAGCGGGTCTCCCTGATGCAATACGACGCGTTTTCCGTAAATGGAATCGGAGGTATCATATGAGCGACGCAAGGCATCTACCCGGTTAGCATCAGGATCTACTCCGATGATATGAAAATCGGTTTGATGAAGTAACAGATCCAAGGCTCGTCTGTCTTCCAGTCCATAGCAAAGGGCGTAACCCGCCTTGGATTTCAGCTTGTCCAGCTGACTATGAAGCAACGGCCATTCAGCATTGGTTTGGACCTTTTTATCCGAAGTGGTGGTGACATTTGGTTCGGGTGAAAAGTCTCCGAACGCCAGGATATGTCCATCCAGCGTCACAGCAAAAAGCATCTCGTTCGCAGCCAGCAAGCGCTGGATGTTTCCTTCGATCTTCTGTGCCCAGATTGGTGTAGGAGGAGTTTTAGGATCTTCGGAGAGTTGAAACGATGAAATGGTGTTCTTGCCTGCGGCGTAAAGTCGATTTCCTGCCTTGATCAAATCACCCGAAGCATCGCCTTTGACTTCCCATTGCTTCTTATGTTTGCCGTTGAAAGATTCAATCATATTGCCAGCCCATCCATTGACATGGGGTGCTTTCATGGCTTCCAGTTCGGGTGCCAGTTGCGTGATTTGTTTTTCCGCATTTGCAATTTTGGTTTCCGCTTTCTTGACGGCTTTTTCGGTTTTGGCCTTAGCCAGGTCAATTCTTCCAGCGGTTTTGTTTTTTCTGGCCGAGTTTAGTTTTGATGCCAATTGAGCCACTCTGGTCGCGAATATGGTTTCATCGAGCGAAGCATATAGAGCCGCTTCATCCAAAACCGGTTCATTGAGTTCAAAGCCGGACTTGTTTCCATTTTTGATATCGTAAGCGCGCACACCGCGAACCCGGGTGTGGGCAAAGAAATGCTCCTCGTTGGCCATGACGAAGGAGCCTCCGTTTCCTTTTCCGCCTTCAGCAATGCGGAAGTATTTGAAATCCCCGTTGTGCCGATCGAACACAGCAGGAACGGATCGACCTCCCGGAATAATCAGGTGATCTTTCGTGGCGACCAGTGATCCCTGTGGTGCGACACCCGCAAAAGATGGGGCATTGTGTGGTTGTTTGATGTATTGGGCGCTGGTGCTGTCGTTGACCCATTGCACGTGGCCGGTTTGGGCATCCAATGCGTAAATAAATGTTCCCATGAATGGCCAGATGCTGGCAGCGAAATAGAGGGTGCCGTCACGTATCACAGGACCTCCTCGTGCCGGCCATGCCGAAATAACTCGTTCATTGCCGATGATTTTGAGATCTCCCGGAGCACCTCGAAAAGACCAGGCAAGTTCGCCGGTTTGGGTGTTCAGGCAGTAGAGAGATCCATCGTCACTGACAAAATAGACATGATCCCCATTCGCAACGGCAGGAAAGCGGACCGGACCGTCGGTGTAAAATCGCCATGTTTCCTTTCCGGTGCGTATGTTCAAGGCAAGGACCTTGTCGCTGTCATTGAAATTGAGAATCATCAAATCGCCGGAAACGATGGGCTCAAAGATCCGGTCGTAGGTCATCAAATCATGGTTGAGCGGATCGTCCCAGACTTGTTCGCGCTTGGTAAAGGAGCGTTTCCACACCAATTGCAGGTTGTCGGGAAGCACCTCAGGTGTGTTGGCGGAACGATTGGCGTCGTATCTCCATTGAGGCCAGTCGGCGGCCGTCGCGGTTATGAAGAACGTCAGGCATCCGAGCAGGGAAATGGTTTTGATCGTTTTTATCATCAATCAGCTTGGTTTTGGTCTCTCCGGTGTTAGCGGGGTTTTATATCAGGTTGCTCTGGTTCAGGCAACGGAGACAAAGCAACAATTTTGTGTCCTTGTTGACTTGAGACACCTCGGGACTATGGCTGCTTGCGTCTTAAAAAGTAAAATCCGCTCAGCAAAACCGTGACACCAATGATGGCGCAGGCAATGGCGGTGGTGAGCAATACGGATGGTCTGTCTTGTGATGGATCGAGAGATGTGTCCTCGTCAGGATTGGCTTCTTCTGATGCAGGGACTTGGGGGGATTCCGGTTGAAGGTTGGTTTTTGCAGGTTCTTCCAGCGTGACGAAGCCTGTCAGGGGAGGCAGCTCACGGTCGATTTCAAATTGCCGGTTGACCAGATGATCCCAATCCACGGACATCAGCAAGTCGACTCCGGGGTTCTGTTCTTTCACCTCGCAAGAACAGGCCCCGGTGAGAAAGATGCAGGCCTCGTCAATGACATCCGGCGCGATGCCTTCTCCAATGAGCGCATAGAGCGCGCGACCTCTTCCGAAAATGGGGAATGCCATCGGTTCATTGAAAGTCGTCAGGTCGCTTTCCGTACCTAATAACATTTGAATGAAAAACGATTCATCAGGATCATCCCGTGAAATCCTCAGAGTTGAAAAAGCGATGCTTAATTCCTCTTCGTCGATGGAAATCAATCCATCTTTTACATCGACAGGATCCAATGCCGGAAGTTCCAGGTTTTCGCTCAGGTGTTCAAGTCGTTCGGTCAGTCGATTGTATGCCAATTGATCTTTGGCAACTTGACCGCTTTCCAGCAGCACCCAGACGGCGGATTCACCCTTCAACAAGCGGCGTGCGATTTCTCTGCGGGCCGGGGAGTCCGTCATTCGTTGGATGTTTTGTTCGTTCAGATCTGCGGTCCAGAAAGGTTGCTGATTGAAATGCCCGATAGGGTAGGAAACCATCATAGTGGGCGCACTTTGGTCACCTTCCTGTTTCCAAAAGGAAAGCAGGGTTTCGTCTGTAAGGTTGTTTATATCGATCGTCTCGAGACTGATATTGGTGGTGCCATCCGAGGTGGAAGCGGCGTCAGGCAATGGGGCGATCAGGGATATTTGAGCATCGGTCAGCGGCTGGTCGTGCAAGACTCTGACTTGGAATGTGTCGGGAACCCAACGTTCCAAGGCATAGCGAAAAACGGGCACGGAACAGGCTGATACGTCCTGAGGGACCGCCAAACCAACCAACAGAAAGCTTGCCAGGAGCGATGAGCAAACGCGTCGAACATGTCCGCACTTTGTGATGGATGGAGTGATGTGTCTTGGCAATACCATGATGGAATCTTCAACCCATAAGTTACGGCTTGCAATGATTTATTCTCACACGAAGGCACAAAGTCACCAAGTTTTAAAGATTGAACATGAGATTTCGAACGTTGGTCTGAGGTGCAGAGATTTCCCAATGAAACCAGGATCAGTGATGTCGAACTGACCGCATCCGATACGCAACAATTCTACCGTTTGCGGGAAATGCCATTGAATGTAAATTAGTTCATATGGAGTTGTCGTCTATTTTTGACGCAGAAACGTTTCCTCAATCGTATTGAATGAATCGTTGTTCTTACCACGGCCCGCTCCGGTAAATGCGAGTGTGAACTTGTCTCCATCGAACCATTTTGTGACAAACGACACAAAGAACACGTTGTTTTCCCAAGGAAGGCTGCTACCCGGCCTGCTTAAGCCAAATGGTTCTTTGGCATCAAAATACTCCACTGTCTTCCATGGCCCCCATGGAGTTGGGGCTTCAAATATGCCGATCCGTCCTTGTGCGTTTTGACTGTGTTGTGTTGATAGTAGGATGCGTTGGAATCCCGGGTGATAGGCTGCGCTGACGCACCAGCCGGCTCCGTTGACATCTTCAAAAACAGGTCGTTTGCCTCGGATGTCCCCCCATCTTGGCGAGTTGTCCAGATTGATTCCCGAATAGAATTCAAAGTTGTTTTTTCCTTTGTCCAGATCATCCGAGTGAATTCGAGCAAGGTAAAGGCGGCCCGGTTGATGGACGATGAGCTGAATGCCTTTGGGACCCATTTGTTCAATGTCGGGCCTTTGTGGGGCGATGAAGTAGGTGTAGGCGTAATCTCCAAACGCCTCCTATACACCTTCGTTGTTCTTTCCGAAATTCAAAAAAGTCGGGATGGTTAGTTGATCATTGGTTTCAAATCGCCAGGGAGCTTTTTTCCAGGATTTTCCATGATCGTTGGAACTTGCGAGCTCAATGTATTCGTAGTGATTGCGATATGTTTTTCCTGCTGGTTTGTCCGGGACGACCCACATGTGAAGCTTGCTGTTCACTGAAATCATGCCCCAGCTTTTCCCGTCGAATGTAGCTGCTGTTTCCGGTTGATAGCCACCCCAGATATTCTTGCCCTCGTAGTTGTCCGGACCACCCGTGATACGCGCCACGCCAAGCCCGACCCGCCCATTGCTGTTGCTGCCGCCAAAACCACCGCCATCTCCCCATGCTCCGTAAAGGTGATCATCGTCCGCCCAAGTCAACTGAAAGTTGTCACTCCCGATGGCCGAACGTCGATGAGTCGACCAATCGAGTGCCAGTCCGGTGATGGTTTTGCTCTTTGGATAAGGTTGAACCAGTTGTTCAGTGACCAGTGCCCAGTCGGATGCATAAGGCGCGTTCCAAACGCTTTCGCCATTGTTCGAACTGGTGAATGATACTTCCAGTTCGTCATATGGTTTCAAAGTGTCCACAGCTACGGTTCGTTTGGATGCATCCTTTCCTGCCTGCATCCGGTGGATGGTGTTCGTGTTTTCGAAATACGAAATTCTGCGCTGCTGGGACACGGAAACCAGATGGAGGCCCTGTTCACTTGACGGGGGTCTGCCGTCTTGATTCATCACCCCAGGCCCAAAAGTGGACAACGCCCCCGGCGGAATGCACTTTCTGGATGAACATTTCCAATACTTCGAACGTTGCGATATCCGGATTGGGATCGGTATCCTCAATGTTGTTGGAGCGTTCCTGATCCAAATCAAACCAACGACAATAGACCGGCACGTGAAAACCTGTGAATCCGTGTTGATGGATAAAGGTGTCCACGTCTTGATCAATGAGATCCTTATGTTGGGCGATTCCGGCAGGGTTGCGATACATCACATATTGCGGAATGAACGCTTCCGGCTTTCCATTGCGCCCCTTCTGTCTGGCCCATTTGTTTCCCTGCGGGACGACGAAACCATGGCCGTGATCATTCGGTTCGATCAGGACACTTCCCTGGTGCCCATTCAGATCGTCATCCTGACTGATGGAAGTCCAATCCCAAGGTCCGGGGATGGTTCCGCAGAATCGGAATCGCCAACGATTTTCACCCGCATAGAACATAGGGGTGATTATTGTGGTTTTGGTGTCTTCATGCTCAAACCGGACCATTGCCTCGAGGTCGAACGGGTTGTCCTCGAATGATGGGTTTTCGATGGTCCATTCGACAAAAGGGGCCCATTGGATGCCGTGTTTTTCCTTGTGCTCGGATGCTTGCAGGCCAAGGCCAAGATCAAGGATTAGAATAACTGCCAAAGCGTGTCTCATGGTTTGATTGGCATCATCCCACAACATCAGCCGACGGCAATCCCTTTTGAAGGCTGACACACGGGCCCGTTTCGTGGTCATGTCGCGTAAATTGGTAGAGAAATCATCCTACTTCCCGAAAAGTTTAAAATGGTTCAATGCCCATCATCCATTGCTGTAATGAAATTCTGCAGGGCATAGCGATCAATTTGTTCAATCGCTCATCTTGGAGGGGGGCGTCTTTTTTGTATTAGGCACCCTAATCAAAAGTTCCTTTATTGATTAATTATTGTTTTTAAAAAGCGGTCAGAATGAGACTTTATCGTTACTTTTAAATAGGTGCGGATACTGCCCGTGGGGTATATGTGGAAAAATGCCACAATATCTGGTGGTTTTGGGCTTTACATCGCTTGATGTAATTTGCATGATAGCCGCCATGCATCTCAAGAACCTGACGGTATTGGGGTTCAAATCGTTTGCGGACAAGACGTCCCTGAACTTTGAACCCGGCATTACCGCCATTGTTGGACCGAATGGCTGCGGCAAGTCCAATGTGGCGGATGCGATCCGTTGGGTACTGGGAGAGCAGTCTGCCAAGGCCTTGCGCGGCGGTGAGATGGCGGATGTCATTTTCAACGGTACCGACAAACGCAAACCTTACGGCATGGCCGAGGTGTCGTTGACCTTGACCGATGTGGATGAAGAACATCTCCAGGCGGCGGGTGTGGATCTTTCTTTCAATGAAATCACAGTGACGCGTCGAGTGATCCGTGATGGTGGGAGTGAGTATTACATCAACAAGACTCAATGCCGCCTGCGCGACATCCAGCAGTTGTTCATGGGGACCGGCGTGGGGCGTGCCAGTTACAGCATCATGGCGCAGGGAAATATTACCCAGCTTCTGAGCAGTAAGCCCGAGGATCGACGCATCGTTTTTGAAGAAGCTGCGGGGATCACCAAGTTCAAGGCTCAGAAGAAGGAAGCGCTGCGTAAACTGGATCACACGGATCAGAATTTGTTGCGAGTGGCGGATTTGGTCGGCGAGGTCAAACGGCAGATCAGTTCGCTGCAGCGTCAGGCGGGTAAAGCGAGGCGATACAAGAAGGTTCATACCGAACTCAAGCATTTGGAAACCCAGTTGGCGCGTTATGAGTATGATGTGCTGCAGGGTGAGATTCAGGATCGTCAGTCCGCCTTCGAAGGTCTGAAGCAGCAGCAGGACGAGTCCTCCTCGACCGTTGAAGTTAATGAGGAGGAAATCAGGCAGTTGCGTGCCCGGTTGGCTCAATTGGATGGTGAAATCAGCCAGTCTCGTCAGCGCGAAATGGAGCTGAAAAACCAGTCGGATCGCAACGAAGGGCGGATTCAGTTCAATCGCGAGCGATTGGTCGAGTTGGAACACCAGAACGAGCGTGCGCTCAGCGAAATCAACCAGTCCGAAGAACGCAAGAAGCAGGCGGAAATCGATCTGGAATCCCTGCATCAGTCATTTGCAGGTGCTGAAGATCATCTTCAACAGAAGCGTGAACTGGTGGAAGGTCACCAGGAAGAAGTGCGGCGAGTGGAGGCCACGATCGGTTCAAAGCGTGAAGCATTCCGGCAGGCTCAAAGCGACTCTTTGGCAGCCACGCAATCGGTTGGCAAGGTGCGCAACGAGATCAGCGCACTGGACTTTCAACTTCAAAGCCATGCAACCCGCCTCGAAAAGCTTTCAGCTGAAAAAATCCAACTCGAGGAGGAACGCTCCCTGCAGAAGGAAAAACTGGCCGAGTTTTCGGACACCGTGGAGGCTGATAAGAAAGCTGCTCATGATCAGCGTGCTTCCGTCGAGGAACGTCAGGATCGCCTGAAAATACTGCAGGAAGAGATTCGCGGAGCCGGCGAGCGACTGGATACCGTGTTGCATTCCCTGGCTGAGAAGCGAAGTCAGTTGCATGTCTTGAAGGATCTGGAGTCTTCGCACGAGGGATTCAGCGAAGGGGCGGTGGCCGCACTGAAAGAAGCGGATGCTCTGCTCGGGTCGCTTGCGGATCACATCCAAGTTGAAGAGGCTTATATTCCTGCTATCGAGGCGGCTTTGGGTGAGTTTCTTCAAGTTGCCATCACTGAAACTCCTGAATCAGCCCGGGAAATTCTAAACCATCTCCAGGAGAAAAACTCCGGTAGCGCGAGCATCGCTTCGGTGGACATGATGAAAATGGTTGCGAATGGACATTTTCTCCAGCGGCCAACGGTTTTTGATCCGGCCTTCAGCCCAAGTGGAACACCGGCTCTATCCGTGCTGGAAAGTGATCCGATTGTTCAGCCTTTGCTGGATTGTCTATTGGGGGCTGTTTACATCGTGGAAGACATGGCCTCCGCCGTTTCGGCTTGGAAAGAGGCGGGGCGGAATGTTCGATTTGTGACCAGGAAGGGTGAAATGTTGAGTCCTTGCGGCGTGTTTACCGGAGGGGGGGACGTTGCTTCCGGGAAGAACCTGACCACGTCTATTCTGGCTCGAAAAAACAAAATTGCCCAACTTGAAGAACAAGTGGAGGCGATTCAGATCGAGGTCACCGCCGCCAGTCAGCACAAGGGCAGGATTTCGGCTGAAATCACCTCCTTGCAGGCAGGATTGCAAGAGGCCCAATCCGAACTCAAGGCGCGTGAGGTTTCCATTGCGACCAGTGAAGGCGAATACCGTGCCTTGAAATCGTCCACTCAGGTCTTGGAACAGAAGATAGACACGGTCGTCTATGAAATCCAGAACCTCTCTGATCAGGACAAGCAGATTGCTCAGGATAAAGAGACTCTTGAGAAACGTTTGCAGGAACTGACAGATCATGAAGAGTCGGTGCAATCGGGACTGGAAGCGTTGAATCTGGAATTGGATCAACTCCGACAGGAGAGGGATCAAGCTCAGTCCGCATTGACCGAATCCAAAGTGATCTTGGCTTCCGAAGAACAATCCGTGGCGGCCCTGAAGGGGCAGAAAGGACCTTTGGAACAACGCATTCGCGAGTTGGATCAAGCGATTGAGCAACGACGTGCCGAGACCAGCGCAGTGCTGCAAAAGCGCGAGCAGTGCGAAGTAGAGATTTCCGATTCGGAAGCCGCCATTGAAACGCTGCGTCAGGAACGCGCTGTTGTGGGGGAGCAGACCGAATCATTGGTCGAACATCGGCAATCCCAGGATGGGGCCATCCACGAGCGTGATGCCATCCTGACAGAGCACCGTCAGCGACTCAATGAAGTCCAGAGTCGCCGCAGTGTCATAGAGGTGGAGCTGGCTCAAAAACTTTCCAAACTGGAGAACCTTTGCCGACGGATTGAGGAGCGGTATCAAGTGGCTTTGCACGAAGTGGAGTGCGGGCAATTGGAATTGTTCTCAAACGTCGATGAAGAAACCGATGCCGAGGATCAGTTCGAACCCATTCCCGTCACTCTCGAAGGCGAGGTCGATTGGGATGGCGTGGGCGAACGGGTGAAGACTTTACAGAAGAAGATCGACAGCATGGGGCCGGTCAACCTGGTTGCCATCGAGGAGTATGAGGAAACCGAGGAACGCCATCAATTCCTGACCCAGCAGTATGATGACCTTGTGAAGGCCAAGGAAGAATTGATGACGGTTCTGGACCGGATCAATACCCAGACGCGCGAAATGTTTGTTGAGACGTTCAACAAGATTCGAGCGAATTTCCAAGCGACGTTTACTGAGATCTTTGGTGGAGGGATGGCCGATCTTATTTTGCACGACGATGAGGATGTGCTGGAAAGCGGCATCGACATCGTTGCGCGACCTCCGGGCAAAAAGCTTCAAAGTATTTCCTTGTTGTCCGGTGGGGAGCAGACCATGACCGCCGTTTCGCTGTTGTTTGCGATTTACCAGGTGCGTCCGAGTCCGTTTTGTGTGCTCGATGAGTTGGACGCTCCCCTGGATGAATCCAACATCAATCGTTTCATCAAGATTCTGGAGCGGTTTCTGGATCATTCACAATTTATCATCATTACTCACAACAAACGTACCATCTCGATCGCGGACATCCTTTATGGGGTGACCATGCAGGAACGAGGTGTCAGTCGGATTGTGAGTGTGAAGTTCAATAAGGACGATGAGTCCGGATTGAAAAAAGTCGGGGGTCGATTGGAGGCCGCCGGTGATGGAAGTAACGGAGCAGCTTCTGTGGCGGATGCCGTTTCGGGGCAATCATCCAAACGAGGCACATCGCCTTCGGATGAAGTGGTTTTGGCTAAATAGAAAAGCTTGGCTTGGTGAGGATTCGGGGGAGCATTCAGGTGCTCTTCTATTTTTTTACAAAAAGTTGACCTTTGGTATTGAAAGCACAATCTGTTGTGGTATTGTTTTCATCTGTATCCAACAGCTAGTGTGCTAGGGGCTCAAAAGGGGAAGCAATTTCGTCGTATTTCGTATCGCGGTGTGTCCGCAAACTGTCGTTCCAAACAAATCCCGTAGGGATCATCTCAGGGTGCTCTATGTACCTGGAGATATCAATGAATTTTAGACTAATCTGATAGAAGAAAGCATAGCAAATGATCAACGCACAGGATGATTTAGTAACCCAATCAACCGGCACCCGCGCAGGGGGACGAGCGCGTGCGACCAAAGCACGCAAATCAAAACGTGGAGGCGTCAAAAAGAAGGACGCTCTCAAAATTAAACGTATTTTCAGCACCGCACAAGATTCACCCTACGATCAGGTGGAGTGGGACAAGCGGGTGGCCGAGATTACCGATGGAAAAGGAAAGATCATCTTCCGCCAGGAAAACGTGGAAGTTCCCAAGTCCTGGTCCATGCTTGCCACCAACGTTGTTGTTTCCAAATATTTCTATGGGGAACAGGGAACCAGCGAACGTGAGTTTTCCGTTCGGCAATTGATTCATCGTGTTTGTCGAACGATCACCGATTGGGGGATCAAGGACGGATATTTCAGCAAAGCGGATGGCGAGGTTTTTTATAATGAACTTTCCTGGCTTTGCCTGAATCAGTATGGCGCCTTCAATTCACCGGTTTGGTTCAACGTTGGATTGTATCATGAGTATGGGGTGGGCCGTGATTCCGCCAAAGGAAACTGGTATTTCGATCCTGATACCCAGCATGCCGAACGTGCTCCAACCCAGTATGAATATCCTCAATGCAGCGCCTGCTTCATCCAGTCCGTGGATGACAACATGGAGGATATCATGCGACTGGCTTACAGTGAAGCCATGCTGTTCAAATACGGTTCCGGTACCGGATCCGATCTGTCTCCCATCCGTTCGAGCCGTGAGAAACTCAGCGGAGGTGGACGTCCGAGCGGACCGATGTCCTTCCTGAAAGTGTATGACCAGGTTGCCAACGTGGTGAAATCCGGTGGCAAAACCCGACGTGCCGCCAAGATGAACACCTTGAAAGACTGGCACGGAGACATCGAAGATTTTATTGACGCCAAACAACGCGAGGAAAAGAAAGCCTGGGCATTGATCGAGCAGGGTTACGACGGTTCTTACAACGGGGACGCTTACGGCAGTGTCATGTATCAGAATGAAAACCTGTCGGTGCGAGTCAGCGATGAGTTTTTGGACGCCGCCCTCAATGACAAGGAATGGTGGACCCGTTCCGTGACAACCGGCAAACCGCTTGAAAAGAAGAGCGCATCCGACCTGCTCCATCGAATTGCCGAAGGCACCCATGTTTGTGGTGATCCTGGTTTGCAGTATGACGGAGCCATTCAGAAGTGGCATACCTGCAAAGGAACCGAACCCATCCATTCCACCAACCCTTGTTCCGAATACGTATTCCTCAACAATACCGCCTGCAACCTGGCATCGTTGAACTTGATGAAGTTCAAGCGTGAGGATGGTCGTTTTGATGTGGACCGGTTCAAGGCCGCCGTGCGTTTGTTCATTACCGCACAGGAAATCGTGGTCGACAATTCTTCATACCCGACTCCCGACATTGCCGAGAATTCCCACATTTTCCGTACGCTCGGTTTGGGGTATGCGAACCTGGGATCATTGATCATGAGCTACGGCATGTCTTATGATTCGGATGCCGGACGTTCACTCGCCGGGGCCATCACCGCCATCATGACGGGGCATGCCTACGAGCAATCCGCCGAATTGGCACGGATCATGGGGCCGTTTCCCGGATACAAGGATGCCCGATGCGCCGGAGTGAAGGATCCACTCAACAAAGACAATGTGGATTCCATGCTCGAGGTGATTCGTCAGCACAAGGAGGCGGCTGAAGACATTCATCCCAGCCATGAATTCGATTACCTGAAACAGGAAGCCCGGCATTGCTGGGAACACGCGCTGCGTCATGGAGAAGACCATGGTTATCGCAACGCACAGGTAACCGTGCTGGCACCTACCGGGACGATTGCCTTTTTGATGGACTGCGACACGACCGGTATTGAACCCGACATCGCATTGGTCAAATACAAGCTCCTTGCGGGTGGCGGTATGCTGAAAATTGTCAACCGCACTGTTCCCCAGGCGCTGAAGCGACTGGATTACACACAAAAAGAATCCGATCGCATCATCGCTCACATTGAGAAATATGATACGATTGAAAATGTGACCGAAGAAGGCAAGGTGATTGAGAGCGGGTTGCACCCCGAGCACCTGAGTGTCTTCGACTGCGCCTTCAAACCACATCGTGGCACTCGCAGTATCCATTACATGGCCCACCTGAAAATGATGGGAGCCGCCCAGCCGTTTATCAGTGGGGCCATTTCCAAAACAGTCAATCTGCCGAACGAATGTTCCGTGGAAGACATCAAGGACGCTTACGTGCAGGCGTGGAAGATGGGACTCAAGTGCGTGGCCATTTATCGAGATGGGTCAAAGCGGTCACAGCCGCTGAACACCAATCAATCCTCAACCGAATCAAGTGGCGAAGTCTCTGATGATCGCATTGCTGCGATGGAAAAAGAGATTGAGCAGCTCAGCAAGCAGGCCACACAGCCATTGCGTCGTCGTCTGCCTGAAACGCGTCAAGCGGTGACCCACAAATTTGATATCGCCGGTCATGAAGGTTATTTGACCGTTGGATTGTTCGAAGACGGCAGTCCGGGCGAATTGTTCATCACCATGGCCAAGGAAGGTTCAACCATCGGAGGACTGATGGACAGTGTGGCGACTTTGACCAGTATGGCGTTGCAGTATGGCGTGCCTCTGGATGCGTTGGTGAAGAAGTTTTCGCATCAACGTTTTGAACCCTCCGGATTCACCAAGAATCCGAGCATTCGCAACTGTTCATCCATTCCGGACTACGTTTTCCGCTGGATGTCACAAACCTTCCAGCCCAGTGAATCCGCAACGGGTGACATCAATCCACAGGCCGAACTTGAAATGCCCGGTCTGGAGGATGAGGTTAAAAAAAAAGTGAATCGCCCGATCGCTGAACTTCCGCTCAGTGAAGAAGCGACACGCGCCAAACAGGGTTTGGACATCAAGGCTGGTGGCGAAAACGGCCCGACTGCACGCGAGCAGAAACCAGCCGTTGCTGAAGGAACGTCCTTCGTGAATCAAACAGATGCACCAGCCTGCCCGAACTGCGGGCATGTGACCGTTCGCAACGGAGCCTGTTACAAGTGCCTCAACTGCGGCGAAAGCCTGGGTTGTTCGTAAGACGAATCTGCTCGTTCACTTAACAAATTAAAAACAGGGATGGTTGTTTCAATCATCCCTGTTTTTTTGTGTCTTGATCCGAAGTCGCTTCTGAGTATTGACACTTATACTGATAGCCACAAGGTGACGCTTCGGGGGCGACACGTCCTACCCGGGCAACGTTACTCATGCTCAGCTTGCTTGTGAGAGTTCTTCAGCCATGGTTCTGATGGCTTTTAGATCCAGTTTACCGGTTCCCAGAACCGGTAGTTTTTCGATGGGAAGAAAACTTTGGGCGTTGGGTTTCCAAAGGTTGGGGATGTCTGCTTCTTTGAGTCTTGTGAGCATGGCATCTTTGTCTCCTTTTCCATCGGCATAAAGAACCACCAGTTTCTCGCCTTTGCGTTCACAAGGGATGGATGTCACCGCTACGACCGGTTCGGCATGTTCATTGCCGTCGTCCATCAAGACTTGCTCCACAGCTTCGTGCGGCACCATCTCACCACCGATTTTGCTGAATCTGGACAGGCGTCCAGTGATGGTGATGAAACCGTCTTCGTCCAGTTTGGCGATGTCACCTGTTTCATACCATCCATCCTGAAGCACTTTGTCCGTTTTTTCCTGAGGCCCAAGATAGCCAGCCATGACGTTGGGTCCTTTGATCAGCAGCATCCCTTCCGTATCCGTTGGGAGAAGGTCGCGTGTTTCGGGATCCACCAGTTTGGCACTGACACCTGGAATGGGGTGGCCGACGGTGCCGTTTTTATGGGTGTAAACCTCGTCATCCTTGACGGGGGGGGCGGGCAGATTCAAGGAAACGATCGGGGAGAGTTCCGTCGTGCCATATCCCTCCAGTGGACGTACACCGAACTTGCGTTCGAACATGTCGGCCAACTTGACTTTGAGCTTTTCTGCTCCCGTGATGATCAGCTTGAGTGTTTTGAAATCGTCGGGTGCCGCCTTGCGTATGTAGGCCATGAGAAAAGTCGGGGTGGCGAAAAGAATGGTGCTTTTTTCCTCGCGCACCATCTCGGCTATCTTGGCCGCTTCCAGGGGATTGGTGTGATAGTGAACCGGCATCCCTGCCAGCGCAGGCAGCCAAATTGTGCCGGTCAGGCCAAAGGAGTGGAAGAAAGGGAGTGCTGCAGACAAATGATCCTGATCTCCCACAGGAATCACTTCCAGGGCGCATTGGATATTTGCCGTCAGGTTGTGGTGGGTCAACACGATGCCCTTGGGTTCTGCTGTTGATCCTGAAGAAAACAGAATGGTGGCAGGTCGTTCACGGTCCCAACATGCTTTCGGCAGAAACCAGGACATGGGAAGCAGTTTAGCTTTCAATGCCGCTTTGATTTTGTCCTGTGCCGGGATGTCTTTTCCGAGGTCTTCAAGGAGAATGACCTTATTCGTCAGTTGATAAGCATCTATTTTTTCGAGAAAAGCCTTGGAGGTGATGATGGTTTTGATGCCGCTTTGCTGGATGGCTGAGTCGAAAGCCTGGGGCGAGGCGGTGAAGTTAAAGTTGACCGTAACCCGACCATCCAAAGTGAGCGCATGATTGACCAGAGCTCCTCCGACGCACGATGGAAGCAGGATTCCCACACGCTCTTCCGAATCATCCAATTGTTGGCGTAATCGATCTCTCAACACCAACGCTCCGATGAGAGCTTTTCCGTGAGTGAGTCGTTTGCCTGTGGTGTCGGCCATTGCCTGTCTGCCCCAGTATCTGCGTGAGGTTCGAATCAGATCCGTGGCCAGGGAACCGGGTTTGCTTCGGAAATCATTGTGGTATTGGCTGCCCAGTTCCTGCACGGCGAGACGTACTTCATGGATTTCGGCCTCTGAGGGAAGGGGCTCCCCGATGTGAATATCCATTGGGTAGGGGATGCGCAGCCGGTGATTGCGGTAACGACCACGGCCAGCACGACTGAACACGCTTCCCCAGGCTCCTCCCAGATATGCCGGGATGATTGGGGCGCCGGTGCCTTTCACCACTTTCTGAAACCCTGGCCGGAAGGCGCTCATGAGTCCTGATCGAGTCAGTTTGCCTTCAGCGAAAATGGCGACCATGTAACCGTCCTTTAGTGCCTGACGGGCGGCTTGTAGTGATTTGAGGATCTGGCGGGGGGGATCATTTTCCGAAACGGGAATAGCTCCCATTAGTTTTAATAAAGGTTTCAGCCAGGGGGTTTCGTAATATTCCCTGTACACCATGAACCGGATGCGGCGTTGTTGGATCGCCATCAAAAGCGGTGCGTCGACGTAAGTGATATGATTGCATATCAACAATGCCGGGCCTTTGGTGGGCAGGTTTTCGAGTCCGGTGGTCCGCACGCGGTACACGCATTTCAACAGAATGGCCCCGACAAACCGTACCAGGAAATCCGGTAATGATTTGAAGGCGAGGATGGCCAAAACCGCAGTCAGGCAAGCTCCAAAAAGAAAACACTGTGCCGGATCCATGCCTGCCGCCCCAAGGCAGGCCAACATGATCGCGGCGATCAGCACACCGGTGAAGCTGAGAAAACTGTCGAGAGCCAACACCTCGGTGAGTTGGTGTCTTGGAGTGTGCCATTGAATAAACGCCACAAGTGGAACGATGAAGAATCCCGCGCTCAGTCCCATGATTGAAAGAATTGCGCCGGTGGTCATCCAATCGCCTTGCCCTATCCGGAGTCCGACCAGGGTCATGGTCAATGCCAAACCTGCCGCGCCGATCGGAACCAGGCCGAATTCAACGTTGCGTCCGGACATTTTCCCTGAAGCGAGGGCTCCAACGCCGATGCCTCCCGCCACAAAAAGGAAAAGGTAGGCTGCTTGTGTGTCGGTTTCGCACCCCATGAATTCAAGGCCGTAGTTCAACAGGTTCATCTGCAGGAACCCGCCAATGAGCAGGAAAAAAGCAGCGCCCAAAACGGCCAGCAGAAGAGGTCGGTCCGGTATGATACTACGAAATGTTCTGGTCACACCCGACAGGGGATTGATTTTCAGGGTTTGGGTTGTGCCACTTGGTTTGGTGGGGCGGATGAGATTGGCAAAAATCCATCCCAGGATCGCCAATCCTATGCAGAAAATGGATGCAAGATGATATCGACCTTGTGATATTCTGTCGAACCAGGGCACGAGGCCGATGCCCAATACGATGGCCATGTAAACAAAACCTTGTTGCCAACCATTGGCTTTGGAAAGGGATTGGCTCGGTAATAGTTCAGGTATGATCCCCATTTTTGCGGGGCCGAAGAAAGCCGACTGCGCCGCCATCAAAAATAATACCGCGTAGAGTCCCCACTCGGATTGAAAGTAAAACGCCAGTCCGCCGGCCGACATGATCACTATCTCCGCCAGTTTGACGTGTTTGATGATGGATTGTTTGCTTCGGATGCCGCTCAGGAAACCGGCGGAGGAAGCAAACAGTAAAAATGGCAGAACAAAAATGGCTCCCGCCAGTGAATTGATCTCTACCTTTGCGTCCATGCCCTTGATCTGCAGTAGAGCAAAAATGAGGAACATCTTGAAAACGTTGTCGTTAAAAGCGCCTAAAAATTGAGCGATATTCAAGAAATGAAAATCGCGGTTCAGAGATGCTTTTGGCTGTGTCTTCATAGGGTGATCAGGAGCGATTGTTGTCTCTTTTCCTTCTGGAGGCGAGTTCTTTTCATCAATCTCGCCAACTTGTGTGAAACGCTCTAATCGAACATGTAATGGACGGGTGCTCATGGTGAACACTTGATCATTTCTGATGCCAATTGCTTTTTGATCCCGGAAGGTCGCTTTCGTTGGCTTGGGTCATTGTGTTGACGTGAGTTTCGTGTAACATAAGATTAACGAGTGCAGTTGTTTGTGGTGTTTTGTGGAGGGCTTGGTTTTTTGTCCCTGGATCAAGCCGCGCAAAAGATGTTGTTGAGTGGTATGAATTGATTCGACAAATTTTGTATATCGGTGGACATTTTATGCATGCTTATGAAACGTATTCCCTCTTCTTCTCGTAGGCTTTGTCAAGCTGTGGCTGAGTTTGCCTTTTGCAATCCCTTTAGCGAGCGGTGGCTTGAGTTGCACTTGGTGATTCTTGGTTCAGGCTGGGATGAAAATGATCCGGACATGGCCAATAAGCTTGTCGATAAGGCAAAGCTTCAATTGGAGCAACTGGGTGGGGGTGATTCAGTGGATTACCGGAAGTTTTCCGGAGAGGATGCTGAAACAGTTCGCATGATTCTGATTTTTGTAGCCTTTAACGATCTTTGTAATGATATGGATCTTCATATTACCTCACAGGACCGCATGGGAACTTCAGTGGGACGTTTCAAACAAGGAACAGCGTGCATGCATTTTTTGATTCAAAGTGGATTTTCCGAAGAAGAGGCTGCCTGGTTTATTGCGGTCTTTTACCAGGTTCGGCGGGCTTATCATTTCATCACCCGGCAATTGATTGGTCATGCACCTTGCATGAATGAATTAAAGCGGCGGTTGTGGAATAACATGTTTACCAACGATATTCGCCATTACGAAATCTGTATGTGGGATCGCATGGAAGATTTTTCGATCCTTTTGGTAGGTGAAACCGGGACGGGGAAGGGGAGCGCCGCATCGGTGTTGGGTCGATCCTGTTTTATTCCGTATTTGCCGGATAAACAACAGTTTGCATCAGGAGTTCATGACACCTTCATTGCGACCAACTTGTCTCAATACAGTTCTACCCTGTTGGAGTCGGAACTCTTTGGACATCGGAAGGGGGCATTTACGGGGGCCTTGTCGGATTATGATGGGCTTTTTGCGCGCAGCTCGGAATTTGGTGCGGTGTTTCTGGATGAAATTGGTGATGTGTCCACGCATGTTCAGATTAAGTTATTGCGCTTGCTGCAAGAGCGTGAGTTTACCCCTGTTGGGGGGCGAGCGGTTCAGCGGTTTCGTGGGCGAGTCATTGCCGCTGCTCATGCCTCGATTGATCAATATATTCGTGATGGATCGTTTCGCTCGGATTTTTACTATCGACTTTGTTCAGATCGAGTTGCAATTCCGACCTTGCGGGAACGCATTGCAGAAAATGAGAGCGAACTTTCGTTAATGGCGGGTCACTTGCTGGAAAGAATAACCGGTGGGGCAAGTGGGGATCTTTTGGATTGGGTGATGGATGAGTTGAGTTCTTTGAAAAACTACTCATGGCCGGGAAACGTTCGGGAATTGGAACAATCCATCCGTCAAATACTTCTTACAGGGCGATATTTGCCACAGGATTGGAGCGCAACACCAAAAGAATCGTCCGAGGAAATGGTGGATGCCATCAGAAAGGGGACCGTGACAGCGGAATCTCTTTTACATACCTATGCCTCTCATTTGTACGAAACCCATTCAAATTATGAAACAGTTTCAAAACTAATGAAAGTAGATCGCCGGACCGTAAAGAAATACTTGAGACACTAGAATAGTCAGTGAAAACTTGCTTCATGGGAAATTGTCTTGGTAACTAGGCGAGAGGAATTGTTCGATAATACGTTTTTGGAACTCGTTTGAAATGAATGCAAACAAGATCAAATCCATGCTAATATTCGATATTAGAATTTGATGTATTCAACTTGTTTGATTGAGATCCGGAGCAGTTACAATCCTATGAAAGAAGGGTAATTGATTTCCATTAACTGTATTTTAGAGTGTAATAGATTTGACTTTTCATGAAATGATGGGAGTATTCAGTTGCATCTTGTATGCAAGCAACCAAGTATAATAATCCAATCTAATGATAAATAAACAGTTAGAAGAATTCATGGGAATGCGCGAATCTTTGCTGGAAGAGCGCAAAAATCTCGAAGAACAAATCAAGCAAATTGATGAAGCCCTGGGCGTACCTGCCGGTTTGGGGGTTCGTGGTATCGGTATTCGTCGTCGTGCCAAGCGTGCTCGCAACGAAATGAATCTCAGAACTGCGATTGCCACTGTCATTACCAAAAAGCCCATGGGGCGCAAAGAAATTCTCAAAGCAGTTCAGGATCTTGGCTACAAGTTTTCCACCAGCCATCCTTTGAATTCGCTTTCAGCGGCTTTGTATTCCAACAGGGAGTTTGTCAAAGTCGGCAACACTTTCGGTATGGCGAACGCTGTCAAAGAAGCTGCGGCTCCCAAGAAAAAAGCAGGTCGCAAGAAGAAATAATTTTTTTGGATAATATCCAAATGGCCAAGCAAAGAGCCGGATCGCTTGATCCGGCTCTTCTTGTTTTTAAATGTCAGGATTTACAGGCAACGTAGATTCAATCCAATTTTTTGGCGATCACACATGCGTTGTGTCCTCCAAAGCCAAAGGAATTGTTCATGATGGCTCCGACGCTCCTCTCCCGCGCTTCATTGGGCACATAGTCCAGGTCGCACGCCGGATCGGGGTTTTCGTAGTTAATGGTCGGGGGCACTTTCTGGTTTTTTAAAGCCATCAAGCATACGCTCATCTCGACAGCACCCGCAGCTCCCAACATGTGGCCTGTGGCCCCTTTGGTGGAGCTGACACAGAGTTTCCTGGCGTGATCTCCAAAGACGGTCTTGATGGCGGAGGTTTCGCATATATCTCCCTGAGGAGTGGACGTGCCGTGGGCATTGATGTAGTCGATGCTCTCGTGAGGGATTCCGGCAGATCTCAAAGCCATCCTCATGCATCGGGCAGCCCCTTCACCGTCGGGCGAGGGTGCCGTCATGTGATGTGCGTCTGCAGTGTTTCCATAGCCTGCCAGTTCTCCGTAAATCGTGGCACCGCGAGCTTTGGCATGTTCGAGTTCTTCCAGTACAAGAACGGCTGCTCCCTCTCCCATGACGAATCCGTTGCGTTCGGCGTCGAATGGGCGAGAAGCGCGTTTGGGCTCGTCGTTGCGGGTGCTCATGGCCTTCATGGCTGAAAAGCCCCCTATGCCCACTGGTGTGACCGCAGCTTCGGCTCCGCCTGCAAACATGACTTTGGCATCCCCCATTTTAATGGTTCGCCAGGCCTCGCCCAGGGCATGGGTGGCGGTGGCGCAGGCAGAACAGGTTGCGACATTCGGTCCTTTCAATCCGTAATACATGGAAAACAGTCCGGACGCCATGTTCAGGATCTGCATGGGGATCAGGAAAGGGGATACACGAGCGGGTCCTTTGGCTTCAAGGATGCTGTGTTGTTTCTCCAGAGTGGACAATCCACCGATTCCGGATCCAATGAATGCACCCACTTCCTCCAGATTGCACTTCTCAAGATCCAGACCGGAATCTTTCAAGGCCTGGTAACCGGCGTAGATGCCGAATTGAGCGTATCGGTCGGTTCGGCGGATTTCTTTGGGAGTGGGGAAGGCGGGTACGGGGTCCAGATCGAGGACCTCTCCTGCAATTTGGCAATCGTAGGCGGATACATCAAAAGCTTTGATGTTGTCGATACCGCACTGGCCTTCCAGCAAATTGTTCCAAAGTTGATCGGGGGTGTTTCCCAATGGGGAAACCACGCCCATGCCGGTGATCACTACGCGGCGTTGGTAATTGGAGTCGGACATAAAAAAATCTGCGGTTGCCGTTTGTCGAACGGCAACCGCATCCATCGAAATGGAATCAAGTTAATCTTGGTTTTATTCTCCTTGAGTTTCCTCAATGTATTTGATGACGTCGCCGACGCTTTGCAGTTTTTCGGCTTCGTCGTCAGGAATTTCCTGGCCAAATTCTTCTTCCAAAGCCATCACCAACTCCACGGTGTCCAGTGAATCAGCCCCGAGATCTTCAATAAATTTGGCCTCGGGGGAGACCTGATCTGCGTTGACGCCGAGCTGTTCGACGATGATGTCTTTTACACGTTGTTCGATTGATTTTTCAGACATGAGTTTCTCCGTAACGTTTAACTATCTGTGTCTTTAACAACCTTGGATGCACCGTCAAGCTTCGAATCCAAAAAAAGAAAAATAAATTTTCGGCCAGACGACGATTTACCGGTTGCCAATAGGTTTAGGTTTTAGGTGTTTATTTGAAAAGATAAAAGTGACCGGTGTCACATGACCATGCCGCCATCCACTGTCAGGACTTGTCCCGTAACATATTTTCCTCCCGGTCCGGCGAGATAAACGGCTGCCAGGGCAATGTCCTCAGGTTGTCCCAATTGCTTCAATGGTATCTGATTCAGGATACCCTGTTTTTGATCATCATTCAGTTCCGCTGTCATATCGGTTTCGATGAATCCCGGGGCAATGGCGTTGCAGGTGATGTTTCTGGCGGCGAGCTCGCGGGCTATGGATTTGGTCAGGCCGATCAAACCAGCTTTGCTCGCGGCGTAGTTGGCTTGTCCGGCATTGCCCATCAGACCGATCACGGACGAGATGTTGATAATGCGGCCTTGGCGTTGCTTCATGAAGGGGCGTGAGAAGGCTTTGCATAGGGTAAAGGCTCCTTTGAGGTTGGTGTCCAGCACCGTGTCCCAGGCTTCGTCACTCATGCGCATGAGGAGATCATCTCGCGTGACCCCTGCATTATTGACCAGGATGTCGATCCGGCCGGTCTCCTTCAAAATGTCCGCAGCGGCTTGCTGGGTATGTTCGCTGCTGGAGACATCAACGGCAAAAGCCCAGGCTTTTCGACCCAGTTCTCTGACCTCTTTGGCCGCCGTTTCGGCATTCGCAGCGGTTCGGGAAAGGCAGACCACATCGGCTCCTTCTTTTGCAAATTGAAGAGCGATGGCTTTGCCGATTCCTCGTCCGGCACCTGTGACGACCGCAATTTTTTCGTTAAGTTGCCCCATATCCAGCTCATTTGTTCGTGGTTTTTGCCAGGATGTCAACGATGTTTCGTCACTGAGTTTGATTGGCGGGTGCTCAAGAATCATGGTCAAGTGATCAGGCGTGGGTTCATTCGGGGGGCTAATACTCCGTCGGAGGACAAAATTTTCATTTGAAATGCTTCTCCCGCTTCGCTTAACCCGACTTTCGCTATTCGGGAGTGAAATCAACTATTTTCGGGGGTGGGAGAGAGGTTTTGATCAATAACGACGGGGTGTCGTGGTTCAAAATGGCCTGTGGTGAAGACCCACCCTATTGCACCCTCCTCTGGAATCTGTGATTCTATAGGAGTCATGTTTTTGCGAGCCAGCAATCGTCGAAAGAACGGAAAAGATCATCGATACTACAGCGTGGTTGAAAACCGCCGCATCCGCAGTGGCAAACATGTTCAAAAGACCTTGTTGTATTTGGGAGAAATCAATGACACCCAAAAGGCCAGTTGGACCAAAACAATTGATGCAATCGACGAACGCAGCCATCGACAGGTTGCACTATTTCCTGAGGACAGAGATATACCCGAAGGGATTGAAGTGGGGCTTCAAGTAAAACTCAGCCAACTCCAACTGCACCGTCCTCGACAATGGGGTGCGTGTTGGATGGCCTGTGATCTTTGGCGCCAACTGAAATTGGATGAGTTTTGGGAACAACGTTTGAGGGAAAGCAGGAAAGGCACGCCGTGGCATTTGGTTTTGCAAACCTTGGTGACGTATCGATTGATTGATCCAGGCAGCGAGTGGCGTTTGCATCGGTATTGGTTTGATCACAGCGCAATGGCGGACCTCTTGGGGGATGATTTTCGCTTGGCACAGAAGGACACTCTCTACCGGTGTCATGACTTGATTTTGAAACACAAGGAAGATGTTTTTACTCATCTCAGGGAACGATGGGAAACGCTCTTTAGCGCAAAATTCGAGATCCTTCTCTATGATTTGACCAGCACCTATTTTGAGAGCGATCCTCCTTTTGATGACAAACGGAAGTTTGGATACAGCCGCGATAAGCGATCGGACTGTGTACAAGTGGTCATCGCGCTGGTCGTCACGACTGAAGGCTTTCCCATGGCCTACGAAGTAATGTCCGGTAATACAGCGGACAATACCACTCTCAGAGGTTTTCTGAAGAAAATTGAAGATCAATATGGCAAGGCAGATCGAGTTTGGGTGATGGATCGAGGCATCCCAACCGAAGAAGTATTGGCCAAAATGAGAAAATCCTCGACACCGGTTTCCTATTTGGTTGGGACGCCCAAAGCCAGATTGAATCGTTACGAACAACGACTGACCGAACAACCGTGGAAAGCGGTTCGAGAAGGGGTTTCAGTCAAACTCCTGTCCGATGGAGATGAAATCTATGTCTATGCTCAAAGCGGGAATCGGATCCAGAAGGAACGGTCCATGCGCAAACGTCGGCTCCGCAAGCTGCTCAACGAACATAAGAAACTACGAGATCGAAAACGGCTCACGCGAGATACCCTTCTCATGAAATTGGGGGAGTTAAAGAGAGATGCAGGAAGGGCATATGGACTCCTTAACATTCAACTACCAGAATCCAAAGAGACCATTACATCCGATACATTTTCATGGACTCTGAATTGGAAAAAGTACCGAGAAGTTTACCGCCGAGAAGGTCGATACCTGCTCCGCAGCAACCTTGAGGGAAGCGATCCGGCAAAACTCTGGGAATACTACATCCAACTGACACAGGTTGAGGAAGCGTTTAAGAACCTCAAAGGCGATTTAGCCATTCGACCGATTCACCACCGACTGGAAGCACGCGTCGAAGCTCACATCTTTATTGCATTCCTGGCTTACTGTCTTCACGTAACGCTGGGAAAACGATGTCGGCAGAGAGCAACGGGATTGACTCCACGCAGTGTCCTCGAACAACTCAAAACCATGCAAATGATCGACGTTTCAATTCCAACCGTTGATGGGCGCTGGCTCCAAATGGCACGATATACCCAACCAGACAAAGCTCAACAATTGCTGCTGGCACAACTGGGGATGGAACTACCACCACAGCCACCCCCCAAGATCACCCTGGAACAAATCAACCCCCATTGTGGTGAAGACCTAGGCCCCAAATAGTCCAAATTTTCAACATTTTTGAGATTTCAATGGGCGAATAGCGAAAGTCGGGTTAAGGTTGCCGCACAACACAACCAGCAGAAACCAATCAACCAAAATTCAACAATGAGCTAAATGGAAATAACCGATCCATATCAAGCCCAGCCGGGGGAGGCCTTGGATCATGCCATTCATACACAGGTGTTTGGCATGTCCGATGTGGGATCTTGTCCTCCTTACTCAACAGATGATGGTGAATCCAACAAGGTCAAGCGTGCCTTGAAATCTGAATTTGGAGTGCCGATCAAAACCGGAAAAACAAAAATACGAACCAAGCCGTATTTTGCCCGCTATGGTTCTGATCCGAGTACCAGCACAGAAGTGTTGGCCGAGACCATGCCTTTGGCCATCTGCCGTGTGGCACTGCTAATTGCCCAGCATTAGTTTCCACCCCATCAATCAAAACGCCCGCAGGATGATCCATGCGGGCGTTCGTGGGTAAAGTAGTTTAGGTCGACAAGCTTACTTTTTGGCCGCCTTCTTCTTTTTGTTGCCGACAAGCTCGGCCTTGTTGGTGCGCAGGTATTTTTTGACTACCTGTAGCTGTTCCAGTTTAACGGGGATCCCTTTCTGACCAAGATTGCGTAAGTGTCTGTAATGACAAAGTGTTTTGCCAATTTGGACTATTTCAATATGAAAATCTCCAACCTTCCAGAGTTGTCCTATCTCAAGTTCTGTAGTTTGCTTCACGTTCTTGTTCAACTTCGTTTTCTGCTGTTGGACCGAAACCGGTCGACTGAGTTCAAATTTGGAAATAAATTCCTCAATTGGGGTGGATGATAGCCTATTTTGAGGTAAAGCCCAAGACTTCTTTACAATTGAATGTCAGAAGCTGCTTCAGTCGATAGCCTGGTGAGCCATTTTGTCGCGTCTGCTTGAGCTGTTTCTGCATCGGTTAAATCTGGAGATATTGCGTAAGTGTAATGAAATAAGCAAGTAACGCGCTTTTTGTGTTTGACCATGCCTCCCAGTCCCAAGCAGGGGGTCTTTCTTTCCTGACATTTTAATGCCACGCCTCCAACGCCTTTTCCCATGAGCGTTGACTTGTCCAGCGAGCCTTCACCGGTCAAAACCGCGTCTGCCCAGTCAATATGACGCTCCAATCTTGAGCGTTTGCAAAAGTAATCAAATCCGGATTGTGCCTTTCCGCTTAGAAAAGCCATCAGGCCATATCCCAAACCTCCAGCAGCCCCTGTTCCGGGCATGGTTTGAAAAGGCTTGCCCTGAAGTGGGTCCACGTGGTCTGCCAGTTGTTTGAGACAGGTTTCGGATTTGACCATATCCTTTGGTTTCAATCCTTTCTGAGGCCCGTATATCCGGGAAGCCCCCTCGCGTCCCAGGAGGATGTTGGTAACATCGGAAGCGATGATGAGATTCGGAAAGAGTTTTCGTTTTGTCGGGCGTCGGATGGATGTCAATGCGGGCAATTGAGTCCACTCCAGTATTTCCTTTTGTTTGTCATCCAAAAAACGCCATCCCAATGCTCTGGCCATGCCAAACCCTCCATCGTTGGTGGCGCTTCCTCCGATGCCGATCACGCACGTGCGCGCTCCTTTGGCTGCCGCTTGTTGGAGCATTTTCCCCAAGCCAAAAGTGTCGAGTTCATAGGGATGAAAACGTCCCCGGGGGAGTTGGGCCAGTCCGATGACCAGGGCGGTTTCGATGATGGCCATTTTCTTCTCAGGCTGCCACCACCAGTGGGTTCGGATGGGGCGGTGGGCGGCATCGATGGTTTGACAACGGACCTTGCGTGCGCCCTCCAGATGGGCCAGGGCTTCGCCGAAACCGTCTCCGCCGTCACAGATGGGCAGTAGGCGGAGGGTGTCCTTTGGGTGCTTTTTCTTCCATCCATTGCGCATGCATCGGGCTGCTTCGATACCGGTCAAGGTCCCTTTGAATTTATCGGGGGCGATTAAAATATTCATCTTTGGAAACGGGGATAAGTGCTATTGAACCGGTTCGGCAATGAGATCGTAATCGGTGCTGCCTACGATGCGCACTTGGTGGAATTGATGGGGCTCCAATTCTCCCCGGATGTAAATCCTGCCGTCGATATCGGGTGCATCAGATTCGCCGCGAGCCACCATCCAAGGTTCGTTCATATCCGGAGCAAATGTTTCGGATTGTGTTCCGCTGCGAGTGAATCCGTGTTCCCATGACTGGATGTTTGCTTCCTCGATTACCTGTTGATCCGCGGGGGCTTCCACTAGCACCTTCAGGATTTTACCTTTTTGCGCTGCAGCGATTTGCTTGGCGACTTCCAGTTGGGCTTCCATGGCTTCGGCTTTGCGTGCTTCCTTGACGAGGTCGTCCACCTGATTGGCCATGCCTCCGGCTCTGGTTCCCTCCTCATGGGAATACCCAAAGACTCCCAAGCGTTCGAATTTGGTTTCGCGGATAAAATCCAGAAGCGATTCGAAGGACCCCTCCGTTTCTCCAGGAAAACCAACGATAAACGTCGTGCGGATCGCGATGCCCGGAATGCCTTTGCGAATGCGTTGAATCAACTCCTCAATGTATTCGCGGCTCGTTTCCCGCCTCATCCGTTCAAGCATGGTGGAATGGATGTGTTGCAGTGGGATATCCACGTATTTGACCACCTTTTCGCACTCGGCAATGGTTTGGATCAATTCATCAGTCCAATGCGCCGGGTGGGTGTAAAGAATGCGTACCCAGAAATCTCCTTCCAATGCGTTCAGTTGCCTTAAAAGAGAGGATAGAGTGGTCGCATCTTCCGGTAGTGCGTCCGAGGCTTCTTTAAATTTTTGGGGAGAGGCAATATTGCGCCGTGGATCCTTTCGCAGGTCCATGCCGTAGTAGGTGGAATCCTGGGAAATCAGGTTGATTTCTTTCACACCGTCCTCGATCATGGCCTTCGCTTCTTCCAGTATGTCCTCGGGCTTTCTGCTGCGATGCGAACCTCTCATCCGGGGAATGATGCAAAAACTACAAGGGTGATTGCACCCTTCTGCTATTTTCAAATAAGCAAAATGATTCGGAGTCAACCGGAAACGCGGCGTGGTGTAGTCCGGTATGTAAACAGGACGCGCGGTCACGTCCATGATGGGCGCTTGTTCAGCCTTGGGGGCCGGTTTGACCGCTTCGGAATCTGTCTTCTTTTTGGGCGGGTGTGATACGGTGTTTTTTCGATGTTGATGGGCTTGTTTGACGAGATTCGAAACCTCTCCCACCTGATCAATGCCCATGAAGACGTCCACTTCAGGAAGCAGTTTGGGGAGTTCCTTGCTGTAACGCTGTGTCAGGCATCCCGCCACCACGAGGCCCTGGCCTCGGTTCTTCGCTTTGCGGAGTTCCGAGGACTCCAGGATGGTATCCACACTCTCCTCCTGGGCGCTGTCGATAAACGAACAGGTATTGACGATCAGGACATCCGCTTCCTCCGGATCATTCGTAATGGCCAGACCATCCTTCATCAGGTGCCCCAGCATGATTTCTGAATCCACCAGATTTTTCGCGCACCCCAGCGAGATCATGCCTACGGTGATGGTCGATTGACTTTCTTTTAAGTTACTCACAATTGTGCGCACTATGCCCGAACCCTGCGGCAAAGGCAATCATCAGGGTTGTTCCGCAATGCTATCTGGTTGATAAAAGTTATCTACTCCGTTTAGGGTGGCGAATGTAGGAAACACCTGGCAGTTGCTCGAGATCACTATCTTGTGAAAGTAGTTCTGATTTAGAATAACGCGCTGTTGCGTAGATGATTCCGTCTGCCAACCTCAACTGGTGGCGGTGGCTGAGTTCCGCTGCCAGGATTGCCAGTCGATCATCCAGAGGGATCACTTTGCCCTGTTTCATCGTCGCAGCAATGGAAAGCGCATCTGCTACTGAGGATTCACGCATCACCCATCGAAAAACTTCCGTAATCGTTATCGATGGAACAATCAAATCAGTGAAATTTAGAATGGCTGGTTCAAAAAAATCGCAATTGGGGCCATCTGTAAAATACTCTATCCAACCTGATGAATCGATTACGGTAGGCATCTGTCGTTTTCCCTTTCAAAAGTATTCTCTATGCCTTTCAGGAATCCTTTCATTGCTTTAACCGGTTTAATAGGAACAAGCTCAATGCGTCCGTCAAGCTGGATAACATCGACCCGATCGCCGGGTGTCAAATTCAATCCATCCCTCACATCTTTGGGAATGACCACTTGGAATTTAGGTGAAACTGTTACTGCACTCATATCGATAGCTGAATTGTTGCACGAATCATTGATCGATGCAAGATTGCGCTGCCAGGGAGAAGCAACCGTCACAAGCCTTCGCATAGCTCTACTTAACGGCTTCGGTGAGGGAAAATAGTTTTCTTAACCAAAGGTGAGTTGATTGCTGCGGGGGGGGATTAAAGTGTCATACGTCCACAATAAGCAAATTTGACTGGGTGAGAGTATTTTTCCCTATTAATTTGTGCATTGTCAGCTTCCAATGGGCCGGCCTATGCTCCTTCGGTATGGAACAGGATCAATTGCGCGAATTGTTTCGCATGCAGAAGGCGTTGAACGAGCGTATCGGTGTGCACACCGATACCATGACCGAGGAGCAAAAGACCGAGTGGGTATTGAATTACTGCCGGGCGATGGGGCAGGAAATGGCCGAACTCACCGATAGTGTTCCCTGGAAGTGGTGGGCCAAATACCAAAAGTTTGACGAGCAGAACGCCCGGGTGGAGGTGGTAGATTTATTCCATTTCCTGATCAGCCTGGCTCAGGTTCTCGGGATGAGCGCAGATGATGTCTTCCAGGCTTATGTGAAAAAGAATGAAGTGAACTTCAAACGGCAGGAATCCGGCTACACCGAGAAGGACCACTCGGATTCGCGTCATATCTAAGTGATACACGCCCTTTGGATTAAATCTTGGTCAATACCATGGGAGTATTTCCCTGACAAATTTTTAACCTGAACAGCGACTTATTTCATAGCCGACGCTTTTGATCGAAATATCTGAAATCACTGTTTCCCAATGGGCATTGGCCTTGTTGGGCGCGTTCAGCCTGGGGTTTTCCAAAACGGGTTTCCCCGGAATGGCTTTGGTCAATGTGTTGATCATGGCCGAATTGTTCGGCGCAAAGCAATCAGTGGGGTTGATCCTGCCTTTGTTGATTGTGTGCGATGTGACCGTGTTCCCCATGTTTCGCCGCCATGCAACTTGGTCTCAGGTTTGGCCCATATTGATCCCGACTTTTATTGGCATTGTGGGCGGGTATTTCCTGCTGGGCGGCATCGATAATTCCACCGCGCGCAAATCGATCGGACTGATCATACTGGTGATGCTCGTGCTGCAGCTGGTGCGTGGGTATAAGCAGGACTTTTTGAAAAAGCTTCCTGACTCCGAATCCTTTCGGTGGGGGAGTGGATTGACCATTGGCATCTCCACCATGATGGCCAATGCGGCCGGGCCGGTGTATTCCATCTACGCGCTGGTTCATAAAATGCCCAAAATGGAATTCCTTGGCATTGGAGCCAGGTGTTTTCTGCTGGTCAACATCATCAAGGTTCCCTTCATGACGGACTTGGATATCATCAATGCCTGGTCTCTCAAAATGGACGTATTGCTGTTGCCGGGAATTTTTGCCGGTATTCTGGTCGGGAGGAGGGTGATTGACCGCATCCCGCAAAAGGCGTTCGAAGTGTTGTTATACGCTTTTTCCGGTATTGCCGGGGTTCGGCTGTTCATGTTTTGATTTGAATGATGGGAGGCGAGCATGGAACTACGAGAATTGGCCGAGCGCATCCTGTTTAGTCCCGATCTGGAAACCAAAATCTGGTGTCCGGACGAAATCACGGACGAACAACCGGGGAAGGCCTTTGCATCGCCGGAAGCGCCCCACCGGGATGAGCAACTTCAGTTTTCTCTCAAGCAGGGCAAGTCAGAATTCCCTCCCTTGCATACGTTGGAAAAAGAATCGACCCGAGGCAAAATCCTTCATTTCTTTGCCAATCACGAATTGTTGGCGACCGAATTGATGGCTTTGGTTTTGCTTAAATTTCCTGACGCTCCCCGCAGTTTTCGACGGGGGGTGTTGAAGACTTTGAAAGACGAACAGGAACACACCCGAATCTATGTGGAGCGACTCAAGGCGATGGGGGTGGAGTTCGGTCAGTATCCGGTCAATGGTTTCTTCTGGAAGATGATTGCTCCCATGCAGACTCCCATGGATTATGTCAGTCGGCTTTCTCTGACCTTTGAGCAGGCGAATCTGGATTTCTCAAAGTTTTTTGCTTCACAGTTTCAAACAATCGGAGACGAGGATTCGCACAAATTGCTCGAACGCATTTATCGCGACGAAATCGGGCATGTTGGTTACGGATTGAAATGGTTCCGCCGGTGGAAGAAGCCTGAGCAGAGCGACTGGGAAGCTTACGAAGAACAACTGGATTTCCCTTTGTCCCCACGACGTGCCAAAGCCGAACCCTACAATGTGGAAGGGCGTGAACGCGTGGGTTTCGATCGGGATTTCATCCAGCGACTATACGTCTATTCGAAATCCAAAGGGCGCACGCCGGGTATTTATTATTTCAATCCCTATGCTGAACAGTATTTGGCTGCCGGCCCGGGTTTCACTCCTAACCAGCGTCAGGTTTCCTTTGAAACGGATCTGGAAACCTTGCCAATGTTTTTGTGTCGGTCGGATGATGTGGTGTTGATGCATCGGGAACCTTCATTGGATTTTCTGGTGACGCTCAAACGGGCCGGGATCGAACTACCACAAGTGGAGGTTCTCATAGCTGGAAAGGTTGCGCGAAGTTCTGAATTGTTGGATCGCAAAATCGGATTCCTCAAGCCATGGGCCTGGAGTCCCGATGCCATCTCCCTCATGAAGCCCATCATGCCTCAATTGACACGTCCATCTCCACCTGTGGGAGATGCCTGGGATGTTCAGATTCGTCCGTTGTTTGGCAAGGATTGGGGCGCCCATCAACTGAGGGAATTTCTGAAGGATGAAGGAGACTTGGATTGGTTGTGCCCCATCGATGCAGTCGGGAAGGTGATCACTGGCGTGGACGAAGCCTTGACAACAATTGATCAATTGCGAGAAAGCGGATACCCGCGGACGGTAGTCAAATCGATTTTTGGTTCGGCAGGAGGCAATATGCTTCGGCTGTGGGAAGAATCATTGACCGAACCACAGGTGTCCAGAATCCGCAACATGTTGAAGCGCGAGAAAAAGCTGTTGATCGAACCCTGGCTGGATCGTTTGGCTGATTTTTCCGTGCAATGGGAAGTGGATGAGACCGGTCTGCGCACGGTTGGTTGGACGCACTTGCGGGTGGATGTACGGGGGCAGTATCAGGGGACTTTGTGTCTTCCCGCCTTCACACGCGGTTTGTCGCCGGAACTTGCGAGGTTTGCTCATGATGGGGAGACGGATCGCATGACCAGGCTGTATGATCGCCTGGCAGAACGATTGGGGCCCTTGTTGATGGGTGCCGGATTCAAAGGCCCCATTGGCATCGATGCCGCCATTTACCGCGACCAGGGGGGAATCCCGAAATTGAAACCTATCATCGAAATCAATCCGCGCTTTACCATGGGGCGTCTCGCGCTGGAACTGAACCGCTACAGCGCGCCCGGTTGTGCCGGACAGTTGCACATCGTGTCGTTACCGGATTTGAAAGGTGCCGGATTTGATACCTTCAAGGAATGGTCACATGCCCTTCGTGAAACCCATCCGGTTCGGCATGACGATCGTGGTCGGTTGTGTTCAGGTATGGTGTTTCTAAATGATACGGATGTTGCCGTAGGTTGCATGGCGGTCTGGCAAGTGGAAAGAGATTACAAAACCATCCACCCCCTCGGACGCCGGTATAGCCCTGCTGCCGCAGGGCCGTGATCCCGTAAGGGTTCTCGAGTGTTTTTTGCGTAGTGCGGACACGCCGCCGGACACGCGGCAGCGCGTCCCTACCAGTCGTATGGTTGAGGGGACCTTCCTTCTAGGTATTAGGCTGCTCAGAAGGCAATTCCTCAGATGCATTTTCCGAGGCTTCCTTTGCTTCTTTTTCCTTGTAGCTGGCAACGACCCAGTCGCTGAGTTTTTTGTCCGGATTTTCGGCTGCGGCCTTGTCGATTTCGAAAGTTTTGACGCCTGTGTTTTGAGCGATGAGTTTCAGACCGAATTGATAGTCCTTGAATCGATCCACCCAGATGTCCCGCATGGATTGACCGCCTTCTATGGAGAGATCAATCAGGTAGGTTCTTGCCTCCTCGCTAACTTCGATCCGAATACCGTGTGATTCTTCAAATCGCGTGGTAAACTCGTCCAGGATCTTGCCGGCTACTTCCCGTTCTTTTTTCGATTGATCTGCCAATAGCTTTTTTAATTCCTCGGCAGGACAGTCCACTACTTCGCGCGTGACCTCGAATCGTTTGACGTCCGAACTGGGTAGTTCGTATTTGAAATTTCTGAAAACGCGTTCGCACACGGTCATCAATCCGCGGGCCCCGGTTTTTTCTTCGACAGCAATCTCGGCAACGCGTTTCAATCCGTCCGGTTTGAAAAGGATATCGATGCCATAGGCGGCGAAATCCTGTTCATATTGGCGGATGATGCTCCCTTCTGAAGTTTGCAGGATGTGGAACAGATCGTCGACATCCAGAGACTTGCAAACCACCCGGACAGGAAGTCGTCCGACAAACTCGGGTTCGAATCCGAATTCGATCAGGTCCTTGGTCTGGACGTTTTCCAACACATCATCTGAAGTCAGATGATCATTCCGTGAGGTGGCGAATCCAATCGTTGTCTCGCTCATACGGCGTCGGATGATGGGTTCCAATCCGTCGAACGCTCCGCTGACGATGAACAGCACGTGTTTGGTGTTGATGGTCGAAGCCGATTTCTTTCCCCGTTGAGCATCCATCATGGCCTGAATCTGACCGGCCACGTCCTGGGGGGAACGAATGGACACTTCCGTTTCTTCCATCAACTTTAGCAAATTGGTTTGCACTCCACGACCGCTGACGTCTCGTGAACCGGATGCGTTTTGCGACATGGCGATTTTGTCCACTTCATCCAGGTAAACAATGCCGAACTGTGCCCGTTGGATATCATTGTCCGAACGTCGATACAGCTCTCGGATCAGGTCCTCCACATCCGATCCCACATAACCGGTTTCCGAGAATTTCGTCGCGTCGGCTTTGACGAATGGCACACCAATCAGGTCGGCTACGCTACGAATGAGGTAGGTTTTTCCCACACCAGTCGGGCCCGCGAGGATGATGTTCTGTTTGGCGTAGTTCGGTGCTTCCTTGCCTTCCAATGCCAGGCGGACGTGGTGATAGTGGTCGCACAAAGCGACGCTCAGCACCTTTTTGGCTTCTTCCTGCTGGATGACGTAGCGGTCCAAATACGCTTTCACGTCCTTGGGACGGTGGTCAAACTCCATCAAATCATCAATGGAACGCTCCTTTGCTTCAGGTTCCGAAGGGGTAGCTTGTGGGGCACTGCCGGGAGATGCTCCGAAACCGGGAAAACTAAACCCCGAAAAATTCTGCTTCATGAAGTCCGAAAGCTGTTTCTGGAATTCCTCCGGGCTTGGGACGTCTTTTTTCTTATCTTCGTTCCTCATTATCTGATCACCATGACCTAACAACAGGGAATTGCAACTCCTGAAGCTTTTGGGAGTTTAATATGGATTTTTTTTGACAGGATGAACAGGATGCTCAGGATGTTTTTGAGTTAAGAGACATTGAATGCCGTCAGGGTTGATGATTGATCATGGATACCATTCCAACAGTTCAGAATACAAAATACGGTTCACCGGCATTTCGTGCCGGATTGTTTCCGGGGGACCGGTTATTGGAACTGGGGGGGCAAAAAGTCAAATCTATTGATCATCTCAAACAGTTGATTGCTTCCTCCGACGAACTTGAAATTCCAATCAGTTTTCAACGTGGCGAGCACACCTACACGACTCCGCTAAAACTTGGAAACGATCGGAAAATCGGCGCATCCTTTACTGAAGGTGTCAGCGATGTTACCGAAGTCTGGGTAAAAGATGAAAAAACGGAGGGCTTGAAAACCAGGAAGAACACCGGTAGCACCCCAACCTACGTGAACCCATTCCCCAAACATTCCATATGGGTGAAGGTGTTTTTGGTTGTCGGTTTCGCGTTTTCATTGATTTTCCTGGTGTTGCTTGTCGATGGTAGATTGGAGTCAAATACCGTCTTGGCAGCCCTGGTGAGCATCTCCTGCTTTTACTTTTCCAAACACCTTCAAGCAACCATCGACACCCGTTGGCTCCAGGGAGAAACGCTCAAGCATTTGAAGTCAGGTGAGTCTTCCGAAGACTAACCATATGCGTGTCGCTGCCTTCCCAAGAAGGTGGCTTAGCGCGTCCTGCATACAGACCTGGTCACCAGCGAAATTTTTCGACCTTTTCCGGTGGCTGACCTTATCGGTCCCGGGACCACTTCTGCTTCATTTGGGAGTAAGCGTCTCATTTTATCCTACCAAAGTAAACATGAGCCGAAAACCATATGGAATGCGTGCGACTTGGCGCCGCTTTGGATACCTCAGGCCAATGCCTACGCATACTTATCTCGCGGAACTCGGCCTTTGTTCACAGCTCTTAACTGGATATACATGACACGTTAGGGTGTTGGTGGGGGTGTTTTGGTTAAGCATACCTATTGTGTATGTGGAGCGTATCCAAAGCGGCGCCAAGTCGCACGCATTCCAAAGAGATCCTTGCATTTCGTCTCCTCAGCGGCATTTTCTGGCGAAGGCGCCTACTGGGAGGGAGGAGTTCCATCTCGTTCCCTCATTTCTCCCTGGCAAACTTTCATCAGCTAGAGTCATGGAACGCGGGAAGTCATGTGTATTCTTTAGCCAGTGGTGGTTCCAATGCAGCGTGTTTGCCGTTCGAATGCCTTGAGGTTTGAAGTGGGGTGAGGTGGAACTCTCCCCTCCGGTGGGTTTGAAATCGGGTTGTGGAGCAATTGCTTGCTTCTGGTTGTTCTGGGCGTTTATCTTGGCGGGACGAGGTCATGAATCGGTTGCCTTTTGAATTGTTGTTTGCATTGAGATACTTGCGTCCCAAACGGACGTTTGTATCCATTATCACGTTGATATCCATCATTGGCGTGGTGCTGGGCGTGGCCGTGTTGATCATTGTGATCAGTGTGATGACCGGATTCGATCTAGAGCTGCGTAATCGCATCATTGGTTTTGAATCGCATATGGTGGTGCGTTCTGTGGGAAGGACTGCCATGCAGGATTACCGTCAGGTGGCGGATTTTGTTCGACAGCAACCGCACGTCAAAGGAGTTTCTCCCTACATCGAAGGACCCATCGTCATTGAAACACAGCATGGCGGGCATTATTCAGAAATTGCGGCTCCGTTTATCCGTGGGGTTGATTCTGAGACATCCGGAGAGGTGAGCGAAATCAAGGATAGTCTGGTCGCCGGAACGTTTGATGCCATCGACGGCAACGGCGTGTTGATCGGAAGTGAGCTGGCCAAACGACTTGGGTTGCAAATCGGGGATCCTGTGGCGGTTTATTCGATTCGACTGTTGCGGGAGGTGCGTGAAGTTCTTAAACAGGATGCTTCGGAACGTCAGTCTGCTCCATTGGCTGATGATTACGTGGTGGAGGGTATCTTTGATATCGGTTACTACGATTATAATGCGAATGGCATGGTTTGTTCGCTCTTCAATGCCCAGGATTTGTTCAGTCTCAATGATGAGGCCCATGGATTGCATGTGATGCTGGATGATCCGGAGCTGGCTCCCATGGTGGAAGCATCGCTTCGTGAAAAGCTGGGGCCGGCATTTCGGGTTTCCACCTGGCTGGAACGTAATGAAAGGATCCTAAACGCGCTGGTGGTGGAGAAGAATATGATTCGGTTTCTGCTATTCTTCATCGTGTTGGTGGCGGCATTTGGGATCACCAGTTCGATGATTACCTTCGTCGTTCAAAAGACACGCGAGATCGGCATGTTGAAAGCTTTGGGGGCTTCGTCGCGTCAGGTGGTATGGGTGTTTATGAGTCAGAGTGTGTTTGTTGGGCTGTTTGGGGTGTCTATTGGTCTGGCGCTTGGGGTTCAGGCTGTGAAGTATCGTAATGAGTTTCTGGCATTCATGAACAACACATTCAAATTTTCGTTATTCCCTGAGGATATTTACGGGTTTGCAGAATTACCCGCCATGATTGTGCCTTCGGACCTCTGGATCATTTGCGGGGGAAGTTTGATTATTTGTATTCTGGCCGGGGTTTTCCCTGCCATCAATGCCGGACGCTTGCGTCCTGTGGAGGCTTTGCGGCATGAGTGAAGCTGTTCCCAATGATAACGACTCTTCCGCGATGGCTGAAAAGACCATCCTTCAGGCGGAAGGTTTGACGAAATGCTACACCATCGGACGCAAAAAGATTGAGGTCCTTCATGGAGTGGATATGCAGGTGAAGCAGGGCGAGTTCCTAAGCATCGTGGGCGCGTCTGGATCCGGGAAAAGCACGTTGCTTCATATTCTGGGCGGATTAGATCGTCCGGATGCGGGTGCGTTGGAAGTCGATGGGAGTCATCTGACCCGCTTGGGCGGCCTGGCCTTGTCTCGTTTCCGCAATCGTTCCGTAGGATTTGTCTTCCAGGCCTATCATCTGTTTCCCGAATTGGACGCGCTTGAAAATGTGGCTTTACCGGCCCGTATCGCTCGTAGTCCGGTCAGGGATGTTGAAGCGAAGGCACGGCAGTGGTTAGAGCGGGTGGGGCTTTCCAAGCGCATGGATCATCGTCCCTATGAACTTTCCGGAGGCGAACAACAACGGGTGGCTATTGCGCGATCATTGATCAACGATCCCACTCTGTTGCTGGCTGACGAGCCGACGGGCAATCTGGATTCCGAGACCGGAACCGAAATCATGGACTTGCTCCTGGAGCTCAAGGCCGAATGTCAATTGACTCTCATCATGGCCACGCATGATCAGCACATGGCTGGGCAAACGGATCGGACCCTGCATCTGGTGGATGGTAAGATCGCGTCATAATGTATGCTGCCAGGTAGATTCCCGATTCATCGGGATCTCGGTCCGCCCGCGAACGACAGCGATGTGTTGGTTGTCGTAGGGGTTTCCCTTTAATGGCAATGGCAGGGCATGGATACCACAAGGGTTGCGCGCCGAGACGCCACGCTCTACCTAAAGTGTTACCTATGTATTGAACTCACCGATGAATAGTAATTCACTATTCACCATTTCAAATCGGGTGCCTCTAGGCGTTTTTGCTGGACTCCAGAGCTTCCTGGGCGTTTTCCCATTCTTTCCAATGGGTTTCCAGGGTGTCTGAAATCATCTTTAGTTCCTGGTTGATTTCTACAATGCGGGGGCCGTTTTGGTAGGTTTCCGGCTTTTCAAGTTCTTCGGTGAGGAGGTTTTGACGTTCCTCCATTTCGGCGATTTCCTTTTCGATCTGGTCCACCTTGGCCTGGTGTTTGCGAATGAGCGCTGAACGTCGGTTGCGTTCTTCTGCCTCGATGCGGCGACGTTCTTTGGACGACATGGTTTTGCCCGCTGAAGAAGTATTGGCGCCGGTGCCTGATCCCGATCCTGTGTTTGAGCCTTCGTTGATCGATGCGTTCAATCGAGCCTCTTCCTCGGCGCGTTTGCTCAGGTAGTAGTCATAATGACCATGGTAATGACGCAATGCCCCGTGTTCCACATGGATGACGTGCTCGGCGATGGAACGGATGAAATGGACATCGTGGCTGATGAAGATCAGGGTGCCGGTGAATTGTTTGAGCGCATTGATCAGGGCTTCGATGCCGGCCATGTCGAGATGAGTGGTCGGCTCATCCATCAGCAGGAGGTTGGGGGGATTGAGGAGCAGCTTGATCAGGGCCAGGCGCGATTTCTCCCCTCCACTGAGCACTTTTACCTTTTTAAACACATCATCACCTCGAAAGAGGAAAGAGCCCAGCACGGTGCGTGCGTGCTGTTCGGTGATGGCTTGTTTGGTGTCCAAAGCTTCCTCAACCAGGGTTCGTTCCGGTCGCAGGACTTCAATGCGTTGCTGGGAGAAATAACCGACTTCCACCTCGTGACCCAATTCACGAATCCCTTTTTGCACGGGTAGCACGTTTGCCAGGAGTTTCAGTAGAGTGGATTTTCCCGCGCCGTTGGGACCCACCAGGACGGTGCGCTGACCTCGGTCTGCTGAAAACTCAATGCCCTGATAAACCGTTAGATCCCCATAACTGTGGTGAATGTCTTCCAACCGGATGACCCGTTGGCCACTGCGTTTGGGTTGGGGAAACTGGAATTTGAAATTGTTTTTTTCTTCTTCGGGAGCCTCAAGTCTCTCCATTTTTTCGAGTTGCTTGAGTTTGCTTTGCGCCTGTGAGGCTTTGGTGGCTTTGGCGCGGAAGCGATTGACGAAGCTCTCCAGTTTTTCGATCTCGCGCTGCTGGTTTCGGTAGGCGGATCGTTGTTGTTCCAGGGCCTCTTCTTTTAACCGGACGTAATCGTCGTAGTTGCCTCTAAACCGGGTCAGGTGACCTCCGCGCAGTTCGACCGTCCATTGTGCCAGCCGATTGAGGAACTCGCGGTCGTGGGAAATGAACAGCATGGCACCCGGATAGTTCATTAGGTATTGCTGAAACCAGAGAACCGAGTGCAGATCCAGATGGTTGGTGGGTTCGTCCAGCATCAGCAGATCCGGTTCCATGACCAACAGGCGGGCCAGGTGGGTTCGCATGATCCAGCCGCCGCTGAGTGTCTGTAGGGAGCGGCCAAAATCCGATTCCTTGAAACCCAATCCTTTGAGGATTTTCTTGGCCTTTACCTCAAGCAGGTGTCCGCCGAGCTCTTCGTACCGTGCATAGGCTGTGCCGGAATCATGAGGATGTTCCTCGTTGCTTCCATCGTGGTCGGCGGAAAGCATGCGGCGTAGAGCGGGAATTTCGGGGTGGATGTTGACCGCCAATTCCAGCACGGATTCATCAGGCACGTCGGCGGATTCCTGGGGCAGGTAACCGATGGTGCGGTTCCTTTGCATTTGTACCTGGCCCTGGTCCGGTTCCAGGGTGCCCATCAGGACCGAAAACAAGGTGGTCTTGCCAGCGCCGTTGGGACCTACGATGGCAATACGATCGCCTTCGTTGATCTGAAGACTGACGTCGTCAAACAAGGTTTTTTCACCAAATGATTTACTAAGACTGCTGAGTGTGAGCATGTTCTCTCAAAAAGTATGGGTGTGGATGCTCAATAAATCAAGAGTGCGCGATGTAGGGGTGATGAATGCATGCTTACCTATTATAAGATGAAGTGGTAAAGAATTTGTCACCGCCTCATCAGCGGTAATAAGACAATCCTCATGCGACTGGTATCGATTGTCATTAGCGCGCCCTCAGTGAGTTCTTTAGAATAAGTTTGGATCGCTGAAACTACGATTGAGCCCATGCTGGAAGGTTGATTATCCTCACATCGCAGCTGAATGACACTTGGTCCAACTGCTTTTGTTGCAGAGAGAAGAGCTCCAAAGTCGAGGTCACTTGTGAATACAAGGTAGCCTTCCTTTTTTGCCCAAGTCATCAAAACTGTATCTGGGGCGTTGGGGTGATTAAACTCGTTCCAATGTTTTGACTCCCACCCAGCTTGATTGAAAACTGCACGCCAATCCGGAGACAGATTCATGTCGATTAAGATTTTCGCTGAGCAGCTTTGAGAGGTAACTCTCTTTCCTCAGATCTCCATGCTCCGTAAGCGAGGGCTGCAGTGATGTCTTCGATTTCCAGGTAGGGGTAGAGTCGGATGATTTCGTCCCGTTCGGTTCCCGTGGCAATGAGCCCTAATATCATGCCCACGGTCACGCGCATTCCTCTAATGCAAGGTTTGCCCCCCATTACGTTGGGATCAAATGTGATTCGACTTAGATCCGGGCCATTCATTCGTTTACCAATGCCTGATGGGGGTAATCTTCCTTCTACCAAGGTTTGGATCAACACATTTCTTGCTAAACAATCAGAAAGTGATCCATATATGCTCCACCATCAAACCGTCATGATTTCTTTTTCCTTGTGGGCGAGGTGGGCGTCGAGTTTGGCGATGTACTTGTCGGTGAGTTTTTGGACCTCTTTTTCACCATGGGATTCCTCGTCTTCGGTGATGTCGCTGGCTTTGCACTCCTTTTTCAGGTGGTCAATGGCTTCGCGACGGACATGGCGCACCGCAACCCGTCCGTCTTCGGTCATTTTCTTGACCACTTTGGTGAACTCGATGCGGCGTTCTTCGCTGAGTTCGGGCAAGTTGATGCGAATGATTTTTCCGTCCACGGAAGGATTGAGTCCAAGATTGGCTTTCTGGATCGCTTTTTCAATCGGACCGACGGTGGAGGCGTCCCAGGGTTGGATGACGAGGGTGCGTGATTCAGGGGTGGTGATGCCGGCGACTTCACGCATCCGCATCTGTGAACCGTAAACGTCCACCAGGACATTTTCAATCAGCCCCGGAGAGGCTTTGCCGGTGCGCACACCTGCAAATTCTCGCACGATGACCTCCTCGGTCTTTTGCATTTTTTCTTCTGCTGTTAGTAAAATATCGTCTACTGGCATAATGGTATTCCAATGTGTTGGGGTTTTGACTCTCTTCTCCAGGTTCAAATCAGGAAGCAACCAATGTCCCGACCTTCTGTCCCATGACAACTTTCTTCAGGTTGTTCTTTTTGAAGATGTCGAACACGATAATGGGCATTTCGTTGTCCATGCACAAGGAAAAGGCGGTGGAATCCATCACTCTGAGCCTTTTGGCGAGTGCTTCCTGATACTGGATGCGGTCGTATTTTTTGGCATCCTTGTATTTCATGGGGTCTTTGTCGTAAATGCCATCCACTTTGGTCGCTTTCAGAATGACCTCCGCACCCACTTCGTTGGCGCGTAATGCGGCGGCGGTGTCCGTTGAAAAGTAAGGATTTCCGGTGCCTCCTCCGAAAATGACAATGCGACCCAATTCCATGTGCCGCATGGCTTTGCGTCGAATGAATGGTTCTGCGACCGCTTCCGTTGAAATAGCGGTCTGGACACGTGTATCCACTCCTTTTTTCTCCATGGCATCCTGCATGGCCAGAGAGTTGATGACGGTGGCCAGCATGCCCATGTAATCCCCGGTGACCCGTTCGATGCCTTTTTGGCTACCTTGGAGGCCGCGGAAAATGTTGCCGCCACCAATGACGACCGCTACGTCGACACCCAGCTTATGGACGGCAACGATCTGGTCGGCCAAACCATGAACCGCTTCTGGGCAGATGCCGTAGCCTTGTTCTCCACCGAGAACTTCGCCGCTCATTTTGACGAGGACGCGTGAGAATTTGGGTTTCCTGGTAGAACGTGTCGTTTTCTTTTTCATGCAAGGAATGTCGGTTTGTCGGTCGGACGCGTGCTTCTTTAGTTCGAGATCTGTTCGCCGACCGGTTATGGATTAACAAGTGCTTCTTGCTGAGTCAATGATTGAACGATGATTGATGGTTCGCAGAGGTCGATGATCAACAAAAAAGCGGACACACCGCAGGGGCATGTCCGCTCTGGTTAGTGATGTGAATTGTTCAGTCCTTGAACACTCGTACCGACCGATCTTTGTCGGTCAATGCGTTCAAGAATGCGACGATGGCGTGGGTGGTGTCGGTGTCCAGTTGTTGGCCGAGCTGCATCCAGGCCATTTTGCGCACCGCAAATTCCAGTGAGGCTACGCCGCCATCATGGAAATAGGGGCCGGTGATGGCGATGTTGCGGAGGCTGGGGACTTTGAATTTGTAACGGTCTTCTTCCTTGCCGGTGACTTTTTCCAGTCCGATGTCACTGAAGTTTTCATAAGGATTCACCAAACCGACTTTTTGATACATTTGACCTCCCAGCAGTGGTCCGGTGTGGCAGGTGGTGCAGCCAATGGCGGTGAATTGCTCCAATCCCTTCAGTTCCAGATCGCTCAGCGCATTGTCATCTCCGTTCAGGAAATCATCGAAGCGATCATGCGTGATCAGAGTCCGCTCGAAGGCGGCGATGGCTGCGGCCAGGTTGCCGTAGGTTATGGGGTCCTCTGTGTCCGGGTAGGCTTTTTTGAACAAGCGTCGGTATTTTCGGCTGGCGTTCAAGCGTTCCAATACGGATGCCTCGTCAGGCATGGCCATTTCAATGGGATTCAGGATGGGGCCCTTGGCTTGTTCGGTCAGGTCCGCTGCCCGGCCGTCCCAGAACTGGGCAATGTGAAAACCAGCGTTCAAGACCGTGGGGGCATTTCGGTCTCCGGTTTTGCCAAAGGCTCCCGGGGAAAAGTGCAGGTTGTCCACACCGCCCAACCCCTTGTCCACCCGGTGACAGGAGTTGCAGGATTGGGTTTCGTTTTTGGAGAGCTTTTTCTCGAAGTAGAGCGTTTCGCCCAGTTCCACCAGTGCTTCGGTGTCCGATTCACTTCCCGGCATGCTGTCGGGGAGTGTCCCAAACAGTTCTTTTGCCAGTGTGCGTAGTTCTGCCTTCGATTCAGCTTTTGCCTGAGCAGCCGTTCCGATCATCCCCGCGACCGCCACGATCATGGCCATCAGCGTCTGGATGCGTTGTTTTGTTTTTTGATGATGTTGTTTTGTCATATGCATATGTTGGTTGGTTCAAATTTGCCAGAAGAGCTGGATCAAATCAACTGATCATAGCCCTTAACATCCAGGCCGTTTTTTCGTGGATTTGAATGCGCTGTGTCAGCAAGTCCGCCGTGGCTTCATCTCCTGCTTCGGCGGCGGTGGGGAACACTTCACGTGCGGTGCGGACGACGGTTTCCTGGGCGGTGAGCAGTTGGGCGATCATTTCTTCGGCCGCTGGAACGCCCGTTTCTTCCTGGATGCTGGTTAAACCGGAGAACTGCTTCAATGATCCGGGTGCTTGACCGCCGAGGGCGCGTATGCGCTCGGCCAGTTCATCGTTGGCGGTGGCCAGTTCGGTGTATTGCACTTCAAACATTTGATGCAGCGTGTTGAACATGGGGCCTGTCACATTCCAATGAAAATTTTGTGTCTTTAAATACAAGGTATAAGTGTCCGCAAGCAGTCGGGACAATCCCTCAACGATGGCCAGTCTGCTTTCTTCTTCGATGCCGATTTGAATAGGTTGATTCATTTTATTTATTTCTTTCTGTGTTGTGAACTCGTCGTGTTTCGGTTGAGACAATGCCTCATCAGCATTGTGTTGTAAATTGATCTAAATTTGTCATATTGTTCGTAAAAACCGAATTGTATACGTTTGATCAATCCCTATGAAACAAGTTCCGAGTTTGAAACAGTTGGAATATCTGGTGTCACTGGATGATGCCAAACACTTTGGAAACGCGTCCAGGCAGTGTCATGTAACCCCGTCCACATTGAGCGCCGGGATTCGTGAGCTGGAGACGTTTCTGGGGGTGATTTTGGCGGAACGCACCAAGCGCTCGGTGCTCATGACACCTGAGGGAGCGGAAATCGCGCGGCGTGCCAGGTTTCTGTTGCGAGATGCGGAGGATATCATGTCCTATGCGCAAGGGCAGATCCATGCGTCCAAAGTCGACTTGCATCTGGGCGTCATCCCGTCCGTTGGCCCTTTCTTACTTCCAGGGATGCTGCCCTCGCTCCGCGACCATTTTCCTGATATTAAACTTTACTTGCGAGAGGAGAAGACCCTGGATCTGCTGGCAAAACTCAGGTCTGGAAAGATTGATTTTGCGTTGTTGGCCCTGCCGTTTGAGACGGAGGACCTGTGTGTGGAGGTGTTGATGGATGATCCTTATCGCTTTGTTTGTCATCCTGATCACCCGCTGGCAGGTAGAAAAAACGTAAGGCCCTCGGATTTATCGGGTGATTCATTGATGTTGTTGGAAGAAGGTCATTGTCTGCGTCATCATGTGTTGGATGTGTGTCGGCTGGAAAAAACTGCCATCCGGTCCGAATTCGAAGCGACCAGTTTGCACACGTTGGTGCAGATGGTTGCCGCAGGGTTGGGCGTGACTTTATTGCCGGAAATGGCCATTCAGGCAAATATCACGGCAGGCGTGAATGTAAAATTGCTCCCCATCACTCCCAAACAATCCCGCAATATCGGTTTGGTGTGGCGTCCAAGCTCGCCTCATGCGGGGCGATTTACCGAGATGGCAGCATTTTTGCGAAAATGGTTGGGACATTAACCGGCTTGCTTTGACATATTCCTCTTTGCCAGGTCATGCTTCCATACAATGTCTGATCATTTAACATGCGAATGCCCCTATTGCGGATGTGAATCATGCGTTCCCGTAGATGTTTGGGACGGTGATTGGGAGACGGTGAGCGATTGTGAAAACTGCTGCCGCCCATTCCGCATCACAGCTACCGTGCAAGGTGGGGAAGTGGTGGAATTCCACATTGAATCCTAAAAACATACGCAATCTATATCCTTCATAGGACTCGGCCTTTGAGTTCTATGAAGGATACCTTGTAGGCGAATCAATGCTCCCTTTTTGCAAGATCCGATCATAAAAGAACAAATGGGAGGTAGATTTGGTTGGCTTGTTGATCTCAGGTTGGTAGTGAGCCCGATTTCAACCAATACCCTTCAAAATGAAATCCTCTTTTTATCACGTAGCGGTCAACCGACGCGTGGTCCACGCTTGTTCGGTTTGTTTCACTTTAACAGCCTTGCTTATTCTTTTGGCAAACGTTGCTAACGCCCAATCCAGCCCCGGGGTGATCCAAGGCCAGGTGTTGGATACGGAAACGGGATTGCCCGTTGAAGGGGTTCGGGTTTCTCTTACCACCCTTCCGGACGGAGAGAGTCCGATGGCGGCGACGCGTTCGGGGCCCTTTGGGTTTTATCGGCTTTCAGCTGAGCAAGGTAATTATCAAATTGAGCTGAATCATCAGGCTTACGAACCGTTGAAAAGCGATCTCGTTTTGCAGAACGATACGCGCGAGCCACGGCTGGATAAGTTGACTCCGTTGAGAGAAGACGGGGTGAGGATTCGTTTTTTTGATCTGTTCGTATATGTGAATGGAGTCCAGACAGGACTCGCCTTGGAAGGCGTTCCTGTTTTGGTGGAGCGCTACTCGCAGGTGGGAGATCAGAATCCATCTGATCGCAGACTTATTCGAACAGATGCCAACGGAAACGCCACGCTCCACGGCATGCGCAAAGGGTATTATCGGTTCAGAGCCAATCACGAAGCGGACGGAACGATCAAGCCGGGTTGGGAGGCTTTTGATACGAATGATAACCGTCAACTGGTTGAGAAACCTCACACCGCCAATTTGATGCTCAAACCGGTAGAGCAATCGTTGCTGGTGGAGGTCACTGGTTACGATCCGATCAAAGAAGCTATTGGCCCACTTCCGCGAGTCTACATCGAAACCGAGGGTCTTGATCCCAAGGACCATGAGGATGTGGTGGTTCCTACGCGCACAGGAGAAACATTCAACGCTGGTGTACTTACCTTTCGGGGGTTGCCCGCCATTGACTGGGCTGTCCGAACCAAGAAACTGGGTTACGAGATGGCGACTTTGACCGTTGAAGCCAACGCCGAGGCCAAACTGGAGCCCAGTCCGGCGAAGCTAACCATGGAGCTTCATTCAACGCAGATAAATATTATTCTTAATTCGCCCTATCAATCTGCGGACGTTTTGGATGGGGTAGAAGTTCAATTGACCGGTGTGAATGGGAGTTATAGCGCCGGAATTCGACGCACTTCAGAAGTCGAAGTGCAAAATGATCAAGCGATGGTGAACTTTGATCGATTGTTGCCGGGTAACTACCGGGTTGCTGTGAGCGATACCGTGTCGCGAACCATGGATATCCAGGTCCAAGGCAAATCGTTGTATGAACCTTTTGGCTGGCCGCCGCCCAAAGAATACAACATCCATTTTACCGGCTCCACTTTTGTGGAAGCAGTGGACGATAGCTTGGTCACGACGTCCTTGTACGTGGAACCCGTCCCGGCAAAGATCCGCGGAAAAGTGATCGTGGCAGAGGAATGGCAGGATTCAATCGATTCATTCCAATCGGTGTTTCTTGCTCGGGAAATGAAGGGAATCGAATTTCGCGCTTCTGAGTACATGGACGGCGATTTGCCCGACAGCTACACGCTTCGGACGATTGATACCGATGCGGCCGGTGAATTTGTGATGAGCTTCATTCCGGGCCTTTACGGAATCGTGATTCCGGGTGCGGAAGGGTTGTGGGGGGAAGGCATCAACTGGACAGATCTTAATTCAGAGGATGGTGACCTTTCATTTTCAGGTTGGCCCTATTACCAGAAATGGCCGCACAGTTTCGAGTCCGCCCAGAATTTCTGGTATGACATTGGAGGATTTGCCATCAGTTCCGGTTCTGATTTCGAAGTGGAACTCTTTCTTGCAAAAAACCATTTTCGAGTCGAAGGGCAATTGTTCTTTGCCGATGATCCGACCTGGAGCTGGGTGATCGGGCTGGATGATCCTAATGATGTTCTTTCATCCATGACCTATGTCGATTTCATGGCAAATGGCGGAAAAATAACTTTGAGCGGCGGGGGGATGGACTATTCGGTGTTTCCAAAACTAATTGCATCGGGCGGGCATCAGTTTGTGTTCAAAAACATTCCACCTGGCAGCTACACCCTGGGTGTGCAACACCCGAGATATGCGGCGGATGCCCAGGCGGTTCGGCTTCATGATTATGATCGGCCGGGTGTCATGCCCTCGACGCCACCCCCTCCCGAGTGGCCGGATCCACAACCGATGGAGCCCCATTTTGCCACCATGGGAGTGCGTTACAACAATGCCGCGGAGATTAAAATGGACTTCTATCGATGGGTCAGCGATGGCGAAGGTGGAGGGGAATACCAAGTGACAGCATCCCAGCGTTCTCCCGACTACATCCAAATCGACGCGTTGGGTGATCGTGTTTTTCTATATGATCAGGTGGGGGTTTCATCCGCTTATCAGGTATGGTATGACATGGGGGACGATGGTTGGTTCAGTTTTACGGGGAATCAACGTCCTGAGCAGATCAACATAGATGGTCCCAACAAGACTGAAAATGTGCCTGCGCTTGCACGATCATTTGAGTTGGAAGTCATTGCCATCAACCGAGCCAATCCTGAAGAACGGTTGACAAATGTGAATGTAAAATTGGGAGATGATACGGCCTTCACAACCCCTGCCGCCCGCTCCAATATGACATCCGCACTGAATCCGGAGACCGTGACCAGCACTGAATGGACCTGGGATGGGAACTATTCGGTGGAAGCCGTCGGCGGGACAGGATTAATGCCCAAAGTCAGACAGACATTGTGGATGGATCGTGGACTCAAGGTGCGTGGGAAAGTGACCAACGCCGTCACCCAATCGCCCATCAGTGGTGCCGCGGTGAAAGTGTTGAGTCATAGCGGGAACAATCCGACAGGAGCCATCGCATCCAAATCTGATGGGAGCTTCGAGCATTTTGCGGTCAGTGGCAAGCAGGTGGTCTTTATTGAAGTGGTGGCGCGTGGTTATCAAACCTTCAGGAAACGGTTGTCGCCCGATCAGGCCGTCAAGGATGATCAAGGGCAGCCGAAGGATCTCGCTCACATTGTTGATGTGTCTTTGGTGCCGCTGGAAGGTCCGGTGATTGTCCCGGATAGCGCAAGTCTCAACCGGCGGGGTCTCTTTGTGCCGGGGGTGAACAAATCAGGCAATCAGGGTTTGTTCAACAATCAAGCGGCCAAGGATGCGCTGGACATGACGTGGTCTGTCTCGACAAAAGGTCGGAAGCATACGCTGAATCTCAAGCGGTTTGATACGGTGGATGGAACACCCCGGGATGGAGATGAAACGCTTGTACTTAATGATGCTGTTGAAGAGGTCTGGTTGATCGATCAACGCAAATTCAACGGTAACCCACTCAATACGGATCCTATTCCTCTCGGTATACCCAATCCACAGGATCCGCATTTGGTGCATGCCTATCTGAGTGACTTGGCAAGCGGTAAACAGGGGACAGTTTTTCATCGCCGGGTGTTTGGTTTGACGCAAAGCATTCCCGAGACTGAACAGACGACTTCCGGGAAAGTGCCTCTTTGGAAAATGCCCCCGGAAGACGCACAACTGGCGCTGCTTGTGGTCAGTCAACGAGGAGCTGTCAGTACCCATGCCTTCACCTTTACAGAAGAAGAAAAACTCACCGGATTAAAATTGCCGACGTGGTTGGGGTTTGCCGCAGACGCGATGGGAACAATTGCCGGAGCTCAAAAGACCGAGGAAGACATTTCCGAATTCATGCCGGAGGGCAGGTTCAGCGCTTTGCCCGAATTTACGGCGTCCATCACTTTGAATGAGGATGATGAGCAGTTTCTGGTCTATCAGTATGGATTGGAGATGAAATGGGAAGAAGGGCAGGATGCTCCTGGCGCCGGGCTGCTGGGTGCTGCGGTGGGACAGATGGGGTTTGATTTCAGGGCATTATCTGATATCCGAATTTTGGGCAAGGAACGTCGGGTTACGTTGAAAGTCCAGGGAGACATTTCCAAGGAAAACATCAACAGTTCGGAGTATCAACCGAAGCTGTTCAAAAAACTCAGACTGGATCCTCCTGAAATCAAGGCTTTCGGATCTGGAAAAACGGAGGTATCGAAGGAATTTGTCGAATACCACTCCTCCGGGTTGGAAGTGAAACACACGGTGCAAGGTTCTTTGGATGCCAGCACCAAGGCAAATATCTTACCCATCCTTAATAAAATTCCATACGTAGGGCCTGCCTTGTTGGCTTTGGAGAAATTTGGTGACCTCAAGGTCTTCATCGATGCCGATGGAGGGATTGCCTTGTTCTCGCAACTGACGTGGTTGACAGCATCCAAAGGTGTGATTTACAACGAGCCGGAAATAGATCGGGTTGGGCGCCGGCACTTTTTGGGAGGAGTGGAAGGCGGTCCCATGCTGGAACCTTCCAAACCGGGGGAACCCAATCCCCGCTTTGAAATCTGTTTCAATTTCGGACTGGGCTTGAATGTGGCGTTGGGTGAACGTGCCGGCGCGTCCGGAAAACTTTTGTTGACCGGCAACGATTGCTCGGCGGAAGTTCCCGGGGACAACGGTTTGGAGAAAAAACCATCCGCGGTCATTTTGGTGAATCCTGCGGGTGACTGGCCGTTTATCAAACGGATCAGTGGCGGTGTGAATGGAGAAATCAAAGCCTTTCTGGATGCCTGGGTCACGCGTTATGAAAAGGAATGGGTATGGGAACTCATCAAATTCGACTATCAGTTTGGAACAGATCCCGTGCTGCATTTGGTTCCCATGTCGATTCAAATTTCTGAAAAAACACTTCGAGATCAGGGCTCTGTGAGGTTCATCGGAAAGGCTCCCGTGCTTATCGATCATTTTCTTTCAAGTGGATCGTATTCGATGTCGAGTGACGATGGGGCGGTTTTATTCACCGACCTGGCAAACAATGGTGAGTTTCAGCTGAAAATTGCCACTCGCAGTGCAAGAGGCACATGGGACTCTGCGTTGTTGGTGCATAGTGGCGGTGTGGTATTGGATACAGCGTTGATGCCGCTTACTGAAGGCGGATGGTGGATGGCCTGGAGCGAGGTGGCCATTGCAGATGAAAACAATCCTTTCGCACCTACAACAATCTATGCCGCCCAACTAGGCGACGACGGTCAATTTGTCCAACCCTCACATGTTGTGTCGGTGACGCCCGATGCCACGGTCGAGTTGAAACTGGTCGACATGCAGGGCTTCGTGGGACTGGTGGCGGTGACTTCCGACGGCGGTCCGGGAAGCGCCTTACGTTCATTGATGGCCACTTCATGGACGGGAACAGAATGGGGGGATTTTACGCCACTATCCGAATCGGCAGCATTGAACGCATTCGAGGCCACGGGGTGGAATGGCGCATTGCAGTGGGCCTGGATTGACGCCGAACGCAACTTGAATGTCGGATCATGGAATGCCCAATCAGGAGCTATCACCAAGCATTTGCTGGTGGAGTCGATGGCACATGCGATCGGTTTTGTGGAACGTTCCGATACTTTGGAGCAGCTTTCCCTTTACTGGACTCCGTTGTCCGGAGGATTGGGACGGTTGAATCTGGATTCCAACGGGGAATGGGTGGATGAAGGTTTGCTGCTTGATCCTTCTTTGGGAACTCCTCGTGAGTTGCTGGCCGTGACTGCGCAATCTGATCCACCGTTGCAAGTGGTTGCGTGGACCTTTGGTTCCCAGACCACTGATATTTACTATGCCATCTTTGAGACAAGCGGGGCTTTGCATACCATGCCCATACCGGTGACCCGGTTTTCGCAGGGGGCTTATTTCGATTTGTCCTTGGCCGCAAATGACGATGGCTCGGCAACGGTCGGAACCCGACATCGTCTGGATACCTATTCGTTGCGTGTTTTTCATCTTCCAGTGTTGAGCGACGACAACTTGGGTGATGCAGACGGGGACACAATGCCGGATGGCTATGAGTTGGCAATAGTGGATTATTTCGCAGACGACGCGCTCACTTCGATCGAAGAAGTGTTGCCGGTCGATGATTTTGATCAGGATACTTATAGCAACCTGCAGGAAATTGCCGATGGCAGCAATCCGGTGGACCCATTCTCCGTGCCGGGCGGGGAGGATGTGGTTGAGGCATCCCCCTATGACATCTGGCGATTTGATCATTTTGGGGATGTTGGGGATCAATCAGCGCTGACTGATCCGGATGCCGATCCTGAAAATGATCGGATTCCCAACAAGTTTGAATACGCGTTGTTGTTGGATCCGAATATCAAGGATGTGGAGGGTTTACCAACCTACACGATGGAGGACGTAGAGGGTGAGCAGTACTTTACATTGCAATTCCGTCGGCGTGCGAATCTGGAAGCATTCGATTTAATTGTGGAAGTGTCGAACAACCTGTTGGATTGGACGTCTGGACCAGGAGCCACAACGGTCATTTCTGTGGAACCATCCGGAGAGGACGGTGAAATCTGGACGATTCGGGACAACACACCCGTCGGGGAACGTCGTTTCCGTTTCATGCGCATTTCCATCAGACCATAGCTCTAATGCTTGCGAGTTGAGACAGAAAACAAAAAGAAGCCCGCCTTCGGTGAAGGCGGGCTTGGTTCGGGATTCGAAGGTATGGTGCGATTCCCGGGTTTACTCCTCGCTGGTGTTGCGAATACGGAAGAAGCAGCACTCTCCGTTCAACGCCACAAAAACCGAAGTAACGCCGGTTTGTTCTGATGGAACCGAAAGTTGGTTCATCGGTTGTCCGATTCCGGTTGCGAAGGGCACTTGTTCCCAATCACCGTCCAGTCCTTCCGATGCTTCCACAATCATGGTAGTCGGGAAGGGGGTGTCGCTGACCAACTGTAGGCAAGGTGCATTCTCGCTTTCTCCAGCCACCAACACGGAACGTAAGTTGGGACGGTTGGTGTCGGTGATGGCTGGGACCAGATGCAGCGGAACCATGGTGGCTGTTAGGGTGGCTTGTCCTTCTTTACGCCAGTAGAGATTGAGCGAGGCGAGGGTGTGAATCTCGTCCAGGTCTATCTTGGTTGTTTTCCAATCCATGGCGATGCGAACCACTTTGGATTCCCCGGGGCCAATCTCGATGATGTCGGTCCATTCATTGCTGAGTCTGTCGTTGCCTTGTTTGAATCCGAGTAAGCGACTGGTTTCTGTGGCGACCAAATGAAGGCGTGCACTGCTATCCGCTGGGTTTTCAATCAAGAACCCAACGTTCACCGAAGTTCCAAGCGGCACAGCGACCAATCCGGGCTGGGGGTTCTGCGGGTTGCCTTCGCCGATGTGTTTCACGGCTGGATCATTCGTCGCTTTCTGCTGGCTGCGGCAGAAGCTCTTTTCTCCGGTCGCCGTATCTACCATGGAAAATCCCCACCAGGCGCATGGCAATTGTCCCTGCATCAGTTTTTCGCAACTAATGGCCACGGGAATCTCCATGCACTCTCCGGCAGGAACCATCACGATGCCTGATGATGGAGTGAAATCATTGACCGCATCCAGCGCCACCGGGCAGTCGGGGGTGGGTGGGGGCAGTTCGATTTTCCATTCGATCTCCCGATCTTTGTTGGATTTGTTGCAGATGACCAACAGGGTCTTGGCGAACTGTTCGTTGGGGCAGCAATAAACCACCTCTGGCAACCAGCAACAAATGCCTTGTTCATTGGGATCGTCTTTCTGCGGGATATCGAAACAGAGGGTACGCAGGCAGCATTCTTCCAATTGTTCATTGTGGAAGGTCAGGGGTAGTTTGGCCTGCTGGCCGGGGATGACTCCGGTTACCTTGAAGCAGATGACTCTGGATTCTCCCGGAGCGAGGGGAGGAGTCAAGGTGATGAATGATGGATCGGTTGTCATGCCTGATGAAGGATCCGGGAGGGTATAGATGTAATACAAATCTCCGGTGCCCTGATTGGTCACTTCCACGCATACCTCGGCGATGGCGGTTCCATCGGCCTGCAGTTCCAGGCATTCAACAGATTCAACCATAAGTTCCACACAACCGCATTCGGGGATGTGGATCCGCACTTTTTTGGTGCAGCATTCTTTGAGTTGTCCTTGTTCCATGACCATTAGTGTGACATTGAAACAAACTTCTGTCCCGGGGACTGCGCCAAGAAGTTCGATGTCCGTCAGGGTGATGGAATCTCCGTCAGCCAAAGAGGGGGGCAATGGGAACTGATTCGGCACCAGTCCGGTGATTCCGGTGTCGGGTGTTAGCAGTGCCCAATGAACATCCTGTCCGGATTGATTGGTGATGTCGAAATCGACCGTATAGTTTCCGCCTTCTTCGGTGGGGCAGTTGATTTCGACGTTTTCGACCAGCATGCAATCGCAATCATTCCACATGGCGAGCGCGCCGATGAGGGTTTTGTCCTGATGCACGATGTCTCCATCCAGATCGATCAGAACACTGTTGGCGGTGGCAGGTGTGTCGGTTGCGTTGCCGCCTGCCTGGATGCGTTGGACGCCGTAGATGTTTCCATGAAGAATGTCGCCCGTTACCCAGACGTTTTCATCACAATCCGCCACGACGCCTCCTGCACTGAGTTTGGTGCTGTCGCCTACCCGGTATTGGTTTTCAGGGTTGGCGGTCCAGGCAGTGGTATCGCCGGTGTAGGAAAGTACACGCGCCTGATGCACTCCGTCCCATCGGTAGTAGCGTTCCGCCAGCAGCATCATACCGGCAGGGGAGAAATCGATGGAAGCGACAGGCAGGGAATAGCTGGTAAATGCATCGCGGGGTGGCAAGGTGATTTCCAGCAAGGCTGTGGCGGGCAGAAATTGTCCTGTCATTGGATCCAAACCAACCGACCAGATCTCATTGGCCAATGTTGCGGATGGATTGACTTTGTCCTCCCACCAGACGGCGTAGTAAAGCCGGTCCTTGAATGCTTTCACACCCCATACACGTCGTCCCAATGCAGACAGCGTGTCAGGTGTTCCTGCATCTGGAATGGCCGGCAATGCCATGGCGGCTCGGCCGTCTACCCCATGATCGTAGGTGACGGGTTCCACGGTCATGGCACTCGCGTTGATGCGATAAATCAGACCGTCTTCGAAACTGCTGACGTAAAGCCAACTATTTCCTGATCCACTTTCCCAGTGACAAACGTTGCCCAGGGAGGCGTTGCCTGTTCCGGGGATGGCAACCGAACTGATATTACCCGATGTGCCGTCCAGTCGGTATACAGCTCCATGGCCTCCCGGACCGGGGGGGAAGTTTCCGTATACCGTGGTGGCTGCCGCATATATGTTGGGATTCGATTCACGATCCACTGTGACGCCAAAGACTTCGCCCAAATTGGCCGCTGTCCAGACTTGAGGTGATCCTTCGTTGTGAAAGCCCCAGCCGGGGGGCATGAGCCAGTTGGAGCCGAGCGTGGCTCCATCAGCTATCGGATCGGTGGTATCCATGAATCCGATGACATAGTTGTTTGGATCCGGAATGACCGCATTGTTGCTGGTTCCTGAAAAGCAGGTAACGACCAGTTGATTGGGTTGTAGAGGGAGTCCTGCGGCTCCCTGTGAGTGTTGTGTCCATCCGAATAATGCCAATAGGGCGCACAGATGTGATAGTCCGAAAGAGCGGACCTTGTTCAAGGCTCGATACATTTTGTCCTCCTGTTGTTGGTTGAAGTTTTGGTTGTCCGCACCCTTTTCCTTGGTGCATCAGTGTGATGATGCAAGGGGGCGTAAATCCTGGTTTAAGATTGTAATTTATTAGAAAGCAGTCTGCGTTCCATTCGCAGAGCTGATAAAAGGGAGAGGTAGCGGCCTTCGCAAGATGGTGGGGTGTGTGGTGCTGAATACTGGGGTCGCTTTACCAGGTCATGGATGCGCTTGGGGGCCACGCTTTGGCAAGCACGGCTACGTGGGGTAAAAAAAACCGGCAATGCGCTGGGCATTGCCGGGTTTGGTTCATTTTAAGAATTAAGATCGAATCACTCTTCACCTACCTGGAAACGAAGGAATCGGCGGATGGTGATTTCGTCGCCGAGTTCCTTGCTGACGTTGGCGACGTGTTCTTTGACGGTCAGTTCACCGTTTTTTACAAAGCCCTGGTCGATCAGGCAGATGCCCTGGAAGAATTTTTCCATTTTGCCTTCCACGATCTTTTCGACTGCCTGGGCGGGTTTGTCCTTGAATTGTTCGGCGGCGATTTCCTTTTCCTTGGCGATCAAGTCAGGATCCACCGATTCACGGCTGACAGAGGTTGGGTTGGCGGCTGCGATCTGCAGTGTGATGTCCTTGACCAGGCTTTTGAACGCTTCCTGGTTGGGTGTTTCTTCTTTTCCGCATCCTACTTCGGCCAGCACGCCGACTTTTGCGCCGGTGTGGATGTAGGCGGCAACCAAGCCGCTGCCTTCAACTTCGAGAGTCTTGTGGCGTCCGATCTGGATGTTCTCGCCCACTTTGGTCACCTGTGCTGTACGAATAGCTTCGAAATCGGTGTCGGGCTGTTCCACCAGTGTCTTGGCGACTTCATTACAGAACTCGCCGAAGGCTTCGTTCTTGGCCACGAAATCGGTTTCACAATTCACTTCGACCAGAAGTCCAAGTTTGCCATCCGGACGGATGTAATTGGCGATGACACCTTCATTGGCGGCGCGTCCAGCTTTCTTTGCGGCGGTGGCGACACCTTTTTTACGAAGCAAGTCGACGGCGCCGTCGAGATCGCCGTTGGTTTCAGTCAGCGCCTTTTTACAATCCATGAGCCCCGCGTTGGTCATGCGGCGCAATTCGCCAACCAGAGCTGCGGTTATTTCTGCCATAATGTTCAGTTTCTATATAAGAGATCAGTTGATGAAAAAAAAGTTCCCGCCCGGCAGAACCGGGCGGGGTGAAATGTTAGGGTTTTAAGCGGAAGGTTTGTCGCCTTCGGCAGGAGCTGGTGTTTCGGTTTCAGCCGGAGCCACAGCGGGTGCTGCCGGTTCAGGGGCTGCTTCTGCAGCAGGTGGCGCGACAGGGGCAACGGCCGGAGCGGCTGCTTCGGTGGTGGCTGTTTCTGCAGCTGCTGCTTCCGCTTTCTCCTCGGAGTCGGGAGTGCTTGCCTGACGTTCCTTGCGGCTGCCGGCCAGTTTTTCCTGGATGGCTGCCAAGATGACTCTGATGGAACGGATGGAGTCGTCGTTGCCGGGGATCGGGTAATCGACCAGTGTGGGATCACAGTTGGTGTCCACAAGAGCAACAATCGGAATTCGTAGTTTGCGTGCTTCAGCAACCGCGTTGTGTTCGCGCTTGAGGTCGACGATGAAAATCGCGTCTGGATATTTGTCCATGTGACGGATACCGTCCAAGTTGCGGTGCAACCGGGAGGCTTCACGGCGAAGCATGGATTGCTCCTTTTTGCCGTAATCGTTAAGTGTTCCGTCTTCCTCCATCTTTTCGATTTCCTGGAGTCGCTTCAGAGATTTTTTGATGGTCTTGAGGTTGGTCATCATTCCTCCCAACCAACGTTCCGTGACGTAATGTTGTCCGCATCCACTTGCCACTTCCTTGGTGGCGGCTTGAGCCTGCTTCTTGGTGCCGACGAACAGAACATGGCCGCCGTTGGCGACTGTCTTGGACAGGAAGTCGATGGCTTCCTGCAGGAGGGTGGCGGTCTGGTTGAGGTTGATGACGTGGATGCCGTTGCGTGCCTCGAAGATGTAAGGTTTCATCTGAGGATTCCAACGACGGGTCTGGTGTCCGAAATGAACACCTGCTTCTAATAATTCTTTAACGCCTATTTGACTCACAGTATTTATTTTTCCATTGGTTGCCGGCCTCGTCGTTCCTTTTTGGAATCGGACCGTCCCGCGGAATACGGGATTGATTCGGTGTTGTTGTGGTCTACCTTGACGCACTCGCGCCCTGGATTTACCGACCGTTCACATACCAAAAATATTCCTCCTCACCATCACTCGATGGCGAAAAGAGCGGAAAAAATACCAAAAATGGGGCTGGGAGCAATGATTAATTGAAGTTTTTTGGAAGATTTAACCTTCAAGGATTTGGATGCCATACTGCGTAAGTGTGCTATCTCTGGTAACCAGAGTGAAGTTTTCCACCAGGCATTGAGCCACGAGCGCACGGTCAAATGGATCACCGTGAATTCGGGGGAGTGCGATTGAACTGTAGGCATGCGACTCTCTGAATGGTATTGATTCAATGCCGTTTTTACACATCAGTTCTCCAAATTCTTTAGGAATCTGAAGTTTGCCTTTCGATACTTTTAATCCTAATTCCCAAACAGATACGACTGAGATGAAAACGTCATTTTTTGGTTTGGAAATTTCGGTGTGAGCTTTGGCGCTTAACTTTTCTGGAGAAAGTGCCCACCAAAAGGCAACATGAGAGTCCAATAAAAGGCGCATGCTCAGGAAAGGATAGGTGTTTTTTTAGGGGGTAATTCATCCGGAAAAAGTGGCCCATTGTTCATCATGTCAATCAGCTCTTCATCGGTTTCCCAGGCGTCTTCTGATTCCCAGCCTAACCCCCTAAGCCATCCTCCTACCCTTGGCTTCCTTTCCTTTGTATATGGAACCAACTTTGCCTTGGGTTTGCCTGCTTTAGCTATGATGATTTCCTCTCCAGATGCCGCACGCTCAACTAGCCGCGATAAATGAGTCTTTGCCTCTTGAATATTTGTCATACCATCAGACTAAGTCTGGTCTGGTTTAACGTCAACCAAGATTCTCCGACTTTTCAGATGGCCATTTCTGTGTTCTATTTGAACTCAGGGACGAGCATGAATGCGGCAAATCTTCCAGAATCGGGATCCGATGGACAAGAGCTCAGTGCCTTGAAAGCGGAACATGCCCCACATGCCATTCGCAGGCGATTGGATCAGGGGCCGGAACATCCATATCTCAAGGACTTTATCTATGGAGCCGTGGATGGTGCGGTAACCACGTTTGCGGTGGTTTCTGGTGTGGCGGGAGCTGGATTATCGAGTGGGGTGATTATTATTTTGGGGTTGGCGAACCTGGTGGCGGATGGATTCAGCATGGCGGCGAGTAATTACCTGGGTTCCAGGGCTGAATCGCAGATGCGCGAAAAAGCTCGCGCTCAGGAGCATCGACACATTGATCTGATACCGGATGGTGAACGTGAAGAGATTCGCCAGATTTTCGCCAACAAGGGATTTGAAGGGGCGGATTTGGAAAATGCGGTCAAAGTGATCACTTCGGATCGGGCGCGTTGGGTGGAGACCATGTTGCAGGAAGAGCATGGGCTGGCGTCCAAACCAACATCCGAATGGAAGTCTGCTATTTCCACCTTTGTGGCATTCGTCATTGTTGGTGCCATCCCCCTCATCACCTTTTTGGTGAACTGGGTGGTTCCCGGGGCTTTTGAGCATCCCTTTCTTTGGTCCAGTTTGTTGACTGGGTTCGCTTTCTTTGCCGTTGGGGTTGCCAAGGCGCAATTTGTCGATCTCTCGAAATGGAAATCTGGACTCGAAACCCTCATGGTCGGCGGTGGGGCCGCAGTGTTATCCTATTTGATCGGGATGGCGTTGCGGGGGATGATTCCCGCCTAAGGGGCTGGCTGAATTAAGATTGGGCCAACAGCGCGTTGCCTCTCTCGGGGAAAGGAACCATTCAATTCTTGTTGATCTCAAGTGATCAGGTTAGTTGACTGTGGCCCATAATCCCATACACTAACCCATATGAAGACGACCATAGAACTTCCTGATTCTCTCTTCAGGCAGATAAAGGAAACTGCCTTGAAGAGGGGCGTTAGTCTCAAAGAGTTGTTTACGCATGCATTAAAGCGCGAAGTAGGCGCCGATGCGGTAACAAAGAATAAGGATTTTGAAGTCAACGATATCGGGTTGCCTATTTTGACGCGTAAGAAAAAGTCTGTCACCAGTGATATGGTCAGGCGACTTCAGGAGGATGAGTAGATGAATTTGCTGGATGTTAACATGCTCATTGCTCTTTGTGATTCGATGCACGTTCACCATCAAGCTGCGAGCCAGTGGTTCAAAAGAGAATCCAAATCGGGGTGGGCCACATGTCCTATTACAGAAAATGGATTTGTCCGGGTCATGGGACAAAATGCCTATCCAAACGGTCCGCAGACACCATCGGGCGCATTAAAGATTTTGAAGCAATTGCTATCTTTACCCGGACACCAATTCTGGAACGATAACCTTAGCGTGACGGATGATTCTATCTTCGGGACTCTTAACAAAATTGGACCTAAACAAATTACGGATTTCTATCTGTTGGGGTTGGCAGTTTCACATCAAGGGAGATTGGTGACACTCGATCAAAGAATACACACAACCTTGACGTCGACTTTTAAAGATGCCCTTTGGCTTGTCAAACACTAGCGAGTGCCCCGGGAGACGCATTTGGGTCGGGTTGGCTCCTTTCGTCTACGGTTTTTCATTTCATTGAAAGATTTCATTCTGGCGTTTTCGAAAGCGAATCACCGCGAACACCACCATGAACAAGGCGGCGATCTGGTAGCCCGATAAACCAGCCCACATCTCAGGCGTGGATCGCCGGAATTCGTGGATGAATCGAAAGGCCCCATATCCGATCAGGTAAAGATGAAAGTGTTGGCCTGTGAGTTTGTTTTGCCGGGATAACACAATGGTTGCGCACAAGGCAATCACGTTGAAAAGAATCTCAACAGGCACCGATGGCCATCGCGGAATGCCTTGTTGATCGCTGATTGTCCACCATGCCGTCTGCTGGCAGATTGCCCCCAGGCAGCAACCTTCCATTAGGCAGCCGAATCTGCCAATGATGACGCCGATGGGAACAATCCTGGCGAAGAGGTCGCCTGTTGGTTTTTTGTATAGCACCAGGTGCTTGGCCCATTCAACGCCGCCGTATCCACCGATCAGCGCTCCGAGAATGGTTTTGCCGGTTGCCCAGCGCAGCCACATGTCTTCTTTCCCGTAGTCGGCCCAGCCTTCCGCAAACAGGTAGATCAACTTTGCGCCTGTCGCAGCTCCAAGCAGTCCACCGAAAAACACAGGCAGAAGTTTGGGGTTTTTTCTGGATAGACGACGCCACAACAACAGGCTTACAGCCATTCCGATGAGCATCAACCAGCGGTAGTAGGAGGCCGTCATGATCTTATTGCCCACATGCCGAATAGAAGATCTTCAAGGCGAGGGCAAACAGTCCCGTCGCGATGAAAATGGCCATTGCCAGAGTTTTACCTGTTTCCCAAAGCCATGTGCGTTTTCCGATAGATGCCTGTGATCCATCTGGCAATGCCATTTTTTTACCCCAGCCACATGAACCACAGATTTTGTAAGTTTCCACATCGACCTTGTTGTCGGCCGAGCGGAGTGGGCATTTCCACATCATTGGTTCCGGTGTCTGTTCTTCCATGTTCAAGTCCCGCAAGAAGCAGAAGTTCCTTGAAATTTTGCGTAATGCCGGCAGAAGGAGTCCAGGCTGCCGTCCGGTTGAATCACATGGGTGCAGCAGCGGTCGATGCGATCCTGGTCCCAGCTCCATGCGTCCATGAAGGGTTTGACCATTATCCGGAAGGCGGAGCTGCCTTTGAGTTCGAATTCTTTCAGGACTTGTCCCAGTGGCTCGGATTCGCAGCCGCATTCGACCAGGTCTTCAATGGTGTATCTCACCCGATCCTTCAAAAATCCTTGTAGATCCTTCCAATCCAGGATCTGACTGACGGATTGAATCTCGCCATTCTGCCGGAGCATGTAACCAATGATGTCGCAATTGGGGTCTCCGCAGGGAAGAGGTGTGAAATCCTCGCGACTGAGTTGTCCTTTGCTTTTTTCGATGGCTGATTGAAGCACGTCGGCCGCGTTGAGCGATGCGCCGTTTTCTCCGTGACGTCCGCTTTTGAAAAGGGGTTGGAAGGTGACGCCCCGGATGATGAGATGTCGTAGTCCGAATTCGATGGTGTCCCAGATGTAAGGAAGGTTTTGATCGGTAACCGTCATTGCCAGCGTGATGGGCAGGTTGATGGTTGTGCAGCGTTCGATCACTTTGAAACGCAGGTCGCGAAGATCGGCACTGCGGAGTTCCTTTTGACCGGCTTCCTGCGGCCCGTCGAATTGCAGGTAGAGTTGGAGTTTACGTCGTTTGGCGGCCTGTTCGAGTTGTTTGAAGAAGACGTCATCGGTCGCGATCTTCACTCCATTTGTGTTCACCAAAACAAAGTCAATGTTGGGATGTTCCTGCGTCCATTGCAGTAGTTCGAAAAAGTGTGGATGAAGCGTGGGTTCCCCGCCGGAGAGTTGGAGGATTTCGATTTTTTCCTTTTTTTCTATGACGTGTTCAATTCGTTGCTTGATCTCATCCAGCGGAACCGAACTTGGCGCTCCTTGGGATAGAGGAGAACCCGCAAAGCAGGTTGGGCAGCTCAGGTTGCAGGAGTCGACAATTTCGATCAGGGCAATGCAGTTGGACAGCGTGTCAAACACTCCTGGGGCTGTTGTGTTGGCATTGCTTCCCAGGGAGCCGCAACAGTTGCCGTCTGCCGAGCAGCATGTATCGCCTGCTTGTTCCTCCAGGTTTTTGGAGCTCCCCTTGGATAGCCAGTAATAGGCTGCGTCGGATGCGATGGTGGATTCAAACGGTCCGTGTTCAGGGCACGTTCTACGCATAATGATTTGGGCCGGGGATGAGTCTGTTTTCCACACTTCACCAACGAGCGCCATGTGGCAATGGGGACAACGGGTTCCGGTTGTTTTCAGCTTTTCCGATAGAGCGGAGTCTTGAGTGGTTTGAGTTGTCATATTGAAAAAGGCATTCGTGTTAAATATTTCCACCCAATGACAGGATGAGGCTGCAGCCGGCAAAAACCATCGCAAGAGAAAAACAGATGCCGGCAATGGATAACAGGATGGCGCCTATCACCTTTGCTGTCGTGGTTGTTCCAAGGATCGTTCCCATGCTGATTCCCCAGATCAAACTGCAGGGAATCAGAGTTATTATCGACCACGTAAACAGGAGTTCATTTTGTGCCAAGGCCGCACCGAGTGATAAAATCATGGGCACAAAAAGAATGGGCCATACTTTTTTGAGCCTGGATTTCACGGGGCTATGTGCAGGAGAGGCCATGGATAAATGCTATGTTAAGAGTTTTTGTTCATCAAGGTATACGTTTTGGAACTCGGGATTGTTTCAGATAGCGTTTTCCATAGTGAAAGCAAGCAGATTGGATCAGTCTAATTGGTTCAGTCGGATCCTTGAGAAGGTAGATCGGATCGATTCGCGTTCAAGTTGCTGAGATGCGGCTGAGGGGGGGGGGAATACCAAAGGCTTCCCCAAAAGAACCGCATACTAAGGGATGTATATTACAAGGTTTGCTCGACGAGACGTCACGTTCTACCTGCGGCGGAAAATCACCATTCACTCTATTAAATTCACCATTTAAAAGCGTTACGCTTTTAGAATGGGTTTGAGGATGTGTGAGTCTTCAACGCCGGTCAGGCGCGCGTCGAGGCCTTGGAATTTGACGCTGAGTCGGCGGTGGTCGATACCGAGGAGATGCAGCATGGTGGCGTGTAGATCCCGAACGTGGGTGACGTTTTCAACGGCGTTGTAGCCCAGCTCGTCGGTGGCTCCAAAGTTGACGCCTCCCTGAACACCTCCACCGCAAAGCCACATGCTGAATCCTTTGATATGATGATCACGCCCGGGGTTCTTTCCTTTGCCCTGGAACATGGGCGTTCTTCCAAATTCGCCACCCCAGATAATCAACGTGTCCTCCAGAAGGCCGCGTTGTTTGAGATCGTTCAGCAATGCCCACGTGGGTTTGTCGGTCAATCCGCAGCAGGTGTTCATGTAGGGAACGAGATCGCCGTGATGATCCCATCCGCGATGATAAAGGTGAATGAAACGCACGCCGCGTTCCGCCAGTCGGCGGGCAAGGAGGCAGTTGGCTGCGTAACTGCCATCGGCGCCGTTGGTGCCGTACATCTCCAGGATGTGTTTGGGTTCGTTCGAGAGATCCATCAGTTCCGGCACGCTTGCCTGCATGCGAAACGCCATTTCATAGGCGCTGATCCGCGTTTCGATTTCCGGATCCATTCGATGCTGGCTTTGGACCGAGTTCAGTTGTTGGACGGTGGATACCAGGCGACGTTGTTGCTCGCGTGTCACGCCTTTGGGGTTGCGGACGTAATGCACCGGATCACCGCTGGACTGAAACTCGACTCCCTGGAAACGGGTGGGAAGAAAACCACTGTGCCATTGTCTGGCGGCGATGGGTTGCGGGTTGCGTCCGCCCACACTGGTCAACACCACAAATCCGGGCAGGTTTTCGCTGGCGCTGCCAAGACCGTAAGTGATCCATGATCCCATGCTTGGTCGGCCTGATATGGAGGTGCCGGTGTTCATGACGGTATGGGCCGGATCGTGGTTGATCTGGTCGGTGATCATGGATCGAACGATGGCGATCTCGTCCGCCATTTTGGCGGTCCAGGGAAGGAAATCGCTGATCTCCTGTCCGGATTGTCCATACTTTTTGAACTCCGTCATCGGGCCCAGGCACTTGAGTTCCTTCCCTTGCAATTGGGCAATGGGTTGCCCTTTGGTGAAACTGTCGGGCATGGGTTTGCCGTCGAGTTTCGCCAGGGTGGGTTTGGGGTCAAACGTTTCGAGGTGTGATGGGCCTCCGGCCATGCAGAGGAAGATGACACGTTTTGCCTTCACCGGCAGGTTTGGGAATCCGGTGACACCGGGTGCATTGGGGGCCGATTCGGTTGCTCCTATCAAGTTGGGTGGCAATAGCGAATGCAGCGCGGCGGTGCCAAGTCCCATTGAAGCCCGGCTCAAAAAGGCGCGGCGGTTGAGTTCCTGCGCAAAGCGACTGAGTTTTTCCGTGGTCATGATTTTTGGTGATGGATGTTGATGAAACGGCTCAATAGCGGGTGATGCCTTCGTGTAAATTCAACAGCGCCCGGGCAACACTGACCCAGGCTGCTTTTTCCGCCATCGTTTCGTTTGAATGAGTGACGTCGGTTGATCCGATAAACTCAACTGCTGTATTGGGAGCATTCAGGAAAGTGTTTTTTTCGGCCTCGTAAAACTGTTCCAGAATGGTCTGCTCCTCAGGCAGTGGTGGTCTTGACAAAACTTCCTGCCAGGCCCATTCGATTTTGCCCTTCGGTTCAGAGGAGAACGAGGATTCAATGCGGCGTCCCAGGTGTCGGGCTGCTTCGGTGAAGCTTGGGTCGTTCAGCAAAGTGAGCGCTGCGAGTGGTGTGTTTGAAATGGGACGTTCCGCCGCGCCTTCCTCCCGGCTGGGCGCGTCAAAGGCTTTCAACATGGGGTGAAGAAAGATGCGTTGCCAATGCGTGTACACCCCGCGTCGATATTGATTGGCGCCCTGATCGGCCTTGTATTTGCGGGTTGGAAAGTTGAGGTGCTGGTAATAGCCGGCGGGTTGATAGGGTTTGACGCTTTGGCCACCGAGTTGTTCCACCAGTAATCCCCCCAGCTTGAGCGCGCGATCCCGTATGAATTCCGCATCGATACGAAAGGCGTTTTGTCTGGCCCAAAGTCGGTTTTCCGGATCAATGGTTGCCAGTTCGGAGCGTGGACTCGAGTCCTGGAGGTAGGTGTTCGAAGTGACGATCAGTTCAACCATGTGCTTGATGTCCCAGCCACTCTCGCGGAATTCGACCGCCAACCAATCGAGCAGTTCCGGGTGATCCGGCGGCTGACCTTGTGCCCCCAGATCATCCAATCGCCGTGAGAGTCCTTTGCCAAAATAGAGTTTCCAAAGTCGATTGACAAAGACACGGGCTGTCAAAGGATGATCCGGGCGAAACAGCCAGTTGGCCAAGTCCAGGCGGGTGGGTTCAGTGTCTGTCGTGAGTGGCGGGAGAAAATCGGGTGTGGCAGGTTTGACGATGGCGCCTGATTCGTCCAGCCAGTTGCCACGGGGAAGGATTCTCATGGTGCGTGGTTCAACGGACATACTGACCATGCAGGGGGCGAACGATGATTCAATTTGCTCCTTGCGTTTTTGTAGACTTGCCAGTGTGAACGTGCGTGCTTCTTTGGGCTCGCCATTTTCTTCCCGGATGGAGTCCATTGCTTCCTTCAGCGCGGTCAATTCCGCGAATTGAGTCAGGTTCCAGGCTTTGATTTCCGGATCGCGTTTCGTGGGAATGGAGTTGGGTGCGTTGAAGGCGCCTTGCTCTTTCAGGTCGGCAAAGAAGGCGGCGAGGCTGTAGAAATCCTTCATCGTGTAAGGATCGTATTTGTGGTCGTGACATTCCGCGCAGCCTGTGGTCGCTCCCAGCCACACCAGCCCGAAGTTGCGCACACGGTCCGCGGAGTATTTGGCCAGGTATTCTTTGTCTTGAACACCTCCTTCATGGGATGTTTGCAAAAGCCGATTGTATCCCGAGGCCACTTTTTGCCAGAGGTCGGCTTTGGGGATGAGATCGCCTGCGAGTTGTTCTTTGGTGAACTGATCGTAAGGAAGGTTTTCGTTGAACGACTTGATCACCCAATCACGATAGGGGCTGATGCTGTGGTCCTGATCACCATGGTATCCGACGGTATCGGCAAATCGCACCAGATCCAACCAGTAGGTTGCCATGCGTTCACCAAATCGGGGGGAATGGAGGAGGCCGCGTACGTAATCATTCAGTTGATCCTTTGATAACGCCTTCTGAAAACGTTGTACTTCTTCAGGTGTCGGCGGCAGTCCGGTCAGGTCGAAGTGCAGGCGACGTACGAGCGTTGCGGAGTCGGCTTGTTGGGATGGTTGATGTTGTTTTGACTCGAGATTGGAAAGAATGAATGAATCAATGGGTTGCCGGATCCAGTCCGGGTTTTTGACGTCTGGAGTGCTTGGTCTTGACGGCGCGACGTAGGACCAATGCGTTTCGTAGGACGCCCCTTGATTGATCCATTTCTGGATGCGTTCAATTTCTTCCCTGGTCAATGATTTACCCGAATCGGGCGGAGGCATGAGGTCGTCTTCATCGTGGGTCACAATACGTGCCACCAATTCGCTTTCCCTGGCATTTCCCGCCACAATGGCCTGGTAACCTCCCATATCCTTGAAAGCTCCAGTCGCTGTGTCCAGTCTCAGATCTCCCTTGCGTTCCGCTGCGTCCGGTCCGTGGCAGAAGAAGCATTTGTCCGACAAGATGGGACGGATGTCCCGGTTGAACTGGATGCTATCGTTTCCCTGAACTTGCAGTGTCAGGTGTGCTGCCAGGAAAGTGAGAGCATACAAGGCGAGAGTTTTTTTCAATGGATTCAGTTTTGGATGAGTCATTGAGATTTAAAACGCATGGATGAGTTGAGTGTGGTTGCCTGCGTCGAGTTAGAGTCGATTGGCGAAGTAGTCGAGGCGTCGCTTGACTTCCGCTTTGCCTTCAGGATCTTTCAATGCATTGACGTCGAACGGATACCCGTTGGGTTTGTCGTGGAAAAAGGCGGCTGCATTCAAAGTGATCAAGGATACGAGATCGCCATAGTCTTCGTTCAAGACCTTGTAGAAAGTCGGGCGCGGATCCTGTTCGCCCAAGATGCCGATGAATTCGGCTGCTCGGATCCTTACCAGGGGGTCTTCGTCGTTCAATCGGTCGGCCGCATGTGATTTCATTTCTTCCGCTGCCTTGCCGAATACACTGCAAACGGTCAAAGCCCAATAACGTGTCAACGGACTGGGGGTCCTGAGGGCGCGCATCAGGGTTGGTTTGGCTTGCTCGAAGGTTTGGGTTGCCAGGAGATTGATTTTGAGCAGTTGTTTGATTTCCCGCGCGTGGGCCTTTCCATAAGCGATTCCGTCGTTCAAGGCATTTTGAGCCATGTAACTTTCCGGATACATGCTCAGATCATGAATGGAATCCATTTTTTCAAACAAGCGATCCCGCATCATTTCCAATACCGCTTTGTGGGCGGGATCATTTGCCAGGTTCTTGATTTCATTGGGATCTTTCCGCAAGTCGAAAAGCATCTCGGCCGGTTTGCTTTGGAAGAAAGCTGATTGTGTCTCGTTGAGTTCGCCTTTCAGAAACAGCTTGCGCCATTCAGCATAAGCCAGCATGCGGTAGCGGTAATTGTTCTGGAGTCCGTCCGGGTAAAATGCCTGAAAATTGCGAATGTATTTGAAGTGGCCTTTTCGGATGGATCGACACAAATCATATTTCTCATCCATTCGATCCGCATAGCCGAAGGTTTCGTCCCGGTGCTCGAGTGCGGCAGGTGTGATGTCGGGGCCTAGGAAAGGGGAGCCGTCCAGCGCACCCGGCACCCGCAGTCCGGCCAGGTGCAGCAGGGTCGGGCCGAAATCGATGAAGCTGACGAACGCATCCAGTTTGGATCCGATCTCCAGGGGGATTTCGGAACGCCATTTTTCGGGGATCCGAATGACCAGTGGGACTTGCAGGCCCGATTCGTAGAGGTAACCTTTTCCGCGCGGCAGCACACCGCCGTGATCTCCAAAGTAGAAAATAAACGTATTGTCCATCAAGCCATCGGCTTCCAATTGACCGATGAGTCTGCCAATTTGCTGGTCAACTTGTTCGATGCGGTCGAAGTAGCGTGCCTGCGTGAAACGGAAGGTTGGTGTGTCCGGGTGGTAGGGTGCGACATAGACATCGTTGGCCGGAGTTTTGGGAATGTCATTGGTAAAGGCCTCCTTGGGGAAGTGCAGGGAACTTTCATGCGTGGTGGTGAAGGTTTGCATGTGGAAGAAGGGGGTTTCCTTTGATGGACGTTTGCGCCAGGAAGCGTTTCTGGAAGATTCATCCCAGACGCCATCCCCTTCCACCACATTGTAATCCTTCTTGCTGTTGTTGGAAGTGTAGTAGCCTGCCTGCCTGAGATAAGCCGGCCACATTTTGACTCCATCGGGAAGGTGGGCGAGGGTGTTTTTGCGATGGTATTGAAACCCCGCTTTGGGGGCGAGGATACCGGTCATCAGGGTCGTGCGAGCCACTGAACAAACGGGAGCGTTTGAGAACGCGTGTTTGAACAAAAGCCCTTCTTTTGCCAGCGCTTCGATGGCCGGGGTTTTTCCGTATTCGGAGCCGTAAAGCTCCAGGTAGTGTTTGGAGTTGTCCTCTGAAAGTATGAAAACGAAATTGGGCTTGTCCTCACCCGCGTTCGCTATCGAAGTGGAAAGTGGCGTCATGAAAGCGAGGGCGAGCAATGCCACTGTCCATGCTGAGACCGTTCGTATGTGTCTTGAAAGGTGCATGCGGGCATTAGACCTTCAATTCACCTCATTGGCAATACTCCGGCTCGGTTTTTGTAGGGCGCAGTTCAAAAATCAACAATCCATAACCGGAGGGGTAAGCTCCGTCTTACACCTACTCCAAACCTCAGTGCTTTGGAACCCTTTTCAAGCTGCAATGGAATTACCGCAGTCATTCGATGAACGACAGTCTCCCCGCGTTCCATTTCTTTTGCTCAGAAACGTTTTCAAGGGGTAAGTTTGGGGAGAGTCCCGCATGCGGGATCTTCCCGCCATTGTCTAAAAAAGGAACTGCGTGGCGCAGTTTTCGAAATGCGCCTAAACGGAAGGCGGGACCTGCCTCCTTGCAGGTCCCGCCTCGTGTGGCTTGGCTTGTGTTGCTGTGTGGTGTGGGTTATTGATTGTATCGATGGCATACCCCCAGGCCGTGTTCATCCCCTTTGCCTTTTCCGTTCCCTTTTCCCTTGCCTTGACCGTCGCCATTTCCATTTCCCCGCCCCTGGTTGGGGTGTTTTGTGCCAATTCCGTTTTCCTGGCCTTTCCCTTTTCCTTTCCCGGTGCCGAGCGGGGTTCCTGTTCCTGATGTGCCGGATTGGGACGGATTCAGGGCATGTTTGCTCGCCCATTCAATGGCTTTCTTATATGGCGGAAAGCTTTGTTGGGCAGTGGATTTGATCCATGACGCATGCGTTGGTGCCGCTTTTGTCAAGTTGCGAACCACAAAAGGGAGCACTTGTGGGTGTGATTGGGCGATGGCTCCCACGAGTTCCTGGATGCAAGCCTGCTTATCTACAGCGTGTTTCAGGATTTTTGTGGCTTCCACCGGGATTTCGGCCACTTTGCATTTCCGCAGCGCGGCATGGGGTGATTTTCCGGATCGTGACGGAGGATCCGCCAGGGCGGTGGATGCTCCGATGAGTATGGATATCGAACAGACGTGGACACGCCAGTCCATTCGACGTAGAACGTCGTTATAGTATTGTTTCATTTTTTCCTCCTTGTTGGTGTCAAAAACAAAGAAACAGGGGATATTTCTCGTTATTAACGTCGTAAATCCACTCAAATATATGAAAATAAATCAAGGAAAAAAGGCGGATTTTCGATGTAATAAATCAAAGTAAAAAAAGAGCAGAGGGTTGGGGATGGCGAGCGTTGTTTAGCCTGTTTATCATCAGTCGTTTGTTATTTCGCGCCAAACGGCAGATTCCTAACCGCAGCATTTTTCTGAAGTCACCAAAGTTGTTTTGACTCAAAGCGTGCCAAGACGCTTTGCGGCGCATTTTACGCTTGCCGAAAGGGGGGCGGCCTTTTCAACTGGTTCGCATGAACCGTTTTTTCATTCTCTTGATGTTTGCTATTGTAGTGTGTCCGAATCTGAATGCACGTGAGGCAAAGGAATATGACAAGGACGTTAATTATGACGAGGAACGGATCCCTGATTATGACCTGCCCCCTCTTTTGGTTTCCTCCATGGGGAAACCCATCACCACCCCCGATGAATGGTTTTCAATTCGCCGGCCTGAAATTCTCTCTCTTTTTGCGAACGTGGTTTATGGGAAAGTGCCCGAACCAGCATATCCCGTGAATGTCCGGTTCGAGGTGGTGAAAACCGATCCACAGTTCATGGGGGGGAAAGCCACTCGCAAGGATGTGAAGATTCATTTGGAAAATGAAAATGGGAGCATCGCCATGCATTTTCTGGTGTTCTCCCCGAACAATGCCAAGAAACCGGCTCCCGCTTTTTTCAAGCATAGCTTCAATAATACCCAGTCGGATGACTTCGACGCGTCGACTTCAAGACCGGGTTTACTGAAAAATGGCTGGCCGTTGGGGGAGATGTTTGATCGGGGATATGGCTTTTGTGCGGTTTATCAGCAGGATCTGGTCAAACACAATGAAGTGGAGTTTTTGAACAGCATTCACAAATTGTTTTATCCAAAGGGACAGAGTTTTCCCAAAGCACACGAGTGGGGCGTGCTTTCGGTGTGTGCCTGGGGCGCCAGTCGGGGGATGGATTATCTGGAAACCGACCCGGATATCGATCACACACGCATCGCCATCATGGGACATTCCAAGATGGGCAAGGCTACCTTGTGGACAGCCGCCCAGGATGAGCGGTTTGCGCTGGCGATTTCCGCCCAATCCGGTTGTGCCGGGGCGGCTTTGTGGCGTCGGAAGTCCGGTGAAACACTCAAGAAAATGGTGACGCGCTTTCCTTATTGGCTTTGCCGCAATGCCTGGAAATTCGTTGAGCAGGAGGATGATCTGCCCGTCGATCAACACATGCTGCTGGCCTGCATCGCCCCCAGGCCGGTTTATGTTCACAGCGCCACCGAGGATACGTGGGCGGATTCCAGAGGGGAGTATCTTTCCGCATATCACGCCAGTGAGGTGTATCGTTTGTTGGGGAAAAAAGGGTTGGAGTCGCCAGATTCCCCTGAAATCCGTCAGCCGATTCAGGATTCCGATGTGGGCTACCATGTTCGTGAAGGCGGGCATTCCATCGAAATGTATGACTGGTTGCAGTTTCTGAAATTCGCCGACCACCATTTGAAGCCGTGAGGGTTGTGGTTGGGGCGGCTTTATAAGAGGCAAAGCACTATTTATCTGATTAGTGTAACATTTTTGTTACTCTAGGAGGTTTTGAGTTGTCTACTGGTCTTGGTATTTTACCCAAGGAGATATTGCTCCAACCAAAACAAAAAAGTTATGCATTGGACTAGAAGAAATACACTGTACGTTATCGTTTTGGCTGCAATGACAGTCAGTCACTGGAACATGTCTGCCCGGAGTTTTCGTGTGGGGCAGATGCCCAACGGAAATATTAACCGCTGTGCTAATTGCCATGTCAGGTCGAGTGGTGGTGGACCTCGAAATGCCTTTGGTCAGGCTGTTGAAGCCATTACAGGGCGGGGGAGCAGTCCATTTTGGACTGCAGCATTGGCTGCCTTGGACTCGGATGGTGACGGAGTAACGAACGGCATGGAACTGGGGGATCCTCAGGGGCTTGGTTCCAGTATTCAAGACACACAAATAACGAATCCCGGAGATCCCAACAGCTTCCCTGAAATCGTGGAACCCGAACCGGAACCGGAACCCGAGCCGGTATCCACCACATTGAATATCGCTGCAGATGGCAAAAATCTGACCCTTACCTGGGAAGAGGGCGGTGTGTTGGAAGCATCAGCCAGCCCACAAGGGCCTTGGGAAGCCGTGGATGGCGCCAGCAGTCCTCATGAAGTGGTTGCAGATGGAGACATGCATTTTTACCGGGTGGGAGATGGATCTGGCGGGCAGACCTTTACACTGCGCTTGGCTCCGGCTCCCGGAGTGACCAGTGGTGGTTCCGGATCCGGGACCATCTCCATTGATGGGAATCAGCTGTCCATTCATGTTCGTTATAGCGGTTTGACAGGGAATTTCTCTGCTGCTCACCTGCATGGTCCGGCAGATGTCGGAGGGAGTGCCGGCGTGCTTTTCGCTGTAGACGGAGATGAATTGCATCAAGCCGACGGAACTCACGCCGGAGCGTTTATAGGCAGTGGGGAAGTATCGGATGATACGATCGAGGCTTTGTTGGGTGGTAAGGCTTACTTGAATGTTCATTCTTCCGCCAGCCCGGGAGGAGAGATCCGCGCTCACATTCTTCCTTGATCCACAAAAAAGAGCGCGACGGGCAGTCGCACTCTTTTAAATCTTTTCAAAGCTTCGAGGTTGCAAGCCTCGGAGCTTTTTTTATTAGTATTGAACTCTGACGCCGTATTCCTTGAGTTTTTCAACCTGGCTTTTGCGGATACGATTTCCTTTGAGATAGGCTTTCAGGAAGGGGGCAAAGCGTTTCTCGCCTTCGGAGTCGGCGCGAGCCATGGAAATCAAGGGGCTGATGTCCTGAATCTGGTTGTACTCCAGGAAAAGAAAATTCAGGTTGCGCAACCCATCCAATGGGACGAGGTCGTAGAGTTTGTTGCCGTCCAGAGAAAGCGAGCTGAGCCATTTCAGATTGTTGATGCCTTCGATGGATTCGATCTTGTTCACACTCAAATGGAGTGATGCGAGTTTGGGCAGGTTGAGGATCGGGTAGATGTATTCGATCTGGTTGTAGCCCAGGTAAAGAGCCGACATGTTTTTCAATCCCGCCAACGGTTTGAGGTCTTTCACCTTGTTGTGGGAGAGTTCGATGTATTGCAGGGCTGGAACGCTTTCCAGTGCCGAAATATCGGAGATATCATTATTGGAAAGGTCCAGTGATTGAAGGCGCTTGAGTCCTTTCAACGGGGAAATGTCAGTGATTTGATTTCCTGCAAGGTCCAACAGCGCGAGGCTCTTGCAGTGTTCCAGTCCTGTCAGGTCACGAATTCCTTTGCCGCGGCCTTTGATGGTGGAGACATCCACGAGGTCATCGGCCGTGATGGGTTCGGTGGTGTTCCGTTTTTCATAGACGGAGTGGCGTACCACCTCTTCCAGATTCTTGTCTGGAAACACCGATACGGCCGGCGCTTTTTCCTCTTTTTTGGCAGCTTCCGCTTCCTGAGCCTGAATCCCGTTGATCGACACCATCCCGACCAGGAGGGCCAAGAACCACGCATTTAAACCTTTAGACCTCATATTGCTTCTATGACTATTTGTTTGGAATCAGCCCTGATTAAAACCGGAAGGAAGGGTGGGAAGCAATCCCTTTCCGTTGAAAAAAATGTGTCATCTTTGGTTTGGCCATGCCATCAAATGGTTGATCGCTCACATCTCGCTTGGCAAACGGGCCTTCTCGACTAATATCTCTCCTGTTCACTAGCTCAACCGCAACAAAAGATCGGTATGAATCAAATTTTTTCTTTGAAATGGACGGTAGCATTGGGATTGGCCGTCGGAATGGGGGCAACAAGTTTGCTGGCTGTCAATGAAGGCGTTGTGCCCGAAAAGATTCCGGGCGCCAAACAACGGAATGTTATTTTCATTCTAGCCGACGATCATCGTTATGACGCGATGGGTTTCATGGGGCATCCCTTTCTGGAAACGCCCCATATGGATGCGATTGCACGAAATGGCGTTCATCTGAAAAACGCTTTCGTCACAACATCGCTGTGTTCGCCAAGCCGTGCATCGATCCTGACCGGTCTCTACACGCACAAGCATCGTGTGATTGACAACAACCGTCTGGTGCCTGATGGGACCAAGTTCTTTCCCGAGTGGCTTCAAAAGGCAGGCTATCAGACCGGATTTATCGGAAAGTGGCACATGGGCGGTGAGACGGATGCCCCTCGTCCCGGGTTTGATTATTGGGTCAGTTTTCGAGGACAGGGCCATTACATGCCTCCCGGGCCGAACTACACATTGAACGTGAATGGTGAGCGCGTGAAGCAGAAGGGATACATCACCGATGAACTGACCGATTATGCCGTGGATTTTCTTGAAGAGCAGAAGAATGCCGACAAGCCCTTCTTTCTTTACCTTTCCCATAAAGCGGTGCATGCCAACTTTTCTCCGGCAGAACGTCATGCGGGGCGTTATACGGATTCGCCCTGGGAGAAACCCGCAAGCGAAGCCAACAGCGATGCCAATTACGATGGCAAACCTCGGTGGTTACGTGACCAACGCAACAGCTGGCACGGTGTGGATTTCCCATATCACAGCGAACTGGATGTGGAGCAATATTACAAACGATATTGCGAAGCCTTGCTGGCGGTGGACGACAGCATTGGGCGTGTGATGGGGCAACTCAAGACGATGGGCATTTACGAGGAAACGCTGGTGATCTACATGGGAGACAATGGGTTCATGTTTGGAGAACATGGTTTGATTGACAAGCGTGTCGCCTACGAAACTTCGATCCGTGTGCCCATGATCATGCAGTGCCCGGACCTTTTCAAAGGTAACACCGTGGTGGACCAGGTGGTGGCCAACATCGATATCGGCCCCACCGTCATGGAAGCAGCCGGACTCAAAACGCCTTCCCATATGGACGGACAGAGTTTTATCGGAATCTCGCAGGGGAAAGAGATGAAGTGGCGTGATTACTTTTTGTATGTTTACTACTGGGAAAAGAACTTTCCACAATCACCTACCGTTTTTTCACTGCGTGGCGACCAATACAAATACATCACCTACTACGGGCTTTGGGATACGGATGAGCTGTATGACATCAAGAATGATCCGGGTGAAACAAAGAACCTGATTGCGGATCCGCAGTTCCGTCAGGTTGCGCGGCAGTTTGAAAATCAATTGTACACGATGCTGGACGATCAGGGCGGGATGTACATTCCACTGAACCAACCTCGCGGAGGCTCACAGAACAAACGACTTTCGACACGAGGAGGAAATAATGCATCCAATTTTCCGTCACACTTGGTTGTTGGAGATCCAATCAACCGGAATGCCCAATAAAAGGGATGAACATCAAACGATTGAGTAGCATATGGACGTTTTGATCATAGCGTTGTTGGCCGGTTTTGGTTTTATAGCGGCCTATCACACTTACGGCCGCTGGTTGGGGCACAAGATTTTTGCTCTTTCCGCCAAAGCCGTTTGCCCATCCTGCAAGCTGGAGGATGGTGTGGATTACGTTCCCACCTCCAAAGGTGTCGTATTTGGGCATCACTTCACTTCCATTGCCGGAACCGGTCCGATTGTCGGGCCCGCCATTGCCGTGATGTGGGGATGGGTGCCGGCGCTGCTTTGGGTGGTGCTGGGGTCCATTTTCATTGGAGCGGTGCATGACTTCGGCGCCTTGGTGGTCAGTTTGCGGAACAATGGGCAGACCGTGGGGGATATTGCCGGTCGGGTGATGAACCGGCGTGTGCGCTTGCTTTTCCTGTTTGTGTTGTTCATGGCTTTGACCATTGTGCTGGCCATTTTCGGTTTGGTGATTGCATCGGTGTTCAAGATGTATCCCGCCGCGATTTTCCCATGCCTGGTTCAGATTCCGTTGGCAGTCATGATTGGCGTGTGGTTGCACCGAAAAGGAATGAACCTTTTCCTTCCTTCCTTGATAGCCTTGGGGATCATGTATCTGACCGTTATTTTTGGAGACATAGGATTTCTGAAACAATTTAATGCCTTCATGCAATCCCGGACGGTTTTCACGTGGGTGGTCATTTTGCTGGTGTATTCCTACATCGCCTCAGTGTTGCCGGTATGGACACTCCTGCAGCCCAGAGATTACATCAACTCGCTCCAACTGATTTCAGCCTTGGGATTGATCGTCGCCGGATTGTTTGGAGCGGCTTTGATGGGGGGGGCACCCGTGCCGGGAGGAACCGAACGTCCGACGCTTGAGATCATTGCCCCCGCCTTGAACTGGGCGCCCGAGGGAGCTCCGTTTATCTTTCCATTTTTGTTCATCACGATTGCATGCGGGGCCATCAGTGGCTTCCATTGCCTCGTCAGCAGTGGCACCAGCAGCAAGCAAATCCGAAACGAGCCAGACGCCAGGTTTGTGGGTTACGGCAGCATGCTCACCGAGGGTTTTCTGGCAACGCTGGTGATCCTGGCCTGCACCGCCGGATTAGGTCTCGGGGCGGATGTGAAAGGTGAGTTTCTCACCGGCGAAAATGCCTGGGCCGCTCGTTACGCTTCCTGGGGCGCTGCGGGTGCGCTTGGAGCCAAAGTGGCGGCGTTTGTGGATGGTTCCGCGAATTTCTTGAAATCCATCGGTATTCCCGCCCACGTGTCTTTGGCTTTGATGGGAGTATTGGTAGCTTCATTTGCCGGTACCACGTTGGATACGGCCTGCCGACTTCAACGTTACGTGATTCAAGAGCTGGCGGGTACGTTCCAAAGCCAGGACGGCTCCAGGTCAAATCCTCTGGGCTTTTTAACCAATAAACATGGAGCGACTTTGTTTGCCATCGTGATTGCGGCACTGGTTGCCACCGCTCCGGCTCCCGGGCAGGCCGATTGGTCACTCGCCACGGCAGGTAAAGGAGGCATGATCCTTTGGCCGCTTTTTGGCGCGACCAATCAACTTTTGGCTGGCCTGGCCTTTCTGGTCATCACTTTTCATTTGTGGCGCCGAGGAAAGCCCATTTGGTTTCTGGTGTTCCCGATGGTTTTCATGTTGATCATGCCCATGTGGGCCATGCTGGTTCAGCTGTTTCTCGGAAGCGGAGGTGCTCCAAGCTGGATCCAGAGCGGTAACTGGATTGTGGTGTTTGTGGGGCTGGCGACCATTGCCCTGGAAATCTGGATGTTGATCGAGGCCGCCATGATGTTTCCCAAAGCCAAGGGGATTCTGGAAAAGCATGCCCTGGATCAAATCGAAACCGCACCAGCGAAGTCCACTTCCTGATCCTTCATGCCACTTCATCGCATAGGACTTTTTGGAGGCACGTTTGATCCGGTACACCGCGGGCACCTGCTGGTGGCCAGGGCTGCCATGGAGGAGGCCAGCCTGGATCGTCTTTTTTTTATTCCAGCCGCGCGGTCGCCTTTCAAAGAATCCCAGCAACCTAGCGCGGGAACGGACCGGGTCCGTTGGCTGAGATTGGCATTGGCTGGTGAATCGTGTTATGAAATCGACGAACGTGAGTTGGAGCGCGGTGGGATTTCCTACGCCATCGACACCGTCCATGCTTATCAACAACAGTTTCCAGAGGCACAATTGTGCTATCTGATAGGGGCAGATCATCTCGAAAAGCTTCATCAATGGCGGGACGCAGCCAAATTGGCTGATGCACTCGAGTTCCTGGTGGTGCCCAGACCCGGGGAGATTGAGAAGGCGGTCCCTTCTCCGTTCAGGGGAGCGTTTTTATCGGGATTTCCCTGTTCGATTGCCGCCTCGAAGATCCGTGAACGGGTCCGATCCGGTCAATCGATCACCGAACTGGTTCCTTCATTTGTTGAACAGGATATTGTCAACCGGGGGATTTACCTATAGGAATAGACTTTTGGCAGTTCGACTGCCTTGTTTGCATCATGGATTCCAAACGACTCGCTCAATTGTGCTGCGCCTATGCGGATGACCGCAAAGCCGAAAACCCGGTGATTCTCGATCTCCGGGAAATATCTTCCATTACGGACTTTTTCATCATCCTCACGGGTGGCAGCTCGCCGCACCTTCGCGCCATCGCCGAAGAGGTCACCGACAAAATCCGTCAGGATCATGACATCCGTCCACGTCAAATGGACGGGAAAGGTTCCGGAAACTGGGTGGTGATTGATTATTACGACGTCATCGTCCATGTAATGAGTGAGGACATGCGAAATCGCTATAACCTTGAGGGACTCTGGGGTGACGCGCCACGTGTCAAACCAAGAAAACCTCGCGGAATGGGGCCTGTGAGAAAAAATGCGGTGACCAAGAACTAAAGTGTCCTGACAGTTGGTGGAAATGCCGGGGATCAGGCCTGCCCACCAAAGCTGACGTAATCGTCCAGATCAAGCAGGTCGAACCAGGTCATGATGTCCATGCGTTGAGGGGCTGCTTTTGCGTGTATTTCGTTGAAATACTTGCGGGACTCTACATCCAGTGGGGCGCGCTGTTCTTCCAGAGCAGACCAATTGGCAATCTCCGCAGCGGTTCGTTTAAGCGTGGAAGATTTCATGATCCAGCCAAGCACTTGTCCGTCTGATTTACCGCAAGCGAGCTGATTCATCAGTGTGTTGGCGTTGATGCCCACAAACTCAAAGAAGCGCCGATCCATGGGGCAATTATAGTGGTAAGCCCCGTTTTTAGCGGCAATGGTGGCTCTTCCTTTATCCAGCATCCTGGGCAAAATGACAAAACCCCCCAGCCGAACACGCGGGCTGCGTGGCGGGGCAATCGTAAGATCTGGACCTGTAATAACCATGAAAAATCCGTATTTCCCCTTTTTGATGGGGTAATTTGGACAACGGACGCAAGGAAAAAGTCACTTTTCTCGTCAGGCGACCCCGGGGATTAAATCAGTTTGGACTGTGATTTCTCCTTTTCAATCAGGTCCCCGAAGCTCACCGCTTCAAATTTTCGGCGCTCAATAATCTCCTTATCGACATCGGGATCGTAAGGAACAGGGTAGTCGCCATTGTAGCAGGCCATGCAGAATGCTTCGCGAGGCTGGCCGGTTGATTGCACCATGCCTTCTTCGCTCAGATACCCGACACTGTCTGCGTCCAAATATTTTTTGATATCCTCAACCGATGAGGTGGCGGCCAGGAGCTTGTTGCGATCCGGGAAGTCGATGCCATAAACACAGGAGTATTTATGCGGCGGACAACTGATCAGCACATGTACTTCTTTGGCTCCCGCTTCCTTGAGGGTCTTGATGCGGCTTTGGCTGGTGGTGCCGCGCACGATGGAATCATCCACGATGATGACTTTCTTACCTTCGACCAAACCTGATACAAGGTTCAGCTTGACCCGAACATTCAGACTGCGTGTGACTTGGGATGGTTGAAGGAAGCTGCGTCCCACGTAGTGATTGCGGACAAAAGCCATATGATATGGAATCCCGGATTCCAGAGAATATCCCAGGGCTGCGTAATTACCACTATCCGGCACCGGAACCACCATGTCCGCGTCGATCTTGTGCTCGCGGGCCAGGTGTTTGCCCATTTCGATACGGGATTTGTAAACTTCCATCCCGGAAATCTTGCTGTCGGGACGTGCAAAGTAGACGTATTCGAATACGCAGAAAGCTCGCTTCTTTTGGGCAGGGAAAGCATCGATACTCCTTAAACCGTTCTTATCGATGATGACCACTTCACCGGGCCTGACATCACGGACAAACTCGGCCTTGATGAGATCAAATGCACAGGTTTCGCTGGAGAGCACCCATTTGCCGTCCACTTTGCCAAGACTCAGAGGTCTGAATCCGTGTGGATCCCGCACCCCGATCATTTCCTTCTCCGTCATCATCACCAGGGAATAGGCTCCCTGGATCTTGCGAATGGCGTCCAGCAGAGGATTGGCATCCGGTGATTCGGATGGTCGCGCCAGCAGGTGAAGGATGATTTCGCTGTCGACCGTGGTTTGAAAGATGTTTCCGCCTGCTTCGAGCTCGTCGCGGAGTTCGGAGGCGTTGGTGAGATTTCCATTGTGCGCGATGGCGATTTTGCCCCGGTTGCAATCGACAATCATGGGCTGGGCATTCAACGCATGGGAGGCTCCCGTCGTGGAATAGCGTGTATGACCGATGGCGTTTTCTCCCATGAGATTGCTTAAGGCGTTGCCCTTGAATACCTGGGGGACGAGACCCATGTCACGGTGGGAATGGAATTCGCTGCCATCGCAGGTGACGATACCGGCGCTTTCCTGGCCCCTGTGTTGGAGCGCGTAGAGTCCATAATATGAGATTTCTGCCGCGTTCGGATGCCCGAAAACGCCAAATACCCCGCAATAATGCTTGGGATAATCCTGCATGCCTTTCACCGAGCGCAAGCCTGTCCGATTATGACCCGTTTTGTCAAACGACTTGTCACAATAACGACATTTTTGATGATGCGTCCCTACCAACGCCGGTCGCTTCGCTCCGGTAGGGCCTCCCGATACATCGGAATCCCAGGCATTATTGAAAACGATTGCCGGTCAATCCTTGCTGTTTGGCATATTCGACCAATTCGGAAGCGTTTTGGAAATTGAGTCTGTGCATGATGCGGTAGCGGTAGGTTTCTACCGAACGCGGGCTGAGCCCCAGTTTTTCGGCGATCTGTTTGCTGGTCAATCCTTCTCCTACAAGAGCCACAACGCGTTGTTCTTTTGGACTCAAAAACTTCACAAAAGATCGGTCATCCTGTTCGAGTTCGGTCAGGTTCCGGTGCAGCAGGGCGGTGAAGTAGGTATGTCCGGAAGCGATCTCGACCATGGCTTCCTCAAAAATCTCCAGCGGTTGATCTTTTTCCACGTATCCATGCACCCCTATTTCCTGAAGTTGATGAAGTGTGTAGGGATCTTTCAGGTTGGTCAGGACCAGAATGCGTGTTTCCGGCATGGACGAGAGCACTTTGCGTGAAAGTTCGATGCCGTCCATGCCCGGTAAATGCAAATCTGTGACCAAAAGATGGGGATGATGCTTTTCACAGAGTCGAAAACCTTCCGCTCCGTCCTCGGCATCTCCTTTCAGATCGAATTGATCATCCAATTGAATGCTCTTGCACAGGACGTTTCTGAGCAGGGCCTGATCTTCAACCAGGACCGTGCTCCAGGGCGTTTGTTGTTTGATATCTGTCATGTTGCTTTGGATGATTCGTGGTTTGCGGAGGGCGTGTCATCATTGAAACCTTCGGGAGTCCATTGCATGGGGATTTCCAGTCGAAAGGTGGATCCTTTGCCTGGTTGTGTTTGGACGCTGAGGTCGCCTCCCATGCGGTGTGCGAGTTTTTGAGACAGAACGAGGCCAAATCCCGCTCCTGTTTTGCCCACATCGGTGGGATCGCGTGGTTTGTCAGGAAGCTGAAACAGGGCAGCGACCTGTGATTCGGTCATGCCTTCTCCTTTGTCCCGCACCTCAATGTGCATTTTGTTTTTGATGGGTTCGCAGTGAAGCAGAACTTCTCCGCCTTTTTGGCTATGACGAATGGCATTGGACAGCAGGTTGCGGAGAATGGTGCGCAACATCTCGATGTCGTTTACGAATGTTGGATGTTTCTCAACCTGAGTGATCAGCTTCACTTCCTGTTCCTGGGCCGAGGAGGCAAAAAGGGTGGTTACTTGATGCGTGACCCGTTCCAAATCGATCCGCCCGGGAAAATAGGGCAGTTGACCGGTCTGAAGCCTTGCCCAGTTCAGTAGATTGTCCAACAGTTCGGTCAGATTTTTGCTGGTGGGCTGGATCTCTCCCGCGAACTTTCGGATTTCATCAGGCGTAAAGGAATCGGGATGCTTCATCAGGAGACCGCTGAGATTACTGACCCCGGACAAGGGGGCCCGCAAGTCATGCGAGATGATGGCGAGGAGTCGGTCTTTTCTTTGGTTTGCTTCGTCGAGCAACTGGTTGCGATCCGTCAAGGTGGCTTCCGCTTTTCGGCGTCGTTGCATTTCGCTGAGCACGATCAGTGTGAACAGGACGATCAACAATCCGGCTCCGATGGAATTCCGGGAAATGGATCGGATGGTGGACTCGATGGTTTCGGGAAACTCGCGTGAAAGCAAAAACTCAATGCGCACGGATTCTTGATCCCCCGGATTCGTCAATGTCGAGAAAGCCAATGACTTTGTTGTCCCATCATCGGAGGTCACCAGTTCCGCCCAAAGGCTGACATTTTGCTCCAGGATGGCCGAAGCAAGCGGCGAAGTGAATTCCCTGCGACCACCACCGGGGCCTCCTCTCGGCCCCCCGGGGCCTCCTCCGCGTCTGGGGCGTTCGAATCCGTCGAATGGGGGAGGTCTTCGACGGTCCTCACGGTCTCTCGGCTCTTCAAGATTCGTTGATTCCGACAGATCCCAGGATGTCATGATGTCGGTCAGTTGCGATGCGGTTG
>Ga0255767_1000067_pt1 | contig 81772 bp, 76 predicted proteins | sample 071ome_24_FD_179967 | JGI IMG/M metagenome (GOLD analysis project Ga0255767, IMG submission 179967) | Coastal salt marsh microbial communities from the Groves Creek Marsh, Skidaway Island, Georgia - 071402CT metaG (version 2) | ecosystem: Environmental > Aquatic > Marine > Intertidal zone > Salt...
CCGCCGCCGACCAGATAGCTCTCCAGCTTGGTCATGTTGACGCCGTTGGTGGCGAAGCCACCCAAGGATTTATAAAGCGCCGCCGGCACGTTGCGCACCCGAAAGATGAAACTGGTCATCAGCTCGCCGTCACCAGGGCTGACCGCGACCGGCTCCGGCGACATCAACAGAAAGCGCGTCGTATTGTGTTCCGCATCCTCGATATTCGCCGCCAGGGAGTCGAGGCCGTAGATTTCGCCGGCCAGACCGGTGGCGATGGCGGCGTGTTGTTTTTCCCCACGCTCGGCGATGTCCCGTGCGGCGGCGGCCGTATCCACGTGGACGACCGGCGTAATCCCGTGGTCCTGAATGAAATTCCGGCACTGGTTCAACGCATGCACATGGCTATGTACATGGGTCAGTTCGTCAAGTTTCGCGCCCTTCACGGCCAACAAATGATGCTCCACCCGCTGAAAATGTTCGCCGATGATGAACAGGCCTGATTCGGGCAACAGATGGTGGATGTCCGCCACCCGGCCGGCCACCGAATTATCGATGGGAATCATGGCGAACGCCGCCTTGCCGTCCCGGACTGCGGCGAACGTATCCTCGAACGACGTGCAGGGCAGGGTTTCCATGCCGGGCCTTACGGTCCGGCAGGCGATGTCGGAATTTGCGCCTGTTTCACCTTGAAAGGCGATGATGTTCGAGCTGTCGGTCATGTAAATTTGGTCCGTATCAGAGAGACTTATGAAAATTTAGGCTTGAAACGTTGGTTCCTATATACATTTTATGACGCTTCATCTATACCCTGATCACCGAAACCCGGAAATCGGGCGTCGAATCGAGATTCAAGAGCACAATCGCGCGGGCGCGCGAAATTACGTAAAGAGGGCCGTCCCATGTGGAGTATGAACACCAATAAATATCTTGGCGGACTGGTTGTTGTCGCCTGGATGCTGTTTGTCATCGATGTTGTTGGCGACAAGATTATTCCGCCGATGGAACCCGTTGCTTCGGCTGAGGCCGCCGCCGCTGCGCCGTCTGCCGCGCCCGCCGCAAAGGCCGAACCGGAGCAGCCCCTGCCAGTCCTATTGGCTAGCGTCAGCGCAGATAAGGGCGCCAAAGTCGCCAAGAAATGTGTGTCCTGCCATACGTTTGAGAAAGACGGTAAAAATAAAGTCGGCCCGAATCTCTATGGGGTGGTCGGTGGTGACCGAGGGGCGAAAGCCGGCTTTAATTTTTCCGGCGCCCTCAAGGATATGGGTGGCAAATGGTCCTATGCCGATCTGGATGCGTTCCTGAAGAAGCCGAAGGATTTCGTTAAGGGCACCAAGATGTCCTTCGCCGGTCTCCGTAGTGGCAGCGATCGCGCCGCGGTCATCCTCTATATGCGGTCTTTTGCGGACTCGCCTGCCGCGCTGCCGCAATAATCTGATTGTCTCCCCCTAACCTTAGGGAGCTTCGCGCGCTGGCCGAACGGCTGGCGGATACGGCGCGCCCCATCATCCGGGGGTATTTCCGCGCCGACGCGCAACTGACCTTCAAGGCCGATCAAAGTCCGGTGACCGCCGCCGATACGGAGGCGGAGGCCGCTATGCGCGCCGTTATCGAAACGGCACAACCGGATCATGGCATTCTCGGCGAGGAACAGGCAGGGGTTCGCGAAGATGCGGACTACTTGTGGGTGCTTGATCCCATCGACGGCACTAAGAACTTCGCCTCCGGCTCCTATCAATTTGGCACCCTGATTGCGCTGGTTCACCAGGGAAGACCGGTTATCGGGGTGATCGATCAACCCATCCTCGATGAACGCTGGATCGGCATCACAGGTGAGGCGACCCAATTTAATGGCGAATCGGCATCAACACGCGGATGCGCCACCCTCCGCGACGCCTGGATGTATTCCACCACGCCGGCCATGTTCGACGGCGCAAACGAAGCCCGGTTTAAAAACCTGTCGGGCAGCGTCAAACACGCCCTATTCGGTACGGATTGCTACGGCTACGGCCTGTTGGCCAGCGGCCATACCGATATTATTTGCGAGGCGCAGATGAACCCGTGGGACTATATGGCGCATATCCCGATTATCGAAGGCGCCGGCGGCATAATCACCGACTGGTCGGGTGCGCCGTTAACGTTAAAATCAGACGGAACAGTGCTGGCAGCCGGCGATGCGGATATCCATGCGGCGGCGGTTCAAGCTCTAAACGGCTAATATTCCGCTCACGACCGGGTGAGTGTTCGATTTCTTGGCGTTTCAGGGGTTGAACCGGCGGCGCTGTAGACCACAATAATAGACAAAGATGATAGCGCTAATTCGGCTAGGGAGACCGCTCATGGAGCGACAACATAAACTTGGTTCGTTATTTGTGGCAGTCCTGACCGCCACGGCGATGCTGGCAGGGTCTGTTGCCTATGCCCAGGATGTAAAACCCCGCCACGGCGTCGCCATGCACGGCGAGCCGAAATACGGTCCGGACTTCAAGCATTTCGATTACGTCAACCCGAACGCGCCCAAAGGCGGAAATTTACGGCTTCATGCCCTGCAGACGTTCAGCACGTTTAACCCCTTTGTCCTGAAAGGGGATACGGCAGTGGGTTTGAATGACGTCTTCGAAACGCTGATGGTCGGCCCCGAGGATGAGGCCTTTACCGAATACGGCCTGCTGGCGGAATCCATTGAAATGCCAGAGGATCGGAGTTGGGTTGCGTTCACGCTCCGCAAAGAGGCCCGTTGGCATGACGGCAAACCGGTGACCGTGGAAGACGTTCTCTGGAGTTTGGAAACACTGAAGACCAAAGGCCGTCCGTTCTACCGGTTCTACTACCGGGATGTGACCAAGGCGGAGAAGATCGGGGAACGGAAAGTCAAGTTCACGTTTGGCAAAAGTATTAACCGCGAACTGCCGTTGATCATGGGTCAGTTGACGGTCCTGCCAAAACACTATTGGGAGGGCCGGGATTTCGAAGCCACCACGCTGGACCCGCCGCTTGGTTCCGGCCCGTATAAAATCAAATCCTTCGAGCCCGGCCGGTCCATCACTTATGAGCGGGTGAAGGACTATTGGGGCGAGAACATCCCGGTGAATGTGGGCCGCCACAATGTCGATGAAATCCGGTACGACTATTACCGCGACGCGACCGTGGCCCTGGAGGCCTTCAAGGCCGGTGATTACGATTTCCGCATGGAAAACACATCGAAGGTCTGGGCGACCGGCTATGACAGTCCGGCCTTCAAAGACGGGCTCTATAAGAAGGAAGACATCCGCCACCAAAACTCCACCGGCATGCAGGGCTTCATCTTCAATACCCGACGGGACTTTTTCAAAGATCCGAGGGTGCGCCAGGCGCTCGCCTATGCTTTTGATTTCGAGTGGACAAACAAGACGCTGTTCTACGGTCAGTACGCGCGGACCTCGAGCTACTTCTCCAATTCCGAACTGGCGTCGACTGGCCTGCCATCGCCGGAAGAGTTGAAAATACTCAATCCGTTCAAGGACAAGCTGCCGCCGGAGGTGTTCACCCAGACCTATCAGCCGCCGTCCAATGACGGGTCTGGCCGCATTCGCAAACAATTGCGGACGGCACTGAAGCTGTTGCGTGAGGCCGGCTGGACGATCAAAGACAAGAAGCTGGTGAACGGCAAAACGGGCAGGCCATTCGAGTTTGAAATTCTGCTGATCTCACCCGCATTCGAGCGGATTGTTTTACCGTTCGCCAAGAACCTTGAACGCCTCGGCATAAAGGCCAGCGTACGAACGGTGGATACGGCCCAGTACCGCAAACGGACCGAGGAATATGATTTTGATATGGTCGTTTCTGGCTTTGGCCAATCTCTCTCGCCCGGCAACGAGCAGCGGGACTATTGGGGCAGCGATGCCGCCACACGGCCCGGCAGCCGCAATCTGATCGGCATCCAGGACCCGGTGATCGACAAACTGATCGAACTTGTTGTTTCCGCGCCGGACAGAGATAGTCTGATCATCCGCACCCGGGCGCTGGACCGGGTGTTGCTTTGGAACCATTTCGTCATTCCCCAATGGCATACACGCGACTTCCGAGTCGCCTATTGGGACAAGTTCGGCCGGCCGGATAAAACGCCGGCTTATGGGATCGGCTTCGATGCTTGGTGGGTGGATCAGCAGAAGGCCGCCGCCCTTGCGTCCAAACTGGCCAGCGGGACAAAAAGTTCCCAATAGCCTGGTCGCCATGCTATCCCGTTAAGCTTACCGCCACCTAGACGGAGAGCCGCCGGCCAATGCTAGCCTACATCATCCGCCGACTGTTGTTCGTCGTTCCGACGCTCTTTGCGATCATTCTGTTGAATTTCGTGATCGTCCAGTTTGCGCCGGGTGGACCGGTGGAACAGACAATTGCCGAAATTCAGGGAACCAATGTCGACGCCACGGCGCGGGTGAGCGGCAGTTCTCAAGGGGATACGATTTCTCAGCCCGGCGGCCCGTCAGGTCAGCCGGGCGGCGGACCTGTCAACAAGTACCGCGGCGCCCGAGGTCTAGAACCCGAACTGATCAAGGAAATCGAGAAACTCTACGGGTTTGACAAGCCGCCTCATGAACGTTTTTTCCTGATGATAAAAAATTACGTGCGTTTTGATCTGGGCGAGAGCTTCTACCGGGATCAGAGCGTGGTCGATCTGGTGATCGATAAGCTGCCGGTGTCCATCTCGCTCGGTCTGTGGACGACCCTGCTGGTCTATTTGATCTCCATCCCCTTGGGTATTGCAAAGTCCGTGCGGGACGGTTCCCGCTTCGATGTCTGGACCAGCGCCGTGGTAATCGTCGGCAATGCTATACCCGGCTTCCTGTTCGCGATTCTTTTGGTCGTGCTGTTTGCCGGCGGCAGTTTCTGGGACCTGTTCCCCCTACGGGGACTGGTCTCGCCAGATTGGGATGAGCTAAGTCTGTTCGGCAAAATCATCGATTATTTATGGCACATGGTGTTGCCCATCGTCGCTTTGGTCATCGGCGGGTTCGCCAGCCTGACCATGTTGACCAAGAATTCCTTCCTGGAAGAGATCAACAAACAGTATGTGACCACGGCCCGGTCCAAAGGTCTGACGGAAAAGCGAGTGCTGTACGGTCACGTCTTCCGTAACGCCATGTTGATCGTGATTGCGGGATTTCCTTCCGCGTTCATCGGTATCCTGTTTACCGGCGCCTTTCTGATTGAAGTGATTTTCTCCCTGGACGGGTTGGGTCTGCTGGGCTTCGAAGCGCTGATCAACCGCGATTATCCGATCATGTTCGGCACGCTTTACGTCTTTACCCTGCTGGGACTGCTCATGGGCATTATCGGCGATATCGCCTATCACGTGGTCGATCCCCGGATCGATTTCGAAGCGCGGGAGGTGTAGGAGATGGCGGCGGACCGGCTGTTCGGCATGCATATCACGCCCATCAACCGGCGGCGGATCGAGAACTTTAAAGCCAACAAGCGGGGATATTGGTCCTTGTGGATTTTCCTGGGCCTGTTCGTGATCAGCCTGTTTTCTGAATTTATCGCCAACGATAAGCCGATACTGGTCGGCTATGACGGCGGCATCTATGTGCCGGTACTCATCTCTTATCCGGAAACAACCTTCGGCGGCGATTTCCCGACCGAGGCTGAGTACGCCGATCCCGAAGTGCAGGAGCTGATCCTGGAAAAGGGCTGGATCGTCTGGCCGCTGATTCCCTACAGCTATGACACCAATGTTCGCAATCTGCCGTCGCCGGCCCCGTCGCCCCCGACGGCGCAAAACTGGCTGGGTACTGATGACCAAGCAAGGGACGTTGTGGCCAGGCTACTTTACGGGTTTCGCATATCCGTGTTGTTCGGTCTTATCCTGACCATCCTAAGTTCCATTGTGGGCATTGCCGCCGGCGCGTGGCAGGGATTCTTCGGCGGTTGGACGGACCTGATCTTCCAGCGTTTCATGGAGATTTGGGGCAGTATGCCCCAGCTGTTTATTTTGATTATCTTGGCCGGCCTATTTGTGCCCAGCTTTTGGCTGCTGTTGGGCATTCTGCTGCTGTTCAGCTGGATGTCGCTGGTGGGCGTGGTGCGCGCCGAGTTTCTGCGCGGGCGGAATCACACCTATGTCTTGGCGGCCCGGGCGCTGGGCGTGTCTAACGCCAAAATCATGTTCAAGCACATCCTGCCAAACGCCATGGTGGCGAGCGTTACGTTCCTGCCCTTCATCCTGTCCGGCTCAATCACCAGCCTGACCGCCCTCGATTTTCTTGGTTTTGGCCTGCCGCCCGGTTCGGCCTCTCTGGGCGAACTTCTGAACCAGGGTAAATCCAATCTCCAGGCGCCGTGGCTCGGCATCTCCGGGTTCATCATCCTGGCGATCATGTTAAGTCTGTTGATCTTCATCGGCGAGGCCGTGCGCGACGCGTACGATCCCCGCAAGACGTTCCGGAACTGATCCATGGCCAATCTGCGCACCATAAAGGAATTGGCGGTCAGTTTCGGCCGGGATACGGACAAGGGCGGCCGCGAGGTCCTGGCGGTCAAAAATGCGTCTCTAGAGATCGACCGGGGCGAGATTGTCGCCCTGGTTGGCGAATCCGGCTCCGGCAAGTCGGTGACCGCGCTCTCGGTCATGCGGCTGTTGCCCTATCCGCTGGCCTGGCACCCTAAGGGCAGCATTATATTCGACGGCAAAGAGATCATGGACGCCGCCGAGGCCGACATGCGCGCCATTCGGGGCAATCGCATCTCCATGATTTTTCAGGAGCCGCTCAATTCCCTCAACCCGCTGCATAGTATCGAAAAACAAATCGGCGAGGTCCTGCACCTACACAAGCGGATGACGCCGGCCCAAGCCCGCGCGCGGATCGAGGAACTGTTGGACCTGGTTGGCATGCCGGACGCCAAATCGCGATTGCATTCCATGCCCCACGAATTCTCCGGCGGTCAGCAGCAGCGCATCATGATCGCCATGGCGCTGGCCAATGAACCGGAGCTGCTGATCGCCGATGAGCCCACCACGGCGTTGGATGTCACCGTTCAGGCGCAAGTTCTAAAGCTGCTGCGCGAGTTGACCGAGCGTCTCAACATGGGCCTGCTGCTGATCACCCATGATCTCGGCATCGTCCGGCGTATGGCGCGTCACGTCTATGTCATGCAGGACGGCGCGCTGGTGGAGCATCAGGACACGGAGGCCCTGTTTAACAATCCCGAACATGAGTACACCCAGCGGCTTCTTTCCGCCGAACCCTCGGGCCGGCCCGATCCGGTGCCGGACAACTCGCCGGAAGTGTTACGCGGGCGGGACGTCAAAGTCTGGTTCCCGATCAAAAAAGGCGTCATCCGCCGGGTGGTTGGCCACATCAAGGCGGTGGACGGGATTACCCTTAATCTTCGGGAGGGCCACACGCTGGGCGTCGTCGGCGAATCCGGCTCCGGGAAGTCTACGCTCGGCCGGGCGCTCCTGCGTCTCGACACCAGCATGGGCGAGATCGAATTTCAGGGTAGAGACATTCAAGTACTTGGCTGGAAAGACATGATGCCGCTCCGCCGGGAGATGCAGATCGTGTTTCAGGACCCGTTTGGCTCCCTCAGTCCCAGACTATCTGTCTTCCAGATTGTCGAGGAGGGGCTGTTGGTGCACGGGCTCGGCGGCACCTACGAGGAACGCCGTGACCTGGTGGCCGAGGCGCTGCGGGAGGTCGATCTCGACCCGGACAGTATGGACCGTTACCCCCATGAATTTTCCGGCGGGCAGCGCCAGCGTATCTGTATCGCCCGCGCGCTGGTCCTCAAGCCCAAGATGATGGTGCTGGATGAACCGACCTCGGCCTTGGACATGTCCGTGCAGGCGCAGATTGTTGATCTGTTGCGGGATCTGCAAAAGAAACACGGTCTCGCTTATCTGTTTATCAGCCATGATCTCAAGGTCGTGCGCGCCCTGGCGCATGATCTTATTGTGATCAAGGGCGGCGTCGTGGTGGAGCAGGGAACAGCCGATCAGGTCTTCGACGATCCGCAAGAAGACTACACCAAGGCGCTGATGAAAGCGGCGTTTGAGATCGAAGCGGACGAAAGCGGCGTGGTGTCGTTTTAAAAGAGCTGAAAGTCAGGCGCCCAATAGGCGATATAGAGAAGACCCGCCCCTAGGAACAGCCGGTAAATCACAAACGGGGTAAAGCTGGCCCGCTTGAGCCAGACCATGAGAAGCGCAATGGCGATCAGGGCGAAACCGAAAGCCATGGCGCCGACGGTGAGCGCCTCGCGGAGCAACACCTCGTTCTGGCTTTCGTAGAGTTCCCAGCCCTTCAACCCGCCGGCGGCGATAATGACTGGAATAGACAACAGCAACGAAAAACGCGCCGCATCCTGGCGTTCGACGCCGAGGAACCGGGCGGCGGTCATTGTGATGCCGGCGCGGCTTGTGCCGGGGATCAGCGCCAGCACCTGGAACAGGCCGATGAAAAAGGCCCCGGCGAACGTGATATGCTCGATCCGGCTGATGGTCATATTGACCTTGTCGGCGATAAACAGCAGGACGCCGAAACCCAGCGTGGCCCAGCCGATCACTTCGAGGGAGCGGAAGGCGTCTCCCATATACATGCTGACATAGAAGCCCGCGGCCACCACCGGCAAGGTGGCCAGGAGTAATTTCATCAGCAGATAAAATTCCCGGTCCAGGGGGCGCCGGTTGGACATCTGCTTAAAGCTCCGCAGCACCGATCCGGTCATCGATAACAGGTCTTGCCAGAAGTAAAGTACAACGGCGAGCAACGTGCCCACATGAACCGCGACATCAATCAAGAGACCCTGGTCCGCCCAGCCGGTCAGCCTGGGCACCAGAATGAGGTGCCCGGAGCTTGAGATGGGCAAAAATTCGGTGATACCTTGCACGGCGGCGAGGACAAGAAGCTGAATGAGTGGCACGAGATCAGGCCTTTTCTGATCGGCGGACGGTCGAGGGTTTTCTAAAATCCGGAATAGGCCCGCCGCTCCTAAAATTTCCTTAAAGGGATCGAATAAACAAGTGTCGGTCTACTGGCAATCGGGGAAATACGCATCTGTATCCGGGCGAGAATCTTTCTTATAAGAGTATCCGATGCGCACCCTCTATCACCTTTGGCTCGATCCCCATGCCCGCAAAGTCAGGATCGTTCTCGCCGAGAAGAAGCTCGAATTCCAGATGGTTGTTGAACAGGTCTGGGAACGGCGGCGGGAATTCCTGGCCCTGAACCCGGCCGGCGAAGTGCCCGTACTGGTGGAGCCGGACAGTACCGTTCTGGCCGATTCGGCGGCGATCTGTGAATACTTGGAAGAACATTCGCCGGAACCTAATCTGTTGGGCCGGAAACCCTATGAACGGGCCGAGGTCCGCCGGCTGGTCGCCTGGTTCGACCGAAAATTCAACACCGAGGTCACCGAGCATTTGGTCCAAGAAAAAGTGATGAAGCGGTTCCTCGGCCTGGGCGAGCCGGATTCCCGGACCATCCGCGCCGCCCAGCAAAACATCCACACTCACTTGGACTATATCGCCTTCCTGACCGACCGGCGGCATTGGCTGGCGGGGGAGGATATGACCCTCGCCGACATCGCCGCCGCCGCGCATATCTCCGCCATCGATTATCTTGGCGATGTGCCGTGGAACGATCACAAGTCGGCCAAACACTGGTATGCGCGGATTAAGTCCCGGCCGAGCCTCCGGCCGATCCTGGCGGACTCCATCCCTGGTCTGCCCGCGCCGAAGCATTACGCGAATCTGGATTTCTAATTATGCCACGCAGAATTCCTGCGTGCCGGTTGAACGTCATCCACGGGCCTGACTGAGTGGAGCCGGAGCTTCGCTTCGGCGTAGGCAGTCTGGTCCCGAGGATCTATCCTAGATTTGAAAATGGGTGCGCGGATCACGGCCTATCGGCAGGTCCGCGCATGACTAAAAATGGAGACCTACCCGCCGCCGTCCAGCCGTTCGAGATTGGCCTGGGCGGATTTGGCCGCGTCGGAGTCTTTGGCGACCTCGATCACCTGCAGCCAGTCCCGGCGTGCGCCTTCCTCGTCGCCGATGAGACGGCGGACGATGCCGCTTTCCAGCAGGCCTTCCGGGTGATCCGGGTCAATCGACAGCGCGTGCGTTACGTCCCGGATCGCGTCCTGGACCTTATCCAACTGACGGAATGCGCTGGCCCGATAGACCCGGGCAAAGACGTGATCCGGGGCCTGGGCGATCACATGATCCAGATCCCGGGCCGCGTCGCCGAAAGCGTCCCGCGCTGCAAAGGCTTGGGACCGGTCGACATAGAGGCTGAGGTCTTCAGGACTGAGTTTAATTGCAGCGGTCAGTAGTGACTCCGCCTTCTCCGGGTTGCCCGCGACCAGCCACGCCTGGCCGGCCTGGCCCAAAAGCGCGCCTTTGAAAGCTGCGGCGGCTTTTACTGTTTGTGCAAGGGACTCCAGCCGTTCCGCCGCATCCACCGTATGTCCCATATTGAGAAGTGACACAGCGGCGCAATGGCTGGCGGCATCGCCGCCACCCAGGCCCCTCCACAGGGTGGCGTTCTCGAACCCTTTCTCCGGCTGGGTGCGCGCCAACTGCATGCAAGCGGCGTACTCCTTTTCCGGATCGATCTCCTTGGCTTGAAGGGGGGCGGTCGTGATCGCGCCGACGATAAGCACAATTGTGGAGATGAAAAATATGGTGCGCAAATGACTTCTCGCCTTTCCCTCGGAGGAGAGTATGATCCCGGCAACTCATAGCAGACAAACAGCCGTTAAATCCATGTCTCTTAACAACTCTCTTTTATGTATCGGTCTTGGATATTCCGCCCGGTATCTAAGCCTGCGCCTATTGCCCAAGGGCTGGACGGTTACCGGAACCTACCGGGAAGAGCCGCCTGTTGACGCGGCCAAACGCGTGCGGCTGACCAAGTACAGTGACGTTTCGTCCGAGGATTGGGCGGGGGTCAGCCATTTGTTGCTGTCCGCACCGCCGGGCTCGGACGGCGATCCCGTATTGGCGGACTTCGGGCAGGCCGTCCACGAGGCGGAGAATCTGCAATGGATTGGTTATCTCTCCACCACTGGCGTCTACGGCGATACGGGCGGCGCCTGGGTGGACGAGACCTCGGCCCTGAACCCTACCAATGATCGGGGACGTTACCGGGCCGAGGCCGAAGCCGCCTGGCTGGCGTTTGGGGAACAGAAGGGCGTACCGGTTCAAGTCTTTCGGCTCGCTGGCATCTACGGACCCGGTCGAAGCCCGGTGGATCAGGTGAAGCGGAGTGCGGCCCGGCGGATCGACAAGACCGGCCACGCGTTCTCCCGCATTCATGTGGAGGATATCGCTGCCGTCCTGGAGGCATCAATTGACCGGCCCAGTCCCGGCGCAATCTACAACGTGTGCGATAACGAACCCGCACCCCAGGCCGATGTCATCGCCTATGCGTGTGAGCTGCTGGGGCGTGAACCATGGCCGCTGATCCCGTTCGACGAAGCAGCGGCGGAGATGTCGCCCATGGCGTTGAGTTTTTGGGCCGATAACCGCCGGGTCTCCAACAAACGCCTGCGGGAGGAGCTCGGGGTTGTGTTGAGCTATCCCACCTATCGGGAAGGGCTGGCGTCGCTGGTTTAGGCGTTCTCTACAAGGCGGCGGACCGTGGTTTTGAGCCGATCAATATCGGCGTCTTCGCTCAATCGGTGATCGCCGTTCTTAATGAAAATGACTTCGACATCTTGTGATCGAAGCTTTTCCTGAATGGCAAGCGCGGTCTGCCACGGAACGGATTCGTCTTCCATGCCATGGAGCAGGCGAACCGGGCAGGAGATAGGTATTTCGGCCCGCAATAGAAGGTGGTTCCTTCCGTCCTCCAGCAGCGCCTTGGTGATCACATAGTCGTCTTCATAGCCGCTGGGGATGACGACGAGGCCATTCTCCTCAATTTCTTGTTTCTGCTCATCGGTAAGGCCCGACGGCAGAAGGTCTTCCGTAAAGTCCGGAGCGGCGGCGATTCCCACCAGCCCGGCGGTCCGGTCCGGCCGCTTGGCCGCCGTCAGCAACATCATCCAGCCGCCCATGGACGAGCCGACAATAATCTGGGGTCCTTCGGTCAGCTCGTCGAATGCCGCCAACGCGTCCTCCGACCAGATGCCGATGGTGCCGTCGGCGAACGCGCCGGACGATTCGCCATGACCTTGATAGTCAAATCGCAGATACGCGTGTCCTACTTCCCGGCAGAGCTCTTCCAAGGCCAGGGCCTTCCCGCCGGACATATCCGACATAAATCCGGTCATGAACACCACACCCGGGGATTTTCCCTCCAGGCGATGGTAGGCGATGGACGCGCCGTTCTCCCGTGTTAATATTCGGGGCGGCGTCGAGGCCGCGTTTTCTTTTGAACTCTCTTGAGACATAATTTGCCCCTGCCAAATGGACCAGGACACCGACCATAACATCCCCGCACCGGATGAAAATGCCGAACCTGTCGCGGCCCGTGCGCCCACTGTCATGCAGGTTCTACCGGCCTTGGTGACCGGTGGGGTGGAGCGCGGGACGGTGGATTTGGCCGGCGCTGTTGTCTCGGCGGGCGGCCGGGCTATCGTTGTTTCGGCCGGCGGGCCAATGGTGCACGAGATCACCCGAGTCGGCGGGGAGCACATCGAACTGCCGGTGGATTCCAAAAACCCTTTCGTGATGTATAAAAATATTCAGCGCCTGGCGGATGTCGCCGCAGCGGAAAATGTGGACATCATCCATGCCCGCTCCCGCGCGCCGGCCTGGAGCGCCTGGCACGCCGCCAAACGCAGCAACAAGCGCTTTGTCACCACGTTTCACGGCACCTACGGCCACGCCAATATTTTCAAACGCCGCTACAACGCAATCATGACCCGGGGGGAGCGGATCATTGCGATCTCCGAGTTCATCGCCGGGCACATCAATCGGATTTACGGCATCCCGCTGGCAAAAATTCGGGTGATCCACCGGGGTGTGGATTTGGATCGGTTCGATCCGGCTAAGGTCAGCCAGGAACGGGTGATCAATCAGGCGGAAAAGTGGCGGCTGCCAGACGGCATGCCGGTGGTCATGCTGCCGGGCCGGCTGACACGCTGGAAAGGCCAGACCGTGTTTATCGAGGCGATCAAGAAGCTGGGCCGTGACGATGTCCAGTGCCTGATCGTCGGCTCCGATCAGGGCCGGATCGACTACCGTAAGGAATTGGAGCGGGAGATTGAGAACTTCGGCATGACGGGGGTGATCCATGTGATCGACCACTGTGATGATATGCCGGCGGCGTATATGCTGACCGATGTGGTGGTGTCCGCCTCGACCGAGCCGGAAGCCTTCGGCCGGGTGATGGCGGAGGCTCAGGCTTTGGGCCGCCAGGTCATCGCCACCGATCACGGCGGCGCCCGGGAAACCGTAATCGCAGGCAAGACCGGTTGGCTCACCCCGCCCGATGATCCGGACGCTCTGGCCGAGGCGCTAAGCGAGGCTCTCAATCAGGATCCGGCTACGCGGGAAAGTTTTGCCGAGGCGGCCATGGCCCATGTACGGGAAAATTTTTCCAAACAGCACATGTGTGAACAGACCCTCGACGTCTATAACGAAATCCTGGGCGGCGAAGATCAGGTAGGCTCGTGAGCAATCGCGTTCTGGTGATCAAGCTTGGGGCGCTTGGCGATTTTGTCCAGGCCGCCGGGCCATTCGCCGCGATCCGGGATTTTCACCGGCGGGATACGATCACCCTTCTCACTACCCGGCCATTCGCCGAGTTCGCCGCCCGATCGCCTTGGTTCGACGAAGTCTGGATCGATTCCCGGCCCAAGCTCTGGCAACTGGAAAAGCTGTTGGGTCTCCGCGCCCGGCTGAGAGACGGTGGAATTTCGAGGGTTTATGATCTGCAAACGTCCGACCGCAGCGGTTTCTACGCCAAACTATTTTGGCCGTCGCCCAGGCCCGATTGGTCCGGGATTGCGGCCGGCTGTTCTCTGCCCCATGCAAATCCCCGGCGGGATTTTATGCACACCATGGACCGCCAGGCGGAACAGCTCGCCATGGCCGGGATCGATAAAGTCTCCACACCCGATTTCGATTGGGTCGAGACGGATATCAGCCGGTTTTGTCTGCACGAAAAATTTGCCGTCCTGGCTCCCGGCGGCGCGGCCCATCGGCCCGATAAGCGCTGGCCCATGGGGCGCTACGCTGAACTGGCAGAATACCTGAGCGGGCAGGGGGTCCAGCCGGTGGTGATCAGCGGTGTCGAGGACCAGATTGACATAGACGGCGTGGTCAACCTCACCGGCGAAACATCCCTGGAAGACCTGTTTGGCCTGGCAGGCGGGGCGCATCTGGCCGTCGGCAATGATACCGGGCCCATGCATATCTTTGCCGCCGCGGGTACGCCGTCTTTGGTGCTTTATTCCCACGCGTCCGATCCGGCCCTGTGCGCCCAACGGGGCGCCAAGGTGGAAATCATCCGGCGGGAAAATCTGGATGAGCTCAGTGTCGAGGATGTCGTGTCGGCGCTTCCTTCTTCTTGACAGTGATCCGGCTTTTGCCGATATAAGGCCCATGATGAACAACCGTGTAACGACCACCGCGACGACAACCACGACCCAGGAGGGGCCGTGACGTCTGGCGCGTGGCGTTAACGGAGACCCTCCCCGCCCCCGGCCGGGAGGGTTTTTTGATTTTAAGGGCCGCAATGACGGCGATAGACGATAGGAAGAGACAATGGACGAACAGGTAAACGCAGGCGGACCGGTGAAATTGACGCTCCCCGACGGGACGGTGCGGGAATATGACGCGCCCCTGACTGGCATGGATGTGGCGACGGATATCGGGCCCGGCCTGGCGAAGGCCGCGATGGCGATCCGGCTCAACGGCGAGATGAAGGACTTGTCCACGCTGATCGACATTGACGTTGAGTTTTCCGTGGTCACCGCCAAGGACGAAGATGCGTTGGAGCTGATCCGTCACGATGCCGCCCACGCCCTGGCCCAGGCCGTACAGGAACTGTTCCCCGGCACCCAGATCACCATCGGCCCGTCCATTGAAAACGGATTCTATTATGACTTCTCCCGGAAAGAGCCGTTCTCGACGGAAGATTTCGAGGCGATTGAGAAGCGCATGGCGGAGATCGTGGACCGGGACCTGCCCATCACCCGCGAAGTGTGGGACCGCAACAAGGCCATCGAGTTCTTTAAATCCATCGGTGAAGTCTATAAGGCCGAGATCATTTCCGATCTGCCGGAGAGCGAGGAAATCTCGCTCTATAAGCAGGGGGACTGGATCGATCTCTGCCGCGGGCCGCACCTGCCGTCCACGGGCAAGCTGCCCAAGGCGTTCAAGCTGATGAAGCTGGCCGGCGCCTATTGGCGCGGCAACTCCGACAACGAGATGCTGCAGCGCATGTACGGCACCGCTTGGGTGGATAAGAAACAGCTCAACCAATATCTCCATATGCTGGAAGAGGCGGAAAAGAGGGATCACCGTCGTCTGGGTAAGGAGATGGGCCTGTTCCATTTGCAGGAGGAAGCCCAGGGCTCCGCGTTCTGGCATCCTAAGGGCTGGACGCTTTACACCCAAATCCAGGCCTACATGCGGAAACGCCTGGACGCCGCCGGCTATGAGGAGGTGCACACGCCGCAACTGGTGGACCGGACGCTGTGGGAAAAATCCGGGCACTGGGAGAAGTTCCGGGAACATATGTTTGTTGCCGAGGTCGAAGAATCCGAGAGTGAAGGCAATCTAGGCCTGGAGGAGAATGCCGGGGAGGAGCCGCATCATCACGCCATGACCCGGCACCTGGCCTTGAAGCCGATGAACTGCCCGTGCCATGTGCAAATCTTCAACCAGGGCATCAAGTCCTACCGGAATCTGCCCTTGCGCATGGCGGAGTTCGGTTCGTGCCACCGGTACGAGCCATCGGGCGCGCTGCACGGGCTAATGCGGGTCCGGGCCTTCACCCAGGACGATGCGCATATTTTCTGCACCGAGGATCAGATCGAATCCGAGACGGCGATGTTTATTCAGTTGCTGTCCTCCATCTATGATGATTTCGGTTTTGAAGAGTTCGTCATCAAATTCGCCGACCGGCCGGAAGTGCGCGCCGGTTCCGACGAGGTTTGGGACAAGGCGGAAAAAGCGCTCCGCGACGCCACCGAAGCGGCGGATGTGGAGGTGATTATGAACCCCGGCGAAGGCGCGTTCTATGGGCCCAAGCTGGAATTTGTGCTCAGGGACGCCATCGGCCGGGACTGGCAATGCGGCACTCTCCAGGTGGACTTCGTGCTGCCGGAGCGTCTCGACGCGACCTACGTGGCCGAAGACGGGGCCAAGCACCGGCCGGTGATGTTGCACCGGGCCATCCTGGGCTCCTTCGAACGGTTTATCGGCATCCTGATTGAGAACTTCGCGGGCCGGTTCCCCCTATGGCTCGCGCCGCTGCAGGTGGTGGTCGCGACCATCACTGACGAAGCCAATGATTATGCGGCGGAAGTGGCCGCCGCCTGCCGGGATGCCGGCATGCGGGTAGAGACTGATCTCCGCAACGAAAAGATCAACTACAAGGTCCGGGAACACAGTGTCGGCAAGGTGCCGGTGATCCTGGTGGTCGGCGCGCGGGAAGCCGCCGACGGTACGGTGGCCATGCGGCGCTTGGGCGGCAAGTCGCAAGAAATTGTTGCGCTCGACCAAGCAGTTGCTACACTATCGGCGGAAGCGGCGATGCCGGGTGACTAAGGCCCCGCCGCGTTCGAATTATTTTAGGAGGAAGACCTTCATCTTCGATTGGGAAGACACTGTGGCGCGATTTAAAAATCCCCGGTCCCTTTCGAGAAAGGGTCCGTTAGAAGGAGAAACGTAACATCGCACGCCCACAAGTGAATTCGCGGCCCGAGAAAGACGGGCCCGCCGTTAACGAGGACATCCTCTCAGCCGACGTCCGCCTGATCGACGCAGATGGCGATAATGTCGGCGTCGTTTCCACCCCCGACGCTATTCAACGCGCTATTGATGCGGGCCTCGACCTAGTCGAGATTTCGCCCAATGCCAGTCCGCCGGTCGCCAAGATCATGGACTACGGCAAGTACAAGTACGAGGCGCAGAAGAAAAAGAGCGAGGCGCGCAAGAAGCAGAGCGTCATCGTGGTCAAGGAAATCAAAATCCGCCCCGGCATCGAGGAACATGACTATCAGGTCAAGATGCGCGCCATGAACAAGTTCATCGGCGAGGGCGACAAGGTCAAAGTGACCCTGCGCTTCCGCGGCCGGGAAATGGCCCACCAGGAACTGGGGGCGAAGATCCTCGACCGGGTGCAGGAAGACTTGGTGGAGATCGCCAAGGTGGAACAATTCCCCAAGATGGAAGGCCGCCAGATGACCATGGTGTTCGCACCGCGGTAGGCGAGCACTGCGAGCCGTATGCGCGGGCGCCGACCCGCGCATCTCTCTCCAGCATACAACCGTCATGCGCGGACCGCGCCAAAGGCGCGTGATCCGCGTACCTCTCTCCACTCCTCTGTTCCTCTTCCCGCGTTGCCCCCGAGTTGGCGATAGCCAATTCTCGGGGGTCCATAACCCCGCATCCATGGTTACCCGAGACTTGGTCCCAGCTAGCGCTGGTCGGATACGCGGGATTTACCCGCGTACAAGACTCGGGCATGACGCTCTAAAGGCATGCAAGGATCAACATGGGTACGCGGATTACGTCGTGGACTAAGTCCGCGCCGGTCCGCGCATGACGGGTAAAGAGAATCCCCGGAATAAACCCCGCTCCCCGTTGTTCATCTATTAAGGCTAACCGTTCCGGTGGCGGCCCCCAACTGAGGATGGGCCGGACGGGCGCGGCCGGTGCGTGTTCCCCCGATCACGCCGGCTATATAGGCGCGCATCGTTCGCCGTTCTTCGCCGCTGGATGCCCGGTTGCCTTACCCCAACCTTCCACCGCCCCAAGCCACCCGGCCGGGGCGGTTTTTTTGCTGCTTCTCTCCAACAGCGTCGTTCCCAAGTCTTGTATGCGGACTTATTTCGCGTATCTCCACCGACATCTCCTTCCTCGTCATGCCCGAGTTGGAACCGGCGTGAGCTGGGACCAATTCTCGGGTATCTGCGTTCAGTATGAGATCCCCGACAACTGCTTCGCAGGTCGGGGATGACGCAGTGGAAGGGAAGTGGCTGACATACACTTGCCAAAAACCGTTAAACCCCCTATAACCCGGCGCTTCGCAAGCGGTCCGGCAGGGATAGCGTCGATTAGGCCATAAATCCCAGGGCAGCCCAGCCGCTTCAATGAAACTCCAATAAGAGGAAACAGCAATGCCCAAAATGAAGACCAAATCGAGCGCCAAGAAGCGCTTCAAAATCACGGGGTCCGGCAAGGTTGTCGGCTCGCCCGCCTTCAAACAGCACAATCTCCGCAAGCGGTCGCAGAAGATGAAGCGCCAGACGCGCGGCACCATGATCCTGCACGAAACCGATGCGCGCATGGTGAAGTCCTTCATGCCCTATAGCCGGAGTAAATAAGATGGCACGTTCTCAAGGAAACGTTGCGAGCCGCGCTCGCCGCAAAAAGATCGTCGCCCGCGCCAAGGGCTATCAGGGCCGGAGCAACAACAATTTCCGCCTCGCCAAGCAACGCACCGAAAAAGGTATGCAGTATGCCTATCGGGACCGTCGCGCGCGCAAGCGGACCTTCCGCAGCCTGTGGATCCAGCGCATCAACGCCGGCGCCCGGCTGCACGGCCTCACCTATTCCCAGTTTATGAACGGGCTCTCCAAGGCCGGGATCGAGCTGGACCGCAAGGTTCTGTCCGATTTGGCGGTGCGGGAGCCGGACTCGTTTAAAAGCTTGGTCGAACAGGCCCAGGCTGCCCTCGCCCAATAGCCGGCATCGCCGGACACGATGAGAAATTGAGAGGGGGCGGCCCGGACGGCGGCCCCCTTTTGCTGTCATAAGAAAGTTTTGGACATGGAAGATATCAACGCTCTGAAAGACGAGGTCACCGGCGCCATCGAGGCGGCGGGTGATCTTGCCGCTCTGGAGGAAATCCGCATTGCCGAGCTGGGCAAAAGCGGCCGCATCTCGGGCCTCATGAAAACTCTGGGTCAGATGGACCCGGACGAGAGGAAAGAGGCGGGCCAGCGTTTCAACGAGCTGAAGAACGCCATCTCCGGGCAGATTGACGCCCGCAAGGCGTCGTTGGAAGATGCGGACCTGGATGCGCGGCTGGCGCAAGAAACCATTGATGTGACCCTGCCCACCCGGCCGGAGAGCCAGGGCGCCATCCACCCGATCAGCCAGACCATCGACGAGGTGATCGCCATTTTCGGCGAGATGGGGTTCACCGTGGCCGAAGGCCCGGATATCGAGGAAGACTGGTATAATTTTACCGCGCTGAATATTCCGGTGGATCACCCCGCCCGTCAGGAACACGATACGTTCTATATTAATGCGGAAAAAGACGGCCAGCGTATGGTGCTCCGCACCCATACCAGCCCGGTGCAAATCCGTACCATGCAGGCGAACAAGCCGCCAATCCGCATTATCGTGCCGGGCCGCACGTTCCGTTGCGACCATGACGCCACGCACTCGCCCATGTTCCATCAGGTCGAAGGCCTGGTGGTGGACGAGACCACCCATATGGGCCACTTGAAAGGCTGCCTGATCGAGTTCTGCCGCGCGTTCTTCGGCGTCGATGATCTGCCGGTGCGGTTTCGCCCGTCCTATTTTCCGTTCACCGAACCCTCGGCGGAGGTCGATATCGGCTGCTCCTTCGAGGACGGCACGCTGAAGATCGGCCATGGGGACGACTGGATGGAAATCCTGGGGTCCGGCATGGTGAACCCGGCGGTATTGGAAAACTGCGGCATCGATTCCACCAAATATCAGGGCTTCGCCTTCGGCATGGGGATCGAGCGGATCGCCATGCTGAAATACGGCATTCCCGACCTGCGCACCTTCTACGACACCGATATGCGCTGGCTGAAACATTACGGCTTCCGGCCCTTGGATGTGCCGAGCCTGGTCAGCCGCGCCGGACTGGGAGGGTAGGCCGATGAAATTCTCGATGAAATGGCTCTCCCAGGAATTGGAGACGGATGCCAGCCCGCAGGAAATTGCCGACGTGCTGACCATGATTGGTCTGGAGTTGGAAAGTCTGGAAAACCCGGCGGAAACGTTGAAAGACTTCGTCGTCGCCCATGTGGAAAAGGCGGAGAAGCACCCCGACGCCGACCGGCTGAAGGTCTGTCAGGTCAATAACGGCACGGAAACCGTCGAGGTCGTCTGCGGCGCGCCGAATGCGCGGACCGGTATGAAAGGCATCTTCGCCGCCGACGGCATGTATATCCCCGGCATCGACACGGTGCTGAAGAAATCCAAGATTCGCGGCGTCGAATCCAATGGCATGCTGTTGAGCGAGCGGGAGATGGGGCTCTCCGACGATCACGAGGGCATCGTCGAACTGGACGATGACGCGGTGGTGGGCACGCCGGCCCCGGAAGCTTTGGGCCTCAATGATCCGGTGATCGATATCGGTGTGACGCCGAATCGCGGCGACTGCCTGGGCGCGCGCGGTGTGGCGCGGGACCTGGCGGCGGCCGGCGTCGGCACGTTGAAGCCGCTGGAGATCGAGCCCATCAAGGGCACGTTCCAAAGCCCGGTCGGCGTCCATCTTGATTTTGATGACGACACCAAGGACGCCTGCCCCTATTTCGTCGGGCGCTACTTCAAGGGCGTGAAAAACGGGCCCAGCCCGAAATGGCTGCAGGACAAATTGCTGGCTATCGGATTGCGGCCCATCTCGGTTCTGGTGGACATCACCAACCTGTTCACCTTCGCCTATGGCCGGCCGTTGCACGTGTTCGACGCGGACAAGGTCAACGGCGATATCCATGTGCGGCTGTCAAAATCGGGTGAGAAAATCCTCGCTCTGGACGGCAAGGAGTACACGCTGGATGACGGGATGACCGTGATCGCCGATGAGAAAGTCGCGGAGGCTCTGGGCGGCGTCATGGGCGGCGAGGAGTCGGGGTGTACCGAGGATACGGTGAATGTGTTCCTCGAATCCGCCTATTTTGATCCAGTGCGCACAGCCATGACCGGGCGTAAGCTGAACCTGCAATCCGACGCCCGCTTCCGGTTCGAGCGCGGTATCGATCCGGCCTTCACCCGGCCCGGCGCGGAACTGGCGAGTAAGTTGATCCTGCAACTGTGTGGGGGCGAGCCGTCTGAACTGATCGTGGTCGGCGAGGAACCCGATGTCTCCCGCAGCTGTTTCCTGCGCGAAGGGCGGGTGCAATCCCTGGGAGGCGTTGATGTGCCCAACGAAGAGATTGAGCGTATTCTGACGGTCCTGGGGTTCGAACTTACCAAGAAAGACGGCGGCTGGGATTGCGCCGTGCCCACATGGCGACACGATGTGGTCGGCGAGGCGGACTTGGTGGAAGAAGTGCTGCGCATCTTCAGCTTCGACAAAATTCCGGCAGTGCCCATGAGCCTGGAAAACACCATGCCGTCCGGCGCGGTTAATCTGCCCCAGGAACGCCGGGCCCAAGCGCGCCGTGCCCTGGCGGCACGTGGCATGACCGAAGCCGTGACGTTTTCCTTCCTGCATCGCAACGAGGCGGCCTTGTTCGGCGGCTCGCCCGAGAGCATCGCGCTGGTGAACCCGATCAGCGCCGATCTGGACATCATGCGGCCGTCGCTGCTGCCCAACTTGATTGCGGCTGCCGGGCGGAACGCAGACCGGGGCCTGCCCGATCTCGCGTTGTTTGAAGTCGGCCCGCAATATGCCGGTGAAAATCCGGAGGATCAGCAGATTGCGGCCTCGGGCATCCGCACCGGCAATACGGGCGGGCGCACCTGGTCGGGGGCGACCCGCGCCGTCGACGTGTTCGACGCCAAGGCTGATGCCCTGGATGTGCTGGGTCAATTGGGCGCCCCGGTGGCCACGGCCCAAGTGGCGGCGGGGGCGGCGGCAAGCTGGTATCATCCCGGCCGGTCCGGCGCGATCCAGCTTGGGCCTAAGATGGTGCTGGCGCATTTTGGTGAAATTCATCCCCGCGTGCTGAAGGCCATGGATGTGGCCGGCCCGGTGGTCGGTTTTGAAGTGTTCTTGGATGCGGTGCCCTTGCCGAAAGCCGGCAAAGGCCCGGCCCGGCCGAAGTTGGAGCTTTCCGCCTTCCAACAAGTGGTTCGTGACTTCGCTTTTGTAGTGGACGCCAGCGTTGCCGCCGCTCAAGTCGTCAATGCGGCGGCTGTGGTGGACAAAGCGTTGATTAAGAATGTTGATGTGTTCGACTTGTTTGTCGGTGACGCTATCGGCGCCGGCAAAAAATCTGTCGCCATCGCGGTCACCCTACAGCCCACGGACGCCACCATGACGGACGAGCAGATCGACGCTGTGGCCGAAAAGATCGTCGCCAATGTGGCCAAACAGACCGGTGGCGCGCTGCGGGGGTAGCTCTCGCCTCAACCGCCCAAAAACACCGCAATCGCCTCGGAAACTTCCGGTGCGCGGAGGTAGCCGTAGGACTTGTGGTGGATGCCGCCATAGTCGTTGATCACTAGGTCGTCGCGAACACCGACGCCAGCGGCGTTCTTTGCATAGTCATCCCGAAGATGCGTGTCGGCGGCTACCGGGTCCCGCTTATCGGCAAAATTCGTCCAGCGGGCGACCAAGGCCGGCGTTGCGGGCTCTCCCCATTCCCGTGCGATTTGCAACACGACGTGCGGCAGCCCCAAGGGCGAACCGAGGGTGATCCAGTGATCGAGTGTTCCCGCGGGGCATTCGGCGGAGAGTTCCTGTAGCGCATCAAAGGCGATGATGGTGCCCATGGAATGGGAAATGACCATGGTTTTTCCGTCCGCCGCCAACGCCTCTTTGACCGCTTGTTTTAACCGCCAGCGCAATTCTTCCCTGGTGCCGGGCTCTTCGTAATAACGGTGGAGGTCCTTGAGCTTCCACTCAAGAACCGCCGCCGCCGCGTGTTCGATGTCCAGTTTCCCTTTGAGAAAATCCAGAGCGTTACCCACATACTTAGAGGCGTCCGCCCTGAGCTCGTCGAGCCAACCGTCTTGATATGTCATCAGCGGTCGATTCGCTTTTAGCATGTCATCCGGCATGTAGGGATACGGTTCCTCCCCGGCCGCGCCAGCGTCCGGCCCGTACATATAGTCGGCCCAGTAAACGCTTGTGAAGGTAAAGTCCGGGTTTGTGAAATTCTTGTTCCGATGCAGTCCATCCCGGATTGCCGCGTCCCACCATTCGGCGAGTTGCCCGGCCGGCGGTTTGTTGGCGAGGCCGTGGATACCGATAATCGTCGTCATAAACACCTTCTCCATGAGTGGTTTCGGTCTTATGACGTAATCTTTTCGGAAGCCGGTCCTGTTCAATGGACCGGCGACAACTTATTCGTGTCGGGTTTCTCGGGCCGGGGATCAGCCTTCCAGATCGATCACCACTTTGCCGCGCGTGTGGCCACCCTCCACATGCTTATGGGCGTCTGCGATCTGGTCGAGGCTGTAGGTCGCGTCGATATTCACTTTGAGGGCGCCATCCGCCAACAGCCCGGCGATTTGGCTCATCTGTTCGCCGTTCGGGCGAACCAGAACAAATGTCGCCTTTACGTCGTGCGTGTCCAGCTCTTCCGGGGAAATCGGTCCGGTGATGCCGGCCAGGTAGCCGCCCGGCTTCAATGTCGCGTAGCTCTGCGGCCGTTGCTCCGCCGAGATGGTGTGAAACACCACATCCATATCCGACAGTTCGTCCTCGAACTTCTTCGCGGTGTAGTCGATGGTTTCGTCGGCGCCGAGGGACTTGACGAAGTCCGCATTCTTGGCCGAGCACGTGCCGGCCACATAGGCGCCTTTCCATTTGGCGAGCTGGACCGCCACATGGCCGACGCCGCCGGCGGCCGCGTGCACCAAAATACGCTGGCCTGATTCTAGACCGGCGGTCTCGAAAATCGCCTGCCAGGCGGTGAGCGCCACCAAGGGAACCGCTGCCGCCTCCACATGGGAAATGTTCGAAGGTTTTTGCGTGATCTCATTGGCCGGCGCAGTGATGTATTCCGCATAGCCGCCGGCTACTTCGGGAAAGCGCGGCATGCCGAACACTTCGTCGCCTTCCTTGAAAGCCGGGGCGCGGCTTTCGATTACGGTGCCCGAAACATCCCATCCCAGAATCAGCGGAAACTGAATATTCTCCCAACGACGGTTGACGCCCATGCCGTCCCGGGTTTTGAAATCAATAGGGTTGAGGCCGGAGGCGGCGACCTTGATCAGAACCTCGCCTGCGCCGGCTTCGGGCCGGGCCACTTCTTCCACGGATAGTTGGTCCGCGCCGCCAAAGTCGTGAATGACGGCGGCTTTCATGGTGCTCATGGGGCGGCCTCCTAGGCGTTGTCGGCGTCGTCAAATTCGCCGTAATGGGGGTAGGTGTTCGCCATATACCAGGTATAGAACTCGTGATACGACTCGGTCGGGTATTTCGGCGGGTTGTCCGGCCCATGACAGGTCGGCAAACATTCACACACCGGATCGAAATCGTTGTTGACGAAGCAGGCGACCGAATAACGGTCCGTGTCCTTGGGCGGAATCACTCGGTGGGGCGTCGCCCGAAAACGCTCATTGCTCCAGCGTTCCAGAAACTGACCGGTGTTGACCAGAATGGCGTCATACATCTGCGGCGGCCGGAACCAGTTCCCGTCTGTGTCCAATATTTCCAGCCCGTCCACGTCGGCCTGCGGCAGGAATGTCATAAATCCGGTGTCCGCATGGGGGCCCAGGCCGAACTCATTGTCCTCTACATCCGGCACGGGCGGATAATAGGCCATGCGGAAATAGGTATAACTCTCCCGGAAATAGGGCTCGAAATAGTCCAGCGGCAATTCCAGGGCGGCGGCCCATAGGGGCAGCATGCGCTTTCCGAGGGCCGTGATCGTGCTCATATACTCGTTCACCGTCTCCCGGAAACCGGGCAGACCGTCCGGCCACTGGTTCTCTCCATAGAAGCGTTTGCCCGCCTGACGATGGGGGTTGTCGGGCCCATATTCGGTCGCGAAAACCATGGTCGAATTGGAATCAAACTTGGTGTTTTTATTGTAGGTGGAATGTTTGACCAGTGTCGCCTTGGGCGGAATAAAACCCCGCTGGTTCTCGTTGATTTGCAGCGCGAGCTTGTCCTCATTGGGCAGCGCGTGAAAGCGTTCTGTTTCAGCGAAAATCCGTTTCACCAGATCGTCGGAGACGCCATGGTTCTTGATGAAGAAGAACCCGACATTCTCGCAGGCGTAGCGCAATTGTGCGGCCAGGTCGTCGCTGGGCGCGCCCTCGCCGGCGAGAAACTCGCCAATATCCAGTATCGGCAGATCGCGATACTCGGCTTTAGACTGTGAGATGCCGTCCGGCATGATGAATCTCCCTTGGCGTAATTCTATGCGGTGTTTTACGGCTGATTGTAACAGCCCGGCCCATGGGCTCGTCAAGCGGCGCCAATCTCTGTCAGCCATTTTTGGGAACAGCGTTTAGCGGAGATTGCCCACTTCCCGCGCCAGTTCTCTCGCGGTGATATAATGGCGGCCGGGTGGTCCGGGATCGCCACCCACGCGGAACACTTCCTTTCCCCCGGCATCAAACAAATAGGCGGCGGGGATGGACTGAACGCCGTCGAAATCCCGGATGATCTGATCGGAACCGCTAATCACGGCAATCCTCGGGTCGATCCCCCGCAATAAACGTTTGAGATAGCTGTTGCTGGTCTCAAGGATGTTGACCGAGATGACCTCCAGTTTTCCTTTACCGACGCCGTTGAGGTACTCTGTAATTTCGCCGAACTCGACGAGGCAGGGTGGTCACCAACTGGCGAAAAACGTCACCAGAACCGGCTTGCCATTGAACCGGTCACGGACAGGCGTTGCGTTCAAGGGTTCAGCCGCGATCAGCCGGGCTTTGACGTCATCGGAGAGGGTGATCGGATTCTCTGCGCGTACGGGTTCAACGAGGCTGACCGCCAGAAGAGCGATCAGAGCGACACCCGATAAGACTGATTTCAATGACACCACGATCGGATAGCTCTACGCCGGACCGTGTGACCGGTCAACGTACGCCTGTTCACAAGCAGTTGAAGGCGGGCGGTAGCCCGTCTCTATCCCTGTTGCTTGCCGGCCAGGCGTAACCGCAGCGCATTCAGCTTGATGAAGCCTTCCGCGTCGCGCTGGTCATAGACCGTATCAGCCTCGAACGTCACCGTCGCCTCGTCATAGAGACTGTTCGGCGACTTGCGGCCTAGGACGATCACATTGCCCTTGTAAAGCTTGAGTCGCACCGTGCCGGTCACCAACTTTTGGCTTTCATCGATGGCCGCCTGCAACATCTCCCGCTCCGGGGAGAACCAGAACCCGTTGTAGACCAGCTCCGCATAGCGGGGCATCAGCTCGTCTTTCAGGTGCAACGCACCCTTGTCCAGGATCAGGCTTTCCACCGCACGGCGCGCGGTCAACAGGATGGTGCCGCCAGGCGTCTCGTAAACGCCCCGGGATTTCATGCCGACAAACCGGTTCTCGACGATATCAATCCGGCCGATACCGTTGGCCCCGGCCAGCTCGTTCAGTTTGGTCAGCAGCGCCGCCGGGCTCAGATTTTCACCGTTCACCGAAACCGGGTCGCCGTGCTCGAACCCGATCTCAATCTCGGTCGGCGTGTCTGGCGCGTTCTCCGGCGAGACCGAGCGGGTGAACATGCTCTCTTCCGGGCCGACCCATGGGTCTTCCAGCGCTTTGCCTTCATAAGATATGTGCAAGAGGTTGGCGTCGGTGGAATAGGGGGGCTCGTCCTCCTTATCCTTGGGCACCGGGATCTGGTTCAATTGCGCGTACTCGATCAGCTTGGTGCGGGAGTTCAAATCCCACTCCCGCCACGGCGCGATCACTTTGATGTCGGGCTTTAGGGCGTAGTAGCCGAGCTCGAACCGCACCTGATCGTTGCCCTTGCCAGTGGCGCCATGGGCGACGGCGTCGGCGCCCACCTGTTCCGCGATCTCGATCTGGCGCTTGGCGATCAGCGGCCGGGCAATGGACGTGCCCAGCAGATAAACGCCTTCATACAGCGCATTGGCCCGGAACATGGGAAACACATAGTCGCGGACGAATTCCTCGCGCAGATCGTCGATAAAGATTTCCTTGATCCCCATCATCTCCGCCTTGGCCCGCGCCGGCTCCACCTCTTCGCCCTGGCCCAGGTCGGCGGTGAAGGTCACCACCTCGCACTCAAAGCTCTCCTGCAGCCACTTCAGAATGACCGAGGTGTCGAGCCCGCCCGAATAGGCCAGAACCACTTTCTTGATACTGTCTTTATCCACGCCCGCCATGGCGACATGTCCTTGAATTATCTGCGTTAAATCGAGGCGGCGGAGTATAGGCAAATGCGCCCGTGGGGCAAGGGTTTACCCCCGTCACAGAATTTTCGCTTGGCTTTGCCCGATTTTCCCTTTCACTATTGAACATTGGGAACGTTCGGGTGCCTGTTTGCCTCCGCGAAAGCAGGCCGGTTCGCAGGAGCCCCAAGAAAATGCGCACTGGGAGGCATTGATGGACGACAAGATCAAGGCGGAAACCGAAAAACTTCGCGACGACGCGATTGAATACCACCGCTATCCCACCCCTGGTAAAATATCGGTCAACACGACCACGGCGCTGGCCAACCAGCGGGACTTGTCCTTGGCCTATTCGCCGGGCGTCGCCTATGTCTCCACACTGATCGAAGAGAACCCGGCGGAAGCCGCGAACGTGACCGCGCGCGGCAATCTGGTGGCGGTGATCTCCAACGGCACGGCCGTGCTGGGCCTCGGCAACATCGGCGCACTGGCGTCCAAGCCGGTGATGGAAGGCAAGGGCGGGTTGTTCAAGAAGTTCGCCGGCATCGACGTGTTCGATATCGAGATAAACGAGACCGATCCGGATAAGCTCGTCGATATTATCACCTCGTTGGAACCCACCTTCGGCGGGATTAACCTGGAAGACATCAAGGCCCCCGAATGTTTCGAGATCGAGGAGAAGGTCAAACAGCGGGTGCAAATCCCGGTCATGCATGACGATCAGCACGGCACCGCCATCATCGTCGCCGCCGCCGTGGTCAACGCGCTGGAGATCGTCGGCAAGAAAATCGAAAACGTGACCCTCGCCTGCAACGGGGCCGGCGCGGCGGCGCTGGCGTGTTTGGATTTGCTGCTGACGCTCGGCATGAAAAAAGAGAACATCATCATGTGCGATTCCCAAGGTGTGGTGCACACGGACCGGGAAGGGTTGGGCAATCAGTATAAGGCGCGTTTTGCCGCGAAGACCAAGGCGCGGTCCTTGGGCGACGCCATCCTGGGCCGGGATATTTTCCTCGGGGTCTCTGTCGGCGATACGGTGACCGTGGATATGGTGAAGTCCATGGCCGACAAGCCGATCATCATGGCGCTGGCCAATCCCGATCCGGAAATCCGCCCCGAACTGGCGAAGGAGGCTGATCCGGATGCGATCATTGCCACCGGGCGCAGCGATTATCCCAATCAGGTGAACAACGTGTTGTGTTTCCCGTTCATGTTCCGGGGCGCACTCGACGTTGGTGCAACGACGATTAACGACGAAATGAAAGCCGCCTGCGTGCACGCCCTGGCGTCCCTGGCCAAGGCGGAATCCGATGAGACCGTGGTCCAGGCCTATGGATTGTCGGAACTGAAATTCGGGCCCGATTATGTGATCCCCAAGCCGTTCGACCCGCGTCTGTTGTCCCATTTGGCGCCGGCGGTCGCCAAGGCGGCCATGGACTCCGGTGTGGCCACCCGGCCGATCGAGGATTTCGACGCCTACCGGGAAAAACTGAATGAATTTGTCTTTAAATCTGGCAACGCCATGCGGCCGCTATTTGATCAGGCGCGGACGGACCCGAAACGGGTTGCCTATGCAGAAGGGGAATCCCATCGGGTGCTGCGCGCCGTCCAACAGGCGGTGGACGAAGGGATTGTTAAGCCGATCCTGATCGGCCGGCGTAACGTTATCGAAATGCGAATTGAACAATTGGGCCTCCGGCTCAGACCCGACGAGGATTTCGAACTGGTGGATACCGATCATGATGATCGTTACCGGGCATATTGGGAACATTACCATTCGATCAAACGGCGGGAGGGGGTGTCCATCAATGAGGCCCGAAAGCTTCTCCGCACCAACACCACGGTGATTGCCGCGCTGATGGTGGTGCGCGGCGAGGCCGACGCCATGCTGTGCGGCAGCCAGTCCCGCTACCGGGAACATCTGAACCATATCTTTTCCATCATTGGTCTGAGGGACAATGTGGATCGTTCCGGTGCGCTGGTTATGCTGATCACCGATCAAGGCACGTTTTTTATCTGTGATCCCTATGTGAATCCGGGACCGACGGCGGAACAGATCGCCCAGTTCACCGTCCTGGCGGCGGAGACGGTGCGCCACTTCGGGATCGAGCCCAAGGCCGCCATGCTGTCCCACTCTAACTTCGGCACGTCGAGTCTACCCACCGCCCAGAAGATGCGGGATGCGGTGCAGCTTGTCCGGGAAATGGATTCCAGTTTCGAAGTAGAAGGCGAAATGCACGCCGATGCGGCGCTCCGCGAGGAACTGCGCGGCCCCTTGATGGGCGAAACCAATCTGACTGGTCAGGCTAACCTCCTGGTTATGCCGTCTCTGGATGCGGCGAATATTTCCTACAATATATTGCGCATCCTCTCGGGCGGCATTTCTATCGGGCCCATGCTGCTGGGTCTCAAGCGCCCGGCGCATATCCTGCAGGAAACGGTGACTACGCGCGGCATCCTGAACATGACCGCCGTCGCCGTTGTTGAAGCGCAAGCCGCCACGGATCAGGAACTGCCGTTCGGGAAGTAAGACCCCAACACCCTGCTTTCGTTTCCGGCGTTCTGGGCCTAAATTGCGCCTCCCCCTAACGTGCGAGCTGACCGGGCGGGTTCTGGCCGGCCCGCAGATTTACCCGTGTCGAGGCGACGCTTATCACCCAGGATCATGTCCATAACAACCAACGGGTAGCGGTTATCACCGCGGCGACCTTGGCCCAATCGGTCGGGGCGTGGGGCATGTTCGTCTATACGGCGGGCGCCTCCGCGATCGCCGCCGATCTGAACGTTTCGGCGACCTATATCGGGTATCAAATCGGTATCGCGTATTTTGCCGCGACCCTGTGTACCCTCTATTCCAGCGGCATTACGCGGCGTATCGGCTGTATCCGGTCTCTGGCGGCCGCCATGGCCCTGGTCGCCGTTGGGGCGTTGGCCACGACCTTGTGGCAGCTTGCCGGGATGTTTCTGGGTTCCGTCATTATGGGGATCGGGTTCGGCCTGATCCCGGCGTCCGCATCCCAAGTGCTGATTGCCGTCACGGATAAGACCAATCGCGCTCTGATCTTTTCCATCAAGCAGAGCGGCATTCCTGTCGGCGGTCTTCTGGCGGCGTTGACGACCCCCTATTTTGCGGAAGCGTGGGACTGGCGGTTTGCCGGTTTTGCGGTGAGTGTAAGTTGCGTCGCGATTTTTCTGTTTTTGTTTTTGAACCGCCGCCGCTGGATCATCGAAGATGCGAGCACTGGCTCTACGTCCTTCAATCCCTTCCTGCCGTTGGTGGTTCTGCATCGGTCGCGCCGGCTGAATGCGCTTATTTTGATGGCGATCTGTTATGTGGGTATTCAGATAGTCTGGCTGACTTTTATGAGCCCCTTCTATGTTGAGGAGCTCAAAATTTCTCTGGTCGAGGCGGGCTTCTTTTTGGCCATCGTCCAAGTGACGGGCATCTTCGGCCGCATTTTCTGGGGATGGGTCTCGGACCGGTTGCAGGACAATTTTACGCCCATGCTGATGCTGGGCTGGCTCATGATGATCTGTTGCGGCTCTGCCTATTTCCTGGGCGGTGACACGCCCTTTGCCTTATTCACACTGCTGAGTTTCGCCATCGGGTTTTCCGCTGTCAGCTGGAACGGTGTTTTCCACGCCGCCCTGATTGAGGTGTCGGACCCCGGCGAGACCGTCTCGGTGATCGCTGGCATGGCGTTCTATGTCTACATCGCCATGTTTGTCTTGCCGGCCCTGTTCGCGCTGATCATCGATTGGAGCGGAAGTTACGTGATGCCGGTCACCAGCTTGGTGCTGTTCTCTCTTGGCGGGATTTACTTTGCCTGGCAGGCGAAGGTCAGGCGCTAGGCGCGCCGCGCAGTCCTAGTACGCCAGTTCGGTAAACGCTGGTTCGACGGAGCCGTTCCACTCGCCATCGAACTTGGCGAGCAGGTCTTCTGCCGGGGAGCGGCCCGACTTGGCAATCTCGACCAGCGGGTTGAGGAAGCTGGTTTCGTCATTGCCGGAACTGTCCAACCGCTTGCGGCGCTGAAGCCCGCTTTTAGAGATGTTCAACACGTCAATCGCCATCTCTTGAAGCTTGCCGCTCCGAAACGGAGTCTGGAGAGCGGTCTTGGGAACCCCGTCCCGAAGGGCGGAGATTTCGTTGACCGACCAATCGGCGATATAGGCCTCCACGTCGGCGAGGGCCTGTGCGTCGTACAAGAGCCCAACCCAGAACGCCGGCAGGGCGCAGAGCCGGTTCCAAGGCCCGCCGTCGGCGCCCCGCATCTCCAGGAAACGTTTCAACCGGACTTCGGGGAAGGCGGTCGTCATATGGTCTTCCCAATCGGTGATGGTCGGCTTCTCGCCGGGCAGGGCCGGCAATTCGCCCTTCATGAAATCCCGGAAGGATTGTCCCGAGGCGTCAATATACGTACCGTCCCGGTAGACGAAGTACATGGGCACATCGAGCATGTAGTCCACATAACGTTCGAAGCCAAAATTATCGTCGAAGACAAAGGGCAACATGCCGGTGCGGTCTGGATCGGTGTCGTTCCAAATCTCGCTGCGGAAACTCAGGAAGCCGTTCTTGCCGCCATCCCGGAATGGTGAGTTGGCCCAAAGCGCCGTGGCAACGGGCTGCAGCGCCAGGGCGGCGCGAAACATCCGCACCATGTTGGCTTCGCTGTCAAAGTCCAGATTCACCTGGACGGTGCAGGTGGCCAGCATCATGTGGTGGCCGAGCGTGCCCCGCTTGGGCATATATTCCCGCATAATTTTATAGCGGCCCTTGGGCATCCATTCGATTTCGTCCAATGTTCCCTTGGCCAGATAGCCGAGGCCAACGAAACTGACGCCCATTTCCCCGGCGACCTCCTTGACCTGTTTCAGGTGGCCGGTCACCTCGCTGCAGGTTTGATGAATGGTCTCCAGCGGCGCGCCGGAGAGTTCCACCTGACCGCCGGGCTCCAGACTGACCGAACTGCCGTCCGGTTTCTTCAGGGCGATCGGGTTGCCCTTCTCCAGCACCGGTTCCCAGCCAAATCGAGTCATCCCGTCCAGCAGGGTGCGGATGCCCTTTGGTCCCTCGTAGCGGAGGGTCGTCAGGGTCGCAGGATCGATGGCAAACTTTTCATGTTCGGTGCCGATCCGCCATTTTTCCGCCGGCTTACAGCCGCTTGCGAGATAGGCAACGAGGTCGGATTTGTCGGATATGGCAGGGTCTGCGCTGACAGCGTTCATGTTGGACTTTCACTTCGGGGCGGGGTGATCTTGTGGTTGATATCCCCTAACCGTGACGAATGTATTAACTCTTCTCGACCCAGTCTCCGGCCACCGCCTGCCAAACCGTCATAGCGGCAATCGCCGCGGTTTCGGCCCGCAGCAGACGCCGGCCCATGGATGCTGACGTAACAAAATCCAGATTTGCCAGAGCGTCAAGCTCCTCGGGTGAGAAACCGCCCTCTGGTCCTATCAGGATGGTGCCTGGCTTACCGATATGTGCCTTCATGGCGTGGGCAACCGATCTTCCCGTGCCCGTCTCGTTCATCAGGATCACCGGCCGGTCCGACGGCCACTCTCGGAACACTTGGCGCAGGGGCTGCGACGCATCAATGGAGGGGACGGTAAGCCGGCCGCATTGTTCCGACGCCTCCCGGGTGATGGCCGACAGGCGATCCGTATTGATCCTGTCTGAATTGGTGCGATCCGTAATGACGGGTAACATCCGGGTAACGCCCAGCTCCGTCGCTTTTTCGGCAATCAGGTCCACCGGGCCTCGTTTCAGAAGGGCAAACATCAGCCACAAATCAGGTTCTTCTGGCTGAGGACGGATTTGTGTTTGGAGCGCCAGCCGCACCTCCTTCTTAGCGGCGGAGGCGATACTTGCCCGCCATTCACCGTCCCGGCCGTTGAACAGCAATACCGCGTCACCCACCGATCGCCGCATGACATTAGCCAGATAGTGGGATTGGCCTTTGTCCAGGGAGATTTCTCCGCCATGGTTAAGCGGTGTCTCTACATAGAGCCGGATGTCGCTCATTTCTCGTCCATATGGATCATGGCGCCGACCTGGCCTGCTTCCAGCCGTTTCAGGTGGAACCGGATCAGCGGGTCATCCGGGAACGTGGCCGCCAAATCCCGGAACTTCTCCAGGGCCGCCGGATCCTCGGAGATCACCAAGTCATAGGCCTCCAGGTAGCGCTGTACCCGGTCGGACCCGATCTCCGCCTTGGTCAAGGGCTCCAGCGCGACGATACCGGTTGTCTTACCCTTCAATACGACGATGCCCACCGGCCGTCCCGTAAAGTCGGGGGCCAGCATGGCGGTCTCGATGCTGATGCAGACATTGGTGCCAAGATATTTGTTCACCCCTTCCATGCGGGAGGCGGTGTTGATGGCGTCCCCATGGGCGGCATAGTTAAACAGCACGTCGCCGCCCATATTGCCGATGATTACCGGGCCGGTGTGGACGCCAATCCGGGTTTTGCCGACGGGCTGGCCCAGACGGCGATATTTCTCCGAAAATTCTTTGGCGAACTGATCCATTTCCAGGGCGCAGGCGATGGCGCGTTCGGCATGATCGGCCTGTGTCACCGGTGCGTTAAAGAAAAAGGCGGTGGCGTCGCCAACGATGGCGTCCAACGTGCCGCCGTGGCGAAAACCGATTTCCACCATGCCGTTGAGATATTCGTTCAGCAGGGGAATAAGCGTGCCCGGTTCGGACTTTTCCACCAGCGGCGTAAAGCCGGCCAGATCGGAAAACAGAAAACTCAGCACGCGCCGCTCTCCGCCTAGCTCCATTTGATTAGGATTGCGGATCAGTTCTTCGACAAAATTGGGGGAAACGTAGTGTGAGAAGGCTTCCCGGATCCACCGTCCCTGCTGCTCGGTCTGCAAGTGCCTAAGGACGGAACAAGAGAGAAACACCAGAACGCCCGTCAGCGCGGGGAATACAGGGTCGATCAGAAGTCCGTGGGCCGCAAAGGCGTACATGGAAAGGCCGATTGAGATCACCACCGCCGCCATGCCCAGTAGCACCGAGATGACCGCGCCGAACAGATAGGTGAGTCCAATGACCACAAGGCCCAGCACCAACATAAAGGCCATCTCTGCCCCGTTGGCCCAATCTGGTCGGGACAGGTACTGACCGTTGATCATTTGTGCGAGCATCTGCGCCTGCATCTCCACGCCGGGCATGGCGCCCAAGGGGCTGAACCGCAAATCCAATAGACCCGTGGCGGACGCGCCGATGAGAACAATCTTACCGGTGAACGTATCAGCCGGCGCCTCGTCCCGAATGATCTTCCAGGCGGGTGTTTTCATGGCCGCCGGTAGTTCGCCGAAGTGCAGCCACAACCGGCCATTGGCGTCTGTCGGGATGGTCAGATCGCCGATTCGGACCGAAATCAGCCCGGTGGGGTCACCAAAGCTCTTCTCCGAACTCGCGCCGGACGAGGTCACGATGTAGGTTGATGCGCCCTGGGCGACGCGGAGAGCCTCGGCAATCAATGACGGTACAATTCTGCCGCCGTTGCGCATCAACAAGGGCACCCGCCGGACGACGCCGTCCTGATCCGGCGCGAAATTCATGGCGCCGGAGCCTTTTGCCGCCTCGTCGAACAGCCGCATCGAGGTGATGGCGCCGGGAAAGTCCAGCAGGAAGGGTTTCGGATCATCGCCGGCTTGGGCGACCCCGAATTTTATGACGGGGATGGAGGTATCCTTTTCCCGGTTGGTCAGCGCCAGCCCGGTCACCGCCCGGCCCTTGGCCAAGGCGTCGGCGAACAGCTGGTCATGGTCGGGCAGATTGTCCAGTTCTTGCTTCAGCTCCGGCGACGCTTGCAGCCGCCGGGCCATCTGCCTGGGCGACGTCCGGTCGGTCTCCGAGAACATCATATCGAAGGCGATGGCCGCTGCGCCGGCTTCGTTCAGATGGGTGACCAGGTCCGCCAGAATATCCCTCGGCCAAGGCCATTGCCCCAGTATTTCGATGCTGGCTTCGTCGATATCGACCACTTGGACCGGCGCCGGTTTGATCTCCCGCGGACGCCAGCGCTGATAGACATCGAACACGGCATTGCGCACGGTTTCGATCAAGGCGGGCTCTTCCGCGCGAATGCCGATGGCCGCGATCAGGATCGCCGCGGAAACAAGCAGGGGGTAAAAACGCATCATCACGCGACTATAAACACCAATTGTCTGAAATTTCAGCTATTTTCGGCCACGTGGCGGGTTGCCCCCTTGTGAACACCGGGACATGACAGTTCCCGGTCGCCGCATTATGATCATGCGCACGCGCCAGTAAGGGGCAATAGGGAGGAGACTCAGCGCCATGACCGACGACGCCATCGCCAAATTGCGGGAATATCGGGACAGTATCGACAATATCGATGCGGCTTTGGTGTTTCTCCTCTCAGAGCGGTTTAAAATCACCCAAAAGGTTGGAGAGTTTAAGGCGCAGAACGAACTGCCGCCCGCCGATAAAGGCCGGGAGGCGGAACAGATCAAGCGTCTCAGGACCCTGGCGGCCGACGCCAAACTGGATCCTGATTTCAGCGAGAAGTTCCTCAACTTCATTGTCGAGGAAGTGATCCGCAATCACGAGAAAATACGGGACGGGGGATAGACTCCGCTGCCGGCCATGGATGGATCATGGTGAGCGACGCAACCTCCGGCTCCGGACCAGAAAATAGTTTCGAGGCCAGCGACATCCCCAAAGGGGGATGGGTCGATTCGTGGGTGCCCGCGGCATTGCGGCCCTATGCGCGGATGGCCCGGTTCGACCGGCCCATCGGCACCTGGCTGTTGCTGTTTCCCTGCTGGTGGTCGTTGGTCTTCGCTTACCAGGATTGGACGAATGTCAGCCGCTTCGTCTGGTTCTTTATCCTGTTCGGAATCGGTGCGACGATCATGCGGGGCGCCGGCTGCACCTTTAATGACATCACTGATCGGAATTTTGACGGCAAGGTCGCCCGGACCGCCGACCGGCCGATCCCGTCGGGCCAGGTCAGCGTTCGCCAGGCGGTCCTTTATATGATCATCCTCAGCCTGATCGGGTTCATTGTTTTGATCCAGTTCAACGTCTTCGCCGTCGGCGTCGGTGTGGCGTCGCTTTTCCTTGTGGCGATCTATCCGTTTATGAAACGGGTGACCTATTGGCCGCAGTTTTTCTTGGGCCTCGCCTTCAACTGGGGGGCGCTGTTGGGCTGGGCGGCGGTGCGCGGCGATCTGCAGTGGCCCGCCCTGGTGCTTTATGTCGGCGGCATCTTCTGGACCTTGGGCTACGACACGATCTATGCCCATCAGGACAAGGAAGATGATTTGTTTGTCGGGATCAAGTCGTCGGCCATCCGTCTGGGCGCGGGCACCCGGCCCTGGCTGTTTCTGTTTTATGGGAGCGCTGCAGTATTGTTTACCATCACCGGCTGGATGCTGGGCCTAAGCTGGCCCTTTTATGTGGCCATGGGGCTGGCGGCGATCCAGCTCGCTTGGCAGGCCTGGGACGTGGATATCGACGATCCGGCGGACTGTTTGCGCAAATTCAAATCGAACCGGCTGTTCAGCTGGATTCTACTGGTCGGGATTATCCTCGGCCATATTGTATAGGAGGGTCATCGCATGGCGACCTTTGTGCTGATTCATGGGGCGTTTCACGGCGCCTGGTGCTGGGAGCGGGTGACGCCGTTGTTTCAGGCAAAAGGCCACCGGGTGTTCGCCCCCGACATGCCGGGCCAGGGCGACGATGATGCCGATCTGCGCACGGTCACGCTCGACGATTACATGACCCGCATCGGCGTGGTGCTAAGCCAGGTGGAGGAACCGGCGATCCTGGTCGGGCACTCCCTGGGCGGCATCAGCATCACCCAGGCGGGCGAAATTTACACCGGCCAGATCGCCAAGCTGGTCTATCTGACCGCCTTTATCCCCGCCAATGGCGAAAGCCGCGCGAGTATGCAGATCGCCCAGTCGCCGCCGGCGTCGGCCGGCAGCCGAGAGGTTTCTGCCGACGGCACCTCTATGTCGTTCAAGGACGAGGCCATCGGTCCCATTTTCTATAACGATTGCGATGAGGAGACGCTGACCTGGGTGAAAACCCGGCTGAAACCCCAGGCCACGGCGATCTCCAACGCACCCGTTCAGACGACGGCAGAGAAATGGGGCTCGATCCCCCGCGCCTTTATCGCCTGCACCCTGGATCAGGCGATCCCGCTGGAACAGCAGCAGGCCTGCTGGGAACGTTATCCGTGTGATCCGGTGATCACCATGGAAACCAGTCATTCACCGTTCATGTCGCAGCCCGAAGCACTGGCCGGTCATCTGGACGATATCGCCGACGGGATTTAGGGCAATGTTGCGCATTCCGGTGATTGAAAAACCGGGTCCGAGCCTGTAGAGACAGCGCCAATTCTTCAATCGACTATCCAAGATCAACAGGGGATATCCATGCTTTTCAAGTGCGACTCTCATCACGGCGCGGCCCACGCGCCGGCGGATCACAACCACGCCACCACGGTCACCGACGGCAAAAAACACTTCACCGTTGATATCCATTGCCACATTCATGTGCCGGACGCGGACAAGATGCTGCAGCAGCTGTCCCCGGAAGACACCGGCCGGCTGATGGTGGACACCAACCCGATCACCGCCGAGATCAACAAGAAGCAGCAGGAAACCATCCTGCCGCAACTGACCGATTCATCCGTGCGTCTCGCCGATATGGACAAGCAGGGCATCGACGTGCAGGCCATTTCCCCGTCGCCGTTCCACTACAATTACGGCTATCCGGCGGAGTTCGCCCGGGATACGTCCAAGGTGGTCAATGACCGGGTCGCCGAAGTTGTCGGCGAACATCCGGACCGGTTCGTCGGGCTGGGCACGGTGCCCCTGCAGGACGGCGACATGGCGGTGGCCGAGCTGGAGCGCTGCGTCAACGATCTGGGCTTCAAGGGCGTGGAGATTTCCACCAACGTGGCCGGTCAGGAACTGACCCGCGCCGGGCTGGAGAAATTCTTCGCCCGGGTCGAGGAGCTGGATGCGATGATCTTCATGCATCCGATCGGCACCTCGTTTAAGGACCGGATGGACGATCACTATTTCCGTAACACGATCGGCCACCCGCTGGATTCGGCCGTGGCTGTCGGTCACCTGGTGTTTGACGGATATCTGGAGAAATATCCGGGGATCAAAATCTGCATCGCCCATGGCGGCGGCTATATCCCGGCGTACTACGGCCGGTTCGACCATCCGTATCATCTGCGGGACGATTGCCGGGTAAACATTTCCAAGGCGCCGACGGAATATATCCAGCAACTCTATTTTGACACGGTGGTCTTCACCGAGACCCAGTTGCGCCACATGATCGAAGTGTGGGGCGCCGATCACGTGGTGATGGGCACCGACTATCCGTACGACATGGCAGAGCCCGATCCGGTCGGCCACGTCAATTCGGTGAAGGGCCTGAGCGATGATGACAAGGCGCTGGTCATGGGCGGCAACGCGGCCAAGCTGTTGAACATCGACGCGTCGGCCTTCTCCCGCTCTTAAGCTTTAGGATTTAGCTCCCGCCGTCCTCGACCAAGCGCGGTCCAGGCGGCGGGGCAATCTCTTCGGCGGGGCTATCCTCACCCATCTCGATTTCGGTGATTTTCTCGCCCCGGCTGGTCACCTTGCCGGTGGATATGCGGATTTGCCGCAGGTCGTCTTCCGCTTGACCCATATGCCGTTGTAGTTTGTCGACACGGTCGTCCAGCCGGGTGACATCTTCCAGCATCTTCAGAACCTCTTCCTGAATAACGCCGGCCTGTTCCCGCATGTGAACGTCTTTAAGGACTGCGCGCACGGTATTCAGTGTCGCCATCAGGGTGGTCGGTGAAACAATCCAGACTTTGGCCCGGAAGGAGCGCTCCACCACGTCGGGCAGGCTGGCGTGCAGTTCCGCATAGACGGCTTCCGAGGGCAGGAACATCAGGGCTGATTCCGCCGTTTCGCCGGGCACGATGTATCGCTCCGCGATATCCTGCACATGCTTTGTGACTGCTGCGCCAAAGGCTCTCAGCGCCCGCTGCTTGGCTTCGTCATCCTGGGCGTTGCGGAGCGCGTGATAGCTTTCCAGCGGAAACTTGGAGTCGATGACAATGGGCCCCGGCGGTTTGGGCAAATCCAACAGGCAGTCGGCTCGCCTTCCGTTACCGAGTTGTGCCTGGAAGCTGTACGCGTTGGGCGGCAGGATGCCGGAAACCAGATCGTTCAACTGAATTTCCCCGAACGCGCCCCGGGCCTGTTTGTTGGAGAGAATGTCCTGCAGGCCCACCACCTGCTGGGAAAGATCGGTGATTTTCTGTTGGGCGGAATCGATTACCGCCAGGCGCTCGTGAAGCTCCTTAAGCGTCTTGCCGGTGCGCTCGGTCTGTTGTGTGAGCCCGTCGCCGAGGCGCTTGGAGAAGGTCTCCATCCGCTCGTTCATATCGGTTTGCGCTTGTTGCATGCGCCCGGAGAGCTCGGATTGAGAGGCCGACAGCCGCTCCGCCGTCTCCGAGACTTGGGTCAGCCAGGCCAGGGCCTCGTTTCGCGCCTTGTCGCCTTTGAGGACGACCACGAACATGCCGATGACCATCAGGCCCAGAACAACAAGAAGAATTGTCTGTAAGTCCATGGCGGGAATCCTGCCCGAGTCGCAACCGCACTGCAACGGCGCATTTGCGACGGCCAGCCCGGCCTTGACCGGGGCCGGTCCCTGGCCTATCTCCTTGGCGACAGCGTGTAAATTCAGAGGTTTAAATGGCGATTCTGCCGATCATTGTCGCGCCTGATCCCCGGCTCAAAGTTGAATGCGAGCCGGTCGAGGAGATCACGCCGGAGCTCCAGAAGCTCATGGACGATATGCTCGACACCATGTACGACGCGCCGGGCATCGGTCTGGCCGCGCCGCAGATCGGCGTAACCAAGCGTATTCTGGTGGCGGACGTCTCCAAAACCGAAGAGCGCGCGCCGCACAAGCTGATCAATCCGGAGATTCTCGCCGCCTCGGAAGAGCTTTATGAGTACGAAGAGGGCTGCCTATCGCTGCCTGAGCAATATGCGGAGGTGACCCGGCCCAAACACGTGGTCATCGGCTATACGGACGAAAACGGCGATAAGAAAGAGCTGGAATGCGAAGGGCTCTTGGCCGTCTGCCTGCAGCACGAGATGGACCATCTGGACGGCATCCTGTTTGTCGATCACCTGTCCATGCTCAAGCGCAACGTGATCCTGCGCAAACTCCAAAAGTGGAAGAAAATGCAGCAGAAGGAGGCGGGTTGATTTCCCGCCCGAGATAATGACACAGCCGCTGCGGCTCGCCTTTATGGGCACCCCCGATTTTTCCGTCCCCGTCCTGACGGCATTAATTGATGCCGGGCATGATGTCGCCGCCGTCTACTGCCAACCGCCCCGAGCCGCGGGCCGGGGCCAGAAGGAACGGTTGTCACCCGTCCATGCGGCGGCCGAGGACCGCGGGATTGAGGTGCGCACGCCCGTGAATTTCAAATCAGAAGACGACGTGGCCGCGTTTACGGCGCTGGAGTTGGATGTGGCGGTGGTGGCGGCTTACGGGTTGATCCTACCGGCGGCGATCCTGGACGCCCCGAAGATGGGCTGTCTCAATGTGCACGCGTCCTTGTTGCCCCGCTGGCGGGGGGCCGCGCCCATTCAGCGGGCGATCCTGGCCGGTGACGGGGAAACCGGGGTCACCATCATGCAGATGGACGAGGGCCTGGATACGGGCGACATGTTGTTGAAAGAGAGCCTGCCGATTTCATCCGATACCACCGCCGGTAGTCTGCATGACGCACTCTCCGAGATGGGCGCGGGCTTGATCGTCGAGGCGCTGGCGGGTCTCAGCGCTGGTGAGATCACGCCGATCCCTCAGCCCGAGGACGGGGTCACTTATGCGCAGAAGATCGACAAGGCGGAAAGCCGGATCGATTGGGCCAATTCCGCGGCGGAGATCGACCGGCAAATCCGCGCCTTTGCGCCCTGGCCCGGCGCTTGGTTTGAACACGAAAAGACCCGGATCAAAATATTGGCGGCCACGCCGATCTCAAGCTCGGGTAAACCTGGCGCCCTCTTGGATGATGCGTTGACGGTGGCCTGTGGGGAGGGCGCAATATCGATCAGCCGTTTGCAGCGCGCCGGCAAAGGGCCGATGACCGCCGGGGAGTTCCTCAAAGGCTATGACCTGCCCGCTGGCACAGTGTTGGCGTAACCGCCATGGCCCGCTTCAAGCTCACCCTGGAATATGACGGCGGCGGTTTTGTCGGCTGGCAGCGCCAGACTAATGGCCTCTCCGTGCAACAGGTTGTCGAGGAAGCGTTTCAGAAATTCTGCGGTGAAGACATCACAACCCATGTGGCGGGCCGCACCGACGCGGGTGTACACGCCACTGGCCAGGTGTGTCATGCTGATGTCGCCAAAGAGACCGACGCCGACACGGTGCGCGATGCGCTCAATTTCCATGTGAAGCCCCATGCGGTCAGCGTGCTGGCGGTGGAGGAAGTCTCCGACGAATTCCATGCCCGCTTCTCCGCCACATCCCGGGCCTACACGTATAAAATTATCAATCGCCGCCCGCCGCCGGCCATCGGCGCGGGGCTGGTCTGGTGGGTGCCCCAGGACCTGGACGCGGACGCCATGCACGCGGGCGCGCAGCACCTCCTCGGCAATCATGATTTCTCCACCTTCCGGGCCGCCGGGTGTCAGGCGGATAGTCCGGTGAAGACCTTGGATGAACTGACCGTTGAACGGGACGGTGAGTATATTCTGATCCACGCCAAGGCCCGGTCGTTCCTCTATCATCAGGTGCGCAATATGGTGGGTTCGCTAAAGCTGGTGGGCGAGGGCAAATGGCCGGCGGATAAGATGGCCGACGCGCTGGCGGCGTGTGACCGGTCGGCGGGCGGTCCCACCGCGCCGCCGCAAGGGTTGTATCTGACCCGTGTGACCTACTAACCGGGTTTTCTCGAAGGCGGGGCCACCAGGTGGCGGGCCCGGGGCCGTTCCGGTTGCAACGTGTATTGCAAGGCGTTTTGTTCGATGGAGATATCGGCTTCGGTAACCCGGTGATGCTGGCGTTCATGTTCCAGCCAGGATTCCACCAGGAAATATTCCACATACGTCCCTGGTTCTTCGATATCCTCGAAGATGCCCCAGGCGTAGGCGCCGTCCCGTTTACGGGTTTCGCCGTAATCCTTCATGGCGGCCAGGAACGGCTCCGCATTGGCCGGGTCGATCTTGTATTCCACGGTGACCATGACCGGGCCCCGGTCATCTTCCACGTCCTCCGCCACGTTGGGAACGGTCCAGTGCATGGTCGGGGTCAGATCGATATTGGCGTCCTCCGGCAGCTTCCAGCGCCAGGTCGCCGGGATGGCGAAAAAGGCGCCCGCCGCCGCCAACAATAATGCCGTTGGAATACCCCAGATATCGGCGAGGTTTCCCCAGACCACGCTGGCCCCGGCCATGGAGCCGAAATAGACCGCGATCATCACCGACAGGCCTCGCGCCCGCACCCATTCCGGTAGCGCAATCTGCGCAGCCACATTGAGGGTCGAGAGAACCGTTAGCCACGCCGCGCCGGCCAGCATGCTGGCCAGGACGCCTAGGATTTGGTTCTTGGAGACGGCAAAGATCACAAGAACCAGGGCGGTGCCCAGGCTGCCTAACGCCACCACCCGGTTCGCGCCGAGCCGGGTGCGGAGCATCGGCAGGGCGAGCGCCGCCAGCACCGCGCCCAGGCCGATCCCGCCCATCAAATAGCCGTAATATGATGCGCCGCCCCGCAGGAGATCACGGGCGATCAAGGGCAGCAGCGCCCAATAGCACGTGGCGAAAATGAAAAAGCCGCTCGCCCGGATCAGCGTGCTACGGAGCGGCTGGCTCGATTTGGCGTAGCGGAGCCCGGCGCGCATGGCGGTGAAAAACCGTTCTCCCGGCAAGTGGTTATCTTCTTTCGTGTCCGGCGTCCACCAGATCAAAATCGCGATCACGAACAGGAAGCTGACGGCGTTGATGACGAACGGCGCCCAAATGCCGACCGCCACCATCAGTAAGCCGCCGACAGCGGGGCCGATGGCGCGGCTGATGTTGATCCCGACGCTGTTGAGCGCGATGGCCTGCTGTAGTTCGGCGCGGGGTACGAGCTGCGGGATAATGGCCTGCCAGGCCGGCGCGATGAAGGCCGCCCCGGTGCCCATGGCGAGCGTGAAGAGCAACAGCCACACCGGACTGATTGCATCTAGGATAACCACAGCACCCAAGACCGCCGCTGTCAGACACAGCGCGATCTTGATCCCGACAATCAGCCGGCGGCGATCGACGATGTCGGCCAACGCGCCTGCCGGCAGGGCAAATAGAAAAACCGGCAGGGTCGTCGCCGCCTGCACGGACGCGACCAAGACGGGCGACGAGGTCAGAGTCGTCATCAGCCAGCCCGCCGCCACATCGTGCATCCAGGTGCCCACGTTGGAGATCACGATGCCCGTCCACAATAACGCGAACACGTTGTGCCGGAAGGGGCTCCACGGTGAGGCCGTTTGGGGCGGCGGCGTTTGCATGTTGGTTTCGGTGGTGGTCACCGGGGGCTCCTTGCAGGCGGGTTGATCCCTTCTGACATTGATTTAACAGGGCTGATCTGAAATGTATCGTAAATATCCGGCGCGCCGGATGCCACCGCCTGAGAGTTTTTTCGTGATCCTTCTGAAAAGCCCGTCCAAGTCCATCTTTACGCTGACCCTGATTGGCTGCGTCATCCTGTTGGCGCTACCGGCGAATGATGCCGTAGAGCCGCTCGTTCTACGTTCGGCGGCGGTGATCCTGCTGGCCATCGGGCTGTGGTCGACGGCGGTAGTGCCGTCTTTCATGGGTTCGCTGATCTTTATGTTCGCCGCCATGGTCGCGGCCATCGCGCCGGCCAATGTGGTGTTCTCCGGCTTTCATTCCGGCGCCATGTGGCTGGTGTTTGGCGGCTTGGTGGTGGGCCTTGGCGTAAAACGCTCCGGCCTAGATGTCCGGCTGGTGGAGGCGCTGCTGCACCGCATTCCAACCTCTTATGTGGGGACCATCTACGGCGTTTTCTGGGCGGCCTTTTCCCTGGCCTGGATCGTGCCGTCCGCCGCCGGCAGGGTGGCGCTGTTGGTGCCGATCATGCTGTCTCTGGCGGACAAATTGGGCTTTGCCGAGGGCTCCAAGGGGCGGGCAGGGCTCGTTCTCGCCGCCGCCATGGGCACCATGGCCCCGGCTTTCGCTATTCTGCCGTCTAATGTCCCGAATATGAGCCTGTTCGGCGCGGTGGAGAGTCTTTACGGCATTCGCCTTACCTATACCGACTATTTGCTGCTAAATTTTCCGGTGATCGCCGTCGGCGCGTTGATCCTGTATCCGGCGCTGCTCTCGTTCATGTTCAAGGATACACCGGCGGCCCGGGAACAGAGCGTTGCCGCCACGCCCTGGAAAGAAGATGAGGTGCGCCTGTTGCTGATCGTCGCCGTGGCGCTGGTTCTCTGGATCACCGACACATTGCACGGCATCTCACCGGCCTGGGTGTCCCTGGGCGCGGCGCTGGTCTGCGTGGCCCCCCGGATCGGCATGCTGCCGCCGTCTGCGCTCGGCAAGGATATTGATTTTACACCGCTGTTGTTCCTGGCCGGCGTTATTGGCTTGGGCGGCGTGGCGACACACACCGGCGTCGGCAATCTGATTGCCGAGTTCCTGCTGACCAATGTGCCGCTGCACCATGGTCAGGACGGGGAGAATTTTGGCATCATCGCGGCGATCGCTACAGTGATTGGCCTGTTCACCACCATGCCGGCGCAGCCCGCCATCATGGCCCCCATGGCCGAAGCCATGGCGCAAGCGTCAGGCTGGTCATTGATGAGTGTTTTGATGGCCCCGGTGGTCACCTGGACCATGTTCCCGTTCTTCTATCAGGCGCCGCCCGTGGTCCTCGCCGTGGCGCTCGGCAACCTTCGCATCAGCTGGGTCATCAAGATGCTGGTGGCCTACATGTTCATCAGCGCTGTGATCCTGCTGCCGCTGCATTTCCTGTGGGGGCAGTATCTCGGGTATTTCAAGGTGGCCGGATAGTCTTTACGGTTTTCCCAGTTTGGCGCTCGGCCGGGCGTTCACGAGTTCATACCAGCGCGCGGTGTTCGTATGCACCGTTTCATCCCAGGGCAGGCCCATGCGGGTAGTGAAATCCAAACTGATCTGCGCGGTGATGTCGGCAACGGTGTAATAATCCGTGGCCACATACTCGCTTTCACCCAAGCGTTCGTTCAGGAAATTGTGGAAGTGGGCGACGCGCTTTTTGCCGCGCTCCGCCAGCTCAGGAATTTGATCGTGATTGACCGGCCCGGTGAGCCCCCGGCCCTCCATCCGTTTGACGGTGTTACGGAGATACTCCGCGCCGGCCAGGAAGCCGTCCCATTCCATCCGGTGTTCCCACATGGCGATGATGGCTTTTTCCTTTGGGTCCCGGCCCATCAGGGGCGGCTCCGGATAGGCCTCCTCCAGATAGCGGCAACAGGCGATGGACTCGCTGATGAGCGTGCCATCGTCCAGTTCCAGCACCGGGATCGTCCGCCATGGATTGATGGCCTTGAAATCGTCTTCAAGCTGGGCCCGGTTCATCAGGTCCACTTCGACGGTTTCAATCTCCAGGCCTTTCTCGGCGATGAAGATACGGACCCGGCGGGGGCTCGGCGCGGTGGCGCAGTCGTAAAAGCGCATTCCTCTTACTCCACTGTGTTCTCAATCGCGCCGATGGGGTCGATATTCACCCGCACCACGTCGCCCTTTTGTAGGAACACCGGCGGCTTAAAGCCGATGCCGACGCCCACCGGCGTGCCGGTCACGATGATGTCGCCGGGCAGCATGGTAATGCCGGCGGAAATGGTCTCGATCAGGGTCGGAATATCAAAGATCAGTGCGGAACAGGACGAATCCTGACGCCGCTCCCCATTCACATCCGTCGTCAGGTGGAACGTATCCGGGTGGCCGGCTTCGTCCGCGGTGAGGATGCAGGGGCCCATCGGGCAGTATCCATCCAGCCCCTTGCCGATGAACCATTGCTTGTGCTGATGCTGTAGGGTGCGGGCGGTCACATCGTTGCTGGTGGAATAGCCATAGACATAGTCGAAGGCCTCGTCCTTTCTGATGCCACGTCCCTCCTTGCCGATGATCACCGCCAATTCCCCTTCATAGTCGGTGGAATTGCTGTGATCCAAATAGGACGGGATCGGATCAAAGGGGCCGGACATGCTGGTCGTCGCCTTGGTGAAAATGATCGGGTCATCCGGCACGGCGGTTGCGCCGGAGGTCGCATCGAAGCCGGAATCATGAAACTCCTGGGCATGTTCGTGATAGTTCCGGCCCACCGCCATAATGTCGCGGATCGGATTGGGGATAGGCGATTTCAGGGTCACGTCGGCGAGCACCACCTTGGCGTCATCCCCGGCGGCGGCGATCGCGGTGGCCGCCTGATCCAGACCGGGCTGACCCAGACGAATAAACGACAGCATGTCGCCGGGTAGACCGGCATCGGCCTTGGTAAAATTCACGATTGTGCCGGAGTCCTGGTCCAGCGCGCCAATATGACCCGCGCCGTCTTGGGTAAATGTTACAAGTCTCATGAGATCATCTATTCCCGATTGGAGTTTTCGTGGTCGTCACCTTAGCCCGTGCGGGCGGGGGATCAAGCGGGGCGGTCTAGCAGACCAGATGCCGCCGGGGCAACTCCAGAACAGCGACTTCTTCCAGATAGGCGCGTTCTTCGTCACTGAGAGTGCCATCGGCTAGGATTTCCGCCTGAATGGCGCGCGCATCATAGCGGTAGCGGGCCGGCGTCGGACGCTTGTCCCACTTGATCGCAACGCCGATGGCAATGGCGATCAGTAAAACCGTTCCCATAAAAGTGAACACGAAATAGCCTTCCATGATCAAACCACTCCATTGCGCAGCACAGTTTCCACTGTGATGTTCAGCAAAATCCAGATACCTACGTCCAAGCCGACAATCGCCGCCGCTATGCCGCCGGAGATATCGACCGACGTTTTTGTCACAAACCAAGTATAGAGAAAAACCAGTCCCAACAGTCCCAAATTAATGAACTGAGCAATCGGGCCGGTAAAAATGTCGAGGACGAACAGGATGGCGACCGGCAGATACACCAGGTTCTGGATCGCCTGGGCCCAATTGTAGGCGACGACGAAATGAAAGAATCGATCTTCCTTTTCCAGGGCCTGGAGGAGGTAGTACATCACCAGCGGAAACAAGACCCAGCCAATCACGTAGAAGATGATCTCGATGGAGAAATAGCGAAGAAAGGGTTCCTGAACACCGCCCATCTGAAACCGGATCAAGTGCAGCAACAGGAAAAACGGCGCAACGATCCAAGCGGCGGAGAAGGACTGCCAGAATCCGCGGGTGCTGGTGTCGAAATACGCCATGCCACCGGTATCTCCGCGGGCAAGCCGGTATGCCCCGTAAAGGGCGTGAGTTGCTTGCTGCGCGCTGATCACGGCCTGTAAGCCCTTACTGATCGAAAAAATTTTCGAGGACGGTCAGATAAATCTTGGTCAGCGTCTGCATGTCTTCGACGGCGACCGATTCGTTTGCCTTGTGCATGGTCTGACTGACCAGACCGAACTCCGCGACCGGGCAGTAATCCTTGATAAAGCGGGCGTCCGAGGTGCCGCCGGTGGTGCTGAGATCCGGATCCTTGCCGGTTACCTCTTTCACCGCCGCGGACAGAATCTCGCTCAACCGGCCCGGCGGCGTCAGGAACGACTCGCCCGACACATACACATCCAGGTCATAGTCGCCGCCGATCCCGTCCAGTTTTTCCCGCGCCCAGGCTTCCACATCCGCCGACGTGTGCAGATCATTGAACCGCACGTTAAAGGTGGCGTTCGCCCGTGCGGGAATCACGTTGGTTGCCGGATTGCCCACATCAATGGTGGAAAATTGCAGGGTCGATGCCTGAAAATGATCACTGCCCTGATCAAGCTCGGCGGAGGTCAGTGCATCCACCATCCTGGCTAGCCGGTGGATCGGATTGTCGGCGAGATGCGGATAAGCGGTGTGCCCTTGGGTGCCATAGACCGTCAGCTTGCCGTTCAGACTGCCGCGCCGACCGATCTTGATCATCTCCCCCATATCCTTGGGATTGGTGGGTTCCCCCACCACACAAGCGTCCCAGCTTTCGCCCTTGTCTTGCGCCCAGGCCAGCAGTTTCTTGGTGCCGTTGATGGCCGGGCCTTCCTCGTCGCCGGTGATCAGAAAACTGATAGAGCCGTCGAAATCGCCGTTGCGGGCCGCTAGAAACTGCGACGCGGCATCGGCGAAGCAGCCGATGGCGGACTTCATATCCACCGCGCCCCGGCCGAACAACGTACCGTCCTTGATCTCCCCGCCGAACGGATCGACCACCCAGGCGTCCTCATCGCCCACCGGCACCACGTCGGTGTGGCCGGCAAAACAGAAGTTCGGCCCGGCGTTGCCGAACCGGGCATAGAGGTTCTGCACATCCGGGGTGCCGTCGTCGCTGAAAGTGACCAGTTCGCAGTCGAAGCCCAGGCCTTCCAGCGCCGTCTTCAGAACATCCTGCGCGCCGCCGTCGATGGGCGTCACGCTATTGCAGCGGATCATCGCCCGGGCAAGTTCGATCGCATCGACAGCCATGGCGGCGGCTCCCGCTGTTAATCCCGAAGCAGGTCGTTGATGGAGGTCTTGGCGCGGGTGCCTTCGTCGACGCGCTTCACGATCACCGCGCAATAGAGGCTGGGACCGGGCGTGCCGTCGGGCAGCGGTTTGCCGGGCAAGGAACCGGGCACCACCACGGAATAGGCCGGGACCCGGCCCATGATCACGTCGCCGGTTTCCCGGTCGATGATCTTGGTGGAGGCGCCGATGAACACGCCCATGGACAGCACCGCGCCGTCCTCGACGATCACCCCTTCCGCCACTTCTGAGCGCGCACCGACAAAGCAATTGTCGCCGATGATTACCGGGTCGGCCTGGAGGGGTTCCAGCACCCCGCCGATGCCGGCCCCGCCCGAGATATGGCAGTTCTTACCGATTTGGGCGCAGGAGCCGATGGTCGCCCAGGTATCCACCATGGTGCCTTCATCGACATACGCGCCCAGATTGACGAACGACGGCATCAACACCACGCCCGGCGCGATATAAGCCGACCGGCGCACGACACAGTTTGGCACCGCGCGAAAGCCCGCCGCCTCGAATTCCTTGTCGGTCCAGCCGGAGAATTTGGACGGGACCTTATCCCACCAACTGCCGTCGCCGGGGCTGTTGTTGATGGTGGTCATGTCGTTCAGCCGGAAACCCAGCAGCACGGCCTTTTTCAGCCATTGATTGACCGTCCAGTCGCCCCCCGATTTCTCGGCGACTCGGGCCTGACCCGAATCCAGAAGGTCTAGGGCGGATTCCACCGCATCCCGGCGTTCCCCGGTGGTGGCGGGTGAAATTTCGTCGCGCGCCTCCCAGGCGGCGTCAATGGCGGATTCTAACTCTGCGTGGCTCACGTCTGTCTTCCCGTCTTAAAAGTCATAGAAATGCGTTTGAAGGCCGCGAAGATGGTGCACCCGCCCCATCCTGTCAATGGCCGGGATGGTTGCGCTCCGGGGTTAGAAGGACGCGAATTCGGCCTGCTGGAACGCCCAGCTGGCGTTGCGGCCCGCCAGTTCCTCGAAATTCACCAATTTGGCGTAGGCCGACTGATCGAAGGACTTCACCGCCTTGTCCGCTCCATGGCCGGCCTTCAGCGCCTTCAGCATATGGGTCCAGATGCCGGTCAGGTAGCTATACGTCGGCCATTCGAACGCCGACAGGGGCGCGGGCTCCCCATGGCCGGGGACGAAAGTATAGCCCTTGTACTGCCTGAGCCCGTCATAGGCTTTGATCCAGTCGCCGGTATTGCTGACATCCAGGATGGCCAGCAGCCGCCCGCTGTAGAGCACGTCGCCGGCCAGCACCACCTTGTCGGACGGCACCTCGGCGATCAGGGAGTTGGGCGTATGGGTGGCGCCGACGGTCTTTACCTTGAGGGTCACCCCACCGCCCAGATTCAGGGTCTTGGGCGCGTCCAGTGTCTCCACCGGCGCGTTGGGGGCCTTGATGTCGGCCGCCGCCTTGCCCGTGGCCTGCGCCACAAACTGAGCGAACATCCCGCCCATATCGTTCATGCGTTCTTTCTCTTCCTCGGAGGTGATGATCGTCGCGCCCGCGGCATGGAAGACGTCATTACCGAAATGCCGGTGGGGCTGGGAATTGGAATTGATCGCATACTTGATCGGCAGCGGCGTGATTTTAGCAATATGCGCCACCATCTCCTTGGCCATCTGGCTCGTGTAGCCGGTGTCGAAGACCACTACTGCGGTCGTTCCGACCACAAACGCCATGTTCATGCGATAGCCCTGGTTTTCCTCGTTGGGGCCGTCCAGGGGGCCGATCCAGGCATAGACGTGCTTGGAGACCTGCTTGGGCGCGGGCAAAATTTGCGTGGCGTGGACGGCGGGCGTCAGACTCAGCACGCCAAGGGTCAGAACCGAGAACACGAGAATGAAAAGGCGTACGAGGGGCATTGTTTTAGGTGTCCTTTGGTATCGTCGTTGGGTCTCTGTGGTGCCGCCATGGTAGAGGCTTTCAGGCCCAACTCAATCGAATTGTGATGCGAGTGATATTTGGAGAAAGGGCGCTACACCCCGGTCACCTCGGCGAGCCAGGCGCTCAAGGAGTTGGTGCGATAGTCGGGATTGGCGGTTTCCGCCTCCGTATGCGCCCAGGGCCGGTCGGTCATCACCCATACGGTTTTCATGCCCATCTCGGCGGCCGGTTTCAGGTTGCGGGCGATATCCTCCACCATGATGGCGTTGGCCGGGTCGAAATCGAACACCTCGACCACTTTGTCATACACCGCCGGGTCCGGTTTCGGCCGGTATTCCGCATCGACGATATCGAAAACGCCGTCGAAATGGTGGCTAATGCCGAGCCGGTCCAGTACCCGCTCTGCATATTGTGTGGCGGCATTGGTGAACACCACTTTGCGGCCCTTGAGGATCGAGAGCGCCGCATCCAGCCTGGCGTCCGGCGCCACGGCATCGAAGTCGATATCGTGGACATAGTCCAGATAGGGTCCCGGATCCATGTCATGAACGTCCATCATGCCTTTCAGCGAGGTGCCATGCTCCCGAAAGAAGCTTTTCTGCACTTTATAGGCCTCGGCGTGCTCGATTTGCAGATAGTCGGCGATATAGCCGCACATTCGCTTATCGATCTGGTCGAACAGGTTCAATTCGACCGGATACAGGGTATTGTCCAGGTCGAAAACCCAGGTTTCCATCTCAATCAGGTGGTCATAGCTCATATCCGGGTTATCCAGGGTCCGAACCCTTTATTCTCATACAATTGCGTTCGGGCGAAAGGTTACGGGTGCAAGAAAACAAGCGCAAGGACATGCTGGCGCATATTCGAGCATTGTTTTCGATGCAGACGGGGCCTTTCCCGCGAACCCAAAGGGCGGCGTCTCTTTTGCCGGCGATGGCGTCGCCAAGCCTTGAAATATATGGATATTCCTGCGACTTGGCTCCTAGTTGCCGGAAAAACTGACTGCCGCGCAATGGATGACAATAAAGAGGCCGGACCCTGGAGTCTCTCCGGCCCGGTCAAGCAGGGGTATTAGGGAAAACCGTCAATCCCTTGTAAATCAGCCATTTTGTCGCCATATCAGAGGAAAGTCGGTTGAAACCAGGATTGCAGACAGGTGCAAAATCTTAAACCGGAAGTGGGGGGCGTTGCGCTCCCCGACGAGCTGCGTTCGGCGATGGACAGTTCAGCTGATGAAATCGTCGCGGCCCTGGTCGAATCCCGATCCCGTTACAAGGACCTTGTCAATATTTCCAGCGATTTCGCCTGGGAGGTGAATGCGGACGGGATGTTTCAATTTGTCTCCACGCGCGGTGCGCTGGACTACGACGCGGACGAACTGGTCGGGCGTCCGGCGCTGGCGCTTCTCAATGTCCGGTCGGCGAAAGATGCCGAGGCTTCCCCGTTCCTCAGCTCGGATGAAAGTCAAGACGTAGAAATCGAGCTGGTGCGCAAGGACGGTGACGTAGCCGTCGTTCTCGTCTCTGCCGTGCCCATGTATGACGATATGGGCGAGTTTAAAGGCAACCGGGGCGTTTGCCGGGATGTGACCGAAGACCGCCGCCGTCAATTGGAATTGGCGGAAGCGCGCATTCGGGAAAAAGTGCTGCGGCAGATCGTCGGCATTATCCGGGACGAGGCCGATCCTCAGGAATCGCTTGCCAGCTCAATCCGCTATATTGTCCAGGCGTCCACTGTAGACGGCTGCCGGATTTACCGGCGGGAGGAATTTGGCGATGGTAACTTCGTGGCGGCGGCGGACTATTGCGTTACCGAGTTCACTCCGGTCGATACATTGATCACCGATAAGATCGAGGGCGCGGCCCGGGCAGTGACCATCCTGGACGGCGGCATGCAGTTTCTTGTTGTCCGGACAACGTACCGCCAGGAGGTGAACGGCGGGCTGATGGTGTGGCGTTCGACGGATCAAGGCGGCTGGGACGAGGAAGAAGTGAGCCTGGCTGAAACTTTGGCGGATCAATTGGGGATCGCCATTGAACGAGTCAATCATCATGAGCGGATCGTGCAAATTTCCCGCACAGACGAGTTGACGGGGTTGCTGAACCGTCGCGCCTTCGTCGAGGACGAGCTGCCCCGGCGGATGTCCCGGCTGCAGCATGCGGGAATGCCCGGCGCCTTGTTTTTTATCGATCTCGACAACTTCAAAATGGTCAACGATGTCCACGGGCATAAGCGGGGCGATGAGCTGTTGCGGGAGATTGCTGAATTCTTGAATCTTCATTCCCGCCCCGGTGATGCGGTGGCCCGTTTTGGCGGAGATGAATTCGCCATGTGGCTGGACGGGATTGATGAGGAAACCGCGGCCAAACGCGCCGCCGAGATGGTCGAAGATAGCGAACGCTTCAAGGAATATTCCGGGGATGAACGTCATCCCCTGGGCGTCTCCGTCGGCGTCGCCATGTTTAACCCGCACGATGCTGCGTCCGTCGATAAGCTGCTGAGCCAGGCCGACGACGCCATGTATCGGGTCAAACGCGCCGGTAAGGGCGGCTGGGCCCGGGCGGCAAGTTGAGCTTACTTCCCTTTGAACTTAGCGGCGCGGCCTTCCTGGTGGGCGGCAATGCCTTCATCCACGTCCTCGCTGTACTCCAGCTCCCGGCGCAGGTGATCGGATAGGTCGCGGGCCGCTTGAAAGCCTGCTTCGAATCGGGTTTTGGCGATGCGCTTTGCGCCGCGTGTGGCCAGTGGCCCGTTGGCGGCGATGGTCTCTGCGAGGCATTGCGCCGCCTGGCGCAGTTCGGATTTGGGGTAGATATATTCCACCAAGCCGTATTTATCCATCTCCTCGACAGAAATCGTCCGGCCGGTGGCGATCAGGTCCATGGCGCGGCCGTGGCCGACAACGCCGGGCAGGCGGACCGGTCCGCCGGCGCCTGGGAAACCGCCCCATTTGGCCTCCGGCATGGTCATGGTAATGTCGTCCGCCGCAACACGGATATCGCAGGCCAGGGCCAATTCCACCGCGCCGGCCATGATCGTGCCGTTGATGGCGGCGATGGTGATCTGCGGCAGCGCCTCGATCGCGTCATAGACCCGGTTGGCGAGGAACACGATCTCCAGCACCTCTTCCTTGGCCAGGCTTGCGCGGATATCCGGATTGAGAAGCCCGGCGGAGAAAAACGTATCCCCGGCGCCGGTAAAAATCACCGCTTGGATATCGTCACTGGCGGCAAGCTGCGCCGTGATCGCTTCCAGTTCCTGGAGGTTTTCCAGCATTAGCCGATTCTGATCATCCGGTCGGTTGATGGTGACCGTGGCCACCGGCGGATTTAACGCGAGGTCTATTTCCGCGCTCATGACCCTTAACCGCTTACCCGGCCGCCTTGATTAGTGTGCCGACTCCGTGGTCGGTGAAGAGTTCCAGCAAAATGGCATGAGGTTTCCGGCCGTCCAAAATCACCGCCGCTTCGACCCCCTCTTCGACAGCGTGCAGGCAGGTCTCCACCTTGGGGATCATGCCGCCCGAGATGGTGCCGTCGGCGATCATTTTCTCCGCCTTGGCGCTGCTGATCTCCGGGATCAACTCGCCATTGTCGTCCTGGACACCCGCCACATCGGTAAGCAGCAGGAACCGGTTGGCGTCCAAGGCGGAAGCGATAGCGCCTGCCGCCGTATCCGCATTGATATTATAAGTCTCGCCTTTGCCGCCATAGCCGATCGGCGCGATGACAGGGATCACCTCGGTCACCTTGAAAATGTCCAGGATTTCCGTGTTGATGGTTTCCGGCTCGCCGACAAAACCTAAATCCAAAATTTTCTCGATATTGGAATCCGGGTCTTTCTTCGTGCGCCGGATCTTGCTCGCCCGGATCAAGTTGCCGTCCTTACCGGAAAGCCCGATGGCCAGTCCGCCGGCATCATTGATGGAGGCGGCGATCTGTTTGTTGATGGTGCCGGCCAGGACCATCTCTACCACCTCAACCGTTTCCGCATCGGTGACCCGGAGTCCATCGATGAAGTTGGAACCGATTTTCAGCCGCTCCAGCATGGCGCCAATCTGCGGCCCGCCACCATGGACGATCACCGGATGCATGCCGACTTGTTTGAGCAGCACGATATCTCGGGCAAACATGGCCGCCAGTTTCTCGTCTCCCATGGCGTGACCGCCGTATTTGATGACGATAACCTTGCCGGCATATTGCCGCATGAAGGGCAACGCCTCCGACAGGGTCCGGGCCTGGGCGAAAACTTCGTTCTCGGATATGTCAGTTGTCTTATCCATGGGAGCGGACTTTAACCGTTTCAATCGGGGTTCGCCAGCATTCCTAGCGCGGCGCGTAACTCGGCAATTCCGGTGTTCTTGGTGGCGCTGGTCACAATGATTTCCGGGTGCGCCGCCACATGGGTTTTGATCTCGCTATAGGTCCGGTCGAGAAGCTTGGCGAGCGGCCCGGCCTTGATCTTGTCGGACTTGGTTAACACGATTTGATACGACACTGCGGCCTGATCCATGAGCTTCATGGCGTCCCGGTCATTATCCTTGAGCCCGTGCCGGGCATCGATCAGCAGGCACACCCGGCGCAGCTGCACTCGAGCGCGCAGGTAATACATCACCAAATCGGTCCATTGATCGACCCGCGCCTTGGGCGCCTTGGCGTAGCCATAGCCGGGCAGGTCGGCCAGCATCAACCGGCCGCCGAGATCAAAAAAATTGATCTCCTGGGTGCGTCCCGGTGTGTTCGAGGTGCGGGCTAGGTTCTTGCGCCCGGTCAATTTGTTAATCAGGCTCGACTTGCCCACATTGGACCGGCCGGCGAAGGTGACCTCCGGCAATTGGCTCTCGGGCATGAGGTTAAAATCGACGGCGCCGATCAGGAAAGTGCACTCGCCGGCGAACAGCAATCTGCCGTTCTCCAGGGTTTCCTGATCAAACTCGGTCTGTGGTTCCGCAGTTGGCACGTTTCCTCCTTCGTCCACGGTCCGCCGGTGGGATCACCGGCCCATCGGGTCTAGGAATCGTTGGCCGGCTTCTTGATCCGGCCGCCGCCAATGGGGACACCGGCGCGGCGCATGATCACATACTGTTGCAGGATGGAGAGCGCGTTGTTCCACGTCCAGTAGATGACCAGCGCTGCCGGGAACTGAGCCAGCATGATGGTAAACATGAACGGCAGGAACATGAAGATTTTCGCCTGCATCGGATCAGGTGGCGGCGGGTTCAGTTTCTGCTGGAAGTACATGGTCAAGCCCATAAGGATCGGCCAAATGCCGATCACCAGGAAGTCCGGCGGGGTCCAGTTAATGAGGCCAAACAGGTTCACCGGGGTCAGTGGGTCGGCAGCCGACAGGTCCTTGATCCAGCCGTAGAAGGGCGCGTGGCGTAATTCGATGGTGACAAACACCACCTTATACAGGGCAAAGAAGACAGGTATCTGCGGCAGAATCGGTAGACAGCCTGACGCCGGGTTGGCTTTCTCTTTTTTGTAGAGCGCCATCATTTCCTGGTTCATGCGCATGCGGTCGTCGCCGAACCGTTCGCGGATCTTGACCATTTCCGGCTGCAGCGCCTTCATCTTCGCCATGGCGGCGTAGGACTTGTTGGCCAGCGGGAAAAACACCAGCTTGATCAGCACCGTCAGCAACAGGATGGCCAGACCCATATTGCCGAGATAATCGGTGAAGTAGAGCAATACGAAAAAGATCGGCTTAGTCAGCCATTCGAACCAGCCCCAGTCGATGGCCAGATCAAAGCGGGAAATGTTCAACTTGTCCCGGTAGTTTAGGATCAGCTGCGCCTCCTTGGCGCCGGCGAACAGCCGGTTGACCGACTCAGCTTGCGCGCCGGCCGCCAATGTGATGCCGGATTCCCGGAAGTCGGCCTGATAGTGGTCCACATTGTCGCGCTTGGCGTCCGAGAACCGCACATCGGATGCATCTCGCTGATCGGGGATCAAGGCCGTTAGCCAGTATTTGTCGGTAATACCGATCCAGCCTCCAGTGCTCTTCTCCTGTATGGCCTTCTCCTGGACATCGTCGTAATCGACTTCATTGAGGATCCCATTGAAGACGCCGATCAACCCTTCATGCAGGATATAAAAATCAAGAACATCCGGTGTACCACGCCGGATAATCTGGCCGAACGGGAAGACCGTGGCCGGCTTGCTGCTGTTATTGGTGACCCGCTGTTTGACGCTGAACATATAGTTCTTGTCGAGCGAGATTTCCTGCTGGAACAGGACGCCGTCCTTGTTGGTCCAGCTCAGGGTGACGGGGTTTTCCGGGCTCAGCGTATCTCCATCGGCGGTCCAGTTGGCGTTGAGAGATGGAACTTCTGTATCGCTGGAGACCCAGCCGAAGTATCCATAATAGGCATCATCGCTGCCCAAGGGTTTCAACAGCGCGATTTTCGGGCTGCCTTCATCCAGGGTTTCGCGGTAATCCTCCAGGATCAAATCATCGAACCGCGCGCCCTCCAGGGAAATGGAGCCGGTCACCCGGGGCGACGCGATCTTGACCCGAGGCACTTTTTTCAGAACCGCTTGCCGGAAGGCGTTGGGATCAAAGGCGGGTTGGCCGGGCAGGGGGACGGGCTGTGCGCCGGGTGCGGGCGGCGCTGTCGCTCCCGGGGCGGCCGGGGTGGCGCCGGGCGCTGGGGGAGAACCCCCTTCGTTCTGATTTGCCGCTTTCTGAGCCTGTTGCTGGTCCGGCGGCGGCATCGTGGATTCGACGTAAAACTGCCAGCCCAGCATGATCGCGACGCTCAACACGATCGCCATAAGGAAGTTTTTCTGATCCATAAAGTAAGCGTCCGACGGTTAGGAAGACTGGTCCGGGCTCAATTCCGCAGAGTTCCGAGGAGATTGCGCCGCCCGGATATACCCAGGCTGGTGCTGCTCTGCAATACACTTCCCGGCGGTTTCATTCGTTTTTTCGTTCTCGGCTGCTGCGCCGGCGCCGGGAACGGGGTCGAAACCGCTGCCGCCCCAGGGATGGCAGCGGCAAATCCGCTTCGTCGCCAACCAGCCGCCATGGAGGGCGCCGTGGATTTCGACCGCCTCGACGGCGTATTGGGAACATGTCGGCAGATACCGGCAGGTTCCGGCGGTCACCGGTGAAATCAAAAGCTGATAGGCCCTGATGAGGGTTTTCAGGATCAACACCGGGATCATTCGCAGAAATCTCATCATTCCGCCGGCTCTCGATAGGACTTTACGCCCTGCAAGGCGCGCTTGAGGTCCGACACGATCGTGGGAAAAGGTTTGGCGTAGGCACTGCGCCGCCCGATGAGGACAAAATCCCGGTGATCCACCGCGTGAACCGGCAAGACCTGTTCTACGGCGGCGCGTAACCGGCGTTTCACCCGGTTGCGTATCACCGCCTTACCGACTTTGCGGCTGACCGTGTATCCTACACGGACCGGCTCGACCGTTTCGTCGGCCTGCTCCAGGCCCCCGTGGGCCCGCATTTGCAGGATGAGCGAGGACGCGACAAATTTCTGACGGCTGCGAGAGACGTTCAGAAACTGCGGTCGGGATTTGAGTTTGCCAAGTCGCGAGCCCATGGCCCGGCTCCGGCGGCTTAAGCTGACAGGCTCTTACGGCCCTTGGCGCGGCGGTTGGCCAGAATTTTGCGGCCGTTGGCGGTCGCCATGCGGGCGCGGAAGCCGTGCCGGCGCTTGCGCACGAGATTACTCGGCTGGAATGTGCGTTTCACTGTCTTTCTCCGAATTTGGCGGCACAGGTCAAAACGAGGGGCGGTGTATACGGGTTCCTTAGCCGCAAGTCAACGGTTTGACGGCACTTTTGGTCACGAAGGCTTGACTGGCCAGAAGCTGCTCTCTGTACCAAATTACGGCGACGTGGCTTTGCCGGAATTTTTATGACCGGGGCTTAAATTGTTGATATGTAGACATTCGGGGATAACGTGAACGAACAATCTTACTCTGATAGCACCATAGCGGAAGAAAGTTCGGCGGACAGCACACCGCCGGCCGGGAATGGAAAAAGCATGTCCTGGAAACGCTTGCTGCCGGCGGCGATTCTGCTGGTGGCGTTGGGAGCCGTTTTCTATTTCGACCTGCATCTCTATTTTACTTTTGAATCCCTGAAGGAGAACAGGGAAACCCTATTGGGCTGGCGAAATGACCATTTTATTTTATCGATCCTGGCTTTCATCATTTTTTACGCCGTTAGCGCAGCGATCAGCCTGCCCGGTGCGATCTGGCTGACCATCCTGGGGGGCTTTCTGTTCGGCACTGTCGGCGGCGGATTTGCGGTGGTGATTGGTGCGACCCTCGGCGCCGTGGTGATCTTTCTGGCCGCCCGCTATGCCTTCGCCGACTATTTCCACAGCAAGGTGGGTGGCGCCATCCAGCGAATGGAAGATGGTTTTCGCAAGAATGCGTTTTCATATTTGCTGGTATTGCGGCTGGTGCCGTTGTTTCCCTTTTGGCTGGTCAATCTGGTGCCGGCGTTCTTGGGCGTTTCTTTGCCGGTCTACGCGATCTCCACATTGCTTGGCATCATTCCGGGAACATTTGTCTACGCCAGCATCGGTAACGGACTTGGGCACATCATCGATGAAGGCGGCACGCCGGACTTGAGTCTCATCTGGTCGCCGGAAGTGCTGTTCCCGCTTTTGGGCCTGGCCGCACTTTCCGCCATTCCACCGGCGTATCGCTATGTCAAAGACCGGGCCACCTCGTCATGACTGAAACGCTAAAACCTGACATCTGCATTTTGGGCGCCGGCTCCGGCGGTCTGACGGTTGCGGCCGTGGCCTCACAACTGGGTGTCGATACGGTCTTGATCGAACGGGACAAGATGGGCGGCGATTGCCTCAACTACGGCTGTGTGCCGTCTAAAGCCCTATTGGCGGCGGCTCATGCGGCGGAAAGCGCCCGCACCGGACAGAAATATGGGATTAAAGCCGGCCCGGTAGACGCTGATGGCGGCGCACCCTACGCCTATGTTCAGCAGGCCATCGACACGATTGCCCCCCATGACTCGGTCGAACGGTTTGAAGGTTTTGGTGTCCGCGTCCTTTTGGCGGAGGCCAAGTTCACGTCGTCCAAGGAAGTACAGGCAGGTGACTATAAGATCCAGGCTCGGCGTTTTGTCATCGCCACCGGGTCCGGCCCCGCGGTCCCGCCGATCCCCGGCCTGGCCGAGACGCCCTATCTGACCAATGAAACAATTTTTGGTTTGGAGGCCGTGCCGGACCACTTGATCGTCATTGGCGGTGGCCCCATCGGTGTCGAGCTGGCCCAGGCACACCGGCAATTAGGCGCCAAAGTCACTGTCTTGGAAATGGCGGAAATCCTGGCCAACGACGATCCTGAACTTGTCGCCGTAGTCAGAGATCAGCTATTGGCCGACGGTATCGATCTCCGGGAAGGGGTAAGGGTGACCGGCGCGGCCGCTAAAGACGGTGGTGTGTCGGTCACTATTGAAGGCTCGGATGGCGCTGCAACGATTGACGGCTCACACCTTTTGGTTGCGGCGGGCCGCCGGCCGAATATCAGCTCCCTTAATCTGGAAGCCGCCGGCGTTGACCATGAATCCTCCGGCATCCGTGTGGACGCCCGGCTCAGAACATCGAACAAGAAGATTTTTGCCATTGGTGATTGCACCGGCGGGCATCAGTTTACCCACATCGCCGGGTATCATGCCGGGATTGTTATCCGAAACGCACTCTTTCGCATGCCGGCCAAGGTGAACACCGCAGCCTACCCATGGGTGACGTATACATCTCCGGAACTGGCCCATGTGGGACTCAACGAAGAACAGGCCCGAAAGACCCATGGCGACGTGCGGGTCGTCCGCTGGCCCTATGCACAAAATGACCGCGCCGTGACCGAAGGTAAAACCGCTGGACTGATCAAACTGGTGGCCACGCCGAAAGGCAGAGTTCTTGGGGCGTCCATTGTCGGATCCCAGGCTGGAGAGCTTATCCAGATTTGGGGGTTGGCGATCAGCGCTGGGATAAAACTGTCTAAGGTTGCCGGTATGATCTCGCCCTATCCCACCTTGGGAGAAGCCAACAAGCGCGCCGCCGGCGAATTCTACAAAGACTCTCTGTTCAGCGCCCGTACGCGCGGTTTGATACGATTTCTCCGCTGGTTCGGGTAGACTGACGAAAGTGCTCTAAATGGCGGATCACCCAAATGCCGATTACGGGTCCGGACGAAATGTCTGGTTTAAAGGTCTTTCGTCGCGACTGCTTATCCTAACCATCGCCTTCGTCATGTTGAGCGAGGTGTTGATCTATGCGCCATCCGTTTCCCGCTATAGAAAGGACTATTTGGAAGATAGAATAGCTTCCGCCCATCTGGCGACATTGGCGTTGGAATCCTTGAAGGACCAAAACGTCACGGCTGATCTTCGAAAAAAACTTCTCGACCAGACTGGCACGTACGCCATCGTCCTTCGGCTGGAAAAACGCCGGGTGCTTGTCGTCGGGCCGGAAGAATTGCCGCAGGTGGATGCCGCCTTTGATCTCCGGGTGCCGGGCTTCTTCGGCTGGATCGCGGACGCGTTTGCCACTCTATCCCAAGATGAAAACCGGGTGCTGCGCGTCCTCGGCCCGTCACCCAAGGACCCGGAGATCCTGGTTGAAGTGGTTCTCGACGAGTGGCCGATGCGCGACGAGATGCTCGATTATTCATGGCGCATCCTGGGGCTTTCCATCCTGATTTCCATGATCACGGCGGGCCTGGTGTTCCTCAGTCTGCAATCTTTGATGGTTGGGCCCATGCGCCGGATCACCCAAAGCATGATGTCGTTCCGTGACAATCCGGAAGACCTGGACAATGTTATGCCGATCAGCAAGCGCGCTGATGAGATTGGTCAGGCCCAGCGGGAACTGGCGAGAATGCAGAAGGAACTCCGCCTCGCGCTTCGCCAGCGCCAGCATTTAGCGGCTCTCGGTGCGGCGGTGACAAAAATCAGCCATGACCTCCGCAATTCACTGACCACTGCGATGCTCGTCTCCGACCGGTTGTCGGGCAGCGAAGACCCGGACGTCAAACGGGTGTTGCCGAGACTTTTTACCGCCATCGACAAAGCGGTGGACCTTTGTTCCCAGACCTTGAATTTCGCCCGGGAAGGGGCGCTGCAGATTTCCCCCAGCCGTTTCAACCTGCATCAACTTGTGGCCGAAGTTGCGTCCGCGCTTGGCAGCGATGGGGAGGGCGGTGTCTCGTCGGCTGGCGTGACGTGGGATAATCAGGTTGAATCTGAAATGGTGATCGAAGCAGACCGGGGTCAGCTATTCCGAGCCGTGGACAATCTGTGCCGGAATGCGGTCCAGGCTGGCGCGGACCAGATTCTTATCTCGGCCAGCACGCGGCTGGACCGGGTGTGCATTGATATTTCGGACAATGGGCCGGGCCTGCCGCCACAGGCGCGGGATAATCTGTTTACACCTTTCTTTGGCACGACAAAGAAGAGTGGCACCGGCCTTGGCCTGGTGATCGTCCGCGAAATTTTGCGCGCCCACGGCGGTGACGTCATGTTGGCCAAATCGGACGAGGCGGGAACGACCTTCATTCTAGACCTGCCGGATCGGATACGCCTGGCGGCCCGGACGGATGGATGAGGGAATGATCTGGGAGTTCAAGCGTTGGTGCTGATATGAGCATGATGTTAAGTCGTCTATTGATAGCTGCCCTGATATTACTGCCGCCCGCTCAGGCGACCGCACTAGGTGCACCGGAGCCAGACCTGTGGCCCCGCTGGACGGCCCATGATCCAATGTCGCGGCAGACTGTCGATCATGCTGCTTGGGGGGTGTTTTTGAAAAAGTATCTCTCTGTACAAAAGCCCGGCGCCAATCTGGTTGCCTATGGCCGGGTGAGCGCCGCCGACAAGAAGGGCCTGAAGACCTATATTCAGTCGTTGGCGGAGGTCCCGGTGAGCAAATTGACCCGGGGGGAACAACTGGCTTTTTGGGTGAACCTTTATAACGCGCTGACCGTTGATGTCGTGCTGGATCATTATCCTACAGACTCCATCATGGATATCGACATCTCGCCGGGATTTTTTTCGAACGGCCCCTGGGGCAAAAAATTGGTCGCCATTGAAGGAGAGGCGGTGAGTCTCAACGATATAGAACACCGGATTCTACGCCCGATCTGGAAGGACCCGCGCATTCATTATGCGGTTAATTGCGCGTCCTTGGGCTGTCCCGATCTGCAGCCCAAGCCGTTTACCGGTAACGCCGCGGACGCCATGCTGACGGCGGCGGCTAGGTCCTTTATCGCAAGTGATCGCGCAGTGTGGCCGGCCGAGGGCGATACCGTCGGCGCCTCCAGCATCTACAAATGGTTCTCGGAAGATTTTGGCAATTCTGCTAAAGCCATTCTCAACCATATGCTGGAATTTGCCGGCCCGGCCCAACGCCAATGGTTGGGCAAGGCCCGTGACATCAGCACCTATCATTATGATTGGTCGTTGAACGAAGCAAAAAAGGTCCTGCCTTAATCGCTCATCGGTCTCCTACTAATCCCCAAGAGCCACGCCTTCCCGGCGCTGATCCGCCCCGCCGGTGATCCTGTTCCCGAAAATCCTGATCCCGTGCAGCCCGCTGGTCATCGGACGGATGCGCACCTCATGGCCCAAATTTTTCAACGCGGGGGCGAGCTCCTCAGCGCCGGTGCCTTTTTCCAGTTCTGTCGGCCCGTTGCGATTGACGATACGAGGCAGGTCAATGGCGGCCTGAATATCATATCCCCAATCCAGGGCGGCAATAATGGTTTGCGCTACATATCCGATAATCCTGGAGCCGCCCGGTGAACCAATCGCCAGCACCGGCCGTCCGGCCCGGTCAAACACCAAGGTCGGACTCATGGAGGAGCGAGGCCGTTTTCCCGGCCAAGGCGCGTTGGCGACCATTCTGCCATCCCGGATCGGCATAAAGGCAAAATCCGTCAACTGATTGTTCAGCAAAAACCCGCCTGCCATCAGCCGGGACCCAAACGCATTCTCGATCGAAGATGTCATGGAGACCGTGTTGCCGTTCCGGTCCACCACGACCAGATGAGATGTGGAAAGCCCTTTGAGCACGTCGTCGGGCGCAAACATGCTGCTCGCCTCGTCGGAAACTTTGCCCGGTTCTGCTTTGCCCAAAGATTTCTCTGGCGAAATCAACTTGGCGCGCTCCGCCAGGTATCCCGGATCAATGAGCCGGGATACGGGTACGCCGATAAAATCCGGATCGGCGAGATAGAGGTTTCTATCGGCAAAGGCGAGCCGGCTGGCCTCTGCGATCAGGTGCGCCGCCTCTACCGATCCCGGCAGGACCGACGCCATGTCAAAACGGTTCAGTATGCCCAGAATTTGGATCACCGCCACGCCGCCAGAGGTCGGCGGCGGCATGCCGCACACAAGATGCCCCCGATAGGCGCCACACACCGGTTCCCGCCGCTTGGACCTGTAGCCGGCAAGGTCGATGCGGTTCGTCCCGCCGGGATTGACGGCGGCGCCTGCGATGGTGCGGACGATCTTTTCAGCGATCTCGCCCTTATAAAAAGCGTCCGCCCCGCCAGTGGCGATCTTTTTAAAGGTCTCGGCCAACGGCTTGTTGATCAGAATTTTACCCACGGGCAACGGGCTGCCGCCGGGCTTGAAATAGGCGGAGGTGGACGGAAACTTATCGATCAGCTTATCCCGGCTGATCAATTGATGAAGCCGGGGGGACACGGGAAAGCCGGTCTCGGCCAAGCGGATGGCGGGTTCAAACAGGCGCGCCCAGGGAAGCTTTCCGTGCTTTTTGTGGGCCAACGCCATCATGTGAACGAGGCCGGGCACGCCGACGGATTTGCCCCCCGGCACCGCCTCGAAAAACTTCATCCGTTTTCCATCCGCGTTCTGGAACATATCGGGTGTGGCCGATGCCGGAGCGGTTTCACGGCCGTCGAACGCATCAATCTCACCGGAAGCGGCGGCAAAGTGCATCATGAAGCCGCCGCCGCCGATGCCCGATGATTGCGGCTCCACCACGTTAAGGGCCAACTGTGTCGCAATCGCGGCATCCACCGCCGAGCCGCCGGCGTGCAAGATGTCCAGCCCCGCCCGGGCCGACAGAGGATTGGCGGCGGCGACCATGTGCTGCTTAGCCGTTGCCGGGGCTTTGGCGGCGGGCGCTACCGTTTGGGTTTGCGCTTCTGGTTGGGCGCGCCCGGTATCCGCCCCCGATTGGGTCACCTGATGTTGGCAGGCGGCCAAGACAAGAGCGGCGGCAAATAGTGTCGAAATGTGTCTCAAACTGAAACCCTGGTCCGAGTTAGTGCGAAAGGATAGCTGTCCGAACCGTTATCGGCCAATTTAAAATTCAGAAATCATTGGAAAATATAGATTCTTTCGAACCTGCCCCGCCGGCATGGCTGTCTTGCATCGCACTGACTGGCGCAAATCGGGTCCATATGCTATGTCCACGGCCCCGAAACCGGGATAAAGTCCCGGATCGGAACAGTTGAGAGGAGACTTGATCGGTGAGCACTGCCGTCAAAGCCGGCAAACGGGCGACAATCCCCGACTTGGCCGCCCGTAAGGGTGGTGAGCCGATTGTCAGCCTGACCGCGTATACGACGCCCATGGCCAAGCTCCTGGACGAACATGTGGATTTCCTGCTGGTTGGCGATTCCATGGGCATGGCGGTCTATGGCATGGATAACACCTTGGGCGTTACCCTGGATATGGCGATCAATCACGGCGCCGCTGTGGTGCGCGGCACCAAACATGCTTGCGTGGTGGTGGATATGCCCTTCGGCACCTATCAGGAGTCCCCGGAGCTAGCTTTCCGCAACGCCGCCAAGGTGATGGCGGACACGGGCTGCGCCGCCATCAAAATCGAGGGCGGCCGGGAAATGGCCGAGACGGTCAGGTTCCTGGTGGAGAGGGGCATTCCGGTCATGGGCCATGTCGGACTGAAACCTCAGTCGGTGAATGTGGCCGGCGGATTTCGCTCGCAAGGGCGGGACGATGACGGCGCGAAAAACATTCTGGCCGACGCCAAGGCGATTTCGGACGCCGGCGCCTTCGCCATTGTGGTCGAGGCTGTGGTTGAAGGCCTGGCCAAGCAAATCACCGAAGACGTGTCGGCCGTGACCATCGGCATCGGCGGCTCCAACGCCTGTGACGGGCAAATCCTGGTAACCGAAGACGCCATCGGCATGATCACCGACTTCACGCCCAAGTTCGTGAAGCACTTTGCCGAAGTCGGCGCGGAAATCAGCAAGGCGGCGCAAGACTACGCCAAGGAAGTGAAGGCCCGGACCTTCCCCGGCCCTGAACATTGCTACAACAAGAAATCCTGATCCCGGTATTTTTCGTCGAGGTCCGCGCGTGACCGGAACAGCGTCCAATCTGCAAATCGTTCGAACCGTTAAGGACCTTCGACAGGTCGTGAGCAGCTGGCGGGCAGACGGGCTCACAGCCGGATTGGTGCCGACCATGGGCGCGCTCCATGAGGGGCATTTTTCCCTGGCGGAGCGTTCCGTCGCCGACAATGATCGGACCTGCGCGACATTGTTTGTGAACCCGAAACAGTTCGGCCCCAACGAAGATTTCGATGTCTATCCCAGGGATGAGGCCGGCGACGCCGCCGCTTTGGCCGAACGTGGCGTGGAGCTGCTTTTCGCGCCCGGCGTCGAAGAAATGTATCCCGAAGGCTCGACCACCGTCGTTACCGTCCCCGGCATCGGCGACATTCTGGAAGGCGCGTGCCGGCCTGGCTTTTTCACCGGCGTCGCCACCGTGGTCTCGAAACTGTTGGTTCAATCCCTGCCGGACAAAGCCTATTTCGGGGAGAAAGATTACCAGCAGCTCTGCGTTATCCAGCGCATGACGGCGGATCTGGATATTCCGGTTGAAATCATCGGCTGCCCCATCATCCGGGAGGCCGACGGGCTCGCGTTATCGTCCCGGAACGCTTATCTCTCGGATACGGAAAGGGCTATCGCCCCCGCGCTGAACGCAGCCCTTGTCCATGTGGTGGAAGCGCTGAACGCCGGCATGGATGTTGCGGCGGCGGAAGCCGAGGCCGCCCGGCAGATTCTGGATGCAGGGTTTGCCAGCATCGACTACATCACCGCCCGTCACCCGGAGACGCTTGAGCCGGTTACAGACTTCTCGGGCGGGGCGCGGGTGCTGGGCGCCGCCTGGCTCGGTAAAACCCGCCTGATCGATAATATCGGGGTCGAGTAGGGTTACCCCCCATACCAAATCCGGTAAATGACCTCCGCCTCGTCGTCAGAGACCAAGAGCGAGCCGTCTGGCAGTTCCTTGATGTCCACCGGCCGGCCCCAGGCCTGGCCGTCCTGCAGCCAGCCCTCGGCGAAAACCTCTTTCCCCAGCACCTTGCCCGCTGCATCCATGCGGATGCGCATGACCCGGTAGCCGAACGGATCGCTGCGGCTCCAGGAGCCATGCTGGGCGACGAAGGCGTCGTTGCGGTAATCCTCCGGGAACTGAGCGCCCCGATAGAAGTGCACGCCGAGCGCCGCCGCATGGGCCCCGAACTCGACAACCGGCGGGGTATTGTTGGCGGGCAGGGCGTGGCTTCTGAACTGGCCGGTGCGCGCCGTCCCGCCGCCGAAGACGGGATAGCCGAAATGCAACCCGTCGCGGGTGGCGTGGTTCAGTTCATCCGGCGGCACCAGATCGCCCATATTGTCCGCGCCGTTATCGGTGAAATACATATGCCCGGTATGGGGATGAAAATCGATGCCGATGGAATTGCGGACGCCCCGGGCGATGATCTTAGCTTGGTTATTGCCGGTGAGCCGGATGATGGTCCCTTCCAGCCCGTTCACCCGGCAGATGTTGCACGGCGCGCCGACGGCGACATGCAGCCGGCCTAGGGTGTCAAAGGCGATATAGCGCCAGCCGTGCCAGCCCTTGTCCGGCAGCTTATCGAACAGGATTTCCGGTTCGTGTTGGCCGATGGAGTCGAGCGCCGGGACCTTGAGCCGGAACACCCGATGTTGTTCGGCCACATAGAGATGACCGCCCTTCCAGGCGATGCCGTTGGGGCTTTTCAGGCCGCTGGCGATCTGGGCCACGTTCGCTGCCGCGCCGGCTCCTTGGACGCCGGTGGCGACGAACAGCCGGTGGCCGCGGCGATTGCCGACAAACACGGCGTCGAGCTCGGGGACCACCGCCATGGACCGCGCGTTGGGCACCTGGGCGAAGACGGAAATTTTAAAATCCGGCGGCAGTTTGATCAGATTGAGGGGCAGGTTTGTTTGGGCCCAGGACGGGGCGCTGAGCAGAAATCCTGCAAGCGCTGTGAGGAGAAACCGTTTCATTCTGAGCCTTCCCTTCCCTAACCGGCCTGGAAACGTTTCGGACCGCTTGGATTTCTAACGGGCGAGAGGACCAAAACCAGCGCCGCGCAGATGAGCAGCAGCGACACCACTTCCCGCCAGCCGACAGCTTCGCCCAGGACATAGGCCGAGCTGATCACGCCCAGGATCGGCGCGGACAGGGTCGAAACCGTGGAGACGCTGACCGGCACCCGCTCCACCACCTGGAACCAGCAGAACCAGGACAGCATGATCGGCACCAACAGAACATAGACCGTCGACCAGACGGCGGTGCTGGAAACCGGGGCCCATTGGCTCGATTCCACGAACAGCGCCGTGATCGTGATGGGCAGCCCGCCGATCACCAGTTGCCAGCCCACCAGCTGCAATGGCGGCAGGGTCCAGGCGACGCTTTTCTGCACCACCGTACCGCCGGCCCAGAAAACGGCGGCAAAGATCATCAGCATGGCGCCCACCGGCGCGCTTTGGATCACGCCCAATTCCCCGGTCAGCAGGACGCCCAACCCGGCGATACCGATGGCGAGTCCGATCCAGCGGGCGGCGGTCAGCCGTTCGCCCAAAAAGCAGACGCTGAAATTGGCGGCCCAGAGCGGCATGGTGTAGGCGATGATGGCCCCGTGTCCGGCCCCCAGTTCCCGCAGGCCCAGTGCGCTGAAGACGTGCCAGCCGGAGATGTTCAACAGCGAGGCGATGATGAGTATTTTCCACTGGCCGGTGGGCCAGACGAATTTTTGCCGGGATAGCAGAATAAAGCCGAAAATCAGGGTGGCCGCCGCCGGGGCGATCAGGCCGCGGTATGTCCAGGGCGGTATCTCGTTCAACCCCATCTTAATGAACGGCCAGGAGGTCCCCCAGCCGAGCATCGCGATGATCAGCAGGACATAGCCTCTGGCCCCTAGACCTGAGCTCTGATTCGCGTTCACGTCAGATTCAGCCCTTCACCATCTCAAGGGCCAGGTCCAGGTTGGCGGGATCCGGTTCGATCTCGCCCCGGTGGATGCGCCGGGTGATCTCGGTGATGGCGGCATTGGCCGGCGCGGGCCGGCCCTTGGCCGCGTTTTCCTCCGCGACCAGACCGTTGATCAGGTCCACCTCCGAATAGCGGCCCTTCAGGTGATCCTGCAGCACGCAATCCCGCGCGGCGGGGCCGATATCGGCGGCCAGTTTGTCGAACAAGGTTTCCAGAAGTTGATTGGTGTCTTTTATATCATCCTCGCTGAGCCCGAAGATGGGTTCAATTTTGTAACCGCGGTCCTGGCCGACGGCGAGCGCCTCGGAGCCGGTCTTTAACAGGAACTCCCGCATGCCCGGCACCCGGATGGCCTCGTAGAGTGTGAGGCCCAGCATGGCCAGCGGGCCCAGGCACATGGTGTTGACGATCAGCTTCATCCACTTGGCGGAGATGATATTGGGGGTGATGGACACCTGACCAACGTTCTTCAGAATGGCCTCGATCTCCGGAATGCGGTCCTCCATATGTTTGTCCAGCGCGCCCAGGCCCATCCAGGTCTTGGCGGGAGGCGTGTTCCGCTGCACCCGCCCCGGCGTGAAAATTTCCGAGGACAGTTCGATGACGCAGCCGATGGTGCGGTCGCGGCCGACGATATCGGCGATGTCATCGGCGGTCATGGCGTTCTGGATGCCGACCATCATCCCGTCTTCCGCCAGATAGGGCTCGATCAGATGCGCCATCCATTTGGTGTCGTAGGCCTTGGGCATCAGAAATACATAGTCGAAGGTCCGGTTGATCGCCGCTACGTCGCATAGGTGATGGGTGTCCACATCGACGTGGACTTCTTCGTCGGGCATATTGATGGTCAGGCCGCTTTTTCGCATGGTTTCCACATGCTCCGGCCACTGATCAATCAAAGTGACGTTGTGTCCAGTGCGGACCAGATCGGCGGCGGCGCAGCTGCCGTTCGCGCCGGTGCCGAGGACGGCGATCAATTTCTCCATGTGCTTCTTCCTGCGTGATATTTGTTGGGTTTGATTGTGACAGGCGGACCCAATCGATCAAGGGCTGATCGGGCACGAAAATGTTAGCGGAGCCCCGCCTTCTGCAACAGGGCTTGGACCGCCTTCACGGGAACACCCAGGTTTGATCCGCCAAATTCCGGCAGGATACCGAAATTGACGGCCACCACGCGCCCGGCCGAATCGAGAACGGGCCCGCCACTGCCGCCGCTGGTTGTCTCTGCATCATAGACGACCGTGGCGTTTGTCACCTTGGCGACAATACCCCTGCTTGCCAGTGGGACGACAGCCCCCCGCGCCGCAAGCTTGGCCGCCACGCTCCAGAACTCGGTGTCCTTGGATTCTTCAAGTTCGGCGATAAATTTCCGTCCCGACTGCGCGACCAAAGCCCGCAAGCCGGTGGGATATCCCATCAGGATGACCTCGCTGCCGGCAGCCGGCGGTTCCGTGGCGAGGGGCAGGTTTTTGGGTCCCGGTCCAGCCGGGGTGTACCGCAAAAGGGCAAGATCGGCCGCATCGCTCGCGGCAATAAGCGCAACCGGTATCGGTTTGGTCTGGCCGGGCTGGTAGGCGACGAACTTTGTAATCACCGGTTCCATTTGCTGCGCCGCCAGTACGTCGACCACGGTGTCTTCTTCCCATGGATTCGCGACATGGCGGTTTGTAACCATGACGCCGGCAGGATCAACGGCAAAACCGGTGCCGGTGAACTGCTTTTCCGCAATCGGTCCTGCATCACCCAACGACAACAGAGGTTGTCCCAAAGGATTTAAAAGGGGATTGCCGGACTCGTCCAAGACCTGACGCAGAAATTGACCGGTGGGCGTGTGGCGGAATCCGTATCCGCCTTGAAGTAGAAACACCGACCCTTGTGCGTCTTGGACCACCCGCGCGGCTGCTTCCGAGCGTTTTTCCAGGGCCGCCAGACGGCTCGACGCCGTGGTGAGGCGGCTGCCGATCTCATCTCGCAGGGCTTTGAGGTCTTTTACGGTCAGGGCCTCGTCCCGCGCGCGGGTTAGGGTCTTGGAGAAACTGTCCAGGCGGGTGGATTCCCTGGCAAGTTCCTGAATCAGCATCTGATTCAACTGGCGTTGCTGGTAGATCAACGCCCCCAATCCGACAAAGGCCAACAGGATAGTGATCCGAAATGCCGTCGAGCTTTCGGAAACCAACTGGTGAAGGGTTCGTTTGACCCATCGGCCGGTCCGCCTGACAATGGGTTGGCGGCTGCTGCGCATATAGGCGATGCCGTCCCCCAATATCTCTCCGACGGGTTTGCGGCCCGGTTTGTCCCCCGGATACAGGCGAAACCGTGACAAAGGACCGATCTCACCGAACTCGATCATGTCGCCGTGGCACAGATCGCAAGAGTCCACCAGCTCGCCGTTTACCCAGACGTGCTGGCCCGGTGAGACGATAATCTTGAAACTGTCGCCGGTCCGTTCGAGCTTCGCCATGACGTCGCCGCCGGGCGGCGGTTCATCCGGGTCGCTGACATGAATTAAGCCGGAAGGGCTGACGGTAACGGTGGCGGCATCGCCCCCGAGCCAGCTGACCACGCGCTGAGACGGCCCGGATTGATGCACCAGGGCGGCGACGCCGGCACACTCGTCTCGGGCAAGGGTATCAATCATGGGACATTTCGTCTCTCAGCCATGGGGATTGTATTATGCCACGAGAGGGTCCCTTTCGCGGAAACAAAAAAACCGGCGTTGATCACGCCGGTTTTTCCTGAATTCATCCAAGCTGGATATCTAATTCATATAAAGGTGAACTTCCGTGCTGGTGGCCTGGCCGGTGCGTTCCGACAGGTTGACCCGCGCCGGGGGCAGACCCATCCGTTGCAGGGATCTCAGAACGCTTTCGGCATTGCGCCGCGCTTGGTTGCGGTTCAGCGCCACACGGGCCGCGCCACCGGAGCTTGGCGCGACGGCGACCAGGGCGAAGGTCGCGCCCGGACGGCGTTGCAGCGCTTGGTTCACGGCGTTGTAGAGCGCTTGCTCATAAGCCACATTCTTGCGGTCGAAGCGGATCACCACCAGCGGCCGTTGGCCCGGGCCGGGCGCGGCGCGGCTGACATTGCCGGCGGGAAGGCCCCGTGTGGCGGCGGTCAGCGCCTGGTTGGTCAGGCTGGCGCCCATGGGTTCGCCGGTTTTGATGGCGGCCGAGAGCGTGTTCATGTTGGCCCGCTCGGAGGCGACGAAATTAGTCTGGCGCTGAATATCCTCGGACAGTTCCTTCAACAGCCGGTCCACCAGGACCACGGTCCGGTTGACTTCATCTTCCAGGATGGCGAGACCCTGATGATCTTCATCCACCGCACCGGAAAGCCGGAACGCCGCGCGGGTGTTTTCCGACAGGAACGACGCCAGGGTGGAATCCGCGGTGACCGAGGTGGTCAGCTGGTTCATGTTACTGATATCGTTGCTGATTTTATTCAACAGGCCGAGCGCATTTTCAAAGCGCTGGCGCAGGATCGGGTTGTCGGGGGTGGTGCCGACCTGCAGGCGCGCGTTGATCGCGGCGACGGCGCTCTGATAGCCTTCGGCGTCCGCCACCGTGCGAGAGCGAAGCTGCTGCAGGGTCGAATTGTTCTTGGACACGTTGCCCTGAAGCCGGCGCAGTTCACCGCGCAGTTCGACAACCTTGCCGCCGACGAAGGTGGCGTTCTGGGCGCTGAGGTTCTGCTGTTGCGGCTGGGCTGGTTGGGGCGCCGGTTGCGGCGCGGGCTGAGCCTGAACGACGGGTTGGGGGGCAGGCGCTGGGGCCGGTTGAGACGCTGCGGAAGAACTGCCTTTCGGGTCTTCGCCGGTCAGAGACGGGAGGAGCGAGTCAGACGAAAACGAACAGCCCGCCAAGAGGGCCGCCGCGCCGACTATAATCGGCCGATACAATTTAAAAGCCATCGTGCCGCCAACCTTATAAAGTTAATAGATACCCGGTCGATTCAATGAATTATTTGAAAGACTTATCACGTCTCTCTTTTATCGTTCAAGCTATTACTTACCGACCTAGTGTCCGGCAGGCAAGTGAAAATAGTATCCCTGTCCCGTCCGGCGCTTATTGCGAGTCGTTTGGGTGAAACACCCACTTGCACTTCTGCGTCGATTTGAATAGGTTCTGCCCCTCCCGCGCGCCCGTAGCTCAATTGGATAGAGCGTCTGACTACGGATCAGGAGGTTGAGGGTTCGAGTCCTTCCGGGCGCGCCAATCTTTTCAATAGCTTAAATGCCAAACGTCACCTGCCTAGCACTTAGAAGTCTGTTCTAGGTGCAGTATAGGTGCAAAATAACATGCGCTTTGCCGGATATAGCCCCCCCTTTGGGTCGAGGGGGCGCCTTTGTACATCGGCTACGGGCTATAGTCTGGACGCTCTATTTTCAAAATTACACGAATCTAGACTGGCAACCTGTGCATTAACCTTGGTCGGCTAACGGATTCTTAGCCGAAGTGATTTAGCGGGCTGATTTACTTCTGACTTTAGCCAATTTCAGTCATTTTCCAATAGCAGAAAAACAGTCCACAAATTGATCTGGATTAATTTACGCTGAAGAATATTTGATATACTCCATAAGTATGATGTTTCCGTTGTCGCCTGTTTTTCAGCAGAGTGACCCCTCCAGAAAAGAAGAGATTAAATGATAAAACGCACCATAACCTATACCATATTGTTAATTCTGGGTGCTGGGGGCCTTAGTGGTGCCGTCCAGGCAAAAGAATATCAGCTTGGAAATTTGGTAATATCAGATCCTTGGGCCCGATTCACTCCGGGTCTGGTCAGAAATAGCGCGGCTTATATTCCAAAGCTAGTCAATAACGGACGACAAATGGATCGTCTGGTGAATGTCTCTTCTACCATCGCCGAAAAAGTTGAATTGCACAGAACCATAGTTGAGAACAACATTGTTAAAATGCGCCATGTTGATGGCGTCGATTTAGAGCCAGGAAAATCGGTAACTATAAAACCGGGCGGCTATCACATAATGTTGAAGGGGCTGTATGCGCCCTTAGTAGTTGGACAATCATTCCCTCTTAAACTGACGTTCGAGAAGGCTGGTGACCTTGAGGTTACGGTTGTCGTGAGGAAATTTGAAAAGCCGCTCGACGTGAAGATGAATCATCACAATCATGGAACCATGAAAAAGTAGTCGCTTCGGCTTTAGCTTCCGCGGACACGTGTGGGAATGCAGTCTCGGAATGCGGACGAGCTAAATAAAGCTGGCCAATAACGGCAGTGCTATCATTCGAAATCAATCGTTCGCCTAGTTAAAGGCTGTGCCGCACATGGTTAGAATCGATGGCACACTCATCGCCGTCTTAGCGTAAAAGGGTAAGGCGGCAACAATTGCCAGGATGCAAAGTCCCGCAAAAATATGTAGAAAGATCATCTCTCGATTCATGTCACTACATTAAGTTATATGCTCAGAATTATCTATATAGTCTTTGGCCTAACGGCATTCTCCATTGCGGTGGTAGGGGTATTTAGGATTTCTAGCTATTACGCAGATGAGATTGGAAGAGACCGTGTCAAATCAACCGTATTACTGGATACCTCGGGTAAACCTTGGAAATTGTCCGATTTAGGAAATAGGGTTGGGGTAATCTTTTTTGGGTACACATATTGTCCCGATGTTTGCCCGACAACATTAAATGATCTGTCAATAGCTCTGCAAGGTATGGGGCCAGAGCGCGATACCGTTCAGCCAATTTTTATATCTGTTGATCCGGGTCGAGATAATCCCACTGTGATCCGTGAGTATATTTCTCAGTTTGATAAAAGTATCATAGGGCTGACTGGGGATCCGGATGCCATTAAATCTTTCGCCTGGAATTTTGGCGCAACTTACTCGACACTAAAATCAAACCCCGAAGATAAAAGTTATATGCTCGAACATTCCGCTAATTTCTTCATTGCTTCATCGAGTGGACAGCGTATTCATTTACCGATCAAAAATGATCCTGATGAATTGCGCGATGCAATTTTCAACGCGGCACAATCCATCATCCGCTCCGACAGACAATAATTGATTTTTAGTTAGAGATGGGTGCTCGTCAAATGCCTAGGTTCACGCAATCAGGACCACTCCTAGGGCCATAGTGGCAAGTCCAATACCGCCCTGAAGCACCCGATGCCCCCATGTTAGAGTGCAAACTGTATAAGCGAGTGGTACCGCTACAACAACCGAAAGAGCCGCCATCCCCTGGATGGAACCAAGACCAAAAAGAACGATATAAATTAATGCCAACTCAGCTTCCACAACGGATGTTGCCGTCAAAATTAACAATGCTGCGGAACCCGCCATGCCATGCATCATACCCACCAAAAGGGTGCGGTAGGGTAACCCCCGAGGATGGTCGTGGCCGTGCGCTTCGGCGTCATGCTCGGCATTTGGTCCATGCGCATGTGCATGAAAATGAACTACTCCGTCACGGTGTCGATGAATGTGATAATGGATCCGCTCACGCCATAGACGATACAAGAGTGACCCACCAAGCACCACCAGCATGACGCCTACTCCCATCTCAAACCATTGGGCAATTTGCGTTCCGATCGATTTTCCCAATAGAGCAGCGCCGCCCGCCAAAGCCATCAGGGTGACTGTGTGGCCAAATCCCCATACCATTCCATGGGTAACGATCCGACGCATCGTTCTCTCTTTGGCCGCAATAGAAGCCACAGCAGCAATATGATCTGCTTCTAGAGCATGCTGCATCCCAATCAAAAGGCCGAGGAACAGTACAGAGGACATGTCGCAAACATCCTATCCCTCCGTGCCTTCTGCGGAAAGCAAATGAGTTAGAAAGAGTAGTTTCTTCATTCACCGCTGCTTGCATATTGCTCCGAGTAGGCAAATTTTAATCAAATTCGGAATGTCTCATTTGGGTCTTGGTTGTGTAAAAACGTTTTGGCTGATTGGGTCTTGTGTTGATTCAGTAAGCTGTTGCGTGTTTCCGACCTGATTTGGCGTTGTTGGCCTTAGAATGGCGTATTTTGGTTGTCTGAGGGTTCTGGGAACCGGATTTAGTCCCCGATAAAGTAGAATGGGGCCGATCAGGCCCGCATTGCCTGGATCAGTGGTCCCGGTCCCAGGATATTCATCACCCTTGTGAGATTGTAGGCGAGGACATTCAGGGCTGTCTCCGTTTTGACGTTGCGCAACCGCTTCATCAGGAAGTGCGTTGCCCCCATTCGCATCTTGATGGTGCCGAAGGGATGCTCCACCGTCTCCCGACGAACACGCATGGCCTTGGGGTTATTGTCGAGGCGGCGCTGTACGTCGTCCAGAAGGTGTTCATGTTCCCACCGGGTGACGCGACGCTCCTTACCAGTAGTGCAGCGTTCTTTGATGGAACAGTTTTGGCAGACATTGGTCCAGTATCGCCGGATTGTCAGGCCCTTCTCCACGGTGGTGGTGTGGTGCCTAAGTCGCTTCTCAGCAGGACAGATATAAACATCACCACCGACGTCATATCGGAAGTCCTGTTTGACGAAGAGACCTTTCTTCCGGTTTCCCGATGTCATGGGTTTAGGAAGCGTCGGGGTAACATGGGCCTGATCGCATTCCAGTATCTGCTCAGCGCTAAAATAGCCACGGTCGGCGACCACATCGATCTCATCAACACCTAGTGCGATCTTGGCCTTCTCTGCCATCGGAGCTAATTGTGCACGGTCACTGCCGCTTTGAATAACATCATGGGCGACGACCAAATGATGTTCGGTATCGACTGCCGCCTGGACATTATAGCCAACCACACCCGATCCCCGGCCACTCGTCGCCATGGAGCGGGCATCCGGATCGGTCAGAGAGACCTGTTCATCGGGGGATGCCATCATCTCAACCTCTAATGCTTTGAGACGCTGCATCTCCTCTTGCAGTTTATCGATCTTCTCGTGAATACGGGTGACGCGGGAATTAATAGCTGTCGTCGGTTCTTGGCGGTCAGCGCTATCCAGTTGATGAAGATACCGCTCCACGCTTTCCTCGATCTGCTTCATCCGCCGGGCCATCTTCGCCTTGGTGTAATTACGGTCCCGGTTGTTGACCGCCTTGAACTTTGAGCCGTCGATGGCCACGCTGGCTGATGTTAGTAATCCGACCCGGCGACACAACTCGACAAACTGCGAACAGACCTTACGGATTGCCGGACCATTGTCCTTGCGGAAGTCTGCAATCGTTTTGTGGTCTGGGGCCAAACGCCCCAACAGCCACATCACCTCAACATTCCGGTCCGCCTCACGTTCCAAACGGCGGCTAGATTGAACCAGATTGAGATACCCATAGATATAAAGCTTCAACAAAATCGATGGATGATACGACGGCCGTCCCGTTGAACGGGGATCAACTCGCTCAAACCCTAGATCACGAAGGTCCAAGCCGTCGACAAAGACATCAACCACACGAACCGGACTATCTTCGTCAATAAAATCATCAAGACATTCCGGTAACAACGTCGCCTGTCTTCGATCCAACCCTTCAATAAACCGCTTCATCTGGAACCTCACCAATCACCATCAACGAGATTCTAACAGAAACTCAAAAACAAAACGTTTTTACACAGCCTGGGTCAGTAGCTGACAATCTTTAGACGTTTCATAAACTTCTGCTTTCGGAGTTTAAGCGGTCGACACTTAAGTCTGCCAGCCATCGCGAATTTGAATTAATTTTAAAATAGAGCGCGTCAGATATAGCCCGTAGCCTCCTGACAAAGGTACCCCCTCGACCCAAAGGCCCCCTTCGGCAAGATTGGCGATACAATATGGTGAAAGAAAATTACAACCATCAGGAATTGCCTCGGCCATTCGGGATTGTCGCATAAGACCCATTACGAATTGGGATTTTAAGTATTAATCTAGTCCCCATCAGCTTGTTCGAGGGTGCACAAGTTGTGCGGGTTTCATTACTATCTCTTGCCGCCATCAGAGCGGGGATAAATACTTGCCTTCCTAAGTATAGTTCGGAGCTCTTTGGGCACAAGGAAATCTGGCTCTACTCTCCTCACAGTTGTTTTTGATCATTGTCAGGTCTCTGGAGCAAACCGTTCTGCAATTGCTGATAGCTCCAACAATTCCAACCGTCTCACCTCATCCTTAATACGATTAAAGGTCTTTCGGTGCATACCTATTGGTCTCTCCAAAAACCCCAAATCATCTTCGATGACCTTGGATTTGAGTTTTGATATCCGTCGCCTCAAACGGGCTATCAAGTCTTCTCTCTGGCATGCATAGCTTAGGTTCAAGCATATTCGGCAGAGACAGCCATTGTAGCCGCCATAAAGCTTCCCAGAACGCCGTGAACAGCCTGGACAGGTAAACCAGGGCCTTTGGCCCCCAAAATGACAACGAGTGCGGTCTATTCGGATTGTCTGTGTTTTAGGCCATTCACCGATCCTGAAGCTGATACGCAACTTGTCATCGCCCGTATCTATCTGCACGCCGCCAATAACCGCCTTTGACCCAAGCCAAGACCAAATGGTTCCGCTAGTGGGTTTTGAGAGAATACCCGCCCGATTCAGGATGTTGATGTCGAGAGTGTAATACTCGTCGGTAACGTCTCTCGCGGGGGCCTTTGACATCCTAAACCGTCAATTTTACCGAATTCATTTGGAAACATCTGGATACATGATCACTTTATCGGCCACTCGGTTCATCACTATCCTCACTCTCACGTTCAACCTGGATAAACTTATTTGGGTCACCGTGGATAGCTGCCACACTGGCCATCACCTTCAACTCTTCCGGTGCTAAATTCATGACCACTGCTTTAATCCATGATTTATCTAAACTCATAATACTTTCCTCGTTGTTTGATTCCCCCTTTGGGGGGTATCTATGTTGGATTCCAGCGGAACGCTCTGCCTTGAGTAACCCTACCGGGGTTTAGGAAACGGGAGGGGGCAGAGACACAAGAAGCCTATCCGTAAGCTTCAAGTGTCTTCAGCGTCACCGTACGTTTGAGGTTTCCGGTTTGGTACGCGTTCGACTTGGTATCTGCGCCTCGCCCCTAAGGGCGGCCAAGGGAAGCCCGATCACGGGCCATTAGCGCAACAAGAAGTTTCGTATTGCTCCGGGACCGTATGACAGCCGATACCATGACTGCCCTACTGCGGGGGTTGCTTTTTCTCAGAGCCTCCATCCGTTCACCACTTATACACTTACGCGGGATCGGCGCGGTGTTATCCGTCCCAAGCATTGCCTCGCATCTCCCAGAGACTCGAATTCGGCCCCATCGATACGACCCACCATCGAGGGCGGGAAGGCATGTATTACATCGTCGCTCCTAAAGTGCTGGCATCCCGTCGCCCCATCGCTGGTCGACATAACCGCAAGGGCTATAGATCAACTCGCTTGTATTGAATTTGGACCGAAGGCAGCTCATCGCATTGCCCTTCTTGAATCGAAGAACAGCGAATAAAACTGGGCTCGGATGCTGTCGAACCGAGGTTCTCTAAATTGATTTGATTTTAAGACTGGTGAGGCTTGCCGTTGGAACCTTGCAGCTACACCGGAATTTGAGATTTTGGTTAGACAGCTGTTACGGAAACCTACGGGATTCTGCGGCTCGTTGAACTGTCTAACAACTTGATAACTAATTGATATAGTTGACTTTCGACACCCCGCCCCTGGGCACCATTTTTATGTCCGGGCCTCCGCTCAATACCCCTTGCTCCGGCGCTCCTACATTGAGACACTAAACGCTCTGGAATTTAAAACCCACCCACGTCTTCCGCGGCGTTTCGCCGTCGCACCGGACCCGCGGACCAGGAGTTTACATCATGCGCGTCACTATGCTCGGCACCAGCGCCGCCGCCCCCGATCCTGACCGAGGCGGATCGGGTATCGTCCTGACCGTCCGCGGACGGCACTATTTGTTCGATTGCGGGGTCAATGTGACCCGCTCCATGATCAAATCGCATATCAACCCGACGGAAGTGAATCACGTCTTCCTGTCGCACCTCCATTACGATCACATCATCGACTTCCCGTATTTCCTGCTGACCTCGTGGATCTGTGACCGGGAGAAGCCGCCCATTGTAGTCGGTCCGGAAGGCACCCAGAACTTTATAGACCACCTGTTCGAGGATGGCGCGTTCGCCAAGGATATCGAGGCGCGCCGACAATATCCGCGCCGCCAGAACACGGAAATCCTGGTGCCGGACGTGCGCGAGTGCCAGCCAGGCCTCGTCTTCGAGGACGATTTGGTCAAGGTGACCGCCTGCTATGTGGAGCATATCCCGCTGGAAATCTCCCCCTGCTTTGGCCTGCGCATGGATACGATCGATGGGGAGTCTGTGTCGTTCAGCGGTGATACCGCGCCCTGCGACCGTTTCATAGAATTATCCAAGGACGTGGACCTGATGATTCACGAATGCACCTTCCCGGAAAGCGCCATCGAATTCCGCAAGAAGGCCAATGTGGGCACGTGGTCGCATACGTATCCGAAGGCCTTGGGTGAGATTGCTCAGAAAGCCAATGCCAAACGTCTAGTCGCGACCCATTTCGGCAGCTACGACACCTGCAATCCGGTGGTCCGGGATATCATGGGCGTTCATATGCCGAAAGAAATGATGGGCCCGGCGCTGCTGGATGAGGTCGCCGCCGACATCAAGGCCACCTACACCGGCGAGCTGCGTCTCGCCCACGACAATATGCGGATCGATATTTAGGGTTTATAGGGGATTAGGCCTTCGCCGCACGGCGCTTGGCCATTTTCTCCGCGAGGTTTTCAGATACGCCTGGACGGCTCCAGGGGCATTGGCCAATGCAGGCGCCGCAACCGTTATACTCAGCAAAAAACGGGATGCATTTGTCGAAGTTCACGTACCAGCGGCTCTCGCCTCGGAGCAGCTGTTTCTCCGGATAGATGGCGTCGACCGGGCAGGCCTTCATGCAGACTTGGCAGCTTATGCAGAAGTCATCAACGCCCAGATCATCAGGTTGATCCGCAACCAATTCCAGATCGGTCATCACGCAGGCCAACCGGAAGGATGAGCCATATTTCCGGTTAATCAGCGAACCGTGCTTGCCCAACTCGCCCAACCCCGCCTGCACCGCCGCCGGGATCATCAACATTGGCCCAGTAATGGGCCCGCCATGGGGGTGGGCATCGACGCCCCGTTCCTTGATCCAATTCGCCAGTTTGAACGCCGCGCGGGTGCCCCGGCCATATTGGTTCTGCACTTCGGTTTGGGACTTCACGCTAGGGGCGGTCTTTAAATTGTCGTAGTCCATGGCGACACCCAAAACGATTACCCAGTTCCAGGGCGCCTCGTATCCCTCGAACACCCACTTTGGATCGATCCGTGTAATGCCGACCAGATCGGCTTCCAACCCCAGGGACGCCGTTTTGATCTCTTCTGACCATTGCGCCGGCGTCCAATCGGGCGCTTCGCCGGTCACCTCTGTTTGGTTCTCAGCCACAAATTTCAGATTGAGGGCTCGGTGCTCCCGCGCGCCGGGCGAACTGCCATGAGCGAAAAACCAATCCTGAAGATCGGCGTGGGCAAT
>Ga0255767_1000073_pt1 | contig 78713 bp, 75 predicted proteins | sample 071ome_24_FD_179967 | JGI IMG/M metagenome (GOLD analysis project Ga0255767, IMG submission 179967) | Coastal salt marsh microbial communities from the Groves Creek Marsh, Skidaway Island, Georgia - 071402CT metaG (version 2) | ecosystem: Environmental > Aquatic > Marine > Intertidal zone > Salt...
GCAGCACGATCAACAACACCATTGCGACTGCGATCGGCAGGACGACCCAAACGGCCGTGCGCCGAGGAGCACCAGCAGATTCGTTCACCGGGCCGCTCCCGACGGTTCTGGTTCGAGCGGATCGGCCGGCCCGGCCTCGACGGGCGCCGAGGTCGGCGCGATCGGATTACGGCGGCGGCCAGGCACGACCGCAAGCACCGTGCCAACGGCCATCACGATGCCGCCGACCCACAACCAAACGATCAGGGGCTGGACAGTCGCCCGGAGCACGACCGCGTCATCGCTGTCTTCGGGGTACGACAGCACCGACAACGCGATGTCGTCGGTCCAGGTGGTGCGGACACTGGGGATGCCGATCGTCTGCCCAGCGAAGGGATAGGTGGCAACGGCCGGCGCATAGAACGTGTCGTTATCGACAAGGATCTGCGCCTTGCGTTCGACCCGATTGCCGTAGTCGACGACCTCAGAACCGGCGTACGTGAGGGTATGGCCTGAGATCGCAGCCGTTTCACCCGGCTCGAGATTGAACTCCCCTTGGCGGACGTAGGCGTTGCTGGCGGCGTACGCCACCGCAATCAAGACGACGCCGAGGTGCACGATCATTCCGCCGTTGGTCCGACCGACGAACCCGCGCCACCCCTGACGGCGGGTGGCGAGCACGACCTGCCGCAAGGCGGCTCCGCCGGCGAATCCACCGAGCCCGAAGGCAAGCATCGGCGCCCAGCCTCGAGCGCCGAGCACGGCGGCGAGCACCATCGAACCGACACCGACCGCGGCTGGCCACACCAGCCGATCGCTCAGGACCTCCGCACTCGCCTTGCGCCACGGGAGCACGGGCGCAATCGCCATGAGGAACAGCAAGACAAAGCCGATCGGCATCGTCATCTGGTCGAAGTAGGGGTTGCCGACCGAGATGGTCCGGCCGTCGACCGCTTCGACGATCAGCGGAAAGATCGTGCCGAGCATGACGACGAAGGCAAAGATTGCGAACACGACGTTGTTCGCAAGGAACGCGCCCTCTCGCGAAACCGGAGAGTCGATCTTGCCGGGAGCGCGGAGTTCGTCTCCTCGCCAGGCAATCAGACCGAGCGAAACCACCACGATCAGAGCGAAGAAGCCCAACAGCCACGGCCCAATCTGAGATTCGACGAAGGCATGGACGGACTGCAGCACCCCGGACCGGGTGATGAAGGTACCCAAAATGGTGAGGGCGAAGGTCGAGATGACAAGCGATAGGTTCCAAACTCGAAGCATTCCCCGACGCTCTTGCACCATGACCGAGTGAATGAACGCCGTGCCGGTCAACCAGGGCAGGAGTGACGCATTCTCGACCGGGTCCCAGGCCCAGTAGCCGCCCCAACCAAGGGTTTCGTAGCTCCACCAGGCGCCAAGAATGATGCCGAAGGTGAGGAACCCCCACGCCATCACCGTCCAACGACGGGTAGCGACCAGCCAACCCTCACCTACCCGACCGGTGACGAGCGCAGCGATGGCGAACGCAAACGGCACGGTGAAACCGACGTACCCCAGGTAGAGGATCGGCGGGTGGAACGCCATCAAGATGTGGTTCTGAAGCAGTGGGTTCGGGCCGGGCCCGTCGTACCCGGTCGGTGGATCAAACGGCTGGAACGGTGCCGCAGGACCGACCATGAGCAGAAAGAAAAAGGCGCAGACCACGAACAGGGTGAGCATCACCCAGGCCATCATCGGATCGTCGCCGTCGTTGCGGAACTTTCGAACCACGGCGACGACATAGCCACACAGCACCAAGACCCACAGCAGGATGGAGCCTTCGAGCGCCGACCAGAGGGTCGCGACATTGAAGATCGCCGGGGTCTGACTCGACCCGTTCTCGGCCACGAACAACACCGTGAAGTCGCGGGTGATCAATGCTCGTTCCATCACGATGATGGAAGCAACCGATGCCACCGTCATCGCCCACACGAGCACCTTCACGTCGGCGAACCAACGAGGACGGTGACCGGTCAGACCCAGGATGACGACGATGACGCCGGCGATGGCGCACGCCGCACCAAACGACACAGCGAGCGACCCGAGGGTGACATTGCTCACGCGCACGCCTCGGCGGTCGCCGACTGCTCCGTGCTCTGGTCGAGACGCTCGTCGTAGTCGTCGTCGTTGATGTAGTCGTTGTCGTGCTTCACTCGCATCCGGTCCGAGGCGAAGTAATGGCCGTCGTCAGCGAGGCCCTCAAAGCCGTCGACCTCGTGGTCTCCTTCGACCCAGTTGCCATCGAGCACGACGGGCACATCGGGTTCGAAGAGTTCGGCCGGGTCGCCGAAATGGACGATGTCGACCGATTTGCCGCCGAACGTCACCGAGAACGCCACGACGGGAGCATCACCCTGGAACCCGTTCACAATCGAACAGCCGATGGGGGCGCCCTGCAGCGTGAAGCGTTCATCGCCCAGTGCGGCGCGCCGCTCGACGGCTTCATCGGCGTTGTAGAAGAACAGCGACCCTCCAAGCAGGCTCGAGACGAGCCACACCACGACGCCCACGATCGCAACCGCGATCACGGCAGGAACAACGCGCTTGGGGGTCCGTCTCGCCGGCCGCGGCTCCTGTGGCGCCAGCGACGCACCATCGATCCCTTGGTCAGTCACGACGGATCCTCAGAGGTCATCCACCGGCGACGCTCCGCTGGCACGCGCGCCGCGAGACGCCGGCCGCGGGCGGTGACACGAATGGCGTAGACCGCCAACGCGCTGAGCGAAATCCCCCAGCCCGCAACCAGGTAGCCGAGATGGGTCATGCGTCACCTCCGGCATCGACGGCCTCAGCCCGGCGGGCGGCAATCGCCTCGTCCAGATCACCGACACGGAGTTGACGCTCAAGCCAGCCGACCCGGAAGCGGTGGAGCATCGCCCACAGGAAAAACATCGCCCAGACCACGATGCCCAACACCATGGTGAAGAGCGTCCAGTCCTCGAGCTTGCCGTCGGTGATCGACGACTGCTGATGGAGGGTCCGGTCGGCCCACCATTCGACGGACCGGTTGACGATCGGGAGATTCACTGCGGCGATCAACCCGACGATCGCCGCGCGGGTCGACACGGCGGCCTCATCCCCACCCATCGATCGAACAGCGAGGTAGCCCACCATCATCAAGAACAGGATCAGGGTGGTGACAAGGCGGACATCGCCCCATTCCCAGTAGGTGTTCCAGGTCGGTCGACCCCAGATCGAGCCGGTCACGAGCGTCAGCCCGCAAAAAACCACCCCGATCTCGGCCGCCGCATGCGCGGCGATGTCCCACCAGACCGAACGTTTCCAGAGCCACATCAGGGAGCCCACCGCCGTGACCCCGAAGGCGACATAGGTGAGGATTGCTGACGGCACGTGCACGAAGATCATGCGGACCGAGTCGGCCATGAGGTCGTCCTCTGGCGCGACGAAAAAGCCGAGGAGAAACATCGTGACGACACCGGCCATCACCGCCAGCCCGAGCCAGCGGGTGGTCGACGAACCGGTGTGCGCAGCAACGTCGGTTGGGGGAATGGTCATGTCTCCTCCAGGAGCACGCCGTACGACAATGATCCCAGCACCAGGTTGATGATGCCGAACCCGGCGAGCAGACCCAGCCAGGACCACCCGTCGACGGCCACCGATCCGAAAGCGTCATCGAACGCTCGGGTCGCACCGATGAGCACAGGAGCCAGGACCGGGAGCAGGAGAATCGGCAAAACCGTTTCACGAGCCCGAACACCAGCCACCAGTGCTCCGAAGAGGGTACCGGCGCCCGCAATGCCAACGGTCGCGACCACACACGTCGAGATCAGGAGTCCCCAAGCCTCGATCTCGGCGCCGAACAGCACGACGACCCCGGCGACCAGCACGACCTGAACAAGCAACAACTGCACCGCCACCGCTGCGGTCTTTCCCGCATAGACGGCGGCGGGCTCGATCCCGGCGAGCAACAGGGCGCGACGAGCCCCGTCGGAGGTTTCGATCGACGTGGAACGCTGAACCGCAAGGGTCGAGACGAACATCACCGTGATCCAGAACAGGCCCGAGGTCGCTCGCTCCAGCACCGGTCGGTTGGCGTCGAGCGCAAACCCGAACAGCACCAGGACGAGGGTTGCGAACGGGACGACCTGGCTAAACGTGACGCGCGACCGCCACTCGATCTGCAGGTCTTTCGCGGCGACGATCCGAGCATCACGAAACATCGGACCCACCTTGTTCCGTGACGCCGGGCCCCGGTTCGTCCGACGATGACCAGCCAGAATCCGAGCGTCGATCGGCCGTGATCGTGCCGCCCGCAACCGTGAGGTGACGGGTGGCAAGGTCGACGGTCCGGTCGAGTTCGTGGCTCGCAAGCATGACCGTCGCCCCATCGCCCGCTGCGTCGACGATGAGTTGGTCGATCAGGTCGCGGCCGCGTTGGTCGAGCCCGGCATGCGGCTCGTCGAGGAGCCACAGTCGCGGCCGTCGCACGACGACCGCCGCCAGCGCCGTGCGGCGGCGCTGTCCAGCCGACAGGTGCCGAACCGCCACATCATGGAGACGCGGGCTGACCCCGAGACGGTCGAGAGCAGCAGGCACCGCCGCCTCATCAACTCGCGACGCACGCGCCCAGAAGCGCAGGTTCTCCTCAACACTCAGATCGTCGTAGAGCGCCGTGTCGTGACCGAGAAGACCAACCGACCGGCGAACCGCAGCTCGATCGACCGAAAGGTCGTGACCAAGCACCTCAGCAGATCCGCTCTCGATCCGCAGGAGTCCGGCACAGACCCGAAGCAGGGTCGACTTCCCTGCCCCGTTTGGCCCCTGCACAAGCACGATCTCGCCGGCGCCGACCTCCAGATCGACGCCAGCCAGGGCCGGGAACCGGCCGAGGAGGGCGACGAGGCCGCGCAGCGCAACGATTGGCATGATGAAAAGCTACCGTCGGAGCGGAGGCGGTCCCGCTCAGAAGGAACGAGGCAGGGCCGATGGTGGACCCATGACTGAGATCGTCGTCGACCCGTCGACGCCGGACGAACCCGAACCCAGCCCCGCAGCCAAGCCCGAAGTGCCCCTGCTCGCCCGGATCCTCGGGGCGACAGGCCGAGCGCTCATGTTTGCGGGCGTCGTCGTGTTCCTGTTCGCTGCCTTCCAGCTCTGGGGAACGAACCTGCAGGAAGCCCGGGCCCAGGACGATCTGCGGACCGAACTCAGCGACCGGTTCCAGACCATCTCGACTGCGTTCGACCCCGCCCTGCTCACGGCGCCGGTTGTCGATCCGCCCGACGACGATGGCGGGGCTGCAACCGGCGATACCGACATCGACAGCGCGCAGCCCACGACCACGGTGCCGGTGCCGACCACGACGGTGCCCGAGGTGAACGACGAACTCCTCGCCCTGTTGTTCCCCGAAGACGGTGATGCCCTCGCCCAGATCCAGATCCCCTCGATCGAGGTCGACAAGGTTGTGGTGGACGGCGTAGCGGTCGCAGACCTGCGGAAGGGGCCCGGCCACTACAGCCAAACCGCGCTGCCTGGTAATGCCGGGAACGCCTCGATCGCCGGGCATCGCACGACCTATGGCGCGCCGTTCAACCGAATCGACGAACTTCAGCCGGGCGACGAGATCACCGTGACCTCCATCCAGGGCGAGTTCACGTACCGGGTGCTCGACCCCAACCTCGCCTATGTCGACAACCTCGATCAGGTTGAGGCCGTTGGGGCGGGACACATCATCGTGCGGCCGTCTGCAACCTGGGTGCTCGGTGACTTCGGTGATGACCGACTCACCCTCACGGCGTGCCACCCGAAACTCTCTTCCCGCCAACGAATCATCGTTGCGGCTGAGCTCGTCGACGACGCGGTAGCGATTCCTGAGTGGGCGATCCAGGCCGAGGCCAGCCGTCGAATCGAGCGTGCCGAAGCACCACCCGAGCCCGGCGACCTCGGCGCTGACGAGACCAATGGCTCGGACGATCCAGTCGTGGGCACCGAGGCCACCGCCCCCGACCACGACACACCGACCACAACAAGCATCTCTGACCTGGACTCAGAAACTGCCGCACCAGATCTCGATGAAGGCCTGAGCGGCGAACGAGACGCAATTGCGCCCGCTGCTGCCTGGATGCTGGCCGCCATCGGGTTCTGGTACGCCGGCGGCTGGGCCGGTCGCCGCGTCGACGCAACCTGGCGGGGACGACTCGGCCTTCGCCTTGTGGGGCTCCTCCCCGCCGCCATCTGTCTCTGGTTCTCGTTCGAACTGATCGATCGCGCCCTCCCAGCCGGCTGATCCGACCCGGATCACCGAAGCGAAACGTCTAGCCTCGCAGCGATGTTCTCGACCCGACGACTGGCGGCGATTGTGGTGGCCACGGTGGTCACCACCGCAGCCTGTGGCGGTGCCGACGACGGTCCGGAACGGCAGGACCCTGCTGCGGCGGCGAGTGCGGCGCTCGATGAGGCCGAAGCCGACGCAAGCCTCGAGTCCGTTGGTGCTGGCTCGACGCCGACGAGTACAACACCGACGACAACCATGACGAGCACGACCACCTCGGTTCCTGGCATCGCGGTGAACGAGAACACCCTGCGTATCGATGAGTGCTTCAACCGCGATGAGGGTCTCAGCGCAGGGCGGGCCCGCACCATCACCACCCTGGTCGACTGTGACGACCCGCATGGCTTCCAGATCTTCTCGAACCTGCAGTACCCGGCGGACGGGAGCTACCCCTATCCCGGTGACGACGTGATGCAGGACTTTGCGCTGGCGTCCTGCTACCAACGCTTCGAACGCTGGGCAGGAACGATGTACGAGACCAGCGAGCTCGAGATCGGAGTCTTCGCACCAACCCGAGAGACCTTCGAGGAGCAGTCGTACCGGCGCATCCTCTGCTACGTGGAACGGGCCGACGGCGAGGCGCTGATCGGCACCGCCCGCGGGTCGGGCATCTGAGCGGGGCGGGGGTCCGCCCGCACCTCGGGAGCCTGGCCTACGCTCTCCCTCGGTCGGCGGGCACGACTGGGAGGATTTCCCGTGACTTTCGCGCCCCTGGTTCTGGCTGTCATCATCGGCTTCGCGGCTGGTCTCATCCGTCGCGGTCGACTTCGCTCGATCCTCGGCGTTCGTATCGCTTCGCTCCCGCTGCTTGCTCTCGCCATCGGCATCGGGTTCGCCACCGACCAGTTCGACCTGCCGCAACCGGGCTGGTGGGCGTTCGCCGGACTCGTCGCGGCGCTCATCTTCACCATCCGCAACCTGATGATCGTCGGGATGGCTGTCATCGGTGTCGGCATCATCGTCAACCTGGTTCCCATCGTTCTCAACGGGGCCACCCCCGTACGCGCCGAGGCACTCGTTGAAGCCGGGATGGTCGAGACCGGCGACCTCGATCGCGTCGTCGTCTCCGGCGCCCGGGCCATCGCCGATGAGGACACACGCCTTGGCTGGCTCGGCGACACCATCCCGATCGCCGTGGCTGACCAAGTCGTTTCCTTCGGTGACCTGATCATGCTCATCGGTGTCGCCAACACGATCGCCAACCTGATGCTCCGCCGACGCCGCCGGCACCTTCCGTCGAGTGCGCTCGCCAGCCTTGAAGCCTTCGGCTGGCATGAAACCGAGGAGAAGCTCGGTTCAGTCGTCGACATCCGGACCGAACTGCGGCCCCTCTACCCCGCCGATGAGGGCGGCATCGTTCGGGTCTTTGCGAGCACCACCGCCAGCCCCGTCCAGGACTGGGGAATCGCCCCACCGCCCGACGCAGACGTTGCGCTCCAGTACTCCGCAAACCCGGAGCGCACGGCACCATCGATCGTTCGGCCACGAAGCGCTTCGCTGACCTCGGTCTCCGACGGGCTGCGATCCAACGCGTTGCAGAGCAAATAGGCGATCTGCGGCCACACCGGCCCTCGCCAATAGCTGTCCGAGTCGTACATCGGCTCGTCCGGATGCACACCGGAAGGACCGAACCGACCACCGAAGGCATCCGGGTCAGCGAGTGACCTGACGGCACGCGACCGCTGGTTGCGATCGTCGACGACCAACAAGGCGAGCAGCGCATCAGCGGTCCGGACCCGCCCAGATGTAGCGACCCCCGGCCCCTGATCAACCCAGGTGCCGAGCGCGGCGTCCCAGGTCGCGCCTACGGCACCGGCCAACTCATCGGCAGCCTCGGTGAGTGACTGGTCGCCGGTGACGGAGGCGAGCTCTCGAGCGTTCCACACCGTCAGTGCGCTGAAGCTCACCGGCGCAGCCTCGAATGCCGGGTTCGACAGCGGCTCCCCGTGCGGGCCTCGTTCGATGCCCGACAACAGATCGATCTTGTGCTGCCGCCACACCCCAAGGTCGAAGTGGTCACCCGGGCAGTAGTGGTCCCAGCGCGGTGAGTCGTCACAGCCGGTTTCCCAGGGGTGGACGACGGTGATCAAACCGCTGGCTGTGTCGCGGCGACGCTGCTCCAGGAGAAACCTGAGTCCTGCCCGGGCCCGCTCGACCAGTGCGGCCGGAACATCGACACCTCGCCGAATCAGTGCGGCGATCGCATGGCCGTACATCGGCGGCTGCGTGATCGACGAGCTACCGCTTCGCCCCCACAATTCGATCGGGACCTCAGGGTTGAGCTGATACCCCATGTGAGGAACGAAACCGGCCTCGTCCTGGAGTTCGAGCGACCGAAGCAACTCCGAACGAGCGCGGTCGGGTCGGTCGAGATCAGCCCAGATGATGGCGTGGAAACAGCTGTCCCAGAGCCACAGCCATGGATACACCTCGGTGTTCGGCGCGGTGTAGCCGAGATCGACCCAGGCGGTGTCCATGACGGCGAAGACCGCACGCTCAATCGACTCGACAGTGGTGTCCGACTCCGGATCGGGCATTGTGGTCGACATGCCGGTGTGCGCCTTCGTCTCGTTTCGTCTTGGGCTGACCGACGGCGTGTCGATCGTGACAGGGCACTGGCAGCAGGCGATCGAGTCGTTCGGTTTCGACACGGTCACGGTTGCGGGCGAGGGTCCCGTCGACCGGACCGTAGCGGGTCTGGAACTCGGCGCAAGCCACGCGCCGTCGCCTGGCGATGTCGAGGAGGTGCTCGCAGACGCCGATGTGATCGTCGTTGAGAACCTCTGCTCTATCCCGCTCAACCTTCCTGCCGCTCGAGTCGTCGCCGCTGCCTGCGAGGGGCGACCAACCGTCATGCACCACCACGACCCACCGTGGCAGCGTGCCCATTTCGCCCACATCACCGAACTCCCAATCGACGACCCGGCCTGGCGGCACGTGACGATCAACGAGTTGACCCGGCGAGAGTTCGCTGATCGAGGCATCCGTGCGACACGGATCTACAACGGCTTCCCCACTGGCGTGTCAGCGGGCGGCGGCATGGACGTTCGGGCCGAACTCTCGATTGAGAACGATGAGATCGTCCTCGCCCATCCCGTCCGGGCCATTCCCCGCAAGGATGTGCCGCGCGCGGTGGCGATCGCAGAGGCGATCGGGGCGACGTATTGGCTGTGGGGCCCGGCTGAAGACGGCTACGACGATGAACTCGCGAAGGTGCTGGCCCGAGCCCGCTGCCGGGTGGTTCACGGAGCACCGGCGGCCGACCTCGTCGACCTGTACCAGGCGGCAAGCGCCGTCGTGTTTCCGTCGACCTGGGAAGGCTTTGGCAACCCGCCGGTCGAGGCGGCCATTCATGGAAAGCCGGCTGCCGTCGGCGCATACCCCGTTGCCGACGAGTTGCGGACGCTCGGGTTCCGCTGGTTCCCGACCGCTGACAGTGGGCCCCTTGATGCCTTTCTGCGAAATCCCGACCCCACCCTGATCGAGCACAACCGGGCAGTGGCGAACCGCCACCTGTCGCTGGAGGCAATGACCAACGAGGTCCGGTCGCTGTTCGCCGATGCCGGTTGGTTACCGTAGGCGTCCGATCATGTCTGCCTCACGCCCCGACGATCCCGTTCTCGCCACTCGAGCTCGAGCCAGCCGATTGGCCACCGTCGGTCAGCGGCTGGGCTACCAACTGTTCGGGCTTGCGCTCGTGCTCTTCTTCGCCGGGCTGCTGTGGGACTTCACGGCCGGCATCTCGACCGCCATCATCGTGTGCATCGTGATCGGATCGATCGTGCTCGCGCCGGCGATCGTCGTCGGGTATGCCGTGAAGGCAGCAATTCGTGACGACCTCGAGCACGGTCGGGCGGTCGACTGATGGCGACCCGACTCCCCGCCGCCGAGCGACGAGCTGGACTCGTCGAGGCGGCACTCGCCGTGTTTTCCGCCGAAGGGTTCCAGGCCGCGACCATGGATGCGGTGGCGTCCGAGGCTGGAGTCACCAAGCCGGTGCTCTACCAGCACTTCCCCTCGAAACGGGATCTCTTCCGTGGCCTTCTCCACGATGTCGCCGGCCAACTCCATCGCGAGGTTGAGGAGGCCGTTGGTCAAGCGACCGGCCCGCAAGACATGGTCCGTCGTGGTGTCCGCACATTCTTCAGCTTCGTCGCCGACCACCCGGACGAATTCCGGTTGCTGTTCGGCGAAGGCGTTCGCTCCGATGAAGAATTTGCGGCCGAAGTGCGCCTGTTCGAGCGCAGCATGGCCGACGCTATTGCGGAACTGATCGATATTGATGGCCTCGAACCGGCCGGGCGCCTCGTCCTCGCCCACGGGATCGTCGGCCTGACCGAATCGACCGCTCGCCACTGGGCCCTCGGAGGCTCCGGCCTCGATCTCGACACGGTGATCGAACATGTCGCCGATCTCGCCTGGCACGGTCTTCGTGCCCCCCAGCGGCTCAGCGACTAGACGCAGCCGCGCTCGACACCCACGCAGGAGGTTCAGCCTCGACGGCGCCCGCCGAACTCCGGAGGCGGCGTGATGTCGATCGGTTCGGCTGGGAGATCGTGCTCGATGAGGGTCGGCAGGTAGTCGCGCAGGTGATGCGGCACCGTCGGCATCTCGGATGCGAGGAGTTCCTCAAGGGTCCACCACCGTGCACCCTGGAACGCAGCCGCTTCGAGGGCTTCGAGTCCCCGAGGCTGGTACTCGCCGCCGTCGCACCACGCCACATGGATCCGGTCGTCGGACTCAAAGTGGTAGCCCGCGAAGGTGTATTCGGTCTGCTGCACCCAGACACACGGCCCCATCTCGACATTGGGGATACCTGTCTCCTCATGCAACTCACGCAACGCAGCGGCACCAGAATCCTCGTTCCATCCCATCCCGCCACCCGGGATCTCAAGCCAGTCGGGCTTGTAGGGGTCGATCGGATCCTCAGCGGAGATCAGGAACACTCGACCCTCGCGGTCGAGCAGCACGACCCGTGCGGCTGGACGGCGAAGCGAGAAGGTCATCGCCGCAACTTAGCGGGCGACACGCAACAGGACCTCTTGGGTGACCGTGGCGACATGGATGCCGTCGGTGCTCCAGAGTTCGCCCGACGCATGGCCTCGCCCGCCTCGTACCCCACTGGACCGAAAGTCGTGAAGGGTCCAGTCGGTGGCCGGTCGGAGGTGATGAAACCAGACGGCATGGTCGAGGCTGGCGCCGTAGTACGGCCGCTCCGTATCGGTCTCGGTGTACTCGATCCTGCCGTGTGGATGGGCGTACTCGACCGCCTCGGTCGGAAGATCGTCGCTGGTGAACGTGTGGGCCACGGCATGCATCAGCGGGGTATCGAGATAGTGCTCGGTGAGACGGATCCAGGTGCGGGCATTCGGCATTGCGCTCGCCGCACCGCTCCGCTCGATCATCGGCTCGATCCAGGAATCCATCTCGACCGTTCCGGGATCGGGCACGTCTTCGGGCCGGACGATGCGCTGGATCTCCGGTTCGGTCTCTGGCCGCTGGAACGAGGCCGAGAGGTTCAAAATGACGCCGTGAGACTGGCGGGCGAGCACTCGGCGGGTAATGAACGATCGCCCGTCCCGGATCCGGTCGACGTCATAGATGATCGGCTCGTCCCAGGTCCCAATGCGCACGAAATAGGCGTGCAGCGAGTGCGGCTCGAATGCGGGATCGACGGTACGGCCCGCCGCGAGCAACCCCTGGGCGGCGACCTGGCCGCCGTAGACCTGCCCCCACGGGTACGTGGCGCTGATGGCTTCGAACCTGTCGTCACCGCACTCGGTCAGGTCGAACAACTGCTCGAAGCTCACTTCGTCGCCCATAGCCGCGACCCTAGCGAGGTGGTCGGTTGCGGCCACCGAGCATGGGCATGCGACACTCGTGCCGTGCAGGCCCAACCGTTCCAGCTGACCATGGTGACCGTCGGCGATTCGCCTACGGCCTGGGCACAGGCCGGCTTCTCGATGGAGGGTTCGGCAACTCGGATCGGGTCGACGACGATCGTGTGTGACCCTGCTGCGGGCGAAGGAATCACCCAGGTCACGATCCGTGGTCTGGATGGCCCCCTCGATGGGCTTGCGATCACCTCCGATGCTCCGCCGGCAGTCCCCAACCAGACCCACGCCAACGGGGTCAGCGGATTCGACCATCTCGTGGCGATGTCACCTGACATCGAACGCACCTCCGGGGCGCTGCGCTCGGCCGGACTCGACCGACGCCGGACACGAGTGTTCACCGTCGGCAAGGAGCGACGCCGCCAAGACTTCTTCTGGCTGGGAGATGTCATTCTCGAACTTGTCGGTGTCGCCCCAAGCGAGACGGAGACGGCTGAGACCGTGCCCGACGATTCGACCCGAGGACGCGACGTGAGCCCAGCATCGTTCTGGGGACTCGCTCTGGAGTGCGCCGATCTCGACACCGCTGCAGCCGAACTCGGTGACCGACTCGGGCGGATCAAGGACGCGGTGCAACCAGGGCGCCGAATTGCCACACTCCGGACCCGAGAACTGGGGATCGGTGTTCCGATCGCCCTGATGTCACCCCACCCACGCGACTGACAGGTGCTGGGCGCGGCCGTTACGCTTCGGATCGAATGCGACACGCGCTCCTTCCACTGCTGATCACGATCACCATGGCCGCCGCTGCATGCGGCGATGACGACACTCGTCCAACGCTGACCAGCACAACGACCGTTGCCGTCGACGCAGACGCCGACGCAACGGGAGACGAACCCGCCGCTGACGACGCAACCGACCAGCCGGGCGCAGAGGACTCGCCGGTGTCCACAACGACACAGGTCGATGCGACGACCACCACCGTGGAACGGCTCGACGCCAACGATCCGAGCTATCCGATGACGCCACCGCCACCGGCGGTCACCTACCCCGAGCCCTGATCCTGTTTGGGTTCAGTCGGGTTGAGGCGCCGGACGGTGCCGAACCGCCGAGGTCGGGGTCACTCGGACCTGACCATCTTCGAGGAACTGGTCGACCTCTGCGTCGACGATCAGACTCATCGTCTGATCGGGGGTCGCAGGCCACAGCAGGCCGAGCTGTCCGTGCTGTTCGAGAAGGGTGATCGAACGGCGGCCAACCCCGATCGTGATGGAGCCACCGGCGAAGTTCGGCATGACATGGGTAATGCGAGGGCCGCCCGTCGGGTCTGAGACGACGGCGTACGCCGTTGGGCCGTAGTCGCTCGCCACCGATTGCAGCGTGTCGACTGGGACCTCCATGCTCATGAGCAAACCGTAGCCGCTCCGATCGCAACCCCGAGCGGGGTTATTCGCACATGCGAAGCGCGTCCTGAAAGGCATCAGCAACGACACGGGCATCGTCGAGATCGGTCCGCCAGTTCGACACCGACAGCCGGATGCCGGGGCGACCCTGCCAGACGGTGGCGCTCGGGTAGCAGCGTCCATCGGCGACCACGGCATCCAGCACCGCGCTCGTTCGCTCCGAGTCCGGTCGACCGTCGGCATCCACGATCTCGACCACGACCTGGTTGATTGCCTGACCGCGAACCTGCACGCCGTCGAGGGCACCGACCGCCGCAGCAATCGCCTCCGCCGCATCACAGGCACCGTCGACCAGTCGCTCGACCCCGTCCCGCCCAAGCGACCGCAGCGCCGCCCAGACCGGCACACCCCGAGCACGACGAGAGAACTCCAAGACCCGGTCGGACGCATCGGCGACCTCGCCCTCCTCCGGCAGGTACGCAGCCCGAACACCGACCGCTCGGGCCAACGTCTGCGCGTTGGCCACGATGGAGATACCGCAGTCGTACGGGGTATTCAGCCACTTGTGGGCGTCGCAAGCCCACGAGTCAGCCCGTTCGGCTCCTGCGGCAAGATGCCGACGTCGGCCCGATGCCCGCACCCAGAGCCCAAACGCCCCGTCGACATGGAGCCACGCATCGTCTCGGCGTGCCCGCCGCTCATCGACCGCGTCAGCGAGGGCATCGAGCGGATCAAATCCGCCTGCGTTGACATTGCCGGCCTGCGCGCACACGATGACCGGTCCGTCAGCCCCGACGATCGCATCGCGTGCGGCATCGGCTCGCACGGCGCCAACGTCGTCGGTCTCGACCGTCGTGATGGCGTCGCGACCAAGGCCGATCGCCCGGACCGAGCGGCCGATCGATGAGTGCAGTTCGCTACCTGCGATCACGGTGATGGGTGGCGCAGCTGCGACTCCGGATTGTTCGACATCAACACCATGCGCGGCACTCACATGATTCCGGGCGGCAAGTAACCCGATGGTGTTCGCGCCCTGCGCGCCGGTCGGGAACCCAACGGCAGCCTGAGAGGGAAGACCGAGCAGATCGAGGAGCCAGCGACCAGCTACATGCTCGGCTGCGATTGGCGCCGGACCGTGTTGAGCGAACGCCGCGTGTTGATCCCACGCCGACACGAGCCAATCGGCGGCGAGGGCAGCCGGGAGCGAGCCGCCGTTGACAAGGGCGAGGTAGCGCCCCGACCCGAGTGCCGAGAGCCCGGGCTCCAGCCAGCCGGCGAGCTCGGCCACCGCCGTCTCGGGTGCAACACCAGCGTTTGGGAGCTCGTCGACCGGCGAAGACGCAAGAAGAGAGACGGCATCGGTCGGCGGGCCGACCGGTCGATCGTCTTGGCTCTCCAGCCAGGCGAGCGACCGCTCGACGGCCTCAGCGAGAACGGTTCGATGCTCGACTGGCTTCATGAACGACCTCCTCTGGCGGCGGCAAGCGGACCGATCAGGTCGCCCCTGTCACCGTCGATAACCCAACCATCGACACCGACGAAGGTAGCGAGGTCGTCGAGGGCATGGGCGAGACGGGCAGCGGTCGAACCTCGGTCGACACCGTCCTCTGCGAACGCACCAAAGACACGGAACACCCGCTCGGTCCGGTCGGTCTTGCCGTCGAGGCGAGCAACGATGTCGTCGCCAAGGAGGAATGGCAGGACGTAGTACCCGAAGCGTCGTTTCGCGGCTGGGGTGTAGATCTCGATCTTGTAGTCGAAGTCGAAGAGGCGCTCGCCCCGCTCGCGGAACCACACGACGGGATCGAACGGCGAGAGCAGCGTGCACGCATCGATCGAACGGGGAAGCGTTGCGTCGGGGTGGAGATAGGCCGGACGGTCCCACCCCTCGACGTCGACGGGCTCGAGTCGCCCGTCCTCGACCAGTTCCTGTACCCGTTCTTTCGCCGGGCGCTTCGGCAGCCGGTGGTAGTCGACGAGGTCAGGCGCCGCGGCGACCCCAAGGCTGGCGGCGGCTCGCATCAGGAGCTCACGATGAGCCTCCTCCTCGGTCGGCGTGGGCTGAGCTCGGACCTCGGACGGCACGATCCGTTCGAGCAGGTCGAATTCCTTGACGAAGCCAGGGCGACGCCGAATCCCAACCTCGCCGACTCGAAACAGCCAGTCGAGCGCCGCGGAACCATCGGATCGACTTCCCCACCAGTCGCCGCTGTTCGGTCGAGGGTCCTCAAGTTCGCCTGGGGCGAGGGGCCGCTCACGCACCTGGTCGAGCACCACGTCGACGTAGCGAGTGTTTTCCGCCGCGAAGCGAACCAAGCCTTTCCAGGTCTGGCCAGCTGCGCATCTCGCCTTGTGCCAGCGCATCAGGGGTTCATCAACCGTCGGCATCAGCGACGCCTCATGACACCAGGTCTCGAACCACTCGTCGTCGCGGTAAGCGACCCGGTCGAGCAGGTTGGGGTCGTAGGGCCCGAGGCGCGCGAACAGTGGCAGGTACTGGGTACGCATCACGACCGGTACCGAATCGAGCTGGAGCAGCCCGAGGCGCGCCATCACCCGACGCAGATGACGCCGATCTACCGCGCCGGTGGGGCGGGGATCTCGGAACCCCTGGGCTCCGAGCGCGATACGACGGGCCTGCGCGGCCGAAAGTTCTCGGGTCACGCGCCGAGCGCTTCGGCCAACGCAACCAGGTCGGGAAGTCGCCAGTGGTCGTGGTCGCGATGAAGGTCGAGCGGGTCGAGCTGTACAACCGGGAGACCAGCCCGGGTCGCGCCGAGGACATCGGCGTGCACGGTGTCGCCGACGTACAGCGTGCGGGCAGGATCCGTCGCCAGCCGATCGAGGGCGGGAGCGAAGATCGCCGGATCGGGCTTGGCGGTCCCGACCGCACCCGAATCGATGATCGCCGACACCTGCGGCAGCGGCCCACCGGGTTCTTGTTGGCAGATCCCGAACCGGCGGCACTGGTCGATCGCCGTACCGTCGTTGTTCGACACGATGGCGGTGGCGAACGACGCCGCAATCCGATGAAACGCGTCGATGTTGTGGTCGAGCGTGTGGTTCCAGACCTTGTGGACGGCTGTGCCATCGCGGCGGGCCTGGTTGCGGGCCTCGACGGCGGCATCGAGTGTTGCGCCGGTCAGCCCGAAGGCGCGAAGCCAGCGCCGGTCGTACGGCAGCCAGACGTCAAGGTCGGCCTCCTCGACCGTCTGCGTCGCGAGCAACTCGGTGATCCCCCGCACGCCCTGGTAGTGCGCATCGGCCGCCGAAGACACCGCAAGGTCGACCTCGACGCCACGGTCTCGGATCGCCTCCCCCACCACGAGTGGGTTGGGGACCATGAAGACCCCACCCATGTCGAACACGATGGCGTCGAAGTCATCAGGAGATTGCACAACCCGGAGTAGAGCATGCGCGGCGATCGCATTCCACCGATCGTCGGCCGCTGCGAACTGGTCGTGCGACCCGACGACTGATGTTCCGTATGCTCGCCGGATGCCCACCCCAGTTGCGTCGACCGACAGTCCCTCGTCGACCCGCTTTGCCGGCTGGCGGATTCTTGCTCTGGCCACCATCGCAATGGGATTGACCGGACCGGGCCAGACGATCGGGGTGAGCGTCTTCATCGACCACTTCGCCGATGACCTTGACCTCTCGAAGAACGCCATCTCGGCGGGCTACGCGATCGGGACTCTCTGCGGATCCCTGACGCTCCCGACGGTCGGCCGCTGGATCGACCGGTTCGGCGTCCGGCGGGCCATGACGGTCATCGCTGCGCTCTTCGCGGTCGGCCTTGCCTACATGGCGGGGGTGCAGGGCATCGTGACGTTGACGATCGGCTTCTTCTTCATCCGAATGCTCGGTCAGGGGTCCCTGTCGCTCGTCTCCTCGGTCACGATCTCGCGGTGGTTTGATCGGCGGCGCGGCTTCGCCCTCGGGATCGCCATGACGCTCTCGTCGGCGCTGATGGCGCTCGTGCCGGTCGTGCTGTCGTTGGTGATCGACGATATCGGGTGGCGTTCGGCGTGGCTTCTCGCCTCGGGGACCATCGCCGTCGTCGTGGTCCCGCTCGCATGGTTCGGCATCATCGATCGGCCTGGCGCAGTCGGGCAGTACCCCGATGGTGAACCCCCGGCTGACGCCGACGAGCCAGCCGAGGAGTGGGGCGTCGACCGTGACGTCGCGATTCGTACCCGAGCGTTTTGGATTCTGGCCCTTGCGACCTCGCTCGCGAGCATGCTGGTGACGGCGCTGAACTTCCACCAGATTGCCCTCCTCGGCGAGAGCGGATTCAGCGAGACCGAGGCTGCCGTCATGTTCCTGCCCCAGGTGCTTGGGACGTTCGTCGGTTCGCCGGGCATGGGTTTGGCCCTCGATCGACTCGGCACCCGCTATGCGCCGGCGGTCACCCTTGTGATGTTGAGCGGCTCCCTGCTCTTCGCTGGCTGGGTGAGCACAACGCTCGGTGTCATCGTTTACGCCATCTGGCTGGGCCTGCAGTCAGGGATGGTCCGTACGCTCGGCGCCGCCCTCCTTCCCGCCTGGTTCGGGACCCGTCACCTCGGCGCGATCCAGGGGGCGATGACCTTCCTTGGTGTTCTGGCCTCTGCTGCCGGACCGATTGCGTTCTCCCTGACGGAGTCCGCGGCCGGATCGTTCCGGACATCTGCGACACTGTGGGCGCTCATCCCGATCATTGCTGCCTTCTTCGCCCTGTCGAAGCGTCCGGTCGCAGCCCCCACCTCGTGACTTCCTCCCTCCCCCGCCCCCGCCTCCGTGGTGTCTCGCACCAGTACGCCTTCGTGTCTGCGCTCACGCTCGCGCCACTGCTCATCGTGATCACGCCGGGTATCGCTCCCCGGTTCGTCGTCAGTGTCTACGCGTTTGCGATCGTCGGCCTCTTCGGCATCAGCGCGCTGTACCACCGAGGCGACTGGGGGGACCGTGGCCGCATGATCATGAAGAAGCTCGATCATTCGATGATCTTCGTCGCCATCGCTGCGACTTATACCCCGATCGCCGTGTTCGCGCTCGACGATGGAACTGCTCGTTGGATCCTCCCGACGGTGTGGGTCGGCGCTGGGCTCGGCATCGTCGCCAACCTGGTCTGGCACCGTGCGCCCTATCCAGTCGTTGCAGCTCCCTATGTGGCGCTTGGTTGGGTCGGCGTTGTCGCCCTTCCTGCGGTGCTCGAGGGGCTTGGCGTGGCAGGCTTTGCGCTGGTCATCGTCGGCGGTGCGCTGTTCTCATTCGGGGCGGTCTGCTACGCCCTGCACCGGCCGAACCCCTGGCCCCGCTGGTTTGGGTATCACGAGATCTTTCATCTCTTCGTGATCGCGGGTGTGGCCGTCCACTATGTGGCCGTGGCCTTTTTCGCCGTGCCTCAGGCGTCCGCCTGAGGCAAAGGAGACGCCAGTCACGGTCGTCGCTGCGGGTCTGTGGTGAAAACGGCGATGGCCCGCCGATCGCCGAAGCGACCGACGGGCCATCGATTCCCTTTCCGGGAAAAACGACTCAGGTTCCGGTCCAGTTGGGTTCGCGCTTCTCGGCGAACGCCTTGGGTCCTTCCTTGGCGTCGTTGCTCCCAAACACCGGGCCCATGAGTTCGCCCTGCATCTTCCAGAGCTCGCTCTCGTCATACCCCTGGGCTGCCGCCTTCACCAGCTTCTTGCTAGCCGCAACCGCGAGCGGCGCGTTCTTGGCGATGCGTTCGGCAAGGGCGATCGCGGCGTCGAGCGCGCCGCCGTCCTCGGTGGTCTGCGAAAGCAGACCGAACTCGAGCGCTTCGGGTGCGGTGATGTTGTCGCCGGTAACGGCCATCTCCATCGCCTTGGCGTAGCCAACCCGAGCCGGGAGGCGCATGAGGCCACCGCCGGCCGCGAACAGGCCGACCTTCACCTCACGGATCCCGAACTTGGCGCTCTCCCCAGCGACCATGAGGTCGCACGACAGGGCCAACTCGAGCCCACCGGCGATCGCGAAACCCTCGATAGCTGCGATCAGCGGCTTCTCAGCGCCGGCCTGGATGAACACGTGCATCGGGCCGATGTCTTCGCCGGCTGCAAACGCCTTGAGGTCCATACCCGAGCTGAAGCCCTTGCCGGCGCCGGTCAACACACCAGCGGTGAGGCCGGGGTCGTCGTTGAGCTCCTGCACTGCGTTCCACAGCCCGTGGGACAGGTCGCCGTTGATGGCGTTCATCGCCTCGGGGCGATTCAGCGTGATGATCATGACCCGGTCGCGGCGTTCGACCAGGACAGCGTTGTTGTCGCTCACTTCGGTGGCATCCGGATGCCGCCGTCGAGACGGATCGTCTCGCCGTTCATGTACGGGTTGGTGATGCACTCCATCACGCCAAACGCGAGTTCCTCGCCCGAACCGAGACGCTTCGGGAAAAGCACCGACTGGCCGAGGTGGGCCTTAAACGCGTCGCTCTGCTCGCCCTCGCCATAGATCGGGGTGTCGATCAGGCCAGGAGCGATGGTGTTGACGCGGATGCCGACAGCGGAAAGGTCACGGGCGATCGGCAGGGTCATACCGACCACGCCGCCCTTCGATGCGGAGTAGGAGCACTGGCCGATCTGGCCGTCGAAGGCCGCAGCCGACGCCATGTTCACAATGGCTCCACGCTGGCCGTCCTCATCGACCGGGTCGGTCTGAGCCATCGCCGACGCGCACTGGCTCAACATGTTGAACGAGCCAATCAGGTTGACCTTGATCACGAAAGAGAACGTCTCGAGATCGAACGGGACATTGTTGCGGTCGATCGTTCGACCGGCCATGCCGAGACCGGCCGAATTCACAAGCGAACGCAGCGGACCCATCTCCGACGCAGCAGCCACGGCGGCCTGCGCGTCCTCAACCGAGCTGACGTCACACTTCACGAAGAGACCACCGAGCTCGGAGGCGACGGCCTGACCCTTCTCCTCATTGAGGTCGGCAATGACGACGTGGGCACCGGCAGCAGCCAGCTGGCGGGCCGAGGCCTCACCAATGCCGGAGGCACCACCGGTAATGACGGAGGACGAACCCTCCAAATTCATGCGAGGCATCAGGAATCGATCCTTTCGATAATGGTTGCGTTGGCGAGCCCGCCGCCTTCGCACATGGCCTGGAAGCCATAGCGACCGCCGGTGCGCTCGAGTTCGTTGACAAGGGTGGTCATGAGCTTGGCGCCAGAGCAGCCGAGCGGATGACCGAGAGCGATCGCGCCACCGTTGACGTTGACCCTGTCGAGATCGACGCCGGTTTCCTTCTGCCAGGCCAGCACGACCGAGGCGAACGCCTCGTTGATCTCGAACAGGTCGATGTCGTCGAGCGTGATGTCGGCCTTGTCCATGATCTTCTCCGTTACCGGGATCGGGCCCTTCAGCATGGTGACGGGATCGGTACCGGCGAGGGCAAAGTTCGTGAACCGAGCACGAGGCTTCAGGCCGAGCTCGGCCGCCTTCTCGGCGCTCATGATGAGCACCGCCGCCGCACCGTCGGAAATCTGCGACGAGTTACCGGCGGTGATCTTGCCGTCCTCGGAGAACGCAGGCTTCAAGTTGGCCAGGGTCTCGGGGGTGGTGTCGGGGCGGATGCCCTCGTCCTGGGAGAACATCTCGGTCTCACCGTCGATCTCGACCGGGACCGGGACGATCTCGTTCTCGAACCGACCCTCGGCGGTGGCCGTCGCAGCTCGCTGCTGGCTCTGCGCCGAGAACGCGTCAAGGTCTTCACGGCTCAGGCCGTACTCGTCGGCGATCATGTCGGCACCAACGCCCTGAGGAGGCAGGCCGCTGTCTTCGTAGCGCTTGAACACCTCCGGACCGAACGGCATGCCGAGCTCCCCGCCCGCCGCGGAGGCGCCCATCGGGGTGCGGGTCATCGACTCAACACCGAGCGCAACGACAACGTCGTAGGCGCCGGCCATGACGCCCTGGGCCGCGAAGTGGATCGCCTGCTGGCTCGAACCGCACTGGCGGTCGACCGTGGTCGCAGGGACCGACTCGGGCCAACCAGCGGCAAGCACCGCACTGCGACCAATGTTGAACGCCTGCTCACCGACCTGCGAAACGCAGCCAGTGACGACGTCGTCGACGAGCGACGGGTCGAGGTTGTTACGTTCCTCGAGCGCCTTGAGGACGTGGGCACCGAGATCGGTCGGATGCCAGTCCTTCAGCTTGCCGTTGCGGCGCCCAGCGGGCGTCCGCACGACATCGACGATGACGGCCTCATGCATGAGGTTCTCCTTCTTGTCGCTCAGGCATTGCCTGAGATTTCGTTCCGGCTCACGGCCGGAGATTGCTGGGGATCAACGGTGGCCGGGGTGGCCAGAATGGTGTCGACGTTGGCGCCGAGTCGTTCGAGCAGCGACGCCAGTTGCTGACGCTCGGCCCGACTGATGTCGCGGCGGATGTCTTTTCGAAACTCTTCATCCACTGCGTAGAACTGTTCGACGAGGGCGGTGCCTTCTGTCGTGATGGCTACCAGCCAGACGCGGCGATCTTCCGGGTCAGGCTGTCGTTCGACCAACCCACGGGCTTCGAGTTGATCGATCATCGCGCCACACGAGGCACGGCCGACACCGACCATCTCGGCCAGCGCTGTCTGGTTCGTGCCACCGAAATCGTTGACGAACGCCAGCAACGAGGCCTGGTTGAGGTTGAGATCAAGTTCGGTCAGGCGATGGTCGAACGCACTGCGCAACCGGCGGGCCGTGTGAATCAAGGCGATCTCCACCCGACGCCACGAGGGGGCGCTCGAAACCTGATCAACGGCTGCCATCAACCCGTATGTTTCCATACATTCTGGTGAATGACAATTCGCCACCAGACAGTTCTCGCCCGTCACGTGATGGTTGCCGGCCAACGTGACATGTGACCATGTCGCCCGCGTGCGCGGTATTTGCCCGCATGCACGTAACGTGGTGGGGCGGATTCAACAGAATTCGTGAATACAGATAGGAATCCCCCGCCATGGCACAGGGCACCGTGAAGTTCTTCAACAACGAGAAGGGCTACGGCTTCATTTCACGCGACGACGGCGATGACGTCTTCGTGCATTTCTCGAACATCGAGGGAAGCGGCTTCCGCTCGCTCGAAGACGGCCAGCAGGTCGAGTTCGAAGTCGGCCCGGGCCGCAAGGGCGACGAAGCCCTCAACGTCCGCGTCGTCAGCTGATCCACTGACCAACAAACGACGCTGACCGAGTTCTCTCGGTCAGCACCGGTGAATGTCGGCCCGCTTTGCGGGCCGACTTCGCGCGCCCGGGGTCAGGCGATGATGTTGATCATGCGGCCCGGCACGTAGATCACCTTGCGGATCTCGGCGTCGCCGATGTGGGCAGCAACGTTCTCGTCGGCAACCGCGGCCGCCAGCACCGTCTCCTCGTCCGCGTCTGGCGCGACCATGACCCGCCCACGAACTTTGCCCTTCACCTGCACTGGCAGTTCGATCTGATCGTCGACCAGCAACGTCGGGTCGGCCTCGGGGAACTCAGCCCACACCACCGAGCCCTCACCGCCCAGCTTCGACCACAGCTCTTCGGCCATGTGTGGCACCAGCGGTGACAACATGCGAACCATCGCTTCAGCAACCACGCGCGGGGTCGGGCCATCGCCCTTGGTGACCTCGTTGTTCAACTCGGTGAGCTTGGCGATGGCGGTGTTGAACCGCAGGTTGTCCATGTCGCCACGAACACCATCGATCGTCTTGTGCAACACGCGCAGCAGGTCGTCGGAGGGTGCGTCGTCGCTCAGTGAGAGCTCACCGGTCTCCTCATCGACGATCGCACGCCAGACCCGCTGGAGCAGCCGCTGGGAGCCGACGACAGATCGCGTCTCCCACGGGCGGTCCTGCGTGATCGGCGCCATCGACATCTCGTACAGACGCAGGGTGTCGGCACCGTAGGAGGCGTACATGTCATCGGGGGTCACCGAGTTCTTCAGCGACTTACCCATCTTTCCGAAGCTGCGGTCGACCGACTGCCCTTCGAACGTAAAGCCGGATTGGGCATCGCCCTCGACCGACTCGGCATCGACATAGATGCCGCGCGAGTCCTGGAAGGCCGCCGCCTGGATGTAGCCCTGGTTGATCAGCCGTTTGAAGGGCTCCGGCGTCGTGACATGACCGAGGTCAAACAGGACCTTGTGCCAGAACCGGCTGTACAGCAGGTGAAGCACGGCGTGTTCAACACCGCCCACATAGAGGTCGACGCCACCGTCGGTGGGCGAATCGCCGCCCATCCAATAGCGCTCAGACCCGGAATCGGCGATGACGTCATCGCTGATCGGGTCGATATAGCGCAGGTAGTACCAGCACGACCCGGCCCACTGCGGCATCACGTTGAGATCGCGACGGTAGGTCTTCATCCCGTCACCCAAGTCGAGATCAACGGTGGCCCATTCGATGGCCCGGCCCAGCGGCGGCTCGGGCTCGGAGTCCTCGTCCAGTTGGCGCGGCGCCCAGTCGATCAGCTCCGGCAGATTGACCGGCAACTGCTCATCGGGGATCGAGATGGGGTTGCCGTCATCGTCGAACACGATCGGAATCGGCTCGCCCCAGTAGCGCTGACGGGCGAACAGCCAGTCACGCAGCTTGGTGGTGACCATGCCGACGCCGGAGCCGTCAGCTTCGAGCCACTCGATGATCTTGGCTTTGGCATCCTCGACGCCCAGCCCATCGAGGAACGACGAGTTCACGGCCGGGCCGTCACCGATATAGGCACCGCCGCCGGGAATGGCATCGTCGAAATCGGCCGGCGGCTGCACCGTGCGGATGATCGGCAGGCCGAACTCCATGGCGAAGTCCCAGTCGCGTTCGTCCTGGGCGGGCACCGCCATGATGGCGCCGGTGCCGTACCCCATCAGCACATAGTCGGCAATGAAGACCGGGATCGACTCGCCATTGACCGGGTTGACCGCGTACGAGCCGAGGAAGACGCCGGTCTTCTCCTTGTTCTCCTGACGATCGACATCGGTCATCTGCTCGACCCGGGCGCGATAGGCCGCGACGGCGTCGGCCGGCGATGCCGCGCCACCGGTCCACACGGGGTTGACGCCGTCGGCGTAGGCGCTTGCCGTCAAGACGTCGACCAGCGGGTGCTCGGGCGCCAGCACCATGTACGTCGCCCCGAACAGCGTGTCGGGGCGGGTGGTGAAGACATCGATCGTGGTGTCGCCCGCTGCGAAGCTCACTTCGGCGCCCTCGGAGCGACCGATCCAGTTGCGCTGCATTGTCTTGATCGAGTCCGACCAGTCCAGCAGGTCGAGATCGTCGAGCAAGCGGTCCGCATACGCCGTGATCCGCATCATCCACTGCTTCAGTGGCCGCTTGAACACTGGGAAGTTGCCCCGGTCGCTGCGGCCGTCGGCGGTGACCTCTTCGTTGGCCAACACGGTGCCCAGCCCTGGACACCAGTTGACCGGGGCCTCCGATACATAGGCCAGACGGAAGTCGTGCAGCACGCCGCGCTGCTCACTCACGGACAGATCACCCCAGGCACGACCGTCGGGCGTGGCGCGCTCACCCGACACGAACTGATCCTCCAGTTCACGGATCGGGCGGGCCCGGCCGTTGCCTCCGTCCGCTTCCGGGTCGAACCAGGCGTTGAAGATCTGATTGAAGATCCACTGGGTCCAGCGGTAGTAGGCCTCGTCGGTCGTCGCGATCGAGCGGCGCTTGTCGTGGCCCAGGCCCAGCCGGTCGAGTTGCCGGGTCATGGTGGCGATGTTGTTCTCGGTGTTGATTCGGGGGTGTTCGCCGGTCTGGCGGGCGTGTTCCTCGGCGGGAAGACCGAACGCATCGAAGCCCATGGTGTGCAAGACGTTGAAGCCGGTCATGCGCTTGAAGCGGGCATAGACGTCGGTGGCGATGTAGCCGAGGGGATGGCCGACATGGAGTCCCGACCCGGACGGGTACGGGAACATGTCCATGATGAACAGCTTCGGGCGGTCAGCAACCCCGAGCGGATCTTCGGTCAGCGGGCCCGACGGGTTGGGGGCATGATGGGTGCCATCGGCAAGCCATTGGGCCTGCCAACGCGTCTCGAGCTCATCCGCCGTTGCGGCGTCGTAGCGGTGCTGCGGCATGTCGTCGGCCATGTCGCAAGAGGGTACCGGCGAGCCCGTGCTGCGGGGGGTGCTTTCCTGGCTCAGGCTGGACCGGGACGAGAAAGCCCGCTCGACCCTTCCCGATGCGTCTGTTCCGTGATACGGTACGATTCCACAATGCGGAACAGCCGGCTGCCCGAACGGGCGACGATCGTTCCGCATGTGTCATGTTCCACGGGCCGGTGACGTGCGGCCCTTGAGTTCGGGGGATTCCACATGTCCGACGAAGACGAGATCGACCTCAACGCCCTCAGCGACGAGGACCTCACCGCCCAGATGCACGACGACCTCTACGACGGCCTCGGCGAAGAAATCGAGGAAGGCACCAACATCCTGCTGTCTCGGGGCTGGGACGCAAATCGGGTCCTCAACGACGCGCTCGTCGAGGGAATGCGGATCGTCGGCATTGATTTCCGAGACGGCATCCTCTTCGTCCCCGAGGTGCTGCTGGCCGCCAACGCCATGAAGGCCGGCATGGCAATCCTGCGTCCACTCCTTGCCGAGACCGGCGCCGAGCCGATCGGAAAGATCGTGATCGGCACCGTGAAGGGCGACATCCACGACATCGGAAAGAACCTCGTGGGCATGATGCTCGAGGGAGCCGGTTTCGAGGTCATCGACCTCGGTATCAACACCGATGTCGACGAATACCTCGCTGCCCTCGAAGAACACAAACCCGACATCCTCGGCATGTCGGCGTTGCTCACGACGACCATGCCCTACATGAAGGTCGTCATCGACACCATGGTCGAAAAGGGACTGCGCGACGAGTACATCATCCTCGTCGGCGGCGCCCCGCTGAACGAAGAGTTCGGCGAGGCGATCGGTGCCGATGCCTACTGCCGCGACGCAGCCGTCGCCGCCGAAACCGCCTCCGCACTCGTGAGCGAGAAGCGCGCCGCCTAGCCCCGGCGGAACACGACATGGAAACGCCACGGGTGCTCATCCTCGCCTGCGGGGCACTCGCGACCGAGATACGCGACATTGCCCGACTCCATGAGTTCGACAATGTCACCCTCGAATGTCTTCCCGGCATCCTCCATAACCGGCCCTCGGAAATCCCCGATGCCGTGCGGGCTCGACTCGACCGACATCGCGGTCACTATGACCGCATCCTGCTCGGGTATGCCGACTGCGGCACCGCTGGTGAACTCGCCGACATCGCAGCCCAGGAAGACATCGAGATGCTGCCGGGAGCCCACTGCTACCAGGTCTTCGCTGGCCACGAACGCTTCGACGCCATGCACAACAACGACCCAACCGCCTTCTACCTCACCGACTATCTCGTGAAGCACTTCGACCGCATCATCCTTGAGGGGCTCGGCATCGACGCCCACCCAGAGCTGCGGGACCTGTACTTCGGCAACTACACGACGATGATCCACCTCGCTCAGACCGACGACCCCGAACTCGATGCTCGGGCCCGTGCCTGCGCCGAGCGGCTCGGCCTGGCTCACCAGCGGATCGACACCACCTACGGCGACCTCGAACCGGCTGTGCTGAAGATCACCCGCCCGAAGGCGGCGGCCTGATGCCTCGACGCGGACGCGGGGGGCCAGGCGTGGTCACGATCTACTGGCGAGACATCCCCGCCCAGGTCACCGCCACGACCGAGGCGGGAGCGAAGGAACAGGTTCTCCTGCACCAGCGCTTTCAGGTTGCGATCGACCGAGCGGCCGCCGTAGCCGGGCTCACCAAGACCGATGACTATGTGAATGAGTGGCGCCGAGTGGCCACCGGGGTGGAGGGCGACGCCATCGCAGCTGCTCATGCCATCGCCGAACAACTCGACACCGACCATCCCCGAGACGTCCTCGAGGCCCTTGTGGCCAACGGCGGCCTCGGGGCCGAATCCGACCACACCACCACCTCCGAACCAGGGGATCAGCCATGACCGACACCATCATCTCGAGCGCTACGAAGGAGGTGGCGATCGGGTTCGGTCGCCCCTTCGTCATGATCGGCGAACGCATCAACCCGACCGGCCGCAAACTCCTCGCTGAAGAAATGAAGAACGGCGACTTCAGCCGGGTCGTTTCCGACGCGATCGCCCAGGTCGAGGCCGGCGCGCAGATGCTCGACGTCAACGCCGGCATTCCCCTGGCTGACGAGCCGGCGCTGCTGGTGCGGGCCATTCAGGAAGTCCAAGCCGTCACCGACGTGCCGATCGCGATCGACTCCTCGATCGTCGAGGCGCTCGAAGCCGCCATCGAGATCTACGAAGGCAAGCCGCTGATCAACTCCGTCACCGGCGAAGAAGAGGTCCTCGAACGGGTGTTGCCCTTCGTCGCCAAACACGGTGCTGCTGTGGTTGCCATCTCCAACGATGAGACCGGCATCTCCGAGGATCCGAACGTCCGGTTCGAGGTCGCCAAGAAGATCGTGAACCGTGCCGCCGACTACGGCATCCCCGCCGCTGATGTCGTCGTTGACCCGCTCGTCATGCCGATCGGTGCCATGGGGACCGCCGGCCGCCAGGTCTTCGAACTTGTTGGTCGCCTTCGCTCCGAACTCAAGGTCAACACGACCTGTGGCGCCTCGAACGTGTCGTTCGGACTCCCGAACCGCCACAACATCACCGGCACATTCCTTGCGATGTCGATCGGCGCAGGCATGACGTCGGCGATCATGAACCCACTCCACACCGAGGTGAAGACGGCGATCATGGCCGCCGACGTCCTCAACGGACAGGACGAGAACTGTGCCGCATGGATCGCCGCCAACCGCGATCCCAGCGAGGCCGGTGAAGGGGCCCGCGGCCGACGCGGCGGGCGGCGCCGAGCCGCCGCAGCCGCGGGCTGAGCCGGATCTCCTGACCCGGCGATGACCGACCAGCCAGCCGACGTCAACGTGATCTTCACCCCCGCCGGGGTGCAGGCCCGAGTCGCGCCCGGCACGTCGCTGCTTGATGCAGCCCGTTCGGTCGGCGTCGACCTCGACTCCACCTGCGGCGGTCGAGGCCTGTGTGGCCGGTGCCAGGTCACCCCGTCCGTCGGGGAATTCGCTAAGTGGGGCGTCACCTCCGATGCGTCGTCGGTGACGCCGTGGACGACGAGCGAATCGGCCTACAAGGGTCGGCGCCGGATCGAGCCCGGTTCGCGTCTTGGTTGTCAGGCCGATGCGCTCACCGACGTGGTCGTCGACATCCCGCCGGCAAGCCAGGTGCATCGCCCGGTTGTCCGCAAGCGAATCGACCTTTCCGGCCTCACCATCGACCCGCTGGTCACCGCCCGCTACCTCGAGCTCGCCGAACTCGAACTCGGCGATGAGCGCTCCGATGCTGAGATCCTGCGAGAGGCGCTCGCCGCCGACTGGGGTGTCGAGAACGCAGTCGTCGAGGCCCGAGTCCTTCCGCAACTGCACCCTGCAATCGTCGAAGGCAAACGGTCGGTCACGGCCGTCGTGCATCGTGATGGCGCCGTGCTGGCGGTCCGCCCCGGCTTTGACGAAGCCGTCTACGGCGTCGCCGTTGACGTCGGTTCGACCACGATCGCTGGGTACCTCGTCGACCTTGCGTCGGGCGAAATCCTGGCAACCGCCGGCGCGATGAATCCTCAGATCCGCTTCGGCGAGGACCTGATGAGCCGGGTGAGCTATGTGATGATGAACCCGGGCGGGGACGACGACCTCACCTCGGCGGTTCGGGCTGCGATCGACTCGCTCGTGGGTGACCTTGCCGTCGACGCCGATACCGATCTTGACGAGTCCGGCGTGCGCGAGCACATCCACGACATCGTCCTGGTCGGCAATCCGGTGATGCATCACCTGCTTCTCGGAATCGACCCAACCCCGCTCGGGGCCGCACCGTTCACCCTGACCGTCGGCGAACCAGTCGACCTGCGCGCAACCGACCTCGGCATCGATTTGCCGCACGCCCGCGCCCACGTCGGACCGTGCATCGCCGGGCACGTCGGGGCTGACGCTGCCGCCGCGACCCTCAACGAACGCACCCATGCCACGGAGCAGCCCCAGCTCATGGTCGACGTCGGGACCAACGCCGAGATCGTGCTCGGGACCAACGACCGCACCTACGCCGCCTCCTCTCCCACCGGACCCGCCTTCGAAGGGGCCCAAATCTCCTGCGGGATGCGGGCGACTGCGGGGGCAATCGAACGCATCCGTGTCGACCGCGAGACCTTCGAGCCCCGCTACCGGGTCATCGGCGCCGACGCATGGAGTGATGAACCCGAGTTCGCCGCCCAGACCGCCAACCTCGACATCGCCGGCCTCTGCGGCTCAGCGATCATCGAGATCATCGGCGAACTCTTCCTCTCCGGGATCTGCGACCACAACGGCGTGATCCGAGACCTGACCGAGAAGACCGATCGGATCGTTCCCGACGAGCGCACCTTCACGTATGCGATCCGGCCCGAGCACACCGATGCCGACGGCACCGTGCACCCACAACTGGCCATCACCCAAAACGATGTCCGCCAGATCCAGCTGGCCGGGTCGGCGCTTCGGGCGGGTATCGACCTCTTGATGGAGCACGCCGGCATCAGCGAATGCCACGACATTCGGCTTGCTGGCGCATTCGGCGCCCACATTGACCCCGTCTACGCACTGGTCCTCGGGCTGGTGCCGGACTGCCCGGTCGACGGCGTGAAGGCGATCGGCAATTCCGCGGGCGCCGGCACCGTCCGGATGCTGGTGAGCGGCGAGCAGCGCAACGAGATCGCCGCTGCCGTCCGCAGCATCGAAAAGATCGAAACAGCCACTGAACCTCGCTTTCAGGAGCTGTTCGTGTCAGCCATGGCGTTCCCCCACGCCACCGAACCAAGTCCGCACCTTGCCGAAGTTGTCACGCTCCCCGAGCGAGTCGACACCGAGGCAGGGAGTGGACGACGTCGGCGCCGAAGCCGAGGCGCCAGTGCGAGTACCGAAAGGGCACAACCATGAGCGACGAGACCGTCGAGCCGGCAAGCGAGGGCGAGGCCCACAGCCCTGCGACCGAAGATGCCGGAGCTTCGTCCGGTCGTCGAGGCCGCCGCGGTGGCGGTCGAGCCGGGCGGCAGGCCGCCCGGGCCGGCGCCAGCGCAATCACGAAGCCGTACCTCGAGCGAACCATGCCTCCCGTCGAGATGCTCTCGGAAGAAGGCCTCGCTGCGATCGAAGAGAACGCGGAAGAGATTCTCGCCACCGTCGGCGTGGCATTCCAAGAGTTCCCGGAGGCGCTCGACATCTGGCGTCAGGCTGGTGCCCGGGTCGAGGGCGAGATGGTCTACTTCCCCAAGGGGATGTGCCGTGAGATCGTCCAGGCCAACGCGCCGACGAGCTACATCCAGCACGCCCGCAACCCGGAGCGGTCGATCAAGATCGGGGAGAACACGACCGTGTTCGCCCCGAACTACGGGTCCCCATTCGTCATGGATCTCGACAACGGACGCCGGTACGGCACGATCGAAGATTTCCAGAACATCGTCAAGCTCGTGTACGACCTCCCGCACCTCCATCTGAGCGGCGGCACGGTCTGCGAACCGGTCGACGTTCCGGTCAACAAGCGCCACCTCGACATGGTGTACGCCCACATCAAATACAGCGACAAGCCCTACATGGGTTCGGTCACTGCCGCCGAGCGGGCAGCGGACTCGGTCGAACTGAGCCGCATCGCCTTCGGGGGCGACCTCCAGGACCGAACGGTGATGACATCACTGATCAACGCATCGTCTCCGCTGCGCTGGGATGCGACCATGCTCGGCGCCGCCACCGAATACGCCCGGGCGAACCAGGCCTGCATCATGTCGCCGTTCATCCTGGCCGGAGCCATGTCGCCGGTGACCGTCGCCGGCCTGGCTGCCCAGTCGCTCGCTGAAGCCCTCTCGGGGATGGCGTACGTCCAGCTCGTTCGACCGGGTGCGCCGGTGATCTTCGGCACCTTTGCCTCGTCGATGTCGATGGCGACGGGTGCCCCCACCTTCGGCACGCCAGAAGCGGGGCAGGCCATCGCTGTCATGGCCTCGCTGGCCCGCCGTGTCGGCGTGCCGTTCCGGTCTGGGGGGCAGTTCACGTCCTCGAAGTACCCCGACGCGCAGGCCGCCTACGAGTCGGCGTCAACGATCATCCCGACCGTGCTCGCCGGCGTGAACTTCGTGCTACACGCAGCAGGTTGGCAGGAAGGCGGGCTTGCGCTCGGCTTCGAGAAGTTGATCCTCGATGCGGACCAACTCCGGTTCATGGAGGTCTACGCCCGCGGTGTCGATGTGACCGAGAACGGTCAGGCGATGGAAGCCTTCCGAACCAACCCGCACGGCGAACATTTCCTCGGCAACGGTCACACGCTGCAGAACTTCGAGACTGCATTCGCCCGATCCACCGAAGCCGACAACAACAGTTTCGAACAGTGGACCGACGAGGGCTCTCTCACCTCGGCCCAGCGAGCCAACAAGACCTGGCGTCGCATGCTCGCCGAGTACGAAGGCCCTGGGCTCGACGAGGCGATCGATGCGGAGCTGCAGGACTTCATCGGGCGTCGCAAAGCATCCATGCCTGACGCCAGCTACTAGGCCGTCCTGCAACCCAACCCTCAAGGAGATCTCGTGTCCGAACCGGCCCGCTCGGAGACCATCGGCTTCATCGGCCTCGGCAACATGGGTTTACCCATGTGCCTCAACCTGGTGGATGCCGGGTTCGACGTCGTCGCCTTCGATCTTCGTCGCGAACCGGTCGCCGAGGTCGTGGCCGCCGGAGGACGAACCGTCGCCGATGTGAGCGCGGTCGCCGCCACGGCCGACATTCTGCTCACCTCGCTCCCCCGCCCTGATCATGTCGACGCCGTGATGCGGGCAGGGGGTGCGCTGGCTGCACTCCGGCCTGGATCGGTCTGGGCTGACCTCACGACGAACCGTCGAGAGTTCGTCCAAGAACTCGCCGATGAAGCCCCTGCCGGGGTGACGGTCATGGATTCGCCGGTCACTGGCGCCGTCGATGGGGCGCGCAACAAGCGCCTGACCCTCTTTGCCGGCGGATCCGACAGCGACCTCGATCGGGTCGTGCCCGTGCTCGAGCACCTCGGGCGGGTCATCCGCTGCGGTGGGCTCGGCACCGGCAACGTCGTGAAGCTCGTCACCAACCAGTTGTGGTTCATCCATGCCGCATCGATCGGCGAGGGGTTCGCCCTCGGCATGGCCAACGGTGTCGAACTGCCGGTGCTCTACGACGCGATCTGTGACTCGGTCGGTGACTCGTTTGTTGCCCGCCACGACGGCCCATCGATCTTTGCCGGCCACTACGACCCGAGCTTCACCCTCGACCTCTGCCTGAAGGACCTCGGTCTCGTGCGCGAGTTGGAGGACAGCCTCCACGCACCGCTCACGATGACCGCCGCGGCCCACGAGGTCTTCAAGGACGCGACCGACAGGTACGGCCGAGACGTTGGCGAGCTCCACGTCGCCAAGCGGCTTGAGGACGACAACCAACTGTCGTTCCGAATGGACGGTGACTGGGTCGCCCCCTGGGACGTCACCGACGCCTAACCGGTCATCGATCCGGGGCTCGATGACCAGCCCCGGAATTACAGGTCGTCGTCGATGCGCTTGCGTTGCCCGCGCATCAGTGCAAGGGCACCAGCCGAGGCTCGAGCCGGGAACGCCACGAACTGACGCGGATGTTCCGGCGCATCACCGACCACAATGCGCCAGGCCAGGTACACGATGATGGCCGCGTTTCCGGCGACCATGCACCAGAAGTACCCGACCGGGGAGGTTCCGCCGATCACGACTGTCGCAACCAGCGGGCCGACGAGGGCGCCAACCCCGTTCACCCGAACGAGCACGGCAGATCCGGCGGTGAGCTTGGTCGTTGGCAGCCAGTCTGCGGTGTGGGCGATCGTCAAGGAGTAGATCGGGAACGACACGGCCCCGAGCAGCCCCATCAAGCCGACCGCTGCCCAACTTCCTTCGGGCACGGCGACCAACGCCACCGCAATCGTTGCCGCAACCGCAGCAACCACCAGCATCACGCCGCGACGAGAGACACGATCGGAGATGTATCCGATCGGCCACTGCAGCAGCATCGAACCGAACAGCGGAGCGGCCAAGAAGACAGCAAGGCGCGACTCGGGCACGTCGACCGCGACCGCATACACCGCGCCCAGGCCGATCAGAATGCCGACCGTTGCCCCATTGAAGAACGCACAGATGATCCCGGTTGGGACGAGGTCGGCCAACTCACGGAGCTTCATTCGCTCGGGAACGACCAGTGGCGGGTTACTCGAGGCCGAAAGTACCACCGGGATCAGCGAGGCGGAGACCAGGACCGAGGCAAGCAGGAACAGCCGAACGCCTCCCGGGTCTGCCGCGTCGAGCAGGAACTGCCCAATTGTCATGCCGCCCATGGTGACGGTCATGTACATCGAAAGCAGTCGGCCTCTCGTCTTGTTGGTCGCAAGGTCGTTCAGCCAGGACTCCTCGGTCACGTACAACCCGGCCATGCACAACCCGGTCACGAACCGCATCAGCCCCCACGTCACCGGATCGATGAAAAGGGCGTGGATCAAGACAGCGGCCGACGCCATCGAAGCCAAGCCGGCGAACACTCGGATATGACCAACCTGAGCGATCAGTGTCTCGGCGACCCGACTCCCGAACAGGAACCCCGCAAAATAGGCCGCCATGACGAACCCGGCCACGGTGACCGAGAACCCCTCGGCCTCGGACCGCACGCCGATGAGCGAGCCTTGGAGGCCGTTGCCGGCCATGAGGAGGAGAATCCCGAGAAACAGCGCACGAGCGGCGCCGCTCGGGTTGTCCTCGATGAACGGGCCACCCTCGATGATCTCCTCATCAGGGTGCAGCGTCGGATCGGCCACAAGCAACACCTTCGCCCGATCGGGCGGTGCCTCTCGTCAAGACGGCCGCACCGGATGGCGGCAAGTAGCCAAACGCTATCTCGTCACCACCAATTGCGGCGTGCCTCTGGGGATCCGTTGACGGAACGGTCGCCGATCAAGCAGCGCCGACCGCACCCGTCAGAGCGGCGACGATCGCCTCACGGGTCGCATCGGGGGCTTCGACCATCATCATGTGGCCTGCGCTCTTGAGGGTGACGACCTCGGCACCGGTCGTCGCTGCGATCAGGTCACCGGCTCGCTTCGTCGGCGTCATCTTGTCGAGTTCGCCAAGGACATACGTGACCGGACAGGTCACCGCCGACGCTGCGTCGAGCGCAGTGGTGTACGAGTTGCAGGCCGCCATGTCGACACCGAGCGAGTCAGGTCGGCTTGTGTCGAGCAGCGCTCGCGAACCACCGATGTTCCACATGCCGGGCGTGGCGTGCCGACCGATATGGGCAGGCGCACCGAAACTCCACGACGACATCAGGTTCGACGCATGAGGAACATTGTTCGCCGCTGCGTCGAGCAATTCGGGGTGGACCGGCATCGCTGCGGCGGTGCCGATGAGGACGAGCGACGCCACCGTCTCGGGCCGCTGGGACGCCGCTTCGATCCCAATGAACGTGCCCATCGAGTGACCAACGACATGCGCTGGCCCCAGGTCGAGCGCGTCGATCACCTCAGCGAGCCATGCACCCATCTCGGGGATCGACGTCAACGCTGGGCCCGACGATCCACCATGCCCGGGCAAATCGATGGCGGCGACCCGAAACCCGTGATGGGCGAGATAGCGGGTCTGTAATTGCCAGACGGTGCGGTTCATCCCGGAGCCGTGCACCAGCACGACCGCAGGAAGAGTTGGGTCATGGGCTCGCCCACCGTTCGCGTAGCGAACTGTCCGGCCGTCGAGCGAGAACTCCATACCGGCCCTCAGCGCTGACTGATCTTCAGCGCCGTGCTGAGATCGTCGATGATGTCGCGGACATCTTCGATGCCGACCGATACCCGGATCAGCTCCTCCCCGATACCAGCAGCGGTGAGATCGTCGGCTGACAACTGTTGATGGGTCGTGCTTGCGGGATGCAGGACGAGCGTCTTGGCGTCGCCCACGTTGGCCAGATGACTGGCGAGCTTGACGTTCTCAATGAACTTCTTGCCGGCGGCGCGACCACCCTTGATACCGAAGCTGAGGATTGCGCCGGTGCCGTTGGGGTACAGCTCGGCAGCGAGTTCGCGATCGGGATGATCCGACGCCGTCGGGTACTTGACCCACTCGACGGCGTCATTGGCCTCCAGCATGGACGTCACCTCACGGGCGTTCTGCACGTGGCGGGCCATGCGAAGGGGCAGCGTTTCAACTCCCTGCAATAGCTGGAACGCGTTGGCAGGGCTCATCGCAGCACCGAAGTCGCGTAGGCCTTCGGCCCGAGCCCGGGTGATGAACGCAGCTGGCCCGAACTCATCGGCAAACGAGATGCCGTGGTAGCCGACATAGGGCTCGGTCATCGTGTCGAACCGGCCCGATGCTTCCCAGTCGAAGCGACCACCGTCGATCAACGCGCCACCCAGCGCGACACCGTGCCCGCCGAGGAACTTGGTCACCGAGTGCATCACGATGTCGGCACCATGCTCGATTGGTCGGATGCAGTACGGGGTGGAGAAGGTGGAATCAACCATCAAGGGCAGCCCATGAGCGTGGGCGACCTCGGCAACGGCGGGGAGGTTGAGGACTTCCACACCCGGGTTGCCGAGGGTCTCGGCAAACACGAGTCGGGTGTCATCGGTGATGGCGTCCGCGAACGCCTGCGGATCGCGCGGGTCAACGAAGGTCGTCGTGATGCCGAGCCGCGGCAACGTCACATTCAGCATCTGGTGGGTGCCGCCATAGATGTTGCGGCTGGCGACGATGTGGCCACCCTGCCCCATCAGGGTCACGACACCGAGGAAGAACGCCGCCTGGCCACTCGCCGTGCACACCGCACCGACGCCACCTTCGAGCGCCGCCAGACGCTCCTCGAGCACCGCGACGGTCGGGTTCGTCAGCCGCGAGTAGAGGTGCCCGGGCATTTCGAGATTGAACAGGCCCGCTGCATGGTCACTGTCATCGAAGACATACGACGTCGTGAAGTACAGCGGCACAGCCCGCGCCCCCGTGGTGGGGTCGGGCTGCTGGCCAGCATGGAGGCTCAGGGTGTCGAAACGCAGGAACTCGGGCTCGATCATGGATCGCCTCGATTGGGTTCTGGCTTGCTCAGGACGTGGTGGTAATCGTCACCGGCACCGGCATCTGATCAACCGGCAGGTGACACGTGATCTTATGTCCATTGCCGACCTCGACAACCGGCGGCTCCTCGACATTGCACGTGCCCTCGATGGCGTACTTGCAACGGGTGTGGAACACACAGCCAGGTGGCGGGTTGGCCGGCGACGGGATGTCACCCTCGAGCGGGATCCGGTCTTTCGTCTCACCATCGACCGACGGCACCGCCGACAGCAGGGCTTCGGTGTAGGGGTGAATCGGCCCTTCGAAGATGGCGTCGGTGCTCCCGAGTTCCATGATCCGCCCCACGTACATCACGGCGATGCGGTCGGCGAGGTAGCGGACCACACCGATGTCGTGGGAGATGAACAGATAACTCGTGCGTTCGTCGCGCTGGAGCTGCGCCAACAGGTTGAGGATCGCGGCCTGGACTGACACGTCCAGCGCCGAGGTCGGCTCGTCGCACACGACCACGTCGGGGTCCCCGGCGAACGCTCGCGCGATCGCCACGCGCTGCTTCAGACCACCCGACAGCTGCCGGGGCCGCATGTCGAGATGGCGCTCGTTGAGCCGCATCGCCATGGCGATCTCCACCGCCCGCTTGTCGGCCGCCTCGCCCTTGAGGCCAGTCAACTTGGTAATCGACCGGGTCAGGATTTGGCGGACCGTCCACGCTCGGTTGAGCGCCGAGTCGGGGTTCTGGAACACCATCTGGATGGCGCGGATCGACTCGTCGATGCGCTCGGTGGCCTTGCCCTTCATCTTGCGACCTCGCAAGGTGATGGCGCCGCCCTCGTCGGGTGCGTGGACACCGGTCATCGCCTTGGCGAGCGTGGATTTTCCGGAGCCTGACTCGCCCACGAGGCCGAGGGTCTCGCCCTCCGCGAACCCGAAGTCGACGCTGACGAGCGCCGGGATCTCCCGGCCGCGTTGACGGAACGTCTTCGACACGCCGTGCACGCCGATGACCTCTTCGGTGCCAACCTCATGGGTTGTGGCGACGGCCTCAGGCTCGGGAACCTCGTTGATCCGGTCGGGGTGGTGGCAACGTGCCCAATGACCCTCGCCATCCTCGGCTCGGTCGATGACCGGCGGCGCCTCCTGGTGGCAAATCTCGGTCGCGATCGGGCACCGAGCGACATAGACACAGGTGGGGAGCTTGTCGCCGATCTGAGGCAGGTTCCCGGGAATCGCGAACAGTTCGCGGTCGGTCTTGCGCTGCCCGCGACGGGGAATCGAGTTGAGCAGCCCCTTGGTGTAGGGGTGGCTCGGGTTGTCGAAGACCTCGTCGACGGTGCCTTCCTCGACGATGCGGCCGGCGTACATGACCCCCACCCGGTCGCACATGGTGCGGATGACGCCCAGGTTGTGGGCAATCAGCAACACGGCGGAGTTGAGTTCCTGACGAAGGTTGCGAACCAGATCGAGCACCTCGGCCTCGACCGTTGCGTCCAGGCCAGTGGTCGGCTCGTCGAGCACGAGCAGCTGGGGGTCGCATGCCAACGCCATGGCGATGACCACCCGCTGCAGCATGCCGCCTGACAGCTGGTAGGGGTAGCGCTCCATCACCGACTCCGGGTCAGCGATGTGGACCCGGGTGAGTGCGTCGAGCGCTGCGGCCCGGGCGGCGGCCTTGTCCATCCCGAGCACACTGAACGCCTCGGCGACTTGATCACCGATCTTGATGACCGGGTTCATGGCTTGGACAGGGTCCTGGTACACCATCGACGCGTGCTGGGATCGGAAGGTGCGGAGTTCACCGGCCGACATGTCGGTGAGACGTTCGCCGCCCGAAGCGATCGAGCCGTTCGTGATGAGGCCGTTCCCCGGCAGGTACCGCAGGGCGGCATAGGCGGTGGTCGATTTCCCGCACCCGGACTCGCCGACGAGGCCGTAGGCCTCGCCCTGCTTCACCGAGAAGGTGACGCCTCGCAGCACCTCACGTGGCGTGCCTCGCACGACGTAAGACATCTCGAGATCCTTGATCTCAAGCGCTGGGGCCTCGGTGGCAGTGGAGGGAAGCGTGTCGGTCATGACTTGGTTGCCCTGTCGATCGAGTCGGCTACGAGGTTCACGGCGATGACGAGGCTCGCGATCGCCAGTGCGGGGAAGATCGTTGGCCACCAGACGTCACCGACGATCCGTTCCCACTGCTGGGACACGTCGACGCCCCAGTCCGGTTCGGTGATGTCGCCGGCGCTGAAGCCGATGAAGGCCAGCGTGGCGACGGTGAAGACGGCGTAGCCGAGGCGCACCGTCATCTCGACGACGATCACGCCCGTGATGTTGGGGAGAATCTCTCGAGTGATGATGAACAAGCTGCTCTCGCCGCGCATCTTGGCCGAGGTCACATAGTCGAGCTGCGCCTCAGAGATCGTGGCCGCTCGGACGGTTCGGGCAATGGGTGCCGTGAACAACAACGCCACCGTGCCGATGATCACCGGCGTGGATTGCCCGAAGGTGAAGATCACGAGGATCGCGGTGAGGATCACGGGGATCGAGAGGATGCTCTCCACGATGCGGCTCAGAACCTCATCGACCCATCCGAGGTAGTACCCCATCGCCAGGCCGACGAGGGTGCCGGCAATGATCGCCAGGATCGTGGCGATCGGCGAGACCACGAGTACGGGCTCAGCACCGTGGATCACTCGGGCGAACACGTCGCGACCGATCGTGTCGGTCCCGAACCATGCGTCGGCACTCGGGCCCTCACGAATCAGTGCCGAGCCGTCGTCGAGACGAACGGTCGCCTTCGGGTCGGTGTCGGTAATCAGGGTGGGGAAGATCGCCGACACGACCCAGAACAGCAGGATCGCCGAGCCGATGATGAACCCCGGCGTGCGGAACAGCACTCGGCGCTGTTCTTTCGCGATCTGCTTGCGGGTGGCAACAGCTGCCTCTTCGATGTCCTTCGCCGAACTGTTCTCGTTGACGGCGCCAGGCGCAGCGCCGTCGGTGCCGTTCGTGATGTCGTCGTTGTGGTCGTCGGTCACGAGATCACCCTTCCGTGAGGACCCGGGCGCGTGGGTTCATCCACGCGATGATGAGGTCGGCGGCCAATGTTGCGAGCATGTAGATGATGGCGACGACGAGAACCCCGCCTCGCAGCAGGGGATAGTCGGCGTCCTGCGCGGCGTTCAGGATGAGCTTGCCGAGCCCCGGATAGTTGAACACGATCTCGAGGCCGACCATGCCACCGAACATGTACCCGAGCTGGGTACCGACAACCGCAACGGTGGGCTGCAGCGCATTGCGCACGACGTGCTTTCGGAACACTGCGCCGGTGGAGATGCCCTTCATGAACGCCGTGCGGGCGTAGTCGGATTCGAGCGCAGCGATCGTGCCGGCTCGCGTCACGCGTGCGATGTAGCCGAAGTACACGGTGAGAATCACGAAGGCCGGCAACAACAGGTGCTGCAGTTGTGTGAAGACCCCGGAGCCATCAGGGGCGTCGGCACCGACTTTGAAGAAGTCGATGGGCACGGCAAGCACGGTCAAGAAGATGACGCCGGCAACGAATTCGGGGATGGATGACATCGCCAACCCACTGTTGACGATCGTGCGGTCGATCCACGTGTCTTTGCGGTAGGCGGCCAGCAACCCGCCGGCGATCGAGAGAGGCAACACCAGCACCAGGGCGAACAACACGAGCTTGCCCGAGGTCCACAGGGAGGAAGTGACCAACCCCATCACCGACTCGCCGGGTTTGGTGAAGGAATCGCCGAAATCGAGCGTGAAGACGCTCACGAACAGGTTGCTGAGCTGCTCAGCAACTGAGTCGTCAAGGCCGAGGGACTCCCTCACACTCATCAGGCGCTCCGGCGATGCCGTGCCGCCAGCGATCTTGCGAGCCGGGTCACCCGGCGCAATGTTCGGGATCAACGTCACGATCACCAAGATGATGAGCAACGTGATGAGCGACAGTCCGAGTCGCCTCAGGATGAATCTCGCCACCGGTCCCCCTCGGTCGGTGAGGCCGCAGAAGAATCAGCCCCGAGGTGGATGATGACCACCTCGGGGCTGATTCATTCCACAGCTACTGCTGGTACATGTCTCGGGCGTTGCGCCCGACGCTACAGAATCAGGCCTTGGTGGCGTTCTGCAGCTGGATGTGACCAAGCGCCGTCACTTCGACACCACTCACGGACGAGTCATGCCCGCCGAGGTAGTTGTAGAAGTACGGGTACATGGCCGGGCCGTCCGCGTGGAGCTTCTGCTGGATCTGGCCGATCGCAGCCTTCTGCCCCTCGACGTCAACCGCACCCTGGTAGGCAACGACCATGGCGTCGTAGTCAGCGTCGGCGTAGTTGGAGGAGTTCCAGTCGCCGTCGGTCTGCAACGCACGGGTGAGGTAAATGTCGGGAACCGGACGATGGCCGTAGTCCACGATGCCGATGCCGGCCGAGGCGCCACAGGGGACGCCGGGACCGCCGGTCTCGGGCTGGGCACCCCAGCTGGCGCCGGTGCACCAGAACTCGCCGTAGAAGTCGGAGTTCGGGGTGACGTTGACCTCGAGGTTGATACCGGCTTCGGCGCAGTTCTGCTGCACGATCGCGGCCAAGTCGGGGATCTCGCCGAGATCGCCAACCTGCAGCGTGTCGCTGACGCCGTCGGGGTAGCCAGCGTCGGCCAGCAGCTGCTTGGCCATCTCGATGTCGCGCGGACGCTGCGGCGTCGCGTCGGCATCGAAGAAGGGCAGCGTCGGGTAGATCGGGTGGTCGTTCGCCACCAGGCCCTGACCCTCGAAGAGGGTGGCGACCATCTGCTCGCGGTCGAGGCAGTAACCCACGGCCTGACGAACACGCGGATCGGTCCAGGGGCCACCGGCGGGCAGCTGGGTGTTGAACCAGAGCTGGCGGTGGTTTGCCGACGGCGGCGCCTTCACGACGAAGTCACCGTCGTTGAGCAGCGACGTGCCGTCCACGACCGAGAACTGCTGGATGAGGTCGACCTCGCGGGCGCTCATCGCGGCCACGGCGGTGCCAGCGGACTCGAAGCCCTGCAGCGTGATGGTGTCGAGCTTCGGGGTGCCGCCCCACCAGTTCGGGTTCGCCGAGAAGACGGCCTTGAAGGTGTTGGCGTCGAAGCTGTCGAGGATCCACGCACCGGTACCGGCGGGACGAGCGTCGAGCGTCGTGCCATCGGAGTAGTCAGCCGGGGTGACGAGCGACTGCGGGTTGAAGATCGACACGAGGATCGGCAGGTTGCCGTTCGCCTTGTCGAGGTTGATGACGGCGGTGTAGTCGTCGGGGGTGTCGACTGCGCCCTCGCTGACGATGCCGGCCAGACCGGCGCCAGCCACGACCATGCGGTCGATGGTGGCGGCGACGTCAGCGGAGGTGAACGGCGAGCCGTCCTGCCAGGTGACGCCCTCGCGGAGGTTGAAGGTCCACTGGGTACCGTCGGCGTTGGGCGACCAGCTGGTAGCCAGCGCGCTCGCCGCGACGTTGCCGTCGGGGCCGAGGCCAACGAGGTACTCGAAGCTCTGCGACAGCACGCAGTAGGTGCCGAGGTCGAGCATGTTCAGCGGGTCGAGGCCGGAGTTGGCATCGCCCTGCTGGATCGCGGCGACAAGATCGCCACCGGCCGGTGCCGGGGTCTCGTCGCTCCCACCGCTGTCGCCGCTGTCGGTCGATCCAGAGTCGGTCGATCCGGAGTCGGTCGAGCCGGCGTCGGTCGAGCCCTCGTCGTCGTCGCTGCTGCAGGCTGCAACGATGCCGCCGATGAACGGAGCGGACAGGCCGAGGATGGTGCCGCGACGAACAAAGTCGCGACGGTTGATTCGGTTCGATGCGTAAGCGTCAATCAGGTCGTTTTCGATTTCGCCGACCTGACGACGGTGCGCATCAAGCTTCTTGTGGTCCATGAGGTCCCCCAGGATTGGTTGAGTGCACCAGGAGGTAGACCCTCAGAGGACCCTCGATCCCCTTCAGTTAGCCAACGGCCATCTTCCCCCGGTTCGCCCAACCATACTCGCGAAACCACCGCTGGCAATGAGCAGGCCCGAATCCGTTGCGGCGCCGGAGCGTTAACGGGCGAGGGCGGCTGTGAGGTCGGCGATGAGGTCGTCGGGATCCTCGAGCCCGATCGACAGCCGAACCAACGATGCCGTGATCCCCATCTCGGCCCGAAGGTCGGCTGCGACCCGTCGATGCGTTGTCGTGGCCGGGTGGGTCACCAGGCTCTTGGTGTCTCCGAGATTGTTGGAGATGTCGAAGATCTCGAGGGCGTTGATGACCTCAAAGGTGTGGGCCTGATCACCGTTGAGCTCAAGGCACACAATCGTGCCGCCGGCCTCCATCTGGCGGCGAGCGACGTCATGGTCTGGGTGGCTCTCGAGGAACGGATACCGCACCGACCGCACCGCAGGATGCTCGACGAGGTGACGAGCAAGACGTTCTGCAGCCGCGGATTGGGCATCGACGCGGAGCCGGAGGGTCTCGAGCCCCTTCAGCAACACCCACGCGTTGAACGGGCTGAGGCTCGGACCGGTGTGGCGAAGGAAGTCCTGCAGGTGGTCATCATGGAAGGCCTGGCTGCACAGCACCGCCCCGCCGAGCGTGCGGCCCTGACCGTCGATGTGTTTGGTGGCGGAGTACACCACCACATCGGCCCCGAGCCGCATGGGGTGCTGCAGCACCGGCGTGGCGAAGACGTTGTCGACCACAACCAGTGCGCCGGCAGCATGGGCGAGGTCGGACACCGCGGCGAGGTCGATCACCTCGAGGCTCGGATTGGAGGGCGTTTCGAGAAAGACAGCGCTGGCGCCGCCAGCGAGCGCGGCTGCCCATTGGTCGAGGTCGCGACCGTCGACGAGGACCGACTCGACTCCGAATCGCGGAAGGATGTCGGTGACGATCACCGAACAACTCCCGAACAGTGCTCGGGATGCCACGAGGCGATCACCCGCACCGAGAAAACAAGCCAGAGCGGCGAAGACCGCTGACATTCCGCTTGCGGTCGCCCGGCACACCTCAGCGCCTTCGAGCAGGCGCAGCCGCTCTTCGAACATGGCCACGGTCGGGTTGCCATAACGACCGTAGATGTACCGGTCGACCTCGCCGGCGAAGGCAGCAGCGGCCTCCTCTGCTGAGCGGTAGACGAACCCCGATGTCGGATAGATCGCTTCGGCGGTCTCGTCGAACGGGCTTCGGGCGAGCCCGCCTCGAACCAGGCGGGTCGCCTCGGCGAACTCCTCGGGAAGCATCAGAAACGAACCGATCAGCCCTGCCGCCAGGGCAACCCGGCGTGCTTCCAGCCCGTCGTGCGATGGCCCTCGGCGTCAAGATCACCTTCGAAGCCCTCGGTGACGTTGAACGTCTGGATGTAGCCCGCCTGGGCAGCCGCCTGCGCGGCACCCTGCGATCGCACCCCGCTGCGACAGATGAACAGAACAGGAGCATCGACCGGTACCCCATCGAGCGCGTCGCTGAGGAAGGACGGGTTGGCGGCTCCAGTGCCGTAGTGGGTCCATGAGGCGAGTCGGACCGGTTTGGCGATGGCGTCGAGGACGGGGATACCGACAAGGTTCCACTCCTCCGGCGTGCGGACGTCGACGAGGACAGATGCCGGGTCGTCGGCAAGCAGTCGGTAGGCGTCGTGGACGGAGATCTCGGTGAAGGACATACAGCTACTCCAGCGCTCGGGCAGGCGAAGTTCGATCTGATCGTCGGCGCCCGAAACGCTACGGACGGGCCATCGGCTAACCGCCGGTGCGGGTCTGCTGGATCGGCCTCGGGAGTGCCATGATCAACCGGTGCGCGACGCATTCCGTTTCTCCCTCCAGACCAGTGGTGCTTTGGTTGGCCTTGGGCTCCTTGCGTTCGCCCTTGCCGGGGCGGCGCGCATGACGAGTGACGACCCCTGCCTGCGGGATACGGACGTCGAATGCACCACGGCTGGCGGCTTCACCCAGACGCTCGATCTGGGCGGTGCGCTGACCGGCGTGCTCGCCGTTCGGGTCCTGCCGGTCATCCTGGCCATCGCCGTCGCTGGCGAAGCGGTGCAGTACGGAAGTGACCGACGCCGCCGAGCGCGGGCCCAACGATCAGTCCGGCGCGTGCGCGAGGAGCCAGGCTCGTAACGTCTGCGCCGCAGGAGCGAGCGGACGGTGCCGGCGAGCGAGGAGGGGAAAGGCAACGCCGGTCTCCACCGCGGGACCGACCGCGACGAGTCGGCCCTCATCGAGCAACTCACGAACGATGTGCTCCCACCCGAGCGCCACCCCGGTCCCCGCAAGCGCGCCGAGAAGCACGAGTGAGTAGTCGTTCGAACGATCGCCGGGGAGACCGCCCTCGACGCCGATCCCATGGTGTTCGAACCACCGCCGCCAATCGAACCTCGACCGGTATCGCTCTTCGAGGTGGAGCAGGGGTGCCGAACGCAACGACACCGGGTCGGTCGCTTCGAGCGAGGCTGCGAGTTCGGGGGCGGCAACGGGGATCAACCGCTCGGCGCAAAACGGGACCGAGTCGAGAGATGGGTCGTCGACGGGGCCCAGGGGGATCCACAGGTCTGCGTCATCTCGCCCGACTTCACGATCGGTGTCGGTCGTGAGCACCCGCAGTTCGATATCGGGATGCGCCAGCTTGAACTCCGGCAAGCGCGGGGTCAGCCAGTACGCGGCCAGCGATGTTGAGACCGACAGGGTGACGGTGCCATCGGCTGGGCTTTGCATGGCGGCGTCGACGGCGGCGTCGATCTCAGCAAGCGCTGGGGTGACTCGATCAACGAGGGCCTGACCGGCTGCGGTCGGCACAACACCGTCACGACGACGTTCGAACAACTCCACACCCAGCGATCGTTCGAGGCGGGCGACGGCATGGCTCACCGCCGACTGCCCGAGACCGAGGGCAAGCGCGGCACCGGTGAAACTACCGGCCGACGCAACGGCGACGGCCATCCGCAGCCCTCGATCGGATGTTGGGGACGAGCTATCAATCTTTGTCATGAGAAGGTGACAAAATATCGGCTTTTCGGCATGACGTCAGTGCCTCACACTGCAGAGATGGATCGCAGCAGCACCCAAACGGCTGACACCCCCGAACTCGGCGAGATCATCGATCTCGACCGCTACCCCCTCCACGAACCAACAACCGCCGCCTACGTGGCTGCGGTGGATGCCGCACGCGAGGGCCTCCGGTCGGTCGGCTGCGCCGTCGTCAAGGATCTCGTCCGCCCCGAGGCGGTGGCTCGGCTCAACGAGGAGATCATCGAGCGCAAGCACACCACTCACTTCTCGACGCAGGTGATGAACCCGTATTTCCACACCGAGGTCGACGAGACCTACCCGGCGAACCATCCCGTCAACACCTTCCTCGAACGTTCCAGCGGGTTCATCCCCGGTGACTCGTGGGAGGGCAACTGCGCAACCGATGTGATGTTCCGGGCGCCCGAACTCGCGCGGTTTCTCGCCGACTGTCTCGAGATTCCCGAACTGCACTGCTACGCCGATCCGTTGGCCGGGCTCACCGCCAACATCCTCGATCCGGGCCAGCTCTTCACCTGGCACTTCGACACCAACGATTTCGCCGTCACCGTTCTGGTGCAGGAAGCCGACGACGGTGGCCTATTCGAGTACTACCCCGGCATCCGAAATGCCGAAGACGAGGGCTTTGACCGCATCGCCGGCGTGCTCGCTGGTGAACGAGCAGGCGTCCACACGCTTGATCTGCGGCCGGGTGACATGCAGATCTTCCGGGGCCGCCACAGCCTTCACCAGGTCTCTCGCGTGCCGGCGAACAGCCGCCCTCGCCACGCAGCCATCTTCGCCTACACCGAAGAAGCCGGAGTGATCGGACGGGTTGCCCGAACCCAGCAACTCTTCGGTCGGGTCCTGCAGGAGCACCTCGACGCCGAGGAGGCCCGGGTCCGCTCTGACACCCTGATCGACTAGCCAGCACCGGGCCTAGGTTGGAGGCATGTCCCCCACCTGGAACCGTGCTCTGGTCACTGGCGCATCGAGCGGCATCGGCAAAGCCATCGCCGAACAACTCGCAGCCGCCGGCACCGAACTTGTCGTGGTCGCCCGAGACACCGAGCGTCTCGAGAGCCTCGCCGCCGCATTGCCCGTCACTGTCGAGATCCTGACCGCGGATCTCGGGGACCCCGAGGCGGTCGGCACCGTCGCCGCCCGACTCAGCGATCACCACATCCCCATCGACCTTCTGGTCAACAACGCCGGCCTCGGCTTCGCTGGCCCCACCCTCGACACCCCCGACGAGCAGGATGCGCTCACCGTCGCAGTGAACGTCGTCGCCCTTCATCGTCTCTGCCGCGCCGCCGGCCAGGCGATGAGGCAACGGGGAGCGGGCGGCATCCTGAACGTGTCATCGATCGCGGGCGACATGCCGGGCCCACAGTCGGCGACCTATAACGCGACCAAGGCGTTCGTCACCAGCTTCAGCGAAGCCCTCCACGTCCAGCTCAAGCGCGATGGGGTCACCGTGACGGCGTTGTGCCCCGGCCTCACGCACACCGAGTTCCAGGAGCGAGCCGGGGTGGGTGACCTCCAGGCCCCGGGGTTCGCATGGCAGAGCGCCGACGAGGTCGCGGCGGTTGGGCTCGATGCCGTCGCAAAGGGGAAGGCCGTCGCCGTCTCCGGCGCAGTGAACCAGGCTGTTTCCGGCCTCCTCCGGACGCTTCCGCGCCGAGTCACCCGAGAGATCGTCGCTCGGGCGCGAGCCTGAGCGACCCGCTTACGGCACCAGGCTGATTGGGAAATCGGTCAGCAGCTCCGGCCCGGTCTCCGTCACGAGGTACTGGTCTTCTAGCTTCACGCCCTCGCCGCCGTGACGGCTCCCGATATAGCTCTCGCTGGTGAGCACCATGCCGACCTCGAGGTGATCCTCGATCCCCCACTCGTCCCAGGCCCACGGATGGTAGATGTCGGGATACTCGTCGCACTGCCCCACACCGTGGAACTTCACCGAGTAGTGGCGGTACTCGTCGCGCGGTGGCATGACCGAGTCGAAGGTCAGTTCTCGGAACGAACGGCCAGGGGTAAGCAGTTCGGCGTTGGTCTTCACCATCTCATCAGCCATGTCGAAAATGCGGCGCTGTTCGGCCGTTGGTTCGCGATCACCACACACCCAGGTTCGAGAGATATCGATCATCATCCCGTAGGCGCCAACCAGGTCGGTGTCGTAGGCCACGATGTCGCCGTTCTCGACCACCCGCGACGACGCCTCCTGGAACCATGGATTCGTGCGGGGACCTGACGCCAGGATCTGGGTTTCGATCCACTCCCCCGCCCGCCGGATATTGCCTTCGTGGAGCATCGCCCAGATCGCCCGTTCGGTCATGCCGGGACGCATTTTCTGCTGCATCTCCGCCATCGTCGCCTGGCAGGCATGGGCAGCGCATCGCATCGCAATGATTTCGTCAGGGCCCTTGATCTTGCGGGCCTCCTCCATCACCTCCTGACCGTTGCCGATGGTGACGCCCCCCTGTTCGAGCGCCTTGTAGCCGAGGTAGCTGCACTGATCGACGGCGATTCGCGGCGAATCACCGCAGTGTTCAGCGATGACGTCGAGCAGCTCATCGGCCCAGCGGCGAGTGACCCGTTCGTAGTTGGGCCCGGCGAGGAAGTAGGTCGAGCCGATCGCGGGCCGAACCTCGTCGACAACATGGCTGTGCCCCGACAGGAACTCGCACCCCTCGTAGTCCCACACAATGACGTGGCCGTCGGCGCTCACGAAGGCGTAGCGGGCGCCATTGTGCATGACCCACACCTGCATGTTGGTGGTGTCGGAGACATAGCGGATGTTCATCGGGTCCATGACGAGCACGCCGTCATAGCCGTAGCGGTCAAGCATGGCGACCGTGCGGTCCACGCGGTACTGCCGCATGGCCGGCAGGTCGGGAAGTTGGAGTCCTGCAGCCAACCACTCGGCTTCGAGTTCGGCCCCTGGGCCGATGGCCAGATGGTGCAGTTCGCCAGCGGCCCGAGCCGCTTCCGGTGTGCCGTCGAGTGCTTCCTGCACAGAACGTCGAATTCGTCCACCCATTGTCCTCAGTCCCGTTCCGTGTCGTCGGTCGGCTGGGTGCTCACAGTCGCATCCGTTCGGCTTGCGGGTCCCAGAGACAATCCTCGACCCGCTGACAGGCCTTCAGGTCACCGATGATCTCGATCTGCCAGGGACCATCAGAGCCGGCGAGCGAGGCGGGGACATAGCCCATGGCGACCGAGACCTCGCTGTGGTGGGCGTACCCGCCCGACGTCACCCAGCCCACGACCTCGCCGTCGTGCCAGATCGGCTCATCGCCGATGACGTCGTAGCCGCCCTGGCCGTCGTCGGTCTCGACGGCGAACGTGAGGAGGGCGAGCGATGCCCCAGGACCATCGTCGGCGTACTTGGCGGCGAGTGCGTCGCGACCGATGAAGTCCTTGTCCATCTGCACGAACCGACCGAGGTTGGCCTCGAACGGGTCATAGATCGGGCGATACTCACGGGCCCACGAGCCGAAGCCCTTCTCGAGCCGCAGCGAGTTGAGGGCGTGCAGACCGAACATCTGCAGGCCGAACTCGGTGCCCGCCTCGCGCAGCACCTCGTAGACGTAGCGCTGGTAACGGGCCGGCATCCAGAACTCGTAGCCGAGGTCGCCGGTGAAGGTGACCCGACCGCACCACACGGGAGCGAGCCCGATGTTGATCTCCTTGAAGGCCATGAAACGCATGCCGTTCTGGCTGACGTCGGCGTCGGTGACCGCCTCCAGCAACGCCCGGGCGTTGGGTCCGGCGATCGACAGCCCACACATCTCGAAGCCGAGGGTGTCGTAGCGGACCGAGCCGTCGGCCGGCAGGTGCTGGTCGAACCAGCGCTCGTAGTAACGCTCGGCGATGCCCGAACCGAAGAGGATGAACTCCTCACCGTCTCGGATGTTGCCGGTGGCGCCGCCGGTGATCGTCGTGTCCGGCCCGTCGGCCGCACCGACCGCAGCGCCGAGGGTGGCAACGGTGAGGTCGCCGATCAGGTTGCCGGCCGGGTTGGTCATCGGGGTGAGCGCCATCCGCCCCGGGTTGGGGATGCGGCCGGCGAGCAGGTGGTCAAGGTACGCCCGCGCCCCGGTGCCGCTGAAGCGGAACTTGGAGAAGCCGGTGGTCTCCCACATACCGACGCTTGCGCGAACCGCGAGGGTCTCCTCGCGCACCTGGTCCCAGGCGTTGGACCGCCCGAAGGTGACATCCTCGACCGGCTCCTCGCCCGCCTTCTGGAACCACAGCGGCGCTTCGAGCCCGAATCCGTCACCCATGACGGCATTCTCGGCAACCAGCCGGTCGAAAATCGGCGAGGTCTGGATGTTGCGACCAGCCGGCAAGAACTCGTTGGGGAACGTGATGCGGAACCGCCGCGAGTAGTTCTCGCGAACCTTCTCGTTGGTGTACGCCATCGTGGCGAAGTCGCCGTACCGAGCGATGTCCATGCCCCAGACATCGGCGCCGGGGTCGCCGTCAACGATCCAGTTGGCGAGCGAGAGACCCACACCGCCGCCTTGGGAGAGCCCGGCCATCACCGCGCACGCCGACCAGTAGCCCGGGAGACCTCGCACCGGACCGAGCAGCGGGTTGCCGTCGGACGCAAAGGTGAACGGACCGTTGATGACCTGCTTGATTCCGGCTTCGGCAAAGATCGGGAAGTGCTTGAAGCCGGTGTCGAGCGACTCGGCGATGCGCTCGAGATCCGGGGTGAGGAGGCGGGCTCCGAACTCCCACGAGGTCTGGCGTTCGGCCCACGGCTTTCCGCCCTGTTCATAGGTGCCGAGGAGCAGACCGTTGCCTTCCTGTCGCATATAGATCTCGCCACCGAAGTCGATGGCGTGCATGAGTTGTTTGCCTTCGCGCTCGTTGTACGCGATGACCTCGGGGATCTCCTCGGTCAGGAGGTACATGTGCTCCATCGCAAGGAGCGGCAACTCGAGTCCGACCATGCGGCCGACCTCACGAGCCCAGAGACCGCCGGCATTCACCACGTGCTCGCAGTGCACGATCGCTTTGTCCTCATTCGAGGTCGTGTCGAACACGGTGAGATCCCAGCCGCCGTCAGCGGACCGATTGATGTCGCGCACCCAGGAGTGGCGATGGGTCTCGGCTCCCCGCCGTCGGGCGCATTCGAGGTAGGCGTGGGTGATCTGGCTCGGATCGAGATGACCCTCATGGGCGTCGTACATCGCCCCGACGAAGTACCGCTCATCGAGGATCGGGAGGAGTTCCTTCGCCTCCTTCACCGAGATGAGTTCCGTCTCCATCCCCAGGTAGCGCCCTCGGGCGTGGCTCATCTTGAGCCAATCCATCCGCTCGGGCGTGTCGGCAAGCATGACGCCACCGGTGATGTGCATCGATGCGTCCATGCCGGACTCGTCAAGGATCTCCCGGTAGAGGTTGATCGTGTACTGCTGGAGTCGAGCGACGTTGGGGTCACCGTTGAGGGTGTGCATCCCGCCGGCGGAATGCCATGTCGAACCGGCGGTGTACTCGGTGCGCTCGAGCAACATGACGTCGGTCCAGCCCGCCTTTGCAAGGTGGTAGAGGACGGAAGCGCCGACGACGCCGCCGCCGATAACAACGACGTGGGTGTTGGTTTTCACGAGTGATCTCTCTCGATGCTCGGAGGGGTCGGATTGGGGCCGGTACCGAGGCGAGAAGCCTCTGAACCGTCATCGCCGGAGGGCACGGTGAGGTCGGCGAGCGACGCAGATGTCATGCAGTCGGCGAGCATGTTGTGGAATCGATGTAGCGGCTCCTCGAAGCGAGGAGCGAGCGGACCGGCGGGGGCACGGCCTCGGGTGAGTCCCCGCTGACTGCGCTGGCAGATGTCGATGTCTTCGTTGTTGACGTCGAACCAGAACTGGCGTGTCGCATCGAGCGCGCCAGACTCCAGCGGCGGGGTTGAGGGCGGCAACAAAAAGGTGCAGGTTTCGCGGGTCAACCCGGGAGCGACCGGCTCAAGCCGCATGACGAAGACATGGTTGGGAAGCACCGAGAAGATCACGTTCGGGTACACGGCGATATGACGACCGCTGGTCGCATCGGACTCGTCGAGCCCGTCGGCGGTTGGGAGCACGAGCCAGTCGTCGCGATCGTCGCCGCTGACCGGCGTGGTGGTCTGACCGCAGTACATGCCAGGCCCCTGGTAGCGGTAGTGATCCTGTACCCGGCTGACCTTGGCGAGCTCCGGGTGGACCCACGTCAGGTGGTAGTACTCCTGGAAGTTCTCGCTGATGAGCTTCCAGTTGGCTGCGATCTCCAGGACCTGAGACTCCTCGATCCGCCAATCCTCGAAGCCGTAGCCGGCCATGCGCTCGGGCAGATCGCCGAGCCAGACGTCAAGGTCGACGGTCTCGTCGGACAGACAGGCGAACAGCAGCGGCCCCCAGGTGGCGACCCGAACCGGGATCAACGAGAAGTCGCCGCGGTCGAAGTCGTCCCGGGGGATCTCGTCGAAGAACGGGGTGGCCTTCAGGCTGCCGTCGGTGGCGTACCCCCAGCGGTGGTAGGGGCACCGGATCGTCCCGGCGATCTCACAGTCGGCGTCGGCCAACTCGGTGCCGCGGTGCCGACACGAGTTGAGAAAGCCCCGCAGTTCGCCATCCCCGCCTCGGGTGATGACGATCGAGGTCTGGCCGACCTGGCGAACGAGCATCGGGCCCGGCGCTGCCACCTCGGCGGCAAGCCCGACAGCCACCCACGCTCGACCGAACACCAGGTCTTGCTCGAGCGCGTAGAAACGTTCGTCGACATAGGCGGCCGGGTTGAGTCCGGTGGACTGGGTGAGCAGGGCGCGGGTACCGGTCCACGAGGACTCATCGGTCCAGTCGGCCAGATCGGGGCGGGCGGTTAGCTCGGTCATGGCATTCGTCTCGTGCTCATCGGTTCAGAAGTCGGTCTCGACGCCGCCCTCCGCGACGCGACGGTCAACGAAGTCGTCGAGTTCGGCCCGAACGGCGTCGTCGAGGTGAGGGGCTTCATAAGTGTCGAGAAGTTCCTGGACCCGCCGTTCGGCGTGTTCGTACGCCGTTGGACGTCCCGCTTCATCCCACGTCTCGAAGTTGCGCCAATCTGAAATCATGGGCTTGTAGAACGCGTCGCGGTAGCGGTCCTGCGTGTGCTGCGTGCCGAAGTGATGACCGCCGGGCCCGACTTCGGCAATGGCGTCGACGGCGCGAGTTGCGTCGTCCACCACCAGCGGTTGGAGGAACGTACCGACCATCGAAAGCAGGTCGGCGTCGATCACCATCTTCTCGGGGCTGGCGTGCAGGCCCCCTTCCATCCAGCCGGCACCGTGAAAGACGAGGTTGGCGCCACCCATGATCGCTCCCCACAGCGAGAAGACGCTCTCGTATCCGGCCTGGCTGTCGACTGCGTTGGCCGCACACACGTTGGAGCTGCGGTACGGGATGCCGTAACGCCGGGCCAACTGGCCGCCGAGCATGGCCGACTGCATGAACTCCGGGGTTCCGAACGCCGGCGAGCCGGACTGCATGTCGACATTGCTGGTGAACCCGCCGTACATGACCGGCGCGCCTCGCCGCACGAGTTGGGTGAACGCAATTCCCGCCAACGCTTCGGCGTTCTGCTGCACCACAGCGCCGACGACCGTGACTGGGGCCATCGCCCCGGCGAGGGTGAACGGCGTGAGGATGATCGGCTGGTTGCGAGCCGAGTACTGGAGGATCCCCTCGAGCATGGGGATGTCGAGCCGCAGCGGGGAGCTCACATTGATCACGGAATGCACGATCGGGTGCGTGTCGATCTCGTCCTCGGTGAGTCCTCGAACGATGCGCACCATCTCCAGACAGTCAAGGTTGCGCTGCGCACCGAGCGAGTAGACGTTCACTGCCTTGCTCGTCAGGGTGAGAATGTCGCGAGTCGCCTCGAGGTGGCGGATCGACGCGTGAAGATCGACCGGCTCGACCGGATAGCCCCCCTGGCTCTGAATGATGTTGAGGCTCTGGGAGAGCTTCAACAGGGTCCGGAAATCCTCGCGGTTACCGGTGCGACGACCCCCGGCCCGGTCGGCGTAGTTGGGCGCGCTGGCAACCGCAGTGAAGACGACGTTGTCGCCCCCGATGCGCACGTCGTGGCGGGGGTCGGGGGCGTGCATCGTGAACTCGCCCGGAACCGACGAGATGAGTTCGGTGATCAACTCGGGGTCAAAGCGCACCCGTTCGCCATCGACCGCTGCACCGGCCTCGGCCCACAGCTTCAGCGCGGTCGGGTGGAGGAAGTCCATGCCGGTGTCGCGCAGCACCTCCAGCGAGGCGAGATGGATCGACTCGAGTTCGTCGTCGCTCACGACCCGGGTCGGTTCGACCGGACGGCGATAGTGACGCCACGGCGCCTGGGCGGGTCCGGTCGGGCCCGAGGGGCGCTCCCGCCGTCCGCCACGGCGACGGCGGCCGACCTCCGACGCCTCGGGTGGGGTCGCGGTCATGATGCCTCTCGGGTCATCGGCACAGCCGAGGTATGACTCCACCCAAGTTCGGCGGAGATGCGCTCAGCCCGCTCGAGCACGACGGCTGCGATCCGGTCGGCATCGCCCTCGGCCGGGAACCGGTAGGACGGGCCATAGACGTAGAGCACACCCAAGGCCCGCCCCGAACCACCGATTACCGGCGACGAGCAGGACGACAACCCGTCGACATACTCGCCGTGGCTCCACAGCACCCGCCGAACCCGGGCCTGACGGATCCGTGAGCGGAGTTTGTCGGGTTCGGTGATCGTGTTGTCGTTGAAGCGGGTGAGATCGCCAGAGAGATACCGGTCGATCTCGGCGTCGGGCCAGGTGGCCAAGACGACGATCCCCGCCGAGCCGGCGTGGAACGGCACCCGCGTGCCCGTCCAGTTCTCGGCCTGGATCGGCTTGGGCGCGTCGACCTGATCGACGGTGATGGTGTCGTCGCCGGAGATGATCGAGAAGCAGGCCGCCTCGTCGAGTTCCTCACTCAAGTCAACGAGGTGCGGATGAGCGATCGCTTCGAGGCTGGCGGACGACTCGGAGCCCGAAACCATGCCGTGGACCAGCGGACCGATGTGATAGCTGCCGTCGTCGCCACGGGTGACCGCGCCGGCATGTTCGAGGGTGGCGAGCAGACGGCCAGTCGTGCTCGTCGCCAAGTCAACCCGGTGCGACAGGTCGACCAACCCGCCGGGTTCGCGACCGATCTCGGCCAGCAACCACAACGCTCGGTCGACGCTCTGCACGGTCCCCATGACGGGAAGCTACCGCTAGTCGGGAATGATCTCAATCGGTTCCCGCATTGCGGGAACCTCCCTTACGTGGTCAGCGTCGAGCGAAACGGGCCAACACCGCCCCACCGTTGTGCCTGGCCTGCTTCAGCGGGCCATGACCCAGACCGTCAGGCCGATCACATCGGTCAGGGTTTCCGTCACGACCCACCCGGAGCGCTGGTACATCTCGACGTTTGCCGGGTTCGTTGTCTCGAGCACGGCTGGCGTGGCCGCAGCGGCCGCCGCCGAGAGCCCCGGTTCGGCGGCCAGGCGAGCGAGACCCTCGCCTCGACGCGACGGATGAGACGCCAGGATCCCGAGGTACCAGTGCGGCTCGGCCGTGATCGCCGCGTGCACCCGAGCGTCGTAGGCGTCGAGGCGAGCCATCGCATCGCCAGGGAGCTGCAGGGTCGACGGCGGCACGTCGACACTGCCGGCGGGCGGGTCCCACATCGCGAGCGCGTCGGCATCGTCGGTCATCCAGACCGAACCCGTGGCCAGTCGACGGTCGAGCAGTGAGCCCACGAACCGGGTGGCGAGGTCGCCGAAGTCGACTCCTGAGCCGAAGAAGGCCCGAAACGCCGGGTCCTGATCGAAGGCTGCGACGACCGTGGCCACCAAGGGGTCACGGTCATGGGGGGTGGCGAGGCGGATATCGGTCACGGCGGGAGTCTGCTCGGCGAACACGAAGCCTGCCAGCGCAGCCGGCTCCTCCAGGCTGCTCGTGCGAGTCGATCTTCGGGTGGCAGCAAGCCCATCGACATGACGCTTGAACTCACTCTCGGAGCATGGGCCCCGTGAGGCACACACGGGACTGAACCCGGGCCGACGGCCACGGTTAGGGTGCGGCCTGACCGTTCGCCCCCACCACCGCAGGTTCCGACGGAAGGACATCTATGGCCGAGTACCGAGCCGACGAGGTCGACTGGCTCACCGACTCGATCCTGCCCCCACCTCCAGACGGGGCGGTACCGGTCCTGCACGACCGTGAGTACCGAGTCGAGTCGTTCCTGCTCGAAAACGGCAACCTCCTGATCCAGGGTGCGATTCGGGATCAGAAACCCCCGGAGCTCTACATCCCCGGCGATCCCGAACCGCTCGTGATGCATCACATGCAGGTCGGTCTCGAGATCGAACTTCCCGGCCGGGTCATCGTCGCCGTCCACACCGCCCTGCGTTCCTACCCCCACCCGACCTGCCCCTCGATCGAGGCCCACTACGACCACCTCATCGGCCTGTCGATCGCTCGGGGGTTCACCCACAAGGTTCGCGACTTGTTCGGTGGCCCGCGGGGCTGCTCGCACACCACTGCCTTGCTCCAGGCCATGGCGCCCATCGCGATGCAGAGCTCAAAGAGCATCGAATGTGTCGAGGCTGAACGGCGGGGTGAACCGAACCCGATCATCGTCCGACCACCAAGCGAGAGCTGGAAGTACCTGACGAACACGTGCCATGTCTGGGCCGAGGAGGGTCCTCGCAAGGGCGAGGTCGAGCGGGGAGGGGTGCAGACAATCCCGGTCGATGTTCGGCTGCGCGCTCTCGGGCGCGACGACCCGAGCTACTGACCAGGCCGGATACCGAAGTTCGGTCACGACGAAGTACCTGGCACCTCGACGCTCTTGGCGCGACCATGACGCATGCTCAAGATCGGAATCGCGACAGGGAACGCCACCGCTGATTCACTCACCCTGGTGAGCGATGCCGAGAAGCTCGGTATCGACTCCGTGTGGATCCCTGAAGCCTGGATGTTCGACGGGCTGACACCAGCAGCGTTCGTGGCCGGCCGCACCGAAACGATGCGCATCGGGACGGCATGCGTGCAGCTGGGATCCCGCTCCCCCGCGCTCCTCGCCATGTCGGCACTCTCGCTGCAGGCCATGTCGGACGGCCGGTTCATCCTCGGGATGGGAACCAGCGGACCCCAGGTGATGGAGGGGTGGCACGGGGTGCGTTTCGACAAGCCCGTGACCCGAACCCGCGAGACGATCGAGATCATCAACCAGATCGCATCGGGCGAGCGACTCGCGTACACGGGGGCGACCTACACCCTTCCGCTCGCTGATTCCCAGGGGAAGTCAATGCGATCCCCTGTCGCCCACTGGCCGATCCCCATGTACATCGCGTCGATGGGACCAGCGAACCTGCGACTCACCGGTGAACTGGCCGATGGCTGGATCGGCACGGCGTTCGTGGCCGAACACGCCGACGTCTACCTCGACCCCATCCGAGACGCAGCCGAAACAGCAGGACGGCCAGCGGAGGCAGTGGAGATCACCGTTGCCGCGGGACTGGAATTCACCGACGACGTCGAGGCGGCCGGCCGACGGCACGCCGCCGGCTACGCCTTCACTATCGGCGCCATGGGGTCGTCCTCGACCAATTTCTACAACCAGGCCTATACCCGCATGGGCTACGGCGATGCGGTCGAGGAGGTCCAGCGGTTGTGGGAGGCAGGCGATCGCGAGGCGGCTGGTGCGGCCGTTCCGATCGAGATCGGGCTGCACACCAACCTTGTGGGCGATGACCCCTACGTGACCGGCCGCCTCCGTGCGTACCGAGACGCCGGTGTCGACACCATCCGGGTCGGGGTCGACCTGACCACGGACGCGCTCGACGACCTCGGTCGCCTCATGGACCTCGTCAACGCAGTAAACGCGGAACCAGTCGACTGAGCCGGCCGGTCAGACCACCAACGGGAGTCGGTCAGCTGTCGAGTTCGGCCGCAGTGCGCTCCACTGCGGCAAGGATCTTGGCGTAGCCGGTGCAACGGCACAGGTTGCCGCTGAGTCCGATCCGCACTGCGTCGAGATCGGGTTTCTCCTCTCGCTCGAGGAGCGCGTGAGCCGACATGATCATCCCGGGAGTGCAGAACCCGCACTGAACCCCGCCCTCCTCCAGGAGGTTTCGCTGGAGAGCGTGCATCTCCGGGCCTTGCATCACGCCTTCGATCGTTGTCACCGAGCGGCCCTGCGCCTGCACCGCAAGGTAGCTGCATGAGTTCACCGGCTGACCGTCGAGCAGCACCATGCACGCACCGCACTCACAGTCGTCACAGCCCTCCTTGGTGCCGGTCAGACCGACGTCCTCACGGATGACCGACAGCAGGTTCTTGGACTGGTCGGCAGCCACTGGGTAGGTGATGCCGTTGACCTCAAGCTCGTAGGTACTCATCAGGCAGCTCCGATTCCGATCGAGCGATTGACGGGGACAGCGATCTGTTCACCGGCGGCTCGCCGGGCAGCCGCAACCACGGCCCGCTTCGCCATCACACCGATGCAGTGGCGACGGTACGTGTCGCTGGCCCGAAGGTCGCTGATGGGTGAGGCCTGCTCGGATGCGAGCTCAGCGACCGCGACACCAGCTGCGTCGGGCATGAGACCAGCGAGGGCTTGGTCCACACCGTCGACGGCAAGGATGGTGGGGGCGACAGCCGCCAGCGCAACTGCGGCCGAAGCGACGGTTCCGTCCTCTGCGAGCGTGACGCCGGCTGCAGCGCCGACAACGGCGATCTCCATGGCTCGGCGGTACTCCAGGCGGACGTAGGCGCTACCGCAGTGCTCACGGGCTGGCGGCAACTGGAGCGCGACGAGGAGTTCGTCATCGCGAGCCGACGTCTGACCCGGGCCGGTCCACAGTTCGTCGAGTCCGACCGTGCGGCTGCCCGAGGCCGACCGGAGTTCGGCCTGAGCACCGAGCACGACCAGCGGCGCTCCGGTATCCATCGCCGGTGAACCGTTCATGACATTGCCGCCGATCGTGCCGACATGACGGGTCGACGGAGAACCCACCAGGGCGGCGGCATCGGCGATTGCGGTGTACGAGCCGACGACCACGGGATCGGTCATGAGTTCGGCGTGGCTCACGAGCGGGCCCAGCGTTGCCCCGCTGCCGTGGAGCTCAACCTGGGCCAGCCCCTCGATGCGGTCAATGGCGACAAGGTCCTCAGGGAGCGGGGCCTTGCCGTGGCGGGCCCCCACGACAAGGTCGGTGCCGCCTGCGATCGGGCGAGCACCTGCCGCCAACGCAGCCAACGCCTCGTCAACGGTTGCGGCGATCGTGAAGCTCACGAGTCGACCTCCTCACTCGTCGTCCAGACCCGTTCAGCGGTCATCGGCAGCTGGGTGACCGGCCGACCGATGAGCTGAGCGATGCCGTTCGCGATGGCCGCCGCCGTCGGAACGTTCGGGGCCTCGGCCAGCCCTTTCGCCCCGTGCGGGCCGGCGTTCGGGTCGGGGATCTCGACAAACTGTGTGCGGATGGTCGGCGCGTCGGCCGCCGTCTGAAGCTTGTACTCCAGCAGGCCGGTGTTGCGCTGTTTGGCGTCCTCCCCGTACTGGGTGCCTTCGGTGAGCGCCTGCCCGATGCCCATCAGAATGCCGCCCTCGACCTGGCCGTGGGCAGCAACGGGGTTGATGATCGTGCCCGAGTCGTGAGCTGCGGAGATATCCAGCACCCGCACCACGCCAGTCTCTCGATCGAGGCGAATCCGCACGGCATGGCAGGAGAACTGGGGACCAGCCCAGCCAGCCAACCCTTGATCACCGACACACATCGCCGAAACCGACGGATACTCGGGCGGTGTGCCGGAACCCTTGCCGATCAGCATCTCGCCCTCGGCCGCGATGCCCGCGAGTTCGGTGATCGACACCGACTTGTCGGGTGAACCGCTCACGTGCGCAACGCCGTCGACAAGCACGATGTCGTCCGGGGCTGCTTCGAGTTGATCGCCGGCGAGTTCGCGTAGTTGGGCTGCGATCTCTCTGGCCCCCTCGATGACGGCTCGACCGTTGTTGAGCAAGGTCTGGGACCCGGTCGCGCCAGTGTCGAACGGGGCAACCGAGGTGTCCTGATAGACGAGCTCGAAATCCTCGGGCTGCATCCCGAGTTCTTGAGCAGCCAGTATGCGCAGGGTCATCACCGAGCCGGTTCCGCATTCCTGAGCACCAGTGATGATGACACCGGACCCATCGCTGTCGACCTTCACATAGGCCCCTGACGGCCCAGGGAAGCTCGGCCACCAGCCGACCGCGACGCCAACGGCCTCGTCGGCCGGCAACTCCTCACCATAGGCACTGGCGCCGACCGCCGCATCGAGACACCGACGCAGCCCGATCTCGCCGTACACCTGACCCGCCGCTCCCTCGATGCCCTCGTCAACCATATTGCGGCGCCGGAACTCGACCGGGTCCATGCCGACGGTGCGAGCGATCTCATCGGTGTGGGACTCCAACGCCCAACACGCCTGGGGCGCGGTCGGGGCTCGCACCGAGCCTGACGGCTGATGATTGGTGTACACGAGCGAGGCTTCGACCTTCACTGCCGGCAGGTTGTAGGGCCCGGCGACATGCATCGCTGCGAGCTGGGGGAAGAAGGCGGCGTCGGCGGTGTACGCACCGTTGTCGATCGCGATCCAGCCGGTCCGAGCAACGAGGGTGCCGTCGGCCTTCACCCCTGACGTGATGTCAACGATCATCCCCTCGCGACGGCGGTCAGGAGCCATCATCTCCTCGGCTCGGGAGAACACCAGCTTCACCGGGCGACGGGCCGCTTTCGCAAGAGCAGCGATGTGCGCCTCGAAGTGGAAGCCACATTTGCCGCCGAAGCCACCGCCAAGGTGCGGCACGATGACGCGGACCCGGCTGGCTGGCATCTGGAGGGTTTCGCACACCCCATTGCGAGCATCGAAGGGGACCTGGGTGGATGTCCAGATCGTGACCTTCTCACCTTCCCATTGGGCAACGACAGCACGGGGCTCAATCGGCAAGGCATGGCAGCCGTCAGCCACGTAGCGGCTCGTGACGACATGGTCGGCGCCGGCCATGGCCGCCTCAACGTCACCCTTTTCGATCGAGGAGTACGAGGCAACGTTTGGCTTTTGCACCGTGTCACCGGTGACGGCGTAGGACTCCCAGTCCTCGTGCACGAGTGGAGAGTCCTCGGCCAGCGCCGCTTTGAGATCGTCGATGACAGGAAGTTCGTCGTACTCGACCACGATCGCGTCGACCGCAGCCTGGGCGGTGGCGGCGTCGACTGCAGCGACACCGGCGAGCAACTCGCCTTCGAAGCGCACCACGTCCTTGGCGAACAACCGACGATCCGGTACGACCGGGCTGTAGATGACGTCGGGAACGTCGTCGCTTGTCAGGACCGCAAACACCCCCGGCATTGACCTCGCTGCGCTGACGTCCAGTCGGGTGATGCGAGCATGGGACACGCCGGCGTATTTGAACTTGGCCACTAACTGGCCGGTCAGATTGATGTCTGCGGTGTACCGGCCGCTACCCGTGACCTTGTCGGGGCCGTCGGCCCGAACGAATCGTGGAGCTTCTGCGATGGCCACGGGCGACCTCCTCATCTGGCTGAACCGGCCGCCACTATCGCACGCGAAACGCGGCGGCGTCTGCAGCGGGAGCGCAGCGATTCGCTCGCGCACTGCACCCAACTGCGGCCTACGCTCCCCGCATGCTTCCTGCCGACATCCACCACCTTGTCTGGGCAGGTAGCCCATCACTCTCACCTGACGGCACCCAGGTCGCCTACGTCGTCCATCGGGTCGACGAAAAGGCCAACCGCTATCGGAGCCGGATCTGGCTCGCAGCCGTCGATGGGTCGCATCGTCCTCGGCCAGTGAGCGCAGGCGAGCACAACGATGGCGATCCGACATGGTCGCCTGATGGAAGCCAACTGTTCTTCACCTCGACCCGCCGGGCCGATGCCCAGGGACGGTCGCGCAGCGCGATCTATGCGCTCGCCACCGAGGGGCCTGGCGAAGCGGCGCTGCTGACTGAGCACGACGAACCCATCTCCGGGCTGACCGTTGCCCCCGATAGCACCAAGCTGGCCTACGCCGTGCGGGTGCGCGGGGAGCACTACAGCTCCGATGAGGTTGATCGCCGGCCACCTCGCCGCATCGATCGCCCCTTCTACCGGGTGAACGGACTCGGGACGATTCTCGACCGCCCCACGCACATTCACGTCCTCGACCTGGCTGGCGACGGCGCACCGGTCGATATCACCCCAGGCGACGCCCAGATCGATTCACCTGCCTGGGGTCCTGACGGTCGTTGGCTGGTCGCCACGCTCACCGACACCTCGAAGCGCATGTTCGGCAGCGACCTCGTCCGGGTCGATCTGCCATCAGGGGAATGCTCGATCATCACCGACGGGGTGGGCACCTGGGCAAACCCAGCCGTCACGTCCGATGGCCGCATCGTCTGCACCGGAGGACCCGACGCAATGCTGTTCCCGCACAACAGCCACGTCGCCGTGCTCGACGACGCCGGCCAGGCGACCTGGCTGACGAGCGACCACGACCGCGACTGGTGCTCTTTTCCGGTCTCGACCGCCCCAACCATCGATGAGGACGGGCTCATTGCGATCGTCGCCGACCACGGCTCGGTCCACCTGCATCGGGTTCAACTCGACGGCGGAACCTCACCCCTGGTCACCGGTGACCGCTGGGTCACGGGGTGGTCCGCCGCCGCTGGGGTCCTCGCGTTCGCCGTCGAAGACTCCACCAGACCAGCCGAGATCTTCGTCGTGGTCGACGGGAACGAGCGACGTCTGACCCAGGTCACCGATCCGTTCGTCCGCATCGCCGCACCACAGCAGGCCGAGCGGTTCACCGCCCCGGCACCGGGAAGCGACGGACTTGAGGTCGACGCGTGGATTGTTCGGCCGCCCGACTTCGACCCCAACGAGACCTACCCAACCCTCATCAACATCCACGGTGGGCCCTTCACGCAGTACGGCGACTATTTCTACGACGAAGCCCAGCATCAGGCCCGGGCGGGATTCGTTGTGCTGTATGCCAACCCCCGAGGCGGATCGGGCCGCGATCAAGCCTGGGGGCGAGCGATCCGAGGCAAGAACCTCGGCGGGCCGGGCTGGGGCACCGTCGACTACGACGACATCATGTCGGTGGTCGACACGGCGCTGGAGCGATTCCCGTTCATCGATCCCGCATGCCTCGGCGTCTTGGGTGGCAGCTATGGCGGCTACCTGACGAGTTGGATCATCGGCCACACCGATCGCTTCGCCGCAGCCTGTTCCGAGCGGGCGGTCAACAATCTGGTGACGCTCGACCTCACCAGCGACATCGCTGGGGTCGCCGGCTTCTGGTTCGACACCACCGCCCTCGGTGACCACGAAGAGATGATGCGAATGTCACCGATCACCTATGCCGACCAGATGAACACCCCACTACTGATCATCCACTCGGATGAAGATTGGCGCTGCGGATTCGAGCAGGCCGACCAGCTCTACTTTCTGCTCCGTCAGCGGGACTACGACGTCGAGTACTACCGCTTCCCCGGCGAGAACCACGAGCTGAGCAGATCAGGGTCGCCAATCCACCGGGTGCAGCGGGCCGATCTCATCCTGGACTTCTTCCACAACAAACTGGCGAGCAACAGCGACGAACCAGCCCGCTAGGCCTCCGACTCCCATGTGGCCACAGCGCCGACGCTGCCTGGGCGAGGCGTCATCAGCTCCGTGGTGCCGCCGGTGACGAACCCGTTCTCAAGCGCCGCCCACGCCACAAGGTCGGCGTCGACTTCACCGGTGTCGTCCAGGCCCCGCGACGTGTCGAAATCCTTCCGCAGCCGCACCCAGTTCTCCAGGTGGGTCGCCCACACCGCAATGACCTCGGTGTTGTTGTTCACCACCTCGAGCAGATTGGTCAGATGGATGCCACGCGCTTCGAGTTGCGGCACCCGAGACTCCGCGACATGGCCGAGATAGTCGATCTGGCTACCGGGGCGGACCTCCAGGAGTTGATGCACGAACACCGTGCATCGAAGATCCCGGGCCTCGAGCTCTTCGCGTGTCGGGCAGCCCGGCACCGTGCCGCCGACACGATCAAACCCGCCGGATCGGTGCGCAAGCGCTTCATCCCACCAGTCGCCATAAAAGGCAGCGCGCCGCTTCAGGTTGAGCCGGTCAAGATTGCGTGACCAGGCATCCCAGCCGTCCGGACCGCCGTCGTGAAGATTGATCACCCGAGGCCACCGACCGCCTGAGGCACCGATCACGAAGAAGGTGCCCTGCAGCCGAAACAACCCGGGCATCTCGTGCACTGGCTCCCGGGCTGCGATGTCCATGTACTCGTACTGGCCCTGCCCGATGATGTCGATCGTCTCGTGGAGATAAAACCGGCGCGGCATCACACGAGTGTGGCCGACACCGTCCGATCGAGCGAGTGCAGACAAGAACACGCTCTCGCAGCGGACTGTGGCAGGCTGCGCTGCAATGACCGATCCGATCCCGAACCGCGACGTCGCCGCCGTTCGCCGCCAGACCCGCTGGGTATTGATTGCGTCGGTGTTCCCGGCCGGAATGGGCATGAGCGCATCGTTCGCGGCGACGAGCCTGGTGGCGGAGGACATCACCGGCAGCGACACGCTCGCGACGCTCGCCGCGACGATGCATGCGATCGGCGGTGCGATCGCCGCCGTGCCACTCGGGCGATACATGGCCCTCCACGGCCGGCGTCCCGGTTTGCTGCGGGCGTGGATCATCGCTGGCTTCGGCGCCGCGTTCGCCTTCCTAGCCGTCCTCGCCGAGCTCTACCCCCTGCTCGTCATCGGCAACCTCCTCATCGGTGTGGGCCAGGCCGGCACGCTTGCCGCCCGATATTCAGCGGCCGATCTCTCCGAGGACGACAGCCGCGCCCGCGACATCGGCATCGTTGTGTGGGCTGGTTCGATCGGCTCTGTCCTTGGACCCACCGTCGCGCTTGGCGGAACCGGCTGGATCGCAACCCATCTGCTCGGCATTGAGGAACTCGCCGGCCCGTACCTCATGGGGGTCGGTGTCTTCGCCATCGCTGCGACCGTCATCAACACGTACATGCGGCCCGACCCGCTGATGCTGGCCAAAGAGCTCGGTGGAGCCCCAGCGACACCTGAGCGACCCGGACTCGGCGACTCGTTCCGCAAACTCGTGACCCACCGACTCGCCGCGATTGCTGTCTTCGCCATGGCGATCGGGCAGGGCGTAATGGTGGCCGTCATGACCGTCACCCCACTCCACATGGACGAGGGCGAACACGAAGTCGAAATCATCGGACTCGTCATCTCCCTTCACATCGTCGGGATGTATTTCTTCTCGCCGGTGGTGGGGTGGCTCGTTGACCGGCTTCCCACCGTGCTCATGGTCGGCGCCGCCGGCATCGTCTTGTTCATCGGTGCAGAGACCGCATCGCACACCGACCCCACAGACAGCCTTGGTGTCTTCGTGGGGTTGTTCCTCGTGGGGCTCGGCTGGTCGTTCGCCATGATCGCCGGCAGCGCGCTGCTCACCTCGGCGTTCCCGGTTGAGGAACGGGCGGCGGTCCAGGGGGCGGCTGACTTCACCATGGTCGCCAGCGGCGCAACCGGTGGGTTGTTGTCCGGCGCGATCGTCGAAGCGTCGAGCTACCACGCCCTCAGCCACTGGGCGGCCGTCCTGGCCCTCGCCCTCGTTGCTGCGGCGCTCTACCCCACCGTCACCAAGGTTCGCTCGCCCCGCACCGCGTCCACTGAACAGCGCTAGCCGAGCGCGATCACCGACGTACCCACGAGCACCCCGACGATCCCGACGCCCTGCCACCACCGCAACGGGTGATCCAGAAAGCGCCACAGCAGAAAGGCGCTCACTGCGGGAAACAGCGAACCCGTGACCCCGACGATGGCGAGTTCGTACCGCTGCGTGCCGTACACGAACGACAGCAGCGCAAGCCCGCCGCAAACACCGCCGAGAGCGCCGACGGGGAGATCACGTCGGGGCACCAAAAGCGGCAGTCCCATCACGAGCGCAGCGACGACGGCCAAACTCAGGCTGGAGAGTCGGTTGGCGAGGACGGGCCACATTCCTGACGCCTCGCCGGTCAGCCCGCTGAGGAGGGTCCCGGCGCCATAGGCGGTCCCCGACAGAAGTCCCCACCGGATTCCCGTCCCGACCCGGTCCCCCAACTCCGGGGAGATCGTGGTCAAGAGCAACGACGCAATCGCGACGATCAACCCAAGCCAAACCAGCACGGAAGGGCGGGCACCGTCGATGACGTCGTAGAAGAGCGGCCAGGCCGCGACCTGGAGCGCGATCAGCGGCGCCACGACCCCGACCGAGGAGGCGGCAAGACCCTGGAAGTAGAAGATGAGGCCGAGCCCCATGAAGAACCCGCCACCGACACCAATCCCAATGTCTCGCCCGATCGGCTCGCCATCGAGCACCACGATGCCGACAACCGAGGTCGCAGCTGCCGAGACGAAGGCAAGGATCGTCACCGTGATCGTGTGAGCCCGCCGGGTCGTGGTGACGAGGAACAGATCCGACAGTCCGATGAACACCGATGTCAGCGAACCAAAGAGCGCGCCCATCAGGCACCACGCTGCGACGACATCGTGCGGCGCGCCCTGATCAACCGAGGAGCCCTTCGTCGAAGGGGTAGTGCGACATGAGTTCGGTCCCGCTCTCGGTGACGAGGACTTGCTGTTCGAGCTTGACGCCTTCTCGGGTGTCGGGGCCGCCGATGAAGCTTTCGATGCAGAGCGTCATTCCCGGTTCGATGATCCCGTCGTAGCCGAACGACGCAAAATCTTGAGCGTGGTAGAGGTAGGGGTACTCCCCTGTCATCCCGACACCGTGGGCCGACAGGTAGTAGCGGTGCTCGGCGAATCGGGGCGGGAGATCCCAGGCGCGTTCGCTGTACCCGGCGAAGGAGAGGCCTGGTTCGATGATGCCCAGATTGTGATGCACCTGCTCGTGGGCGATCCGGTAGAGCTCGCGCTGCTCTGGACTCGGGGCGGACGGCCCGGCGTGGAAGGTTCGGGAGTAGTCCGAGTAGTAGCCGTGGCAGCCGACGACATCGGTATCGAACGCGATCAGTTCGTTCGCACCGATGACCTTGCTGCTGGTTTCCTGAAACCACGGATTGGTGCGCTCCCCCGAAGACAGCAGCCGGGTCTCGATGTAATCACCGCCCTGGGCGATCACCTGCTGATGGAACACCGACCACAGCTCATTTTCGGTGATGCCAGGCCGGATCTCGGCTTCCATGGCTGCCATCGCCCGCTCGGTGGCCTGCATCGAAACCCGTTGACAAGCGACCTCCTCTGGCCCCTTGATCGCCCGAGCCCGCTCGACCGCCTCTTGCGGATCGACAAGGTGGAGACCGAACTCGGCGAGCGCAATGGCTGCGCCTGCATTCACCCGCTCAACCCCGATCGTGGCGTCAAGCCCCACGGTCTCGGCAACGAGATCTCGGATCTCACCCGCCCAATGCCGCTCAACTGCTCCGATCCCCTCACCGGCGGCAACGAAGGACGCCGTGGTGGCGTGACGAACCTCGGTGATCGTCTCGAGACCATCGGCGAGATGCAGTGCACCGGTGAACTCGTACAGCACGACCGGGCCATCGAGTGTCACAAAGAGGTAGCGGGCGGGGTTGCGGGCGGTGAAGATCTGCATGTTGCGGGCCCCAGACGCATACCGAATGTTCACCGGATCCGTCAGGAGGACCGCGGCGACGTTTCGAGCGCCCATTTCCGACCGTAGGCGGGCCAGGCGCGAGGTTCGCAGTGCGACCTGATCGATCTCGGGCTCGAACATCGGGCGAATCTCGTGGCGCAGACCGGTGCCTCGTCAGCCACCCGTGAGGGGGGCGACGAAATAGATCACCGTGTCCGGTTCGATCGGGACGAATTCTGGGTCGGCGTGGATTTCGCCATCGATGCCCGCCGACGATCCGGCCCGCAGCGCCGCACCGAGCCCCGGGTGCCGAGCCTCGAGATCGTCGAGCACCTGCCCGACCGTGGCACCGGCCGCCTCGATCATTGCCGACCCACCTGCAAGCGCCCGGTGCTGGGTCATGAGATGGACGGTGGCCATGGTCGAGGCGATTGCGGTACCGCGTCAGCCGCGATCGTTGATGGCGGCGAGCACCTTGGGAGGCGACATCGGCAGCGAGGTCATGCGGACACCAGCGGCCCGATCGATGGCATTGCCAAGGGTGGCCATCGGCGGGACGATGCCGGTCTCACCCACGCCGCGAACGCCGTAGGGGTGCGACGGGTTCGGTACCTCGACAATGACCGTCTCGATCATCGGGAGGTCGGATGCGACCGGGATCCGATAGTCGAGGAACCCCGGGTTGAGCATCTCGCCGGCGTCGTCGTAGATGTACTCCTCGTTCAACGCCCAGCCGATGCCCTGGACCGAACCGCCCTGCATCTGCCCTTCGACATAACTCGGATGAATCGCGGTTCCGGCATCCTGCACTGCGGTGTAGCGCAGGATCGTCGTCACTCCAGTGCCCTCGTCGACGGCGAGGTCGGCGCAGTGAACGGCGAAGCTCGGCCCGGCGCCAGCTGCGTTCAGTGACGCCGTTGCTGTGAGCGGACCACCGGTGCGTTTGGCCTGCGCAGTGATCGCTGCGAGCGTGAGCGGGTCACCGGCTTCCCCGCCTCCGTGACCAGCCGAGACGGCGGCCCCGTCGACCCAGGCAACCTGGTCCTCCTCAACGCCCATGATCTGGGCGGCTCGGCGACACAGTTCGGTCTTGAGCTCGCGGCATGCCTCGACCACGGCCTTGCCGGTGGCGAAGGTGGCCCGCGATCCTTCGGTGACATCGGTGAAGCCGACCGATTCGGTATCGGCGATCACCGGCGTGATGCGCATGACGTCGATACCGAGTTCTTCGGCCGCCATGAGCGCCATCGATGCCCGCGAACCACCAATGTCGGGGCTCCCCGTGATCACTGTTGCGGTGCCGTCCTCGTTGAGGTTGACGGTGGCCGACGACTGCTCCCCGATGTTGAACCAGAAACCGGCGGCGACCCCGCGACCAGCACCCTCCGGCACTGGAGACTGGTAGTGGTCGCTGGCCTTCAGCGCTTCGAGGCATTCGACGAACCCGATCTTGGGATGCGGCATCCCCATAGCGGTGAGATCACCCTCAACTGCGGCGTTGGCCAGCCGCAGATCGATCGGGTCCATGTCGAGCTTCTGGGCGATCTCATCGATGATCGACTCGATTGCGAACGCCGCATGGGGCGCTGATGGCGCACGGTACGCAGCGGTCTTGGGCTTGTTGGTCAGCACGCCCCACGACTCAAGCTTGAGGTTGGGGAATTTGTAGCTGGCGACCGACATGGCACCGACCATGCCCGCGAAGTCGCCGAAGGCGCCGAGTTCGTACGCCATCCAGCCGTCGAGGGCGACAAGTTCGCCATCGTTGTTCGCGCCGATCTTGATGCGGAGCTTGGCGCCCGGTGCGGGTCCGGTCGCCTTGAGTACCTCATCGCGACCCATCACGAGCTTGACCGGGCGACCGGCCTTTTCGGAGAGGCGCGCGGCGACCGGCTCGAGATAGACGGTCGTCTTGCCGCCGAAGCCGCCGCCGATCTCTGCCGGGGTCACCTTGATCCGAGAGGTCTCCCAGTCGAGCACAGCCGCGGTGATCGCCCGCACCATGAAGTGGCCCTGCGACGAGGCCCACACGCTGGCCTTGCCGTCGGCGCCGGTGTCGACGACGCAGGCATGCGGTTCGATGTACCCCTGATGGACGTGCGCGCAGTCGAACTCGCGCTCCACGACCAGGTCGGCCGACCCCATCGCTTCGTCGACATCGCCGCGCTCCAAGGGCGTGTGGGTGGAGATGTTGGTCGGATCGCCACCGACGAACTTCTGGGTGTTCTGTTCGTTGGCGAGCGGTGCGCCATCGGCCATGGAGGCTTCGATCGAGAGGACCGAAGGAAGCTCCTCGTAGGTCACGTCGATCGCTGCCGCAGCTGCGACCGCCTCAGCTTTGGTGGTTGCGGCCACGGCGGCGATGGCATGACCGTTGTACAGCGCCGTGCCTCGAGCCATGACGTTCAGCGAGACGTCGTAGTTCGCATCGGTGATGTCGAGCATCGGGAAGTCGTCGCCAGTGACAACCGCCTTGACCCCCGGCATCGCCTCGGCCGCACTGGTGTCGATCGCCGTGATGCGAGCATGCGCATGGGGCGACCGCACGTAGGCGGCATGCAGCTGGCCGGGCAGGTTCAAGTCAGCGGCGAAGCGGGCTTTGCCGACGACCTTGTCGTAGCCGTCATGACGAATCGGACGGGTCCCGACCCAGGTGTACCCCTTTGTCTCGGACACGGGTGGATTCTCGGTTGCCGTCACGACGACGCTCCCTTCAACTGGACAGCCGCTTCCTGCACGGAGCGGACGATCTTGTCGTAGCCCGTGCACCGGCAGAGATTGCCGGCGAGGGCGTATCGAATCTCGGTTTCGGTCGGGTCAGGGTTCTCGTCGAGCAAGGCTTTCGCAGCGACAAGGAACCCGGGCGTGCACACGCCGCACTGGAGCGCCGCCCCTTCGAGGAAGGTCTGCTGCAGCGGATGGAGATGGTCGCCGTCGGCGATCCCCTCCACCGTGACGATCTCTCGGCCCTCTGCTTCGGGGGCGAACATGAGACACGAACAGTTGACGCGGCCATCGACGAGGATCGAGCACGCGCCACAGTCGCCGGTGCCACAGCCCTCCTTGGACCCGGTCAGACCGAGCTCATCGCGCAGCGCGTCGAGCAGCGAGGTGCCGTCGGCGGCGAGGAAATCGGTGGCCTCCCCGTTGACAGTGCAGGTGATATGGGTTCGGCTCACGAGGTGGCTCCCTTGGCTCGTTCGGCGGCGATCACGGCGGCGCGTTGGGCCAGCGTGCCGACGACCTGGGTGCGGTACGCAACGGTGCCGCGCTTGTCATCGATCGGGTTGGCGGCAGCCGACGCCGCTTCGGCGACAGCAGTCAACGCCGCCTCGTCCAGTGTCGAGCCGACGAGCGCCGCTTCGGCGTCTGGGACCCGAACGGCGGTCGGGGCGACCGCACCGAGCACGACTCTGGCTTCGGTGCAGGTGTCGCCGTCCATCGTCACGCGCACGGCGGCGCCGACCACGGCGATGTCCATCTCCGTGCGAGGCGTCATGCGGAGGTAGGCATCGCCGGTGTTCGCCGGTGCGTCATCGATCTCGAACTCGACAATGAATTCGCTGTCGGCCAGCGACAGTTGGCCGGGACCGGTGACCACGTCGGCAACCGGGATGGTTCGTTCACCGTCGGCGCCAGCGATGACGGCGCGGGCCTCGGAGGCGATCATGGCGGGGACACTGTCGGCGGCGGGTGAACCGTTGCAGAGGTTGCCGCCGAGACTCGACCGGTTCTGGATCTGGTCCGAGCCAATCAGGCCCGCACCCTCAGTGATGCCGGGGAACATGGCGCGGAAGTCGGCGTTGCGGGTGAGCTCGGCAGCTGGCGTGGCAGCACCGATCGTCCACTGGCCATCGGAATGGCCGACCGTCATGAGCCGGTCGATTCGTTTGAGATCGACGAGGACCGACGGTTCGGAACGGCCCGAACGCATCTGTGGGACAACATCGGTCGCACCGGCGAAGACTCGCGAGCCCGGATGGTCAGCCAGGAGTGAGCGAGCCTCGTCGACGGTGGTCGGAGCGACGTATTGCATGCGAGTTCCCTTTCTGGGTGGGACAGCCTCTCGGCTGGCGTGCGAAGAGCCGACAGCATGCCACTTCTGACGGGTTGGCACGGAACCGGCCCGAGCGGCCTGTCCGTGCCAGACTCCCGCCATGGCACAGCAGTCGATCGAGATCGAGAGTCTGTCGCACCTCGGCCCGCTCCCGGTGGCGTCCAAGGTCGGACCACTCGTCGAGTCGAGCATCATCAATCCCTTCGATCCCGGCACCCGTGACGTGCCCGAGACCTTCGAGGAGCAGGCCGAGAACCTGTTCCTACACATCGGCCAGGCGCTGCAGGCCGCCGGTGGCGGATGGGGCGATCTTGCCAAGGTGACGTTCTTCGTCGCCGACCCGAGCGAGGCCCGGGCACTGTTGAATGTTCCCTGGCTGGAGCGCTATCCCAACCCGTCGGAACGCCCAGCGCGTCACACCATGAAGATCGATATGGGTGACACCGTGAAGGTCAGCTGCGTGTTCACCGCCTACATCGCCGACTGATCATGGGTCTCAGCGAAGAACAACGACATCAGGCGGCTCAGGACATCTTCGAGGCCGAAGCCACCCAGAACTGGACGACGCCGGTGTCGTTGCGAGGTGACGCCGACGTTGAGGACGCCTATGCGATTGGTGCCCTCGTCACCGAACTGAAGGTTGCGGCCGGTCGCGTCGTCAAGGGCCACAAGGTGGGGCTGACCTCTAAACCGATGCGGGCGATGTTCGACACCGACGAACCCGATTACGGGACCCTCGTCGACGACATATTCCTCGATGAGGGCTCACTCATCTCCCGTTCCCACATGAACCGGCCGCTGGTCGAGATCGAACTTGCCTTCGTGCTCGGCGACGAGTTGGGCGGGGCAGACACGACCGCAGCTGACGTCATGCAGGCAACGGCGTGCGTGGTCCCCGCCATCGAGATCGTGGACGGCCGATTCGCTGCGGGAAGCACCAATCCGCTGGTCGACTCGATCGCCGACGCTGCGTCGTGTGGCGCAATCATCCTTGGGGCGAGTTCGGTCAGCTTGCACAACATCGACCCCCGCCATGTCGCCGGGGCGCTCTATGTTGACGGCGAGGTGGAGATGACAGGGACGGCAGCGGCCGTGATGGGCAACCCGGTGAACGCGGTTGCCTGGCTGGCGCGCAAGCTCGCCGAGTTCGACGTGGCCATGCAGGCCGGGCATGTCGTCCTGTCGGGTTCGTTCATCGCTGCCGTGCCGATTGATGGTGCCGCCAGCTATGTCGCCGATTTCGGCCCACTCGGCGAGATCAGCTTTCGAGTGTCGGACTAACCAAACTCGTTCAGTCCCCGGATGGAGAAGAGACCCATGGACATCGACTACGACAAAGATCCTCGCCCGGTGGCGCTCACCCCGGAAGCGATGCAGAAGCTGCGCTCGGTGGCAACGGCGACCCTCGCCGGCCAGTTGCAGCAGCGGGGCATCCTCAACGGCTTTCTCGTCGGCATCAAGCCGGTCCGGGCCGATTTGCGGATGGTGGGTTACGCCCACACCTTGCGCTATGTCCCGAAAGCGCCGGAGTTCGAGGGCCGCACGCCGGGCCGCAACATGCAGCGCTATGCCATCGAGACGATCGAGGCCGACGAGGTGTTGATCATGGAAGCTCGCTATGAGTCGCTAGCTGGCACCATCGGTGACATTTACTCGATGCGGGTCAAGCAGCGCGGTGGCGCAGGCGTCGTCACCGATGGCGCGTTGCGCGACACCCCAGGGATCGGCGAGCTCGATTTCCCCGTGTACCACCACTCGTCGCACGGCGCGATGGTGGGTCGGGTTCACACGGCGCTCGACCATCAGGTCCCGATCGTGTGTGCGGGCGTCACCGTGTTTCCCGGTGATGTGATCGTGGGGGACGGCGAGGGCGTTTGTGTGCTTCCGGCCCGGTTGGCCGAGGAGATCGCTCACGCCGCCCACGAGCAGGAGCAGCGCGAGGAGTGGGGGCTGTGGCGGGTCTCGCAGGGCGATTCGATCGATGGGACATTCCCGATCAGCGATGAACGTCGCCCCGAGTTCGAGGCCTGGCTCGCCGAACAAGGCGAGTAGACAGCACGGCTCGCCGAACGGGGCTGACGTCAGTCAACCGGTGCGGTGGAGCGCCGTTGCTTGGGGGGATAGAGCACACCGGCCGTGACCGCGACCATCGCGAAGGCGCCTGCACACACCAACCAGGCGTCGTCGTAGACCGTCAGCGCTTCGACCGGGCCGGTCGGCCGGCCGATGATCGCCACTGCGGCCGCAACACCGAGCGCGATCGACATCTGGAAAACGGTGGTCCGACCCGCCCCGCCCATGGCGTACTGATGAGGCGGTACGTCGCGCATCGCAGCGCCAACGAGTTGCGAGAAGCCCGTGCCTGCGGCGATACCAACGAACAGGCTCGGGATCAGGATCGCCGTGACATACGACGGTTCAGCACCGAAGTTGGCGACGAAGAGGAGCAGGCCGATGGCGCCGCTGAGCCCACAGGCGACGAGGATCCACCGGTTTCCGACCCGGTCCGCGAGTCGACCGGCGGGCGGCGCGATGAAGAAGGCGAGGAAGGGGCCGGGCGCAATGGCGAAGCCGGTCCGCAGCACCGACCAGCCCCAGACGTTCTGAATCAGGGTCGGTAGCGGGACGAGCCAGCCGAAGAAGGCGAAGGCGAAGAAGACGGTGGCGACATTGGCGACCCAGTAGCTGCGGAGGCGGTAGAGACCCAGATCGAACAGTGGCGCAGGGTGGCGAGAGGAGCGGAGCAGAAAGCCGGCGAGCAGCACAAGGCCGAGAACGAACGACGCCCACACGCCAACTGAACGCCAGCCCCATTCCTCTCCCTGCACGATCCCGAGGACAAGCGCACCGACCCCGATGCCCGCCAGCGGCACACTGATCAGGTCGACGACACCAACCCCCGACGAGGGCGGGGTGTCGGGCAGCCACCGCCGACCGAGAACGAGTGCGACACCAATGATCGGAACATTGATCAGGAAGACCGCTCGCCAGCCGAACCCTTCGACGAGGAGGGCACCGATGGTTGGGCCGGCGGCGGCCGCCAACGCACCGGCGGCGCCCCAGATCCCGATCACCATCTGATGTCGGGCTGGTGGCGCAGCGGCGAGGATCAGCGCGAGTCCGGATGGGGCCTGCATTGCCCCGCCGATCGCCTGCACGACCCTCGCCCCGATCAAAAGTTCGCTGGACACGGCGACACCGGCGAGCACGCAGCCGACCAGGAAGATCGAAACCCCCGCCAAGAAGACCCGTTTGTGGCCGTAGCGCTCCGACATCCACCCGCCGATCAGCAACAGGCTGGCCACGCCGATGTTGTAGGCGCTGAAAATCCACGACAGCACCGACTCCGAGGTGTCAGCGAAGCGGCTGCGGATCTCAGGAAACGCGAGCGAGATGATGGTGATCTCCATGCTGACCATGAAGACCGCGAGCGATGAGATCGTGACGGTCCGCCAACCATCTCGACCCACGGGGGGAACGGTGGACATGATCGGACCCTAGGCCCAGCAGCGCGAACCCCTACCATCCCCGCCATGGACTTCTCGCCCAACCCCGATCACGAACTGATCATCGAGGCGGTCGATGCTGTCTGCGCGGCGTACGACGACACGTACTGGGCCGAGCGAGACGAGCAGCACGAATTTCCCTGGGACTTCTACCGAGACATGGCAGAGGGAGGCTGGGTCGGTATTGCGATCCCCGAAAAGTTCGGCGGTGGCGGTCAGGGCATCGCCGAAGCTTCGCTCGTGCTGAACCGGGTGGCGGCATCGGGTGCGGCGATGAACGGCTCGACTGCGTTACACCTCACCATGTTCGGGCTGAATCCGGTCGTGAAGTTCGGTACTGACCGACTCAAGGAGACGTTCCTACCTCGCGCCGCTGCTGGCGATCTCCATGTTGCGTTCGGGGTGACTGAACCCGACGCCGGCACCGACACCAGCCGGATCGTGACCCGGGCGACCGAGGATGGGATGGGCGGCTGGATCATCAACGGCCGCAAGATCTGGACGAGCAAGGCGTTGGAGTCGGAGGTTTGCCTCCTCCTTGCTCGCACCGATGGTGAGCCCGGAACGTTCACCGGTCTCACCCTCTTTCTCGTCGACCTCAACCCTGAACACTGTGACATCGCGCCCATCCCCAAGGTCGGGAGAAACGCCGTGGCTTCCTGCGAGGTTGCCTATGACGATCTCCCGGTCGAGGGCTGGCGGATGGTCGGAGAGCGGGGTCGAGGGTTTCACCACATCCTTCACGGACTGAATCCGGAGCGGATTCTGCTTGCCGGCATGGCCTGCGGCATCGGTGAGGCGGCGCTGCGGCGGGCGACGGCGTACGCCAACGAGCGAGAGGTGTTCGGCCGGCTCATCGGCACGAACCAGGCGGTCTCCCATCCCCTGGCCAAAGCCCACATGGAACTCAACGCGGCGATGACCGTGATGATGCGGGCCGCCTGGCACTACGACAACGGGCTCGAATGCGGTGAACTCGCGAACACCGCCAAGTACCTCGCCGCCGAGGCCAGCTTCTTTGCGGCCGATCAGGCCATGCAGACCCACGGTGGACTCGGCTACGCAACCGAGTACCACGTTGAGCGGTACTGGCGAGAAGCCCGCCTGCAACGGATCGCGCCGGTGAGCCAGGAGATGACGCTCAACTACATCGCCCAAAACATCATGGGGCTACCGCGCAGCTACTGACGGGCCCAAACGGCTGACGAGGCCCGGTGAGCAACGCCTCGCGTGTGTTCACCACTCGACGGGGAGCGACTCCAACCCGAGCACAAAGTTGCCGGTGCGCTCCGGCCGCTTCTGTTGAGGACCAACAAGCCGGATGTCGGGCAAGCGGTCGAGCATCTCTTCGAACAGCACGGTCAGTTCGAGACGGGCCAGGTTCGCCCCGAGACAGAAGTGACGGCCGTTCGCACCGAACGCCTGATGCTTGTTGGGGTGACGGGTGATGTCGAACTCGTGCGCAGTCGGACCGAACACGTCCTCGTCGCGGTTGCCAGAGAGGTACAGCAACAGGGTGCGGTCGCCAGCCAGGATCGGCTGACCGCCGACCTCAACGTCGACGGTGGCGGTGCGGTTCATGTTTCGCACCGGGGTCACCCATCGCAGCATCTCCTCGATCGCACCGGGCAACAGTGAGCGGTCGGCCTTGAGCGCCTCGAACTGCTCCGGATGCAGCAACAGGGCTTCGAGTCCGCCGGACATGACGTGGCGGGTTGTCTCGTCGCCGCCAACGAGGATCAGCATCGTCTCGTAGATGAGATCCTCAGCCGACATGGGCTCGTCGCGGACGTCGGCATCGGGGTACATCAGCAAGCTGATGAGATCCTCAGCGTCGGGGTCGGTACGGGTCCCCATCTCGTTGACGATGTATTCGACCCACTCGACGACGGCGGCGAGAACCTGCTCGGCGAACTCCTCGTCGACACCCCCGGTCGCGAAGAGGTCAGACCAGTGCAGCAGCTTGTCCTCATCGGCGAGGGGCAGCCCCATCAACGTCGCGATCATGCGGAGCGGAATCGACTTGGCGATGTCATTGACGAAGTCGCAGTGCCCCTGCTCGGCGACACCGTCGATCAGTTCGGTCACGGTCTCGCGCAGGAAGGACTCGTGACCAGCAACCCGCTTCGGGGTGAAGCCGGAAGACACGAGCCGACGTCGGCGCGTGTGGTCGGGTGGATCGGCGTTGATCATCGATGGCACCGCAGACTCCGGGCGCGACCCTTTGCCGGAGCAGAACGTGTCGTGGTCGGCTTCGATGCGTTGGATATCGGCGTGTCGGGTGATCGCCCACAGCCCGGTGACGTCATCCCAGTAGACCGGCGCATGCTCACGCATCCAGGCCATGCGCTCGAACGGGTCGGCATTGAACCCCAACGACATGACCTCGAGGTCGACGCGGGTTGGGTGCGCTGGCGTTCGATGAACGATCGTCGACGTGTCGAACCGGTAGTCGTCGAGGGGGCTGCTCATGGCGCCCGGGTCAGGGACGGGGCTCGCGGGGCAGCCCCAGCACCCGCTCTCCGAGGATGTTGCGCATGATGTCGCTGGTGCCGCCCATGATCGTGTACGCCGGGGCGTAGGCGATGGCCTTGGCAAGCGATGCGTCCGCGACAGCTTCCATCCCGAGCACCTGGGCGGCGAAGTCGGCGACGGCGATCTCATGCTCGGTGCAGAAGCACTTGGTAGCGGCCGAGAACCCGGCCGGTGCCTGCCGGGTCGCTTCGCGGTAGACGAGGATGCGTCCCACCCGATACCCGGTCTCGAGCCGAGCGATCTGCTGCCGGATCAACGGATCGCTGGTATCGGCGACGGCCACCGCTCGGTCAAAGAGCGGTCGGTTCGACACGAGACGGTCGATACCGCCCCGCTCGTGTTCGAGCTGCGCCATCGTCTGCTTGAACGCATTGCCTTCGACCCCGACGAGGTTTTCGGCTGGGACCCGAACATCGTCGAAGAACACTTCGCAGAAGTGCTGGTTCGTGGTCATGTCTTTGATCGGACGAATCTCGATGCCGGGGAGATCCATCGGCACGATCAACTCGCTCACACCCTTGTGCGGCGGCCCGTCGGACGAGGTGCGACAGATCAGGTAGCAGTAGTCCGCCATCGCTGCGAATGACGTCCAGATCTTCTGACCATTGACCACGAAGACGTCGCCGTCGCGTTCGGCGCTGGTTTTGAGGCCAGCCAGGTCGGAGCCAGCGTTCGGTTCGGACATGCCGATACACCAGGTCGTCTCGCCGCTGAGCATGCCGGGCAGGAACTCTGCCTGCTGGTCGGCGGTGCCGTAAGTGAATAGGGCCGGGCCCATCTGACGGTCAGCGAACCAGCTCGCCGCGATCGGCGCGCCAACCGAGATCATCTCCTCCCCCATGATGATGCGGGCGAGATTCGATTGGCCGCCTCCTCCGAACTCCTCCGGCCAGGTCATCCCGATCCAGCCCTCTTCGGCGAGGCGCTGGCTGAACTCCTTGGAGTAGCCGTTGATCCACGAGTCGGTGTGGGCACCGAACTCGGCAACGCCTTCGGCTGCGACCTTGCGGGCCCGCAGCTGCAACTCCTGAAGCTCGGGCGTGAGATCGAAGTCCAACATGGAAGTACCTCCGTGCAACGACGGTAGCGACTCGGTAAGGATGGCCCTCCATCCCGCGGTATGCGGCATCGAGCGAAGGTTCCACCATGCACGGAATGACACGGGAGCAGACACTCGAGTTCAACCGCGAGGTGATCGAGACCTTTCGACA